>Ga0164243_10005927_pt1 | contig 18576 bp, 19 predicted proteins | sample OricompcompostOP_FD_108781 | JGI IMG/M metagenome (GOLD analysis project Ga0164243, IMG submission 108781) | Organic Plus compost microbial communities from Emeryville, California, USA - Original compost - Organic plus compost (OP) | ecosystem: Engineered > Solid waste > Mixed feedstock >... | reverse complement strand
GCGGCGGGCGCCCGTGCCGGCGACGAGGTCGGCCGCCTCACCGCGACGCTCAACGCGATGCTCGACTCGCTCGCCGCCGCCCGGGCGCGCGAGCGCCGCTTCGTCGACGACGCCTCGCACGAGCTGCGCACGCCGCTCACCGCGCTGCGCGGCAACGCCGCCTACGTCGCCCGCCACGGCGCCGACGCCGAGGCGCTCGCCGACATCGAGGCCGACGCCGCGCGGATGGCGACGCTGCTCGACGATCTGCTGGCGCTCGCGCGCGAGGACGCCGCCGGCCGCGAGGAGGCAGGCGAGCCGCTCGACCTCGCCGAGCTGGCCCGCGCCGTCGCCGCCGACCATCCGCGCGCGACCGTGAGCAGCGAGGGCGGCCGCGCGCTCGTGCGCGGCGACCGCGCCGCGCTGGAGCGCGCGCTGCGCAACCTCGTCGAGAACGCCGAGCGCCACGGGCCGGCCGACGGCGCGATCGCGATCGTCGTCGCGGGCGGCGCCCGCAGCGCGCGCGTGGCGGTCCGCGACGAGGGCGCCGGCCTGCCGCCGGAGCAGGCCGAGCGCGCCTTCCAGCGCTTCTGGCGCGGCGAGGGCGCCGCGCCCGGCGGCTCCGGCCTCGGGCTCGCGATCGTCCGCGCGACCGCCGAGCGCCACGGCGGCCGCGCGAGCGCCAGCGGCGCTACCTTCACGATCGAGCTGCCGCGCGCCGACTCCGCCGCGCCGCGCTGACACCCGCCCGCGCGCCGCCTCTCAAGGATCTCTCAAGGATCGGGCATACAACTCTCGCGTCCCCTCGACGCGAAGGACCGCCATGAACCGCCTCCGCACGATCTCCACTCGCAGACTGACGCTCCTGATCGCCGCGCTCGTCGCCCTGCTGGCCGGCGTCGGCATCGCCCAGGCCGCGCTCGGCGGCAGCGACGAGCGCCCGCCGCGCACCTCGCTCGCCGTCGCGGTGCAGAAGGCGCTGAGCGCGCCGCCGATCGACGGCGTCAGCGCCCGGATCGAGTTCGCCAACAGGCTGATCCCCGCCGGCTCGATGCCGTCCGGCGCCGCCTCGCCGCTGTTGGCGGGCGCGAGAGGGCGGCTGTGGTGGTCGCGCGACGGCCGCTTCCGGCTCGAGCTGCAGTCCGACCGCGGCGACGCCCAGATCGTCGGCGACGGCGAGCGCATCACCGCCTATGACGCGGCGACCGACAGCGCCTACCGGATCGCGTTCCCGCAGGGGAAGGACGACGACGCGGCCGACCAGCCCGCCGACCCGCCGACGCTCGAGCAGGTCAGACGGGGCCTCGCGCGGCTGAGCGAGAAGTGGGACGTGAGCGGCGCACTGCCGACGAACGTCGCCGACCGGCCGAGCTACGCGGTGCGCGTCGGCCCGCCCGGGGACGGCGGCCTGCTCGGCGCCGCGACGCTCGCCTGGGACGCCGCCACCGGCGCGCCGCTGCGGGTCGCCGTCTACGCCGACGACGAGCCCGAGCCGGTGCTCGAGCTGGCCGCGACCGACATCTCGTACGGCGCGATCGACGACAGCGTCTTCAGCGACGCGATCCCCGCCGACGCGGCGATCACCGACCTCAGCCCCCAGCTCGACCGGCTGCCCGGCACCGGCCACGGCGGCGGGCGCGTCGTGCGCGGCGTGAAGGCGGTGCAGGAGCGGCTGCCGTTCAGACTGGCGGCGCCGGAGACGCTCGCCGGCCTCCCGCGCCGCGCCGTCTGGCTCGTCAGACCGCACGGCCAGCCGGCGGCGGTCTCGCTCTACGGCGAGGGCGTCGGCGGCCTGATCGTGCTGCAGACGAAGGCGTCGGAGGATGCCGGAGACCCGCTCGGCGCGGGCGGCGGCGACCACGCGCTGCAGCTGCCGCAGGTCAACATCGACGGCGCGACCGGCAGCGAGCTGGCGACCGCGCTGGGCACCGTCGTGACGTTCGAGCGCGACGGGGTCGGCCACGTCGTGCTCGGCTCGGTCGGCCCGCAGGCGGCCGAGACGGCGGCGCGGGAGCTGCGCTGATGGCCGCCGTCGCCACCGCCGCCCCGCCGATCGAGGCGCGCGGCCTCGTCAAGCGCTACGGCGAGCTGACCGCGGTCGACCACGTCGACCTGACGGTCGAGGCCGGCAGCGTCTACGGCTACCTCGGGCCCAACGGCGCCGGCAAGACGACCTCGCTGCGGATGCTGCTCGGGCTGATCCGGCCCGACGAGGGCAGCGCGCGGCTGTTCGGGCACGACCCGCTGGAGGAGGGCGCGGCGGCGCTCGACGGCGTCGCCGGCTTCGTCGAGGCGCCGCGCTTCTACCCGTACCTGAGCGGGCGCCGCAACCTCGAGCTGATGGCCGCGCTCGACGGCGGCGACGCCGCCGACCGGATCGACGCGGCGCTGGAGACGGTCGGCCTCGCCGGTCGCGACGGCGACAAGGTCAAGGGCTACTCGCACGGGATGAAGCAGCGGCTGGGGATCGGCGCCGCGCTGCTGCGCGACCCGCGGCTGCTGCTGCTCGACGAGCCGACGACCGGGCTCGACCCGGCCGGCATGCGCGACATGCGCGAGCTGGTCAGACGGCTCGCCGCCGACGGCATCACGGTGCTGCTGTCATCCCACCTGATGGGCGAGGTCGAGGAGCTGTGCGACCGCGTCGCGATCGTCCGCTCCGGCCGCGTCATCTACGAGGGCGAGCTGGACGCGCTGCTGCACCGCGCGAGCGGGCAGGCGCAGGGCTGGCGCCTGCGCACGACCGACGACCAGGCGGCGTGGGACGTCTGCTCCTACCGCCCCGGCCTGAGCGACCTGACCGCCGGCCGCGACGGCCTCACCTTCGCCGCCGACGAGCGCGAGGTGGCGCAGCTGTCACTGGCGCTCGCGCGCAGAGACATCGCGATCGTCGCGCTGGTGCCGGCGGTCGCGTCGCTGGAGCAGCTGTTCTTCGAGCTGACCGAGGGGGAGGAGCCCGCATGAGCACGCCCGAGTTCGCGGCGACCGCGGCCGCCGCCCGCACGACCACGGAGGCTGCGGTGGCGAGCCGTCGCCGCCCGTCGACCGCGACGATCTACCGCTGGGAGCTGCTGAAGCTGCGCGCGCAGAAGCGCACCTTCCTCGGGCTCGGCGCGGCGGTGCTGGTGCCGGCGATCTTCATCGTCGCGCTCGCCGCCAACGGCAGCGGCCCGGAGGAGGTGCCGTTCGGCCGCTACGTGACCGAGACCGGCCTCGCGACCCCGCCGGTGCTGCTGCTGTTCAGCTCGATCTGGCTGTTCCCGCTGATCGTCGCGCTGGTCGCCGGCGACATCGTCGCCAACGAGGACGGCAACGGCACGCTCAAGACGATCCTCACCCGCTCGGCCGACCGCCACCAGATCTTCCTCGCGAAGCTGCTCGCCTCGTTCTCGTACGCGATCGCAGCGCTGATCCTGTTCGCCGGCACCGGCCTGCTGCTCGGCTGCCTGCGCTACGGGCTCGACCCGCTGACGTCGCTGTCGGGCACGCCGATCGAGGTCGGCCGCGGCCTGCTGCTGCTCGGCGCCGCGCTGCTCGCCTACCTGCTGCCGGTCCTCACCGTCGCCTCGATCGCGCTGCTGCTGTCGACCGTCACGCGCAACTCGGCGGCAGCGGTCGTCGGCACGCTGATGTTCTCCCTGATCCTCCAGATCGTCGGCATCATCTCCGGCCTGGAGAGCATCCGCCCCTACCTCCTGTCGACCCAGTTCGACGCCTGGCAGGGCCTGCTGCGCGACCCGATCGACTGGGCCCCGATCGCACGCTCCCTGTGGGTCTGCGCCCTCTACGCCGTGCCCTCCCTGACCGCCGCCCTGCTCGTCTTCATGCGCCGCGACGTGACGGGCGGGTGATGGTCAGGCCGCGGCCAGCAGCCGTCTGACGGCGCGCGCGTTGAGCGGGTCGACCCGTCTCAACCCGCGCGCCCCGTCGAAGCCGCGGTCCGCGCTGACGATCGTTCCGATCCCGTTCGCGGCGCAGGTGCCGGCATGCACGCGGTCGTTCGTGCCGAGGCTCGCGGCGTCGAGTGCGAGCGCGTGCGCGAACGCCTCGTCGGTGACCGGCAGCAGCGGCGAGAAGATGCGGTGGGCGCGCTCGGTCAGACCGGACAGATCGCCGAGTCGTCCGCTCCGCTCGATGTGCCACACCTCCTCCAGCACGGCGGGCGAGGTCCGGCCCGGCGCCCCGTGGACGATCGCCTCGAGGATCCGCAGGCACGCCTCCCGCTGCTCGCAGACGAGCGCGCTGTAGAGGATCACGTTCGCGTCGACGAGGAAGCTCATCGGTCGAGCCCGCGCGACAGCGCGGCGTCGCGCTCCTGCTCGACCATCCGGTTGATCTCCTCTGGCGTGACCGTCGCGCTCACGCGCATCGCGCGGATCTCGTCCAACGCTCGCTCGCGGTCGGAGACCGCGACGGCACCGACCTGAGCGTCGATCGCTTCGCGGATCAGGCTCCCGACCGAGACGCCGCGATGGCTCGCCTCCCGCTCCAGCCGCCGGCGCTGCTCGGCCGAGACGAGGATCTGGAGCCGCTCGTTCAACATGTGCAGAGCATACACAGGTACGTACGACGTCAGGTCGGCAGCGTTCATGGGAATCCACGCTACCTCCGCGGCGGTGAGCCGTCTACCAGAGCTGTGCTGCATGGAGGGGGAACTCGCGCGCCGAGGTGGAAATCCCCGGCGAATGGACGCGCGCGAGCGAGAGCTGGAGGGGTACGAGCGGCAGTTCCGGCGCGCCGGGCTGCCGCTGCTGATCGAGGGCTTCTCGGCGCGCGAGGACGTCTTCAACCGCGCCTTCCCGCTGCTGGCGCTGGTGCTGCTCGGGGAGCTGCTGGCGGCGCTCGACGTCGACTGGTCGCCGCTGGCCAACCTCGGCGCGCTGGCGGCGGCGCTGGCGCTCGCGCTCGCCGCGGTGGCGCTCGCCAACCGCGCCCGCGGCCGTCGCGCGCTGGCGATCCCCGAGCGGATCGGGTTGTGGGAGCTGGCCGTCTTCGTGCTGCTGCCCGCGCTCGTGCAGGGGATCTTCCACGGCGGCTGGGGGCTGGCGACGGTCGCCTTCAACCTGCTGCTGCTGGCGCTCGTGGCGCTCGGCTACGGCTTCGGCGTCGGGGCGATCGTCGTGTGGGCGGCGCGGCGGCTGGGCGGCCAGCTGCAGCGGTCGCTGCTGCTGCTGGCGCGGGCGATCCCGCTGCTGCTGATCTTCGCGCTCGTGCTGTTCGTCAACACGGAGATGTGGAACGTCTTCGCCGACCGGCGCACCGCGACGCTGGTCGCGACCGGGCTGCTGCTGGCGCTGGTCGCGACCGCCTTCCTCGTCGCGCGGCTGCCGAAGGAGGTCGCGGCGCTGGTCGCGTCGGCCGGCGCGGGCGACGAGCCGCTCGCGCCGCTGACCCGCCTCCAGCGGCTCAACGTCGGCCTCGTGCTGCTGATCAGCCACGGCCTCCAGATCGTCGTCGTGACGCTCGCGATCGGCGCCTTCTTCGTCGCCTTCGGGATGATCGTGATCGACCGCTCGGTGATGGAGGCGTGGACCGGCGACGGCGGCGACGCGCTGCTGGCGACGACGGTGCTCGACGTGCCGCTGCTGCTGACGTGGGAGCTGCTGCGGGTCGCCGGCGCGATCGCGGCGCTGTCGGGCCTCTACTACGCGATCGCGGTGCTGACCGACGGCGCCTACCGCGAGGAGTTCCTCGACGAGGTGACCGACCAGATGCGCGCGACCTTCGCCGCGCGCGCCGACTACCTGCGGCTGCGCGCCGGCGTCAGCGGCGCGGTCGCCGTCGGCGACGCCGGCGTCAGACCGCGCGCACCGGATCGAGCGTCGTGAGCACGCGCTCGACCGCCTCGCCGACGTCGCACGGGCCGCGCAGCTCGAGATCGGGCGAGCGCGGCGCCTCGTAGGGCGCGTCGACGCCGGTCATGCCGGTCAGTCTGCCCGCCATCGCCCGCGCGTAGAGGCCCTTCGGGTCGCGCCGCATGCACTCCTCGACGGGCGTGTTGACGAAGACCTCGACGAAGTGCAGGCCGTCGCGCTCGTGCAGCGCGCGGGCGGCGTTGCGGCCGCTCTCGAACGGCGAGACGACGGAGACGATCGCGACCGTGCCGGAGTCGGCGAAGAGGCGCGCGACCTCGGCGGTGCGGCGGACGTTCTCGTCGCGGTCCTCGGCGCTGAAGCCGAGGTCGCCGCAGACGCCGTGACGCAGGTTGTCGCCGTCGAGCCGGTAGGCCGAGCGCCCCTCGGAGATCAGCCGCGCCTCCAGCGCGGAGGCGATCGTCGACTTGCCGGAGGCCGGCAGGCCGGTGAACCAGATCGTCGCCCCGCGCGCGCCGAGCGCCTGCCAGCGCTGCGCGCGGCCGACCACTCCCTCGTGCCAGGTGACGTTGGCGCTCGTCATCATCGTCCCTTCCTCGTCGCCGCGATCCGACCCCCGTGCGCGGCGGGCGGCGACCCCGCGCATGACCAGTAAGGTGCTCCGCCATGACGAAGCCGACCTTCGACCTGCAGTCGCACTCGCTCCACTCCGACGGCGTCCTCGCCCCGGCGGACGTCGTCGCCAACGCGGCGGCGGCCGGTGTGAAGCTGCTGGCGCTCTCCGACCACGACACCGTGGACGGCGTCGACGAGGCGCTCGCCGCGGGCCTCCGCCACGGCGTCGCCGTCGTCCCGGCGACCGAGATCTCCTCCGTCGACGGGAAGTACGAGGACCTCCACCTGCTCGGCTACGGGATCGACCATCACGACCCCGTCCTCGCCGAGCGGCTGAAGGCCGCCCGCGCCGACCGCGAGCTGCGCGCCGAGCGGATGGCGGCGAAGCTGAACGAGCTCGGCTTCGAGGTCGACGACGCGCCGCTGCGCAAGCGGCGCGAGGCCGGCAAGCCGATCGGCCGGCCGCATCTCGCCGAGGCGGTCCTGATCCATCCGGCGAACGCGGAGCGGCTGGAGCGCGAGGGACACGACGACATCTCCTCGTTCATCCCCGCGTACCTGATTCCGGGAACGCCCGGATACCTCGCGCGGACCCATCCGACGGTCGTCGAGGCGATCGGCTGGGTCCACGACGCCGGCGGCCTGGCGATCTGGGCCCACCCGTACTGGGACCTCGACAGCGACGAGGAGGTGCTCGGCGCGCTCGAGCGCTTCAAGGCGGCGGGGCTCGACGGCGTCGAGGCCTTCTACCCCACCCACAGCGCCGAGCAGACGCGGCTGCTGGTCGACAAGGCCGCCGAGCTGGGCCTGCTGACGACCGGCTCCTCCGACTACCACGGCCCCGAGCACCGGCTCTTCAGAACCTTCCTCGACCATCCGCTGCACGGCGCCGAGCCCGACCTCGCGCCGCTGCGCGAGGCGGCCGCGAAGGCCGCGCCGAGAGGCTGACGCCCGGCAGGCGGGCGGGGCGCTCACTTGGGCGCCTCCCCGCGGCCGTCGGCCAGCTCGGCGCGCAGGCCGCGCAGCGCCGCCTCCAGCTCCGCGATGCGGCCCTCGACGCCGCCGTTGGCGGCTCCCGCGCCCGCCGGGATCGCCGGTTGGCTGACGGGGACGGCCGCGCCCGGCGGCACCGGCCCGGGCGGCGCGGCCGCCCCGGCGCCGCCCGCGGCGGCCGCTGCCGCCGCGCGCTGCGCCGCCGCTGCGGCGTTGGCGCGCGCCTCGGCCGGCGTCAGCGTCAGCTTGCGCACGACCGGGATCATCAACAGCAGCAGCAGCGCGGCGACGCGGAAGGCCCAGCCGAAGCCGTCGCGCGCGACGCCGGCGGCCTCGCGCCGCAGCCAGCGGTCGTAGCCGACCGGGGCGGTCTCGGTGCGCGCCTTCGCGCCGGCGAACTCGGCGATGTTGCTGCGCACCGCGCCGAAGGCGACCGAGTCGGGGACGGCGTAGACCCACGACTTGTCGTGGATCGGGTCGCGGTCCCACGACAGGTGCCACTGCGAGGTCGTCGTGAAGACGGTGATCAGCAGCGCGATCCCGAGCGCCGAGCCGAGCTGGCGCGAGGTGTTGACGACGCCTGAGGCGACGCCGAGCTGCGGCCCCATCGCCGCGTTCATCGCGCCGACGTTGAGCGTCGGGAAGCCGATCCCGATGCCCATCCCGATGAAGACGAGCCCCGGCAGCACGAACAGGTAGTCGCCGACGCCCTCGTAGGTCGACGGCATGAACGAGAACCAGGTGAGGCCGATCGCCAGCGAGGCGAGCGCCGGGATCGCCAGCCGGTAGGCGGGCGCGTTGTCGGCCGCGCGGCCGACGAGCGGCCACACGAGGCCGCCGCAGACGCCGATCGGCAGCAGGCAGAGGCCGGCCTCCAGCTGCGAGAAGCCCCACAGGTTCACGAACACCTGCGCCAGCAGGAAGAGGCCGCCGACCGCGCCGGCGCCGAGGATCAGCATCGCCAGGTTGGCCGACAGGAACTGTCTGTTTCTCAGCAGGGCCGGCGGGATCATCGGCGCTCTGGCGCGGTGCTGCCAGAAGACGAAGCCGATCCCCATCACGATCGACAGCTGGATGAAGAAGAGGATCTGCGCGTCGTCCCAGCCGCGCACGTTCACCTCGACCAGGCCGTAGGTGAACATCGAGACGGCGGCGCCGAGCAGCAGCATCCCGAACCAGTCGATCCGGCGGGTCGCGCTGAGGTCGTAGGTCTCCGGCCACCAGCGCCACGCGAGCACGACGCCGATCACGCCGAGCGGCAGGTTGATGATGAAGATCCAGTGCCAGCTGGCGGCCTCGATCAGGCCGCCGCCGATCACCGGGCCGAGGCCGTTGGCGACGAGCGCCACGACGGCGATCATCGCGAGGCCCTTGCCGCGCTCTCTGGGCGGGAAGACGAGCGCCGTCATCGCGAAGCCGAGCGGCGCGATCATGCCGGCGCCGATCGCCTGGAAGGCGCGGAAGCCGATCAGCCAGCCGATCTCCCAGGCGGCGGCGCAGAGCGCCGAGCCGGCGGTGAAGACGACGAGGCCGGCGATGAACATCTTCTTGCGGCCGAACTGGTCGGCCAGGCGGCCGGTCGCGACCAGCAGCACGGCGAAGACGATGTTGTAGATGTTGACGACCCACGAGGCCGTCGGGAGGATCGTCTCGAAGTCGTGCTGCAGCTCCGGCAGCGCCGTGTTCATGATCGACATGTCGAGCATCGACATGAACCAGGCGATCATCATGACCGCGAAGACTCTCCACTTGATCGCGTAGAGCGCCTCCGCCGGCGGGTTCTCACGCACGCGTCGCGTCATCGCGTCACCTCGCGGCGAGTGTGAGCCCCTGGCGAGCAGTCGCCAAGGAAACAAGCCCTCTGGGCGCAGTTTCCCGTCATCGCAGCTCGTTCGCCTCCGCCTCGTCCTCGTCGAGCGTGCCGTCGTCGGCGACCTTCTTGTCCTGCGCGTCGGGCTCGCGCGGCTGCACGGCGCTCTCGTCGTCGAAGACCGGCAGCGTGCCGCCGGCCGCCGTCAGCGCCCACCGTCTCATCTCCTCGAGCACCGTCGGCGACTTGACCGTCTCGGTGCGCAGGTCGTCGGGCTCGTCCTCGTCCTCGGCCTCGTAGAGGCGCCAGCGGTCCTCGTCGGAGCGGCCGATGAGCAGGAAGTGGCGGTCGCCGACGACGACGTGCGTGTCGACCGCGGTCGTGTAGTACGGCCGCGGCGGCAGGTCGAAGTCCTCCAGCAGCGTCGTCAGGTCCTCGCCGGCCATTCTGCCGGGGATCGTGATCCCGAGGTAGGAGAGGATCGTCGTCGGGACGTCGTAGGTCGACGCGTACCAGGAGCTGGTGTCGCCGGCCCAGCGGCCGCGGGGGTCCTTCAGCAGCAGCGGCACGTGGTAGACGCGCCGGTGCCAGACGCCCGACGGGCTGCCGTAGACGCCCTGCTCGCCGAGCGCGATGCCGCCGTCGCTGACGAGGATCACGACCGTTCTGTCGGCGAGGCCGAGGTCGGAGAGCTTGTCGAGGAAGCGGCCGATCGCGGCGTCGACGTCGCGCACCTCCCGCGCGTAGCGGGAGCGCACCTCGGCCTTGACGTCGTCGTCGGCTCTGACCTTGATCGTCTGCAGGTAGTCGACCCGCTGCGGCAGCGAGACGTCGTTGTGGATCGGCCCGTAGCCGGCGACGTACTGGCGCGGCATCTCGAAGGCGTCGTTGAGGTCGAAGGCGTCGAGCCCGAGCAGGAACGGCTGGCTGTCGCGCAGCTGCTCGAGCTGCAGCTCGCCCGCCTTCAGCACCTTCTGCGTCGGCTCCTGGCGTCTGGCTCTGATCGGGCCGCCGAGCGGCAGCAGGTAGTCGCGCTCGGTCGGCTCGAACTCGCTCGACAGCGGCAGCCGGCCGGTGCGCACGATCACGTCGCGGAAGCGGGGGCCGTCGAGCGTCGGGTTGTCGGTCACCCAGCGCGTCTCGACGCCGGCGGCGGCGGTCAGCTCCAGCAGCAGCGGCTGGAAGTCGTAGACCTTGTTGAGGCCCGGCACCGCCGGCATGCCGGCGGTCGCTCTCCAGTCGCGGAAGGGGTAGCTGCGCATGCCGGTCAGCAGCCCGCGGCGGGCCGGGACCGGGCCGAGGCCGTCGGCCGTCGCGTATCTGAAGCGCAGCGCGCGGTCGGCGAGCTGGTCGATGTTCGGCGTCTTCGTGTCGCGGTCGTCGAAGACGTCGTCGTAGGCGCCGATGTAGTCGGTGCGGAGGCGGTCGGCGAAGATCACGACGACGTTCGGCCGCTCGCGCTCGCCTCTCTCCTCCTGCGCCTGCGCCGCGGCGGCGCCGAGCAGCCCGGCGCCGGAGAGCGCCGCGAGGCCGCCGGCCGCGCCGCCGCCGCGCAGCAGCGCCCGGCGCGAGATGCGCCGCTGGTCGTCGTCGCGTGAGCGCGCCATCAGCCGCCCACCACGCCGATGTGGTCGTGGAAGACCGGCAGCGTGCCGCCGGCCTCGTTGACGAGCACCGTCCACAGCTCGTCGATCTTGGCGTCGGCCTCGGGGCTGGTGCCGGCGAGGTCTCTGTCGTTGCCCGGGTCGTTGACCATGTCGTACAGCTCTCTTCTGGAGCCGTCCGGCGTCGAGATCATCAGCCACTCGTAGTTGCCGCAGATCCACGTCTCCTGGTAGCAGGAGGTGAAGTACGGCCGCGCGGTCGGCTCGCGCCCGTCGAACAGGACCGTCAGGTCCTCGCCGTTCATCAGGCCCGGCGCGCGCACGCCCTGGAACGACAGGATCGTGCGGGCGACGTCGTGGGTGGAGGCGAAGTATCTGCTCGTCTTGCCCGCCAGCCGGCCGTCGGGGTGGTGGATCATGTACGGCACGTGGTGGATCTCGCTGTACGGGCGCGGGGTCGACTTGCCGATGATCCCGTGCTCGCCGAGCGTCAGCCCGTGATCGCTGAGGTAGTAGATGATCGTGTTGTCGGCGAGCCCGAGGTCGTTGACCTTGTTCAGCAGCTTGCCGATCCAGGTGTCGACGAAGGTCAGCTCGGCGGCGTACAGCTCGCGCACCAGCTCGAGCGTCTCGTCGTCTATGCCGATCTTCTCCAGTCTCGACGCCGGCGTCAGGAAGGGCTGGATCGGGAGGATGTCTCTCGTCTTCTGGATCCCCTTCGGCTGCCCCTCGATCCGCTCGACGTAGAGCGGCGGGGCGTCGAACGGCTCGTGCGGGTCGAACGAGTCGACGCCGAGGAAGAACGGCTGCTTGTCCTTGAGGTCGTCGAGCGCGTCCATGCCGCCGCGCATGACGCGCGCGGCCGAGTAGTTCTTCTCGCCGACGCGGTACATCGAGTTCCAGCCGACGTAGTCCTGCAGGCGGCGCACCTCGACGGTGTCGGAGAGCGCGGGCAGCAGGTACTTCTCGATCGCCGAGCGCGGCGCCGGCCGTCTGAAGGGGGTGTTGAAGTCGCGGTAGGCGCCCTGCGAGAAGTCGGGGCGGCCGATGTCGAGCGTGCGGCGGAAGTCGGTGTAGCGCGGGCCGACGATGAAGGGGTTGTCGGTCACGTAGGCGGTCTCGATGCCGGCCTTGCCGAGCTCCTCGGTCAGCAGCGGCTGATGCGGCAGCGGGCGCGTCCAGCCGACCTCGCTCGGCATCGGCGGCGAGAGCACCCAGTCGCGGTTGGGGAAGCTGCGCATGCCGGTCAGCAGCGTGCGCCGCACGAGCCCGGTCGGCATCGCCTCAGGGACCGCGTACTGGAACTTGAGCGAGCGCTTGAAGAGCGCGTCGAGGTTCGGCGTTCTGGCGCGCGAGGCCGGGTTGTACGCGCCGACGTAGTCGGCCCGCGTCGAGTCGGTGACGATCAGGATCACGTTCGGCGCGTCGCTCGCGCGCCGAGAGGTCGCCTCGTACTCGTCTCCGCAGGCCGACAGGCCGACCGCCGCGGCTCCGGCCGCGCCGGTCTTCAGGACGCCGCGTCGAGTCAGTCGCCGCGCCATCGCTACACGTCCATCGCGGCACGCGCCGCGGTGTTGCCGCTCAAATCGTGCTCCAGCTCGGGGGATACGGATCGGACGACGGTCTCGTCCGGCACTGCCAACACCGCGGGCGCAACGGAGTTGCGCCCGGCCGGTTGACATATAGCTTCTCGTATTCGCCCGATGGTGACGTGTCAGCCTGAGAGCGGCGTGAGGGCGGAGGCTATGGAGCGGGCAGCGGGGCGCTCCTCGGCTCGCCGCCGTCGTACCACGACAGCGTTCTGCGGTCGGCGCTCAGGACGACGCCGTCGATGTAGCCGCCAGCCGTCGTGCGGTCGAGCTCGACCGATCTCCCTCCGGGCGCGCCGACGTGGAGCGACTCGATGCGCGCGTAGCCCCCCGCCTGCTGGTCCGGCGCTCGCGTCGAGGCGATCCAGACGACGAGCCCGTCCTTCGTCACCCTCGCGATCCGCGCGCTCGGGTAGACGTCGCGATCGCTGCCGACGTCGAAGACCGTGCCGGTGGCGTCGACGGGGCCCGCGAGATCCCGCAGCACGATGCTCGTGGAGCCCTCCCGGTCCGAGTTGTTGGGCCGATATGCCGACACCCAGGCGAGCCATCTGCCGCCTGCGGCGAAGCTGTCGTTGGTCTCGCTGCCGCCGCCCCCGCCACCGCCACCGGCCCAGTTCTCGGCGAGACCGACCGAGCGCCCGGACGGACGGCGGCAGGCGCGCAGCAGCTCGCTGCTGTACGTGTCGTCCTCGCCGACGACGCGCGCGAAGACGCTCACGTCGAGCGTCTCGAAGATCGTCCGCTCGGCCGCCGTGCGCTCGCATCGCGGCGCGCGGCCGCGCTTCAGCCGCATCCACGAGTACAGCTGCCGACCGCGGTCACCCGGCGTCGTCACCTCGAGCAGGCAGAGCGTCGCGCGTGCCGCGACGTCGCGCGAGAGCCGCAGCCGCAGCACGCGCGCCGTCGCGTCGAAGGAGCCGCGCCGGCCCGCGCTCGTCACGAAGGCGCCGTGGAAGGACGGCTCGGCCGTCTCGACGATGCCGTCGCCGCAGCGGGCGGCGAGCTCGACGTGACGGGCGAAGCTGCGCGGGTCGAGTCGGTCGCGCAGCCTGACCGTCAGCGCGCGCCCCTCCAGCCGCCAGCTGCCGTCTCTGCTGGTGCCGACGGCGAGCGCCGGCCTCGGTCTCGGCGTCGGCTTCGCCGCGTGCGCGGCCTGCGCGGTCGTCGCGCCCCCTGCCAGCGCGACGACCGCTCCCGCCAGCGCCGTCCATCCGTGAACGTTGCTCATGCCGGTGAAGAACGGACGCGCCGGCGCGATGTTGCGGCCGGACCGCGTGAAGCCGTTCTCAGCCGCCGCTGCTTCAATGCTCGGATCGCCCGTCTCTCGCTGCTCGGCGCCGCGCGCGCCTTCATCGTCCTCGTCGCGCTCGGCACCGTCGCCACGATGGTGCTGCTGTGGCCGACCCATGTCGGCGACACGTTCTCCGAGGTCGTGCAGCCGAGCGACAAGGCGACGGTCACGGGGATCGACGACAGACCGTGCGGGGCGACCGTCAGCGACCGCTGCGTGCGCGTGCTGATCAGGCTCGACAGCGGCGACGAGGCCGGCGGCAGAGGCGTGATCCAGTGGAACGCCAACGGCGTCGACCCGCCGGTCCACGTCGGCGACAAGCTGCGCGTCGCGCAGGCGGAGGAGGTCCCCGGCTACGAGGAGGCCAACCAGGCGACGTACACGCTCGTCGACTTCCAGCGCGGGCCGGCGCTGATCGCCCTCTTCGCGATCTTCGCGCTGATGGTGCTGCTGCTGTCGCGGCTGCGGGGCGCGCTGTCGCTGCTCGGCCTCGGCGTCAGCCTCGCGATCGTGCTCCTCTACGTGATCCCGTCGATCCTCGACGGCAACTCGCCGATCGCGGTCGCGATCTCCGGCTCGCTGGCGATCGGGCTGGCGGCGATCCTGCTCGCCCACGGGCGCGGGCCGAAGTCGCTGGCGGCGATGCTGGGGACGATCGTCAGCCTGCTGCTGACCGCGCTGCTGGCGCTGCTGTTCACCCACTGGACGCGGCTGACCGGCCTCTCCGGCGAAGAGGCGTTCGCGCTGCGGCTGGCCGACCCGACCGTCTCGCTCCAGGGCCTGCTGATCGCCGGCATGATCATCGGCGCGCTCGGCGTCCTCGACGACGTCACGGTGAGCCAGTCCTCGACCGTCTTCGCCCTCCGCGCCGCCAACCCGGAGATGGGCTTCCGCCAGCTCTTCCACGGCGCGATGGACGTCGGCAAGGACCACGTCGCCGCGACCGTCAACACGCTCGTGCTCGCCTACGCCGGCTCCTCGCTGCCGGTGCTGCTGATCTTCGCCTCCGGCGCCCTCAGCGCCGGCGAGGCGCTCAACCTCGAGCTCGTCGCCGAGCAGGTCGTCGCGACGCTCGTCGGCTCGATCGGCCTGATCGCCGCCGTGCCGGGCACGACCGCCGTCGCGGCGCTGCTGGCGCTGCACACGCCGCGCGCCGAGGTCGAGCACGAGGCGGCGCACGGCCACGCCCACACCCACTAGCGGCGCGCGCGGCCGGCGGCGGCGCGTATGCTCGGCCGGTGGAGGCCCCGCCGTCCGTCCCGGCGCCGGCGACCCGAAACCGGCGCACCAGCTCCGACCATGTCGCGGACGCGCTCCGCGCGGCGATCAACAGCGGCCACCTGGCCGACGGCGAGGAGCTCAACCAGGTCGAGCTGGCCGAGCACTTCGGCGTCTCGCGGGTGCCGGTGCGGGAGGCGATCAGGCGGCTGGAGGCCGAGGGGCTGATCGAGGCCGCGGCGCACAGACGGGCGGTCGTGCGCGGCTTCGACCTCGCCGGGATCGCCGAGTCGTTCGAGCTGCGCGCGCTGATCGAGGGCCATCTCGTCGAGGCGGCCGTGCCGCTGATGGAGCGCTCGCTGCTGAGCGAGCTGTCGGCGCTCAACGCGGCGATCCGCGACGAGCCCGACGACAGACGCGTGCTCGCGCTCGACGCCGAGTTCCACCGCCGCCTCTACGAGCCGGCCGGCAGACCGACGGCGCTGGAGATCGCGACCCAGCTGCGCTCGCGCGCCGAGCGCTACGTGCTGCTGCGCAGCGACTCGTTCGTCGGCGAGCAGGTGCGCTGGCTCACGCGCGACCACGCGACGATCCTGCGACTGGCGCGCGCCGGCGACGGGACCGCGACGCGCGCCGCGATCGAGCGCCACCTCGGCCGCCTCTGCGACGGCATCCTGAGACTGTCGCGTCGGCGCGCGGCCTCGCGCCCGCCTCGGTGAGCATGGCGCCCCGGCGGCGTTGACAGACCGCAAATGGGTGCGAAGCTCGCTGGGCCAGACCGGGACGACCGGCCCGGTCGCAGCGGAAGGAGACGGAGATGGCCGACAGGATCCTGTGCCTCAGCTGGGGTCGCGTGGTGAGCGGCCGCGAGGCGCACTCGCTCGAGGTCTTCAACGACGCGGTCAACTACTACGGCGGCCTCAGACGCGACGGGCAGATCGAGGACGTCGACCTCGTGCTGCTCGGCGCCAACGGCGGCGACCTCGACGGGATGATGCTGATACGCGGCAGCCACGCGCAGCTCGACGCGATGCGCGAGCAGGAGCGCTTCCAGCGGATCGTGATCGACGCCCAGATGGTCGTCGAGGACCTGCGGATCGCCGAGGGCTGGCTCAACGAGGGCATCCAGGAGCCGATGGCGCGCTTCCAGGAGGCGGCCGCGCACCTGCCGCAGCCCGTCAGCGCCTGATCGCCGCCATCAGCGATTCGACTGGCCGGCGGCGGCGCGGCGCGGGATCGTCGTCGCATGTCCATCTCTCCCGCCTCCCCCGCCGCCGTCCAGGCGACCGGCGACGACCGCTTCGTCGCCGACGTGCTCGAGTCCGAGCTGCCGGTGCTGGTCGACTTCTGGGCGCCGTGGTGCCCGCCCTGCCGCGCGATGAGACCGGTGCTGGCCGACCTCGCCGCCAGCCGCGACGACCTGCGCGTCGTCTCGCTCGACTGCGACGTCCACCAGGCGACGGCGATCAGATACTCGATCCTGTCGATGCCGACCTTCATCCTCTTCCGCGGCGGCGAGCCGGTCCTGCAGCTCGTCGGCGCGCGCCCGAAGGCGCGGCTCCTGCGCGAGCTGTCAGCCGTCCTCTGAGGCGGCGAGCGCGGCGCGCAGGTGGCCGCGCAGCAGCTCGGCGGCCGGCGCCCCGCCGGCCGCCGGCGCCAGCAGCAGCGCGCGGTGGCGCGGCACCGGCGGCGCCAGCCGCGCGACCGCGACCGCCGCGCCCGGCGCCGCCAGCCACGACGCCGGCACGAGGCTGACGCCGAGGCCGGCGTGGACGAGCTGGCGGATCGCCGCCGGGTCGCCGAGCTCGAACAGCGGCACCGGCCCGAAGCCGGCCTCCTCGCAGGCGGCGGCGACCAGCTCGCGCAGGGCGCTGCCGGGCTCGGCCAGCACGAACGGCCGCTCGCGCAGCGCCCACACGTGCAGCTCGCCGGCGGTCGCGAGCGGGTCGCCGGGCGCGGCGATCGCGTGCAGCGGCTCGTCGGCGAGCGCGTCGGCGCGGACGCCGTCGGGGACGGCCGCCGCCGGCAGCGAGGCGACCGCGAGGTCGACCGCGCCGCTGCGCACCAGGCCGCCGGCCTCGGCCGCCGTCGTCTGCCGCAGGCCGATGCGGATGCCGCCGTGGGCGCGGTGGAAGCTCGCCAGCGCCGCCGGCATCGCGAGCGAGGCGGCCGCGTCGGCCGCGATCCGCACGACGCCGCGCAGCAGGCCGGCGTGCGCGTCCATGTCGGCGCGGGCGCGGGCGGCCTCGGCGAGGATCGCGTCGGCGCGCGCGAGCAGGTCGGCGCCGGCCGAGGTGACGGTGACGCCGCCGGGCGCGCGCAGCAGCAGCTCGACGCCGAGCTGCTCCTCCAGCCGCTTGACCTGCTGCGACAGCGCCGACTGCGTCACGTGCAGCTCGTCGGCGGCGCGCGTGAAGGTCCCGTGGCGGGCGACGGCGGCGAAGTAGCGCAGTTGGCGCAGCTCCATCCTCACATGGTGACGCGGCGGCCGCGCGGGCGCGCGTGCGAAGCTCTGCCGATGCGCCCCGCCCCGCGGATCCTGCTCGCCGTCTTCTGCGGCGGCGCCGTCGGCTCGCTCGCGCGCGCGGCGCTGGAGCAGGCGCTCGCGCCCGCGCCGGGGCAGTGGCCGTGGGCGACGCTGCTCGTCAACCTGCTGGCCGCCTTCGCGCTAGGCGCGATCGTCGCCCGCTACGCCGGCCGCTCTCACTCCGAGCAGCGGATGGCGCTCTACGGCCCCGGCTTCTGCGGCGGCCTGTCGACCTTCTCGACGCTGCAGCTGGAGCTGTTCGAGCTGCTCGACGGCGGCCACGTCGCGACCGCGATCGGCTACGCGGCGGCGAGCCTCGCCGGCGGGCTGATGCTGGCGCTGCTGGCGATGCGGCTGGTCGCGCGCTCGGCCGGTCCGCTGGGGGCGACGCGATGAGCGGCGTCGCCGTGTGGGTCGCGGTGCCGTTGCTCGGCGGCGCCGGGGCGGTCGCGCGCGTGGCGCTCGCGGCGGCGGTCGACGCGCGCCGGCCGGCGGCGATGCGGCTGCCGCTGGGGACGCTCGTCGTCAACCTGAGCGGCTCGCTGCTGCTCGGCCTGCTCGCCGGGCTGACGCCGAGCGACGACCTGCGGCTGCTCGCCGGCACCGCGCTGCTCGGCGGCTACACGACCTTCTCGACGTGGATGGCCGACAGCGTGAGGCTCGGCGGCAGCGGCCACGCCGCGACCGCGGCGGCCAACGTCGCCGGCTCGCTCGCGATCGGCTTCGCCGGCGTCGCGCTCGGGCACGCGCTCGGCACGGCGCTGTGAGCGCCGCCGCGGCGCATCCGCGGCGGCGAGAGGTGCGCGGCGCCGGGCGGCGCCGCGCTCAGCCGGTCAGACCCGGCTGTAGAACTCGACTATCAGCTGCTCGGCGACCGGCGTGTCGATCTCGTTGCGGACCGGCAGGCGCAGGACCTTGCCGGCGAGCGAGTCGAAGTCGGCCTCGAGCCAGGCGCCGACGCGACCCATCTGGTCGGTCGCGGCCGTCGAGACGGGGCGGACGGCGGCCTCGGGCTTGATCATCACGACGTCGCCCGGCTTGACCTGGCGCGAGGCGATGTCGCAGCGCTGGCCGTTGACGAGCACGTGGCCGTGGGAGACGAACTGGCGCGCCTGCGGACGGGTCGAGGCGAGG
>Ga0164243_10005926_pt1 | contig 18576 bp, 15 predicted proteins | sample OricompcompostOP_FD_108781 | JGI IMG/M metagenome (GOLD analysis project Ga0164243, IMG submission 108781) | Organic Plus compost microbial communities from Emeryville, California, USA - Original compost - Organic plus compost (OP) | ecosystem: Engineered > Solid waste > Mixed feedstock >... | reverse complement strand
TGCCGCGCGAGCAGGAACACGCCGACGATCGCGACGACGGCTGTCGCGAGCATGACGAGCGTGACCCACGAGGGCGTCCCCTCCATCTCGCCGAGCACGACCGACCCGATCGTCACCGCGACGATCGGGTCGACGACGGTCAGGCCCGCGACGACGAGGTCCGGCGGCCCGTAGGCATGAGCGTTCTGGACGAACCAGCTCCCGGCGATGGTCGCGAGCAGGATTCCCACGAGGCAGCCGATCGTGAGCCACTCCTCGACGCCGAACTGCCACTGCGACTCGATGAGCGTCTGGATCCGGCCGATGACGACCTTCGCGAGCGTCGCGACGAAGCCGAACAGCATGCCGGCGGCGACGATGTAGAACATCGGCCGGGTGCGACGGCGCTGCCCCGCGTAGAGCATCGCCCACACGGCGAGCACGACGCCGAGCGCGACGAGCACGGTGAGCAGCTGGGTGAACTCGATCGCCCTCGGATGCGCCCAGAACGCGGCGAGCGTGACGAAGGCGCCGACGCCGACGACGCACAGCGCGATCGCGCCGATCATCCGGCCGCCGATCGCGGTGCCGGACAGCCGCGCGTTGAGCACCGAGGTGACGATGAGGCCGAACGCGCCGAGCGGCTGGACGACCGAGAGCGGGCTGAACCACAGCGCCGCGAGCTGGAGCACGATGGACAGCCCGAGCATGAGCGTGCCGACGAGCCACGCGGGCCGCGTGACGAGCGCCCTCGCGTGGCCGACGGTGAGCCCGCGCGGCGCCTCGCCGTGGAGCGCCGCGGCGCCGGCGACGCCGCGGTGCTGGAGCTGCGTGCCGACGGCGAGGAACACCGCGCCGAGCAGGGCGAGCGGGATCCCGACGCCCGCCTGGTCGCCGAGGAACAGCACGTCCCCCAGGTCGGCGAAGTCCACGCCCCGAGAGTAGCCCCGGGCTCCCCTCTAGGCTTGGAGCCCGTGACCGTGCTCCCGATCCGCATCACCGGCGACCCCGTCCTCCATGAGCCCGCGAAGCCCGTCGGGAGGATCACCGCGCGGATCCGCGCGCTGGCCGCCGACATGATCGAGACGATGCATGCCGCACCGGGGGTCGGCCTCGCCGCGCCCCAGGTCGGCGAGCCGCTCCGCCTCTTCGTGTGGAGCTGGCGGGAGGACGAGGCGACCCTCCACGAGGGCGTCGCGATCGACCCCGAGCTGTGGATCACGCCGACGCCGCCGGGGCCGGCGGATCCCGAGGAGGAGTCCGAGGGCTGCCTCTCGATCCCCGGGGAGCGCTTCCCGCTGCGCCGCTCCGAGGGCGCGATCCTCCGGGCCAGGGACCTCGAGGGGCGGTCGTACGAGATCGTCGCGCACGGCTGGCTCGCACGGATCTTCCAGCACGAGTTCGACCACCTCGACGGCGTCCTCTACGCCGACCGCCTCGAGCACGCCCACGCGAAGGCGGTCGCGAAGGCGATCAAGCGCGAGGGGTGGGGCAAGCCCGGCCTGAGCTGGACGCCGGGGGTCGACGAGGTCGAGGCGTAGGGCCAGAGTTCTAGCGGCCGGTGCGGCGGCGCTGGAGCTCCGGGTCCGGCACCGGCAGCGAGTCGATGAGCCGGCGAGTGTAGGCCTCCTGCGGGGAGCCGAGCACCCGCGCCGACGGCCCCTCCTCGACGATCCGCCCGCGATGGAGCACCGCGATGCGGTCGGCGACCTGGTCGACGACGGCGAGGTCGTGCGTGATGAACAGGCACGCGAAGCCGAATCGCTGCCGCAGGTCCTCGAAGAGCTCGAGAACCGAGGCCTGGACGGAGACGTCGAGCGCGCTCGTCGGCTCATCCGCGATGAGCAGGTCCGGGCCGAGGATGAGCGCCCGGGCGAACGAGGCGCGCTGGCGCTGTCCGCCGGAGAGCTCGTGCGGGAAGCGGTCGGCGTAGGCCCGCGGCAGCCGGACCGCCTCGAGGAGGTCGCCGACGCGCCGAGCCGCGTTCGCCCGCTCCTCCTCGCTGCCGTGGACGACGAGCGGCTCGGCGATCGCCGCGCCGATGGTCAGCAGCGGGTTGAAGCTCGACGCCGGATCCTGGAACACGAAGCCGATCCGGCGGCGCAGCGGCGCGAACGCCCGCTCCCGGGCCCTCGCGACATCGACGCCGAGGACGTCGAGGGAGCCGCCCGTCACGCGGGTGAGCCGCGCGATCGCCCGCCCGATCGTCGTCTTGCCGCTCCCGGACTCGCCGACGAGGCCGAGCACCTCCCCGGAGCGCAGCTCGAAGTCGACGCCGTCGACCGCGCGGAAGGGCGGCTGCCGGAAGCGCCCGGGGTATTCGATCCGCAGCCCCCGGGCCCGGACCACCACCTCGCCCCCGGCCGGGGCGCGCTCCCGGAGCTCGACGCGGGGTACGGCGGCGAGGAGCGTCCGCGTGTACGGGTCCTTCGGCTCGGCGAAGAGCCGGCGGACGTCCGCGGTCTCGACGATCTCGCCGTCGTGCATGACGACGACGCGGTCGGCGAGCTCGGCGACGACGCCCATGTTGTGCGTGATGAGCACGATCGCCGTGCCGAACTCGTCCCGGACCCGGCGGAGCAGGTCGAGGATCTCGGCCTGGACCGTCACGTCGAGCGCCGTCGTCGGCTCGTCGGCGACGATGACCGCGGGGTCGAGGACGAGCGCCATCGCGATGACGACGCGCTGCTTCTGACCGCCGGAGAACTCGTGGGGGTACTTGTCGACGCTCGTCTCCGGCGACGGGATGCCGACCCGGCGGAGGATGTCGATCGCCCGCCGCCTTGCCTCCCCGCGGGAGATGCGGCCGTGCGCCCGCAGGCCCTCGGCGATCTGCCAGCCGACGGTGAACACGGGGTTCAGCGCGGTCGACGGCTCCTGGAAGACCATCGCCGCCTTCGCGCCGCGGATTCCTCGCAGCTCGGCCCGGGAGACGGCGAGCACGTCCTCGCCGTCGACGAGGACCTCGCCGCTCGCGATGGCGCTGTCGGCGAGCAGGCCGAGGATCGTTCGCGCGGTCACCGTCTTGCCGCTGCCGGACTCGCCGACGATCGCGACGACCTCGCCGCGGCGCACCTCGAGCGAGACGCCGCGGACCGCGTGCACCTCGCCCGCGTCGGTCGCGAAGGTGACGTCGAGATCGGTGATGCGCACCGCGAGGCTCTCGCTCACAGCGGCTCCTTCGGGGCGGGGAAGACCGCCGGCGGCTCGACTGGTCCCGGCTGCGGCGGCTCGGGGAGCGCCCGGCGAGCCCGCAGCACCGGGCGGCGTCGGTGCCGCAGCCTGGGGTCGGAGAGGTCGTTGAGACCCTCGCCGAGCAGCGTGACGCCGACCGCGAGGACGACGATCGCGACGCCGGGGTAGATCGCGGTCCACCAGATCCCGCTCGTGACGTCCGGGACCGCCTTCTGCAGGTCGTAGCCCCATTCCGCGGCCGCGGACGGCTCGATGCCGAGGCCGAGGAAGCCGAGGCCGGCGAGCGTCTCGAACGCCTCGACGGCGTTGAGCGTCATGATGAGCGGGAGCGTGCGCAGCGAGTTGCGGAGCACGTGGAGGAACATGATCCGCGCGGTCGGGGCCCCGATGACCTTCGCCGACTCGACGAAGGCCTCCGCCTTGATCCGGACGACCTCGGCGCGCACGACGCGGAAGTACTGCGGGACGTAGACGACGGTGATCGAGATCCCGGCCGCGAGGACGCCCTGCCAGAGCCCGGACTGCCCGTGGCTGATCGCGATCGCGACGACGATCGCGAGGAGCAGCGTCGGGAAGGCGTAGATCGCGTCGCAGACGACGACGAGGACGCGGTCGAGGGCGCCCCCGAAGTAGCCGGAGAGCAGTCCGAGGAGCACCCCGACGACGATCGACATCGCGACGGCGAGGACGATCGCGAGCAACGCGGTCTGCGTGCCGAAGACGACGCGGCTGAGCACGTCGTAGCCGGCGAGCGTCGTGCCCCAGGGATGCGCCGCGCTCGGCGCGGCATGGGTCGGGAACGGCACGCCGTCCGCGCCGCGGAGCTGGTTGAAGCCGTACGGGGCGATGAGCGGCGCGAACGCGGCGACGGCGATGCAGCCGAGCGTGATGGCGAGGCCCGTGACGAGCATGAATCGCTGCACGCCGACGCTCTGCCGGATCTGCCGGACGATCGGCAGCCGCGCCCACCACGGGCTGCGCACGGCGACGGCGGTCCCGCTCATCTCAGTACCTCACCCTCGGGTCGACGAGCGCCGCGATCGCGTCGACGACGAAGTTGACGACGGCGACGATGACCGCGAGGAGCGCGACGATGCCCTGCACGGCGACGAAGTCGCGGTCCTGCAGGTAGTGGTTGAGCTGGTAGCCGAGCCCCTTCCACTCGAACGTCGTCTCCGTGAGCACCGCGCCGCCGAGCAGCATGGCGACCTGCAGGCCGATGACGGTGATGATCGGAATGAGGGCGGGCTTGTACGCGTGCTTCGTGACGAGCCGGAACTCCCCGACGCCGCGGGAGCGCGCCGAGTCGATGTAGCCGGTCGTGAACGTCCCGATGACGTTCGTCCGCACGAGCCGGAGGAACACGCCGGCGGTGAGCAGGCCGAGCGCGAGCGCGGGGAGCACCGCGTGGAGCAGGACGTCGCCGACGACCGCGGGGTCCCCCGTCTGGATCGCGTCGATGAGGTCGATGCCGGTGGGGTGCGCGAGCAGCTGCATCCGCAGCTCGCTCCCGGTCGAGGCGCGGCCGGCGACCGGGAGGACGTGGAGCCACGTCGAGAACACGAGCTTGAAGAGCAGGCCGGAGAAGAAGATCGGCGTCGCGTAGAACACGATCGCGAGGACGCGGAGCACCGCGTCGCCCCACTTGTCGCGGATGTAGGCGGCGAGCATGCCGAGCGGGATGCCGACGATGCCGGCGACGAGGAGCGCGTAGACGGCGAGCTCGAGTGTCGCGGTGCCATAGCGGGCGAGCACCGTCGTGACGGCGAGGTGGTCGGTGTATGTCGTCCCGAAGTTCCCCTGGACGATCTGGCCGAGGTACTCGAGGTACTGGACGATGAGCGGCCGGTCGTAGCCGGCGAGGTGGATCCGCTCCGCGAGCTCGTCGGGCGAGAGCTTGCCGCCCTGCGCCGCGGTGATCGGGTCACCGGTCATCCGCATGAGGAAGAACACGACGGTCACGAGGATGAAGATCGTCGGGAAGATGAGCAGGAAGCGCACGAGGAGGTAGCGCCAGAGCCCCCCGTGAGAGCGCCTCCCGCTCGCCATGCGCGTCTTCCCCTGCCTGCTCATGCCGCACAGCCGACTGGGCGGCCGGATCGAGCCGGCCGCCCAGTCAACCTATCGCGCCGCTACTTGCTCAGCGTCGCGTACCGGAACTTGAACGAGGCGTCGAGCACCGCCCCGGTGACCGACTTGCCCGTCACGATGACCTGCGCGCCCTGGAGCAGCGGGATCGTGTCGAGATCCTTGGCGACAAGATCCTGGATCTGCCCGATGATCTCCGCGCGCTTGCTCGGATCGGCCTCGCCGACCTCCTGGGTGATGAGCTCGTCGACCTGGGGGTTGTCGTAGTGGTTGTGCAGGAAGCCGCCCTCCGGGAAGAAGGGGGTGAGGTAGTTGTCCGCGTCGGAGTAGTCCGGGAACCAGCCGCGCTGGAACACCGGGTACCCGTCGTTCGGCGCGTCCTTCGAGAACTGGACGTTCTGCACGCCGGAGAGGTTCACCGTGAACAGCCCGCTGGTCTCGAGCTGGTCCTTGATGAGGCCGTACTCGTCGCCGGACAGCGGGCCGTAGTGGTCGCTGTTGTACGTGATGTTCAGGGTGACCGGGGTCGTGACGCCGGCGGCGGCGAGGGTCTGCTTCGCCTTGTCCGCGTCGGGCCCGCCGTTCCCGTCGCCGTAGAGGCCCTTGAGCGCGGTGTTCGCGCCGGTGAGACCGTCGGGGACGTAGGAGTACAGCGGCGTGTAGGTGCCCTGGTAGAGGTCGCTCAGCGCGTCGCGGTCGATGAGGTCGGCGACCGCCTGCCGCACCGCGAGCGCCTTCGCCGGGTCGGCGTCCGGCTGCGTCGCGCCGAACGGCTGCGTGTTGAAGTTGAACACGATGTACCTGATCTCACCGCCCGGGCCCGTCGTCACCGTGACGTTCGGGTCGCTCGACAGGTCGGCGATGTCCTGCGGCGACAGGCTGCGGTACGCCGCGTCGATGTTGCCGCTCTGCACGTCGAGCTTGAGGTTCGACGAGTCGGTGTAGTACTTCACGTCGACCTCGCCGTTCGCCGGAGCGTCGAGCACGCCGACGTAGTCGGGGTTCGGCTTGTACTGGATGAGCTCGTTGACCTTGTACGAGGTGATGACGTACTGGCCTTCGAAGGCGTTCGCGGCGACGATGTCGTCGTCCGGCGTGATCGCGTCCGGGCTGAAGACCTCCTCGTCGACGATCGGGCCGACCGGGCTGGAGAGCACCTGCTCGAACGTCTGGTCGTTCGCGACCTTGAGGTGGAAGTCGACGGTGAGGTCGTCCTTGACGTCGGTCGAGTCGAGATTCGCCAGGAGCGACGACGGGCCGTTGCCGCCGTCCGCGCCGGAGGCGCCGATCGCCTGCTGCCGGTCGAACGTGAACTTGACGTCGCTCGCGGTGAGATCGTGCCCGTTCGCGAACTTGAGGCCTTCCTTGAGCTTGACCTCGAAGGTGTTCGGGTCGACGAACTCGCCGCTCTCGGCGAGCGATGGCTCGACGTCGGGGCTGCCATACGGCGTGTCGAAGAGAAAGCCGAAGACCTGCGTCTGGACCGCGAACGAGCCGTTGTCGTATGAGCCGGCCGGGTCGAGGGCCGTGATCGAGTCCGTCGTGCCGAGCACGATCGTCGCGCCGGAGCCGCCGCTCGAGGCCGTCGAGCCGCCCGAGGGACTCGACGAGCAGCCGGCGAGGGCGAGGCCGACGACCGCGACGCCCGAGACCGACGCGACGGCGAGGCGCCGACCGGTGGAGAGTGCGTGTGCCATGGATCCTGCTTCTTCCTGTGAGTGCAGAGGCGCCGTCGAACCGGCGATGCTGCCGGCTCCACGGCGCCGTGATCACTCCAGTGAAGCACACGTGAACGCGGGGGAATGCGCCGGTGACGCCTCGTTACCCGACTGCAACACGTCGAACGCCGTGCGCGGTTTTGCTATGCTCGTCTGGCCGCTTTCGGCGGCGCCTTCCTCCATAGCTCAATTGGCAGAGCAATCGGCTGTTAACCGATAGGTTCTTGGTTCGAGTCCAAGTGGGGGAGCTTCTCCCCCGGTCACGTCGGCTTTTCAGTATCCGGCCGCCGGGTCGACGACGCCGATGAATGCGCCGTCGCCGAGCAGCGCGCGGACGTTCGACTCGACGCGGGAGGCGAGCAGCGGCGCGACCATCTCCTCGGTGTCCGCGGAGTGGCAGGTGATGACCGCGCGCGGCGCGGTCCACAGCGGGTGGCCGTCGGGGAGCGGCTCCGGGTCGGTGACGTCGATCCCCGCGCCGCCGAGACGGCCGGCGGCGAGCGCGGCCGCGAGCGCCACCGCGTCGACGATCGCGCCCCGCGCGATGTTCACGAGCACCGCCCGGTCGTCCATGAGCGCGATCCGCCGCGCATCGAGGAGCCGAGCGGTCTCCCCGGTCGAGGCCGCCGCGATGATGACGACCTCGGCCTCGGGGAGCACCTCGTCGAGCCGCTCGACGGTGACGACCCGCTCCGCGCCCTCGACGGCGCCGGGCGAGCGCCGCACGACGGTGATCGCGGCATCGAACGGCTCGAGCAGCCGGATGAGCTCCCTCGCGATCCCGCCGGCGCCGATGACGAGGACGCGGCGCCCGAAGAGCGTCTCCCCCGAGCGAGCGGTCCACGTCGTCCGGCGCGCCTTCTCGGGGATCTCGCGGAGGCAGGCGAGCGCGAGCGCGAGCGCGTGCTCCGCGACGGGCTCCGAGTAGGCGCCCTTCGCGCTCGTCCAGACGGGGAGCGGCCGCGCGGCGTGCGCCGCGAGGACCCCGGCGAAGGCGTCGACGCCGGCCCACGGGAGCTGCACCCAGCCGACGCGGGGGTGCGCGTCGAGCGCCCGCCCGAGTCCCTCGGCGTCGCTCGGATGCGCCCAGATGATCCCGCGGGTCGCGGGCCCGAGCGGCGCGACCGTCCCGCCGGCGCGCTCGACCGCCTCGACGAGGTGCGGCGCGGGCGACGGGAGCACGGCGATAGGGCCCGGCTCCGGCCTGCGGTCGTCCGGGAGGGGGATGCCGGTGCCCTGGAGCGGGTCGCGGAGCTCCCCGGAGCCGCGCGGGGTCACGGCGCCTCCTGGAGCGCGCCGAGCGATTCGCCGAGGCGCCGGACGTACGGGTGGAGCGGGTCCTGGAACACCTCGTCCATCCGCCCGATCCCGACGATGCGGCCCTGCTGCATGACCGCGACGCGGTCGGTGATGCGGCGCACCTCGGCGAGATCGGCGGTGACGATGAGCGCGGCGAAGGCGCGACGCTCCTGGAGCTGGGCGATGACGTCGAGGATGTGCGCGCGGACGGTCACGTCGATGCCCGCGGTCGGGTCGTCGGCGACGAACACCGCGGGCTCGAGCACGAGCGAGCGCGCGATCGCGACGCGCTGCCGCTGCCCCTTGGACAGCTCGTGCGGCATCGCGTCGAGCATCGAGAGCGGGAGGTTCACCGTGTCGAGGAGCGTCGCGGCCGCCTCGCCTGCGGCGAGCCGGTCGAAGCGCCGGTCGATCGCGTAGATCGGCTCGATGATGTTCTCCTCGACGGTGAGCCGGGGCGAGAGGTGCTGCCCCGCCTCCTGGCGGAGGAACCCGACGCTCGGCTGGAGGCGCTCCCGGCGGCGCCGGCTGATCCCGCGCACCTCCTGGCCGAGCACCTTCAGGCTCCCGCCGCTGATCCGCGGGGCGCGGCGGTCGCCGTGGAGGTCGGCCTGGAGCGCGACGGCGCGCGCGAGCGTGCTCTTGCCGGAGCCGGTCTCGCCGACGACGGCGAGGATCTCCCCCGCCGCGATGGTGAAGTCGGCGCCGTCGACCGCGACGGCGCGGGTGACCTGACTCGAGGAGTGGTAGCGCAGGCTGAGGTCGGTCGCTCGGACCGCGACGGGGGTCTCGGGAGCGCGCACCCGCCCAGCCTATTCGTCCCCGCGCAGGAGCCGTCGCTCCTCGTCGATCGCGACGAGCTCGCGCTGGAGCTCGGCGAATCGCCCCGGCTCCGCCTCCCGATCGGTGCGCTGGAGCGCGCCGAGCGCCTCGCGCTTGCGCCGCAGCAGGTCCCGGTCGACGAGCGAGGCCGCGACCTGCTGGACGGTCCGCGCGATCTGGTCCGGCCTGCCCGGGATCGCCGCGACGGCGAGCTCCCGGATGAGGCCGCGGTAGGCCTCCGGCGCCTCGAGCGCGACCTCGTCGAGCCAGCCGGGGTCGCCGGCCTCGCCGAGGCGGACGGCGAGCGCGTCGCGGACGACGGCGAGGGTCGGATTCGCGAACGCGGCCGCGACGACCCTGCCCGCGAGGACCGGGCCCACCTCGGCCGGGTACTGGATGATCGCCTGGAGCGCCTCGGCCTCGAGCCGGGTGTTCGGGTCGCGGCCGAGCGTGGCGAGGGTGATGGCGGGGCGTTCGGCCCCCTCGACGCGGCCTTCGGCCTCGCTCGGGGACCGGTTTCCGCGATCGCCCCCTGAGCGAGCGGAGCGAGTCGAAGGGGCCGAGCGAGACGACGCCGCCCGCACGGCGGCGAGCACCTCCGTCGGGTCGCCTCCGAGCCACTTCGCGAGGAGCCGCGAGTACTCGGTGACGAGCGCCTGGTCCCGGATCCCTGCGACGACGGGCGCCGCGGCGCGCAGCGCGTGGACGCGTCCCTCGGCCGAGTCGAGGTCGAAGCCGGCGAACGTTCGCCGGATCATGAACTCGAACATCGGCTTGCGCGACTCGACGAGCGCGCGGACCGCCCCGTCCCCGCGCTGCAGGCGGAGGTCGCAGGGGTCGAGGCCGTCCGGGGCGACGGCGACGAAGGTCTGCGCGGCGAACCGGGACTCCTCCTCGAAGGCGCGGGAGGCCGCCTTGAGCCCGGCCTCGTCGCCGTCGAAGGTGAACACGACCTCGCCGGCCGTCGCGACCGCGTTCTGGTCGCTGTCCCCCATGATGCGGCGGATGACCCTGATGTGCTCGACGCCGAAGGCGGTCCCGCACGTCGCGACCGCGGTCGTGACCCCGGCGAGGTGGCACGCCATGACGTCGGTGTAGCCCTCGACGACGACGACGCGCTTCTCCCGGGCGATGTCGCGCTTCGCGAGGTCGAGCCCGTAGAGCACCTGCGCCTTGTGGTAGACCGGCGTCTCGGGCGTGTTGAGGTACTTCGGCCCCTGATCCTCCTCGAGCAGGCGGCGCGCGCCGAAGCCGACGACCTGGCCGCTCGTGTCCCGGATGGGCCAGGTCAGGCGGGAGCGGAAGCGGTCGTAGACGTCGCCCCGCTCGCCCCTGCCGAGCAGTCCCGCCTGGACGAGCTCGTCCTCGGTGAAGCCGCGCGCCCGCAGCGCCCGTCCGAGCGCGCCGCCGCGGGGGGCGAAGCCGACGCCGAAGCGCGCCGCGGCCGCGGGGTCGAAGCCGCGCTCGCCGAGGAAGCGCCGGCCGGGCTCCGCCTCCGGGGAGGCGAGCTGACCCATGAAGAACTCCTGCGCCGCGGTGTTCGCCGCGAGGATGCGCGAGCGGCTCCCCTGGTCGCGGGCGCCCTGGCCGTCCTCGTAGTGCAGCTGGAAGCCGATTCGCTGCGCGAGCCGCTCGACCGCCTCGGGGAACGTGACGTGGTCGATCTCCATGAGGAAGTCGAAGACGTTGCCGCCCTTCCCGCAGCCGAAGCAGTGGTAGTAGCCGACCTGGGGCCGGACGTTGAACGAGGGCGAGCGCTCGTCGTGAAACGGGCAGAGGCCCTTGAGGGAGCCGACGCCCGCCGGCCGGAGCGTCACGTAGTCGCCGACGATGTCGGCGATGTTCGTCCGCGCCCGCACCTCGTCGATGTCGGAGCGACGGATCAGGCCGGGCATGCAGTCACCCTACGAGGAGCGAGTGCCACGTGAACGCGTTCTGGTCGGTGAGCGAGGCGACCTGGTCGACGACGACCCGCTTGCGCGCCGCGTCGTCCGGCGCCGCGGCCCAGTCCTCCTGGAACTCCCGATCGAGGTGCGCCTCGCCGATCTCGAGGAGCCGCTCGGCGAGCTCGGTGAGCACCACGCGCTGCCGGACGTAGACGGGCTGCCGCGTGACGTTCGCCATGACGTAGGAGCCGACGATCCCCTTGAGCACGGCGATCTCGGCGCGCGTCTCGCGCGGGACGACGAGGTCCCCCGCGTAGCGGGCGAGCGGGCCGCCGCCGTGCGCCTCGCGGGTCGCCCGCTTCGCCGCGCCGACGAAGCGTCCGATGAGGCCGCTCGCGAGGTTCTTGAGCCGGGCGCGGTCGGCGCGGCCGCCGTCCCAGTGCTCGAGCCAGGCGGCGATGGAGTCGAGCCGGTCGAACGCGGCGGCGAGCTCCTCGGCGCCGAACTCGCTCCCGACCCACTCCGCCATGCCGCGGACGACGGCGTCATGGTCCTGCCGGGCGGCGATCTCCGGCACCTCGATGTAGCCCTCGACGATCGCGTCCTCGAAGTCGTGGACCGAGTAGGCGATGTCGTCGGCGAGGTCCATGACCTGCGCCTCGACGCACAGCCGGCCCTCCGGCGCGCCCTCGCGCAGCCAGCGGAACGCCGCCGCGTCCTCGGCGTAGTGCCCGAACTTCCTGCGCCCGCTGCCCGGGTCGGCGACGCCGTCGGCGGCCCCCCACGGATACTTGCAGCTCGCGTCGAGGCTCGCCCGGGTGAGGTTGACGCCGTACTGGCCCCCGTCGGGGCCGATGACCTTCGGCTCGAGCCGGGTGAGCACGCGGAGCGTCTGCGCGTTGCCCTCGAAGCCGCCGATGTCGGCCGCCCAGTCGTTGAGCGCGCGCTCGCCGTTGTGACCGAACGGCGGGTGGCCGAGGTCGTGGCTGAGACAGGCGGCGTCGACGACGTCCGGATCGAGCCCGAGGTCGGCGCCGAGCTCGCGCCCGATCTGGGCGACCTCGAGCGAGTGGGTCAGCCGGTTCCGCGCGAAGTCGAGCCCCGAGGCCGGCGAGAGCACCTGCGTCTTCGCGGCGAGGCGGCGCAGCGCGCTCGAGTGGAGCACGCGCGCCCGGTCGCGCGCGAACTCGCTGCGGCGCGAGTAGTGGGCCTCGGGGAGGTGGCGCTCGGCGTCGGGCTCCGCGTAGCCGGGCGGGAGCGGCCAGCCCCCCTCGGCGGGATCAGCCCCCACTCGTGTCGCCCTCGCCCTCGGTGAGGCCGTCCCGCTCGGCGCCGGACAGCGTCCGGGAGTCGAGCCAGCCGTCCGGCAGCGCGGGGCGCTTCGGGGAGCCGGCGCGCCCGCGCTGGCCCTCGGCCGCCGCGCCGGGGTACGGCGCGTCGCGGTCGAGCGTCGCGAGGAGCGCGTCGATCTCGGCGAGGCTCGACGCCGAGGCGAGCGCGGCGCGGGTGTCGCCCCCGACCGGGTAGCCCTTGAAGTACCAGGCGACGTGCTTGCGGATGTCGCGGCAGGCGCGGGCCTCGTCGCCGAGGTGCTCGACGAGGAGCTCGGCGTGCCGGCGGAACGCGTCGGCGACGAAGCCGAGCGTGGCGTCGACCAGCCGCCCCTGAGCGAGGCCCGAAGGGCCGAGTCGAAGGGCGAGCTCCCCGAACAGCCACGGCTTCCCGAGGCACCCCCGCCCGACGACGACGCCGTCGCAGCCCGTCTCCGCCATCATCCGTGCGGCGTCGTCGGCGGAGAAGATGTCGCCGTTGCCGAGCACCGGGATGCTCGTCACCGCCTCCCTGAGGCGGGCGATCGCCGACCAGTCGGCGGTGCCGGAGTAGAACTGCGCGCAGGTGCGGGCGTGGAGGGCGACCGCGGCGACGCCCCCGCCCTCGGCGATCCGCCCGGCCTCGAGATAGGTGAGGTGCTCGTCGTCGATCCCCTTGCGCATCTTCACGGTGACCGGGAGCGGGCCGGCCGCGCGGACCGCGCCCTCGACGATCGCCCGGAACAGGTCGGTCTTCCACGGCAGCGCGGAGCCGCCGCCCTTGCGCGTCACCTTGGGGACCGGGCAGCCGAAGTTGAGGTCGATGTGGTCGGCGAGATCTTCCTCGACGATCATCGCGACGGCCCGGGCGACGGTCTCGGGGTCGACGCCGTAGAGCTGAACGCTGCGGACCTCCTCCGACTCGTGGTGCCGGATCATCTCCATCGTCTTCGCGTTGCGCTCGACGAGCGCGCGGCTCGTGATCATCTCGTCGACGTAGAGACCCGCCCCGTACTCGCGGCACAGCCGGCGGAACGCCTGGTTCGTGATCCCGGCCATCGGCGCGAGGACGACGGGCGCCTCGAGCGCGATCGGCCCGATGCGCAGGGCCGGCGCGGCGAGCGTTCCGGTCGTCATGCCTCCATCCTCCCAGACACGACCGCCGCCCGTTCCGGGCCGCGCCTCGTCACGCCGGGGCAGAGGCCTTCTCGTTCCGGACGTTCTCGAGCACCTCGAGGAACGTCGCGGTCTCCTGCGCGCCCGAGACGCCGTAGCGGCCGTCGATGACGTAGAACGGGACGCCGCGGATCCCGTACTCCGCCGCGAGCCGGAAGTCCGCCTCGACGTCGGGGAGGTAGCGCTGCGTCTCGAGCGCCTCGCGCGCCTCGTCGGGATCGAGCCCGAGCTCGGCGGCGAAGCCGACGAGGTCGTCGATCCGGCCGACGTGCTCGCCGCGCTCGAAGTAGGCCTGGAGGAGGCGCTCCTTCATCTCCGCCTGCCGCCCGTGCGCCTTCGCGAAGTGGATGAGCTGGTGCGCCTTGACGGTGCTCGTGGGGTGGTTCGACGCGTAGTCGTAGTGGAGCCCGACCGACTCGGCGATCGCGCTGACCCGCGCGTCCATCGCGGCGATCTGCTCCCTGGGGAAGCCGCGGCTGACGAGGTAGTCCTCGTGCGTGCCCGGGAAGTCCTCCGGCGTGTCCGGCGCGAGCAGGAAGGAGTGGAACTCGACCTCGACGTCGCCGTCGAACCGCTCCGCGGCGGCCTCGAAGCGGCGCTTGCCGATGAAGCACCAGGGACAGGCGACGTCGGACCAGATGTCGACCTTGATGGGCGCGGGCCTGCTCGACTCCTCGGGGGGCATGCGAACGGGAACGCGGCCGCGCGGCCCCGCATTCCCCGGCGATTAGGCTCGAACGGTGGCCGATCCCCTCGATCCGGCGGACCCGAAGGCGGATCCCGCTCCCCCGACGGCCCCGCACCGCACCTTCGCCGACTTCAGCCCGCTGCGCGCCTCGCCCGCGTTCGCGCGACTGTGGATCGGGCAGGGCGTCTCCGGCATCGGCGCCTGGCTCACGACGACGGCCGTCGGGCTGCTCATCTTCGACATCGCGAGCGAGACGATGGACGAGCCGCAGGCGACCTTCCTCGTCTCGCTCGTCGGCCCCATCGCGCTCGTCCCGATGATCGTCGCGGGACTGTGGGGCGGCATGCTCGCCGACGCGTTCGACCGCCGCACCGTCGCGATCGTCACCGCGCTCATCGGCTGGCTCTCGACGCTCTCGCTCGTCGCGCTCGCGTGGTGGGACGCGGCGATGGCGCCGAGCGGCGGGCGGATCGAGATCTGGCCGCTCTACATCATCACGACGGTGAACGCGGTCGCCGCGACGATCACCGGCGCGACCCGCAGCGCGATCATCCCGCGCATCCTCCCAGCGGAGCTCGTCTCCCGGGCCGCCGCGCTCAACGGCCTCATCTTCGGCCTCCAGGTCGCCGTCGGTCCGGCGCTCGCCGGCGTGCTCGTCGCGCTCGCCGGGTTCCCGGTCACGTTCGCGATCGACGCGATCCTCTTCGTCGCGGGGTTCCTCGGCATCGCCGGCCTCCCGCGACTGCCGCCGCTCAGCGACGTCGCGCGGCCGGGCTGGCAGTCGCTCAAGGACGGCGCCGCGTTCCTGCGGACCGCGCCGAACATTCGGATGAGCTTCATCGTCGACATCATCGCGATGGGCCTCGGCCGCCCGCACGTGCTCTTCCCCGCGATCGGCGTCGTCGCGATCGGCGGCGGGGCGATCACCGTCGGGATCCTCACCGCGGCGATGGCGGTCGGGACGTTCCTCGCCGGCCTGTTCAGCGGGCCCGTCGCGCACGTGCACCGGCACGGCGTCGCGGTGAGCAGGGCGATCATGGGGTACGCGGGCTGCACCGTGCTCTTCGGGCTCGTCGTCGCGGCGGCGCTGCTCGGCTGGTTCGGGCCCGTCGGCGACACGATCGGGCAGGTCTCCTGGCCAGCCCTCGTCCTCGCCGTCCTCGCACTCGCCGGCACGGGCGTGACCGACGAGTTCAGCGCGATCTTCCGCACGACGATGCTGCTCACCGCCGCGCCGGACGACATGCGGGGACGGCTGCAGGGCATCTTCATGGTCGTCGTCACCGGCGGGCCGCGCGTCGGCGATCTCGTCGCGGGGACGATCGCCGCGCTGCTCGGACTGTGGGCGCCGCCCGTGCTCGGCGGCCTCGTCATCCTCGTGCTCATCTGGCTCCTGCTGCGGGCGAGCCCGCGCTGGCGCGCCTACGACGCCCGCCATCCCGTGCCATAGCCCTCTTCGCCGGGAATCCGCCCCGGCGCCGGGCGGTGTCGGGGGTGCGGGGGTACAGTGTCCGCAGGCCAGGCGAACGGCCCGGGAGGCGACTCGTGACGACCCAGATCCAGGAGCGGATGCGGACGGGACCCCTCCCCGCGGCTTCGCACGATCTGCGCGGGAAGGCGCCGCGCGGCGGGCGGAAGCGGTCATCGTTCGTCTCCTGGCTCATCTTCCTCATCGGCATCGTCGCCTGCGCGATCGTCATCGGCGTCATCGCCGCGGCGCTCGGCCGCGCCGCGATGGCGGTGACCGATGCCCGCGGCATCCTCGAGGGGCTCCAGGCCGATGCGAGCGACGCGCAGGTCGCCTACACGAACGCGGTCGCCGACGAGCAGGCGGCGTCCGACGCGATCGAGCAGCGCAAGCAGGAGATCGTCGAGCAGCTGCAGTCCGAGCAGCAGGGCGCCTCATTCGAGATGCTCGACGAGAGCGGTCCGGCGTTCGCCGAGATCGACCGGATGCAGGCCGACCTGGCGAGGAACCAGACGGCCGCGCGCGAGGCGGCGCAGCAGCGGCTGGACGCCGCGCAGGCCGCGGTCGCCGGCGGCGAGAGCGAGCTGGCGGCCGCCGAGGCGCAGGTGGAGGCGACGCTTCCGACACTGTGGATCGCGAGCATCGCCTCCGGGGTCGTGCTCCTCGCACTCCTGCTCGTCGCGGTGCTGCGCACCCGAGCGGCCCGGCGCGGGACCTGAGGATCAGCCGAGCCGCTCGGCGAGGTGCGCCGTCAGCCCGTCGATCGGGATGCGCTCCTGCGCCATCGAGTCGCGCTCCCGCACGGTGACGGCGCGGTCCTCGAGCGAGTCGAAGTCGACGGTGACGCAGTACGGCGTTCCGATCTCGTCCTGGCGGCGGTAGCGACGCCCGATCGCGCCGGCGTCGTCGAACTCGATGCTCCACCGCCGCCGGAGCGTCTGCGCGAGCTCGCGCGCGACTGGGCTCAGCCGCTCGTTGCGGGACAGCGGGAGCACCGCCGCCTTGACCGGTGCGAGCCGGGGATCGAGGCCGAGCACGACGCGGGTGTCCGTGCCGCCCTTCGCGGTCGGCACCTCCTCCTCCCGGTACGCGTCGACGAGGAACGCCATCATCGAGCGGGTGAGCCCGAACGACGGCTCGATGACGTACGGCACGTACCGCTCCCCGGTCGCCTGGTCGAAGTAGCCGAGGTCCTTCCCGGAGCCCGCGGCGTGCGAGGCGAGGTCGAAGTCGGTGCGGTTCGCGATGCCCATGAGCTCGCCCCAGCCGCTCCCGGCGAAGCCGAAGTCGTACTCGATGTCGACCGTGCCGGCCGAGTAGTGGGCGCGGTCCTCCTTCGGCACCTCGTAGCGGCGCAGGTGCGCGGGGTCGATCCCGAGGTCGACGAACCAGTTCCAGCAGTCCTCGACCCACGCGCGGAACGCGGCCTCCGCCTCGGCCGGCGGCACGAAGTACTCGATCTCCATCTGCTCGAACTCGCGGGTCCGGAAGATGAAGTTGCCGGGGGTGATCTCGTTGCGGAACGCCTTGCCGACCTGGGCGACGCCGAACGGCGGCCTCCTGCGGGAGGTCGTGACGATGTTCTGGAACTGGACGAAGATGCCCTGGGCCGTCTCCGGGCGGAGGAAGTGCAGCCCCTCCTCGTCGTCGACGGGGCCGAGGAACGTCTTCATGAGGCCGGAGAACGACCGGGGCTCGGTCCAGCGGCCCTTCGTGCCGCAGTTCGGGCACGGCACCTCGTCCATCGAGGCGGGCCTGCGCCCGTGCTTCGCCTCGAACGCCTCCTCGAGGTGGTCCTGCCGGTGCCGGGTGTGGCACTGCAGGCACTCGACGAGCGGGTCGGTGAACGTCGCGACGTGACCGCTGGCGACCCACACCTGCTTCGGGAGGATGATGCTCGAGTCGAGGCCGACCATGTCGTCACGGCCGCGGACGAACGTCTGCCACCACTCGCGCTTGATGTTCTCCTTGAGCTCGACGCCGAGGGGTCCGTAATCCCACGCGGAGCGCGTCCCGCCGTAGATCTCGCCCGCCTGGAACACGAAGCCCCGGCGCTTGGCGAGGGCGATGACGGCGTCGAGCACGGCGGTGGAGGGCACCGCACGAGTTTACCGGCGGAGCTCAGTCAGACGCCGGCGCATCGACGGCCGCCCCGAACCGCCGGTCCCGCCCGATGTACTCCTCGATCGCCGCCCAGAGATGCGCACGGCGATAGTCCGGCCAGAGCACGTCCTGGAAGACGAGCTCGGCGTAGGCCGACTCCCAGAGCAGGAAGTTGCTCGTCCGGTGCTCGCCGCTCGTGCGCACGAAGAGGTCGACGTCGGGCATGTCCGGGACGTAGAGGTGCCGCGCGATCGTCCGCCCGCCGATCCCCTGGGGCTTGAGCCGGCCCGCGGCGACCTCGGCGGCGATCGCTCGCACGGCGTCGACGAGCTCGTTCCTCCCGCCGTAGTTGACGCACAGGTTGAGCGTCATGCCGGTGTTTCGCGCCGTCGCCCGCTCGGTGCGCTCGAGGTCCTTGATGACGCTCGCCCACAGCCGGGGACGGCGCCCTGCCCAGTTGAACCGGACGTTCCAGTCGACGAGCTGGTCCCGCCGACGGTGGAGCACGTCCCGGTTGAAGCCCATGAGGAAGCGGACCTCGTCGACCGAGCGCGCCCAGTTCTCCGTGCTGAACGCGTAGAGGCTCAGGTGACCCACGCCGGCCTGGATCGCTCCGGCGACGACGTCGAGCATCGTCGCCTCGCCCGCTCGATGGCCCTCGACGCGGGGCAGGCCGCGCCGGTTCGCCCAGCGGCCGTTCCCGTCCATGACGATCGCGACGTGATTCGGGACCGCGCCCGGCGGGAACGCTGGCGGGCGCTCCCCCGTCCAGTCGACAGGCCGGAGCGGAATCCTCTCGGGTCTCGCCACCGCTCAAGTATGCGGCGCCGCAGCACCACGTCTG
>Ga0164243_10005925_pt1 | contig 18576 bp, 15 predicted proteins | sample OricompcompostOP_FD_108781 | JGI IMG/M metagenome (GOLD analysis project Ga0164243, IMG submission 108781) | Organic Plus compost microbial communities from Emeryville, California, USA - Original compost - Organic plus compost (OP) | ecosystem: Engineered > Solid waste > Mixed feedstock >... | reverse complement strand
GTGTGGGCCAAGAAGTTCGAGGACGCCGGCGTCCCGATCATCGGCGACGACATCAAGAGCCAGGTCGGCGCCACCATCACGCACCGCGTCATGGCCAAGCTGTTCGAAGACCGTGGTGTCGTGCTCGACCGCACGTACCAGCTCAACGTCGGCGGCAACATGGACTTCAAGAACATGCTCGAGCGCGACCGCCTCGAGAGCAAGAAGATCTCGAAGACGCAGGCCGTGACCTCGAACATCAGCCACGACCTCGGCGCCAAGAACGTGCACATCGGCCCGAGCGACTACGTCCAGTGGCTCGACGACCGCAAGTGGGCGTACGTCCGTCTCGAAGGTCGCGCGTTCGGCGACGTCCCCCTCAACCTGGAGTACAAGCTGGAGGTGTGGGACTCCCCGAACTCGGCCGGCATCATCATCGACGCCATCCGTGCGGCGAAGATCGCCAAGGACCGCGGAGTCGGGGGCGCGCTGCTGTCGGCGGCCGCCTACCTGATGAAGTCGCCGCCCGAGCAGCGTCCTGACGACGTCGGTCGCGCCAAGCTCGAGGCGTTCATCGCCGGCGACGAAGTTCGCTGACGCTGCCCGCTTGACCGCTGTCAGCTGAGAAGGCCGGTTCCCCTCGGGGAACCGGCCTTCCTGCGTTCCTGCCCCCATGGAGACTGGAACGCAGGAAGCTCAGGGACGAGCGGCCCACCAGGAGCGGAGTGCCTCGGCGGCGTCGGCCTCGCTCAGCGGGCCACGGTCCATCCGCAGGTCGAGCAGGAAGCGGTACGCCTCGCCGATCTCGGGGCCGGGCCCGATGTCCAGCAGCTGCATGATCTGGTTGCCGTCGAGGTCGGGACGGATGGAGCTCAGCTCCTCGGCCTCCGCGAGCACCGCGATGCGCTCCTCGAGCTCGTCGTAGGTGCGCTGCAGCCGCAGGGCCTTCTTCTGGTTGCGAGTCGTGCAGTCGGCACGCGTGAGGATGTGCAGCCGCTCGAGCTGCTCGCCCGCGTCGCGCACGTAGCGACGTACCGCGGAGTCGGTCCACTCGCCCGAGCCGTAGCCATGGAAGCGCAGGTGCAGCTCGACCAGCGTCGACACCTGGTCAATGACGTCATTGCTGTAGCGCAGCGCCTTCATCCGCTTGCGGGCCAGCTTGGCCCCCACGACGTCGTGGTGGTGGAACGTGACAGTGCCCCCGTCCTGGAAGCGGCGAGTGCGCGGCTTGCCGATGTCGTGCAGCAGCGACGCGAGGCGCAGGACGAGGTCGGGTCGGCGCTCGAGACGGTGCTCGAGGGCGATCGCCTGCTCGAGCACGATGAGCGAGTGCTCATAGACGTCCTTGTGCCGGTGGTGCTCGTCGCGCTCAAGCTGCAACGCCGGCAGCTCGGGCAGCACCATCTCGGCGATGCCGGTGTCGACCAGGAGCCGCAGCCCCGCCACCGGATCGGTACCGCACAGGAGCTTGTCGATCTCATCGCGCACCCGCTCGGCCGAGACGATCTCGATGCGGCCCGCCATGTCGGTCATGGCCGCGACGACCTCGTCGGACGCACGGAACCCCAGCTGCGACACGAATCGCGCAGCCCGCATCATCCGCAGGGGATCGTCGCTGAAGGACTGCTCCGGCGTGACGGGAGTGCGCAGCAGCCCGGCCTCGAGGTCGTCGAGCCCGCCGAACAGGTCGACGAACTCGCCCCCGGGCAGGCGGACGCCCATCGCGTTGACGGCGAAGTCGCGGCGCGAGAGGTCGCCGTCGAGCGTGTCACCGAAGCGCACCTCGGGCTTGCGGCTCGCCGAGTCGTAGGCATCGGTGCGGTAGGTCGTGATCTCGAGCTGCTGGTCGTCCTTGCGCAGCCCGATCGTGCCGAACTCACGGCCGACGTCCCAGACCGCGTCGGCCCATCCGGCGACGATCTGCTCGATCTGCTCGGGACGTGCGGAGGTGGCGAAGTCCCAGTCGTTGCCCGGGCGTCCCAGCAGCACGTCGCGCACGGGGCCGCCCACGAGGACGAGCTCATGGTCGTGCCGCGCGAACCTCTCGCCGAGCTCGGTGAGCACCGGCGTGTCGGCGAGCAGGCCGTCGATGGCGGCCCGGCGCGCAGGCGTCAGGGATGGCGTGGACACGAGGGTTGAGTCTACGGGCTCCGCGCCGTCCCTGGGACGGCGGTGAGCGCCGTCTAGCATGGGCGGGTGATCCTCCGCCGGCGTCGACTCCGTGTGGCGCTTGCGGCGATGCTCATCGGCCTCGGTGCCGTGGCGCTGTCACCCGCGCGAACCGCGGTCGCGGCCGACGAGCCCAACCTGCGCGCCAGCATCGACAACCTCACGCCGACCGTCGTGAGCCCCGGCGACACCATCACCATGACGGGCACGCTCACCAACCGCGACGACCACGTCTGGAAGAACGTCCAGGCCTACCTCGTGATCCCGACGGCGCCCTTCACCACTCGCGCGCAGGTCGACGAGGTGCTCGGCAGCGGCCAGCCCTACACCGGCCGCCGCATCATCGACATCAACACCATCGGCGCGCTTGGCGATCTCGAGGCCGGCCAGACCGTGCCGTTCACGATCAAGGTGCCCTACCCGCTGCTGGGCCTCACGGGCGCCGAGGGCGTCTACCCCGTGGGTGTGCAGTTCCTGGGCACCGACGTCGACGGCACCCGCAGCACCGACGCCATCGCCCGCGCCACCACGTTCCTGCCCCTCGTCGACGACGTCGGCAAGCGCACCGTCGAGACCGGCCTCGTGTGGCCGTTCCTGTCGCCCGTCAAGCGCGGGGGCGACGGTCACTACGACGACGTCGACAGCTTCCTGCAGGTCATCGGCCCCGACGGACGTCTGGGCCGGCTTCTCGACCTCGCCGCCAGCATGCCCGCGACGGCCACCACCATCCTGATCGACCCGGCGCTCGTGCAGGCGGCCGACGACGTCGCCCAGGGCCGGCGGCTCGACGAGGCACCCACCCCCGAGCAGATCGCCGTCGCCGCCGGGTTCCGTGACGACCTGCTCACCCTCGCACGGGCCACCAGCTCCTGGGTCCTCGACCACGATCGTCCCGACCTGCTCGCCATCAGCCGCGACACCCATGCCACGCGCCTGGTCGGAGCCGTCGACGCCACGACCGACCGCGAGGTCCAGGCACTCGACATCCCCGGCCGCCACGTCTCGTGGCCAGCCGGCGACGTCGACCGCAAGACCCTCGAGCTGATGCGCCGCGACACCGGCCGATCGGCCGTGCTCGCCTCGGACTCCCTGCCCGGCTGGGACCGCCGCGACGGCTCGATCGTAAGGGTTCCCGTCAAGGGCGGCGACATGCCGACCTTCGTGGCCGACGAACTCACCGCCGGGGTTCCCGGATCCCGCACCGTGGCCACGGTGCGCCAGGGTCTGCTCGCCGAGGCCGCCCTCGCCGTGCTGCAGCAGGGCATCGACGACGGGTCGCACGCCGACGCGCTCGTGCTCGTGCCCACCGGCTGGGATCCCGGGCCCACCTGGTCTGCCGCCGACCTGCCCGGCGTCCTCGACGTCGGCTGGGTCGCCCCCAGCACGCCCGCCGCGCAGCTCGACTCCGAGCTGCCGGCCTACGACGGCAGCATCCGGGAGCCGGCGGACGACCTGGGCCTCCACCCCACCCAGGTGGACGCCGTCACCCAGCTGCTCTCACGCACCGCCGTGCTGGCCGACGTCGTCGTCGACCGCGACACCTACGCCGCCACGGCCGACCGCGACGCGGCCGACCTGCTCGGGGTGCGGTGGCGCGCCGACCCCGCCGCCTCGCTGGCCATCAGCCGCGACCGGGTGGGCACCACCGACACGATGCTCGCCGACATCAGCATCGAGGGCCCCAACCGGGTCACGCTCTCCAGCTCGCAGGGCCGCTTCCCCCTGACCATCCGCAACGGCGCCGAGGCCCCCGTCCGGGTCGGCATCCAGCTCGACTCGAGCAATCCGGCGCTGAAGCTGCCGGCCGTCACGCCCATCGAGGTCGCGGCCGGCGAGCGCCGCACCGTCACCGTCGAGATCGATGTCGGCAACCAGAGCTCGGCCACCGTGACGGCGCGTCTCGTCTCACCCGAGGGCGACACCTTCGGCCTCCCGACGGTCTTCAACGTGCGCTCGAGCGCCGTCGGGGCCGTGCTGTGGGTGGCCATCGGCCTGGCCGGGCTGTTCGTGGCCGTCACCCTGGTGCGGCGCTTCCGCGGGCGCCGCGGCGCCTCGTCCGCCGCGCTGCCGGAGTCTGTCGATGACTGACGACCGCGACCTCGCCTCAGCCAGCATCTGGATGGCGCTCGGCACGATCGTGTCGCGGCTCACCGGCCTGCTGCGGCTGCTCCTGCTGCTGTGGGTCATCGGCAAGTCGCTCGACGCCGACCTGTTCAACAACGCCAACACCATCCCGAACTCCCTCTACATCCTGGTGGCCGGCGGCGTCTTCAACGTCGTGCTCGTCCCCCAGCTGATCAGGGCGATGAAGAAGGGCGACGACGAGGGCGACGCGTACGCCAACCGCGTCATCACCCTGGGCCTTCTCGTGCTCGCCGGCGCCACCGTCGTCCTGATGCTCATCGTGCCGCTGCTGATGCGGGTCGTGTTCGCGTCGCGGCTGTTCACCCCCGAGCTGAGCGTGCAGCGCGACTCCGCCGAGCTCCTGATGCTGCTGTGCCTGCCGCAGGTGTTCTTCTACGGCGCCTACGTGCTCGTGGGCCAAGTGCTCAACGCCCGCGGTCGCTTCGGGCCGATGATGTGGGCCCCCATCGCCAACAACGTGCTCGCGTGCGCGGTGCTGGGGCTGTACGCCGTGGTCTTCGGCGTCTCCGACGGCACCGACGGCTACTCGACGTCCGAGGCGCTCCTGCTCGGTCTCGGCTCGACCGCCGGCATCGCGCTGCAGGCCATGGTCCTCGCGCCCTACCTGCGCCGCACCGGGTTCCGGTTCCGCGCACGGTTCGACTTCCGCGGCGTCGGCCTCGGCCACACCCTGAGGCTCGGGTCCTGGACGCTCGTGTTCATCGTCGCCAACCAGGTCGCCTTCATCGTCTCCAACCGACTCGCGACGGCCGCCACCACGCGTGCCGCCGAGGAGGGCGGCGAGGCCGGCGGCTCCGCCGTCTACGAGATCGGCTTCCTGGTCAGCCAGGTCCCCCACGGGGTGATCACCGTCTCGCTCGCGACGGCCGTCATGCCCACGCTGGCGGCCCTCGCGGCCGACAAGGCGCATCGCCGGATGCGGCTCGAGCTCGGCCGCACCACCCGCGTCGCGCTCATCGTCATCGTCCCGATCGCCGTCGCCGTGGCGTGTCTCGGCCAGGTCGCGGCAACCGTGCTGACGTCGTACGGAGCCGTGGCGGGCAACACCGCGATCATCGGGCACACGATCCAGGCCTTCGCCCTCGCGATGGTCGCGTTCACGGTGCACTACCTGATGCTGCGCGGCTTCTACGCCGACGAGGACACCCGCACACCCACGTTCATCCAGATCGCCATCGCAGCGGTCAACATCGTGGTCGCCGTGACCCTGGTGGCGCAGGTCGAGCCGGCGCACGTCGCCATGGTGCTCGCCCTCTCGTACGGCATCGCCTACACGGTCGGCTCGATGCTCTCGACGGCTCTGCTCTCGCGCCGCATCGGCACGGTGCTCGACCACGAGATGGTGCGCTTCCTCGTCCGGCTCGTGCTCGCGGCGGCGGCTGCGGCCGCGGTGATGCTCGTGGTCGACGCCGGGCTCGACGCCTCGCCGGTCGACACCGGCTCAGTGGCCGGCGCGCTAATCACCCTCGTGGTCGCGAGCCTGCTCGGCGTCGTCGTCTTCCTGCTCGCCTGCCGGGCCCTCGCGCTCACCGAGCTGCGGTACGTCGTCACCTCGGTGCTGCGACGCCGCTGACCTCCACCCCCCGGGGCCGGCCGACGACTACGATGGGCGGCACACCGCGCAGGGAGGACGTTGATGAGCGAGAGGCGCCTACTGGCCTCCGGCGACGTCCTCGCGGACCGCTACGCGCTCCAGGACCTCGTGTCGGAGTCGCTCGGCTCCACCACGTGGCGTGCCCACGACACGATCCTCAACCGCAACGTCGGGCTCGAGATGCTGCCGAGCGACGACCCCCGGGCAGAGCGCTTCCTGGCCGCCGCCCGCGACTCCACCGCCGTCACCGATCCCCGCTTCCTGCGGGTGCTCGACCTCATCGAGGACGATCAGCACCACCATCTCGTCGTGCGCGAGTGGGCCAGGGCGTTCTCGCTCGACCAGGTCCTGAAGCAGTCGCCGATGCCCGCACGCCGGGCCGCGACGGTCGTCGCCGAGGTTGCCGAGGCCCTCGCCCACGCCCACGAGCTCGGCATCTACCACCGACGGCTGACCCCGCACCAGGTGCTGCTCAAGCAATCCGGCGCGGTGCGCGTCGTCGGCCTCGGCATCGCCACGGCCCTCGCGCCCCCCGGCACCCAGGACACCTTCGCCGACCAGCAGGCCTGGGAGCGGCTCGACGTCCAGGCCCTCGGTCAGCTGCTCTACGCCTGCCTCACGAGCCGCTGGCCCGGTGCCGCGGTCGACGGCCTGCGCGCCGCGCCCACCGAGCACGGCCGCCTGCTGCGTCCCCGCCAGGTGCGCGCCGGGGTCTCCCGCGACATCGACACGGTGTGCGACCGCATCCTCGGCACCCCGCCACGTCACCACCTGCTCCCGCTCGGCTCCGCCACCGACATCGCCCGGGCGCTGCAGCTCACGGGTGTCGACGCCGACGTCCGCGACGACCAGCCGAGCCTCGCCGGGGTCTCCTCGCCCGACCTGCTGCGGCTCGACCCCGTCATCGTCCCGGCCGGGCCCCCACCGGGCCTCGAGCCGCCCCGTCGTCGTCCCAAGGCCTTCGAGCCGCCACCTCCCACGACCCTCGAGCGTGCCCGCCAGCGCGGGCGGCGAGCCACCCGCGGCGACCGCGGGCTCGTGCTCCTCGGCATCGGGGTCGGACTCGTGCTCGCGGCTGTGCTGGGCTTCCTGGTGACCCGTTCGACCGACGACGAGAGCGCGCCACCCGACCCCATCGAGCAGACCGCGCCCATCGCCCCCCTCACCATCCGCTCGGCGGTCGACTTCGACCCACAGGGCCAGGACGGCCAGGAGAACCGAGCCGAGGTCGCCTCTGCCATCGACGGCGACCCCGCCACCGGCTGGCGCACCTCCACGTACTTCGGCTCGGCCCAGCTCGGCGGCCTCAAGGACGGCGTGGGGCTCGTGGTCGACCTGGGCGGCCCTCGACTGGTCGAGAACCTGCGGGTGCACCTGGCCGGCTCGCCCACGAACCTGCAGGTCTACGCCTCCGATGCCGGCAGCGCGCGGCCGACGTCGCTCGACGGCCTGCGCCTGGTCGCCTCCCTCGACGACGTCGGCACCGACGCCTCGGTGAGCCTGCCCGAGGGCGTACTCACCCGCCATGTCGTCATCTGGCTCACCAAGCTCCCGCAGGTCGCCGAGGGCGAGTATCGCGGCGAGGTTCGCGAGATCGAGATCAGCGGTCACTCCTGACCGGACGGCGGCCCGGCCCGGAATGACCGGCACCTAGAATTCGTTGTAGCAGTCAGTCATCCCCGGCAGAGAGCATCCCATGAGCGACGTCCGCAACCTGATCATCATCGGCTCCGGCCCCTCCGGCTACACGGCCGCGGTCTACGCAGCCCGCGCCAACCTGAACCCGCTCGTCTTCGAAGGCTCCGTCACTGCCGGTGGTGCTCTCATGAACACCACCGACGTCGAGAACTTCCCCGGCTTCCCCGACGGCATCATGGGCCCTGAGCTCATGGACAAGCTGCGGGCGCAGGCCGAGCGCTTCGGCGCCGAGCTCATCGCCGACGACGTGACGGCTGTCGACCTCGAGGGCGACATCAAGACCGTCAGCCTCGCCGACGGCACGACCTACCGCGCGAAGGCCGTCATCCTCTCGATGGGCTCGGGCTACCGCAAGCTCGAGATCGAAGGCGAAGACCGCCTCTCCGGCCACGGCGTCAGCTGGTGCGCCACGTGCGACGGCTTCTTCTTCCGCGAGAAGAACATCGTGGTCGTCGGCGGCGGCGACTCCGCGCTCGAAGAGGCCACCTTCCTCACTCGCTTCGCCACCAAGGTCACGCTCGTCCACCGTCGCGACGAGCTGCGCGCCAGCAAGATCATGCAGGACCGCGCCATCGCCAACGACAAGATCGAGTTCGCCTGGAACTCCGAGGTCGCCGAGCTGCACGGCGATGCCTCGCTCGAGGGCATCACCCTCCGCGACACCATCACCGGCGAGCTGCGTCGCCTCGACGCGAGCGGCCTGTTCATCGCGATCGGCCACGATCCCCGGTCCGAGCTGCTCAAGGGCCAGGTGGCTCTCGACGACGAGGGTTACGTGCTCACCGAGCAGGGCTCGACCCGCACCAACCTGGCGGGCGTCTTCGCCTCGGGCGACCTCGTCGACCATGTCTACCGTCAGGCCATCACCGCCGCCGGCACCGGCTGCCAGGCCTCGCTCGACGCCGAGCGTTACCTGGCCGACCTCGATGCCGCCGGCGCGCCCGCCCCCTCGGAATCGTTGACGTCCGACCGACGTTGACACTCACAACAGACCGCATAGGAGATCCCATGGCAGACATCACCCCCGTCACCGACGACGACTTCGACACCTTGGTGCTGCAGGCCGAGGGTCCTGTGCTTGTCGACTTCTGGGCGAGCTGGTGCGGCCCGTGCCGTCAGCTGGCCCCCATCCTCGAAGAGATCGCGGCCGAGAAGGGCGAGAAGCTCACCATCGTCAAGATGGACGCCGACGCCAACCCGGTCACGCCGGCGCAGTACCGCGTCACCGGTCTGCCGACGATGAACCTCTACTACAAGGGCGAGGTCGTCCGCTCCATCGTGGGTGTGCGTCCGAAGTCGGCGATCCTGCAGGAGTTGTCCGAGTTCGCCTGAGCGAGCAGCTGATTGACATCAATAGGTCGGCAAGGAGATTAGTCTCTTTGTCGACTTATTGCTTTATGGCTGCTGTTCGGTGCGTGGGTCCATCAACCGGACGATGCGCTCGAGGTCGTCGAGGGTAGCGAACTCCACGGTGATCTTGCCCTTGGTGCGCCCGAGGTCGACCTTGACACGGGTGTCGTAACGGTCGGACAGCCGGGCCGCCAGATCGATCAGGCGGGGAGCCGATGCCCTCGGGCCTTGCCGGCGGGGAGTGCGAGGCTCGCCGTCGGGGCCGATCGTGACGATCTCCTCGAGGGCGCGCACCGAGAGGCCCTCAGCCACGACGCGGGTGGCGAGGCGGTCCTGGATCTCGGCGTTGGCCACCGTCACGAGCGCGCGCGCATGGCCGGCGGAGAGCACCCCGGCAGCGACCCGGCGCTGCACGGCGGGCGACAGCTTGAGCAGACGGAGCGTGTTGCTGATCTGGGGACGTGAGCGACCGATGCGCTCGGCGAGCTCCTCGTGAGTGCAGCCGAAGTCGTCGAGCAGCTGCTGGTACGCGGCCGCCTCCTCGAGAGGGTTCAGCTGCGAGCGGTGCAGGTTCTCCAGCAACGCGTCACGCAGCAGGTCGTCGTCGGAGGTGTCGCGGACGATGGCACCGATGGTGCCGGTCTCGGCGAGCTGGCTGGCACGCCAGCGACGTTCGCCCATGATGAGCTCGTAGCGTCCAGGCTCTGTCTCGCGCACGACGACCGGCTGGAGCAGGCCGACCTCCTTGATCGAATGCACAAGCTCGGCCATGGCGTCCTCGTCGAACACCTGGCGTGGCTGACGCGGGTTGGCGACGATGCTGTCGAGGGGGAGCTCGGCGAACCGGGCGCCCTCGACCTGCTGCAGACCAGCGTCCTGTGCCTCCGCGGGTGTCGACGGGATGAGTGCCTCCAGGCCCCGTCCGAGTCCTCGACGTGCGCTCATCGTGTCGCCTTTCCTGCCTCGGTGATCTCTCGCGCCGCCTCGAGGTACGACAACGCACCTGAGGACATCGCGTCGTACGTCAGCACACTCTGCTGATAGCTGGGGGCCTCCGAGATGCGCACCGACCGGGGGATCGCGGTGCGCAGCACCTTGGTGGCGAAATGGTTGCGCACTTCCTGGGCCACACCCGATGAGAGCTTGGTGCGGGCGTCGAACATCGTCAGCAGGATCGTGCTGACATCCAGGCTCGGGTTCAGGTGCGACCGGATGAGCTCGATGTTGCGGATCAGCTGTCCCACGCCTTCGAGCGCGTAGTACTCGCACTGGATCGGGATGAGCACCTCACGCCCAGCCACCATCGCATTGATCGTCAGCAGCCCCAGGGAGGGCGGGCAGTCGATCAGGACGTAGTCGATGCGGTCGCCGTGCTCGGCGCACTCGGTGAGGTAGGACTGCAGCGCACGGTCCAGACGGGACTCGCGGGCCACGAGCGACACCAGCTCGATCTCTGCACCGGCGAGGTCGATCGACGCCGGCAGGACGGTGAGGCCGGGGAGCTCTCGGCAGGGCTGCACGAGCTCGTCGAGGTCAACCCCCTCGATGATGGCCTCGTACACACCCGGCGTCCCCTCGCTGTGGGCGACGCCGAGCGCCGTGGAGGCGTTGCCCTGGGGATCGAGGTCAATGACCAGCACCCTCAGACCACGCAGGGCGAGAGCCGCGGCGATGTTGACGGTGGTGGTCGTCTTGCCGACGCCGCCCTTCTGGTTCGCGACGACGAAGATGCGGGTCTGCTCAGGAACGGCGAACTCCTGGGTCGCCGTGACCCGACGGGCCAGGTCGACGTGCTCACGCGCCGCCATCGCCAGGGGAGTCGAGTCATCACCCACCGAGGGGGGGCCGCTGAAATCGGCCGCCGAGGTGGGATGCTCGCTCACTCGTGCTCCTCGGGTTCGGTTTCACGTGAAACATCAGCCTGCCAGCCGACCGGTTGCGCCGACTCGCGTGCGCTGCTCGGCCAGCCCAGCCCGGGCACGACGGTCACGTGCTCACCTCCACGACGGTGGTCGGAATCTCGGCATCTCCATACGACGTCACCACGATAGACCGCGCACCGAGCCGACGGAGCGTCGGCGAGGCCTCTTCGACCTCCAGCTGGGCTCGCGAACCCTTCAGAGCGAGCATCGACCCGCCCGGCGCGACCAACGGAAGACACCAGCGAGCGAGCTTGTCGAGTGCGGCGACCGCGCGGGCGGTGACGATCTCGAAGGTCTCGTGGACCTCCTCGGCGCGTGCCCGCAGAACCCGGACGTTGTCCAGTCCGAGCAGCGCCACCGTCTCCTCCAGAAAGACCGTGCGGCGGAGGAGGGGCTCGATGAGCGTCACCGAAAGGTCGGGGCGAGCAACGGCCCAGACGAGACCCGGGAGCCCAGCACCGCTGCCGACGTCGGCGACCGAGGCGCCCTCGGGAACACGCGGAACCACCCAGGCCGAGTTGAGCACGTGGCGATCCCAGAGCCGCGGAACCTCACGGGGACCGATCAGGCCGCGCTCGACACCGGCATCGGCGAGGATCGCCACGAACCTCTCGGCGAGAGGCAGCCGCGACGCGAACACCCCCGCCGCTTCAGGCGGCGGGGGTGTTTCACGTGAAACAGTCATGCGGACGGCAGCACCACGACGTAACGACGCGGCTCCACGCCCTCGGACTCGCTCGACAGGCCGGCGGCCGCGACGGCATCGTGCACGACCTTGCGCTCGAACGGCGACATCGGGTCGAGGTCGATGGACTCGCCGTCGGCGCGGACCTTCTCGATCGCCTGCTCCGCGATGGCCACCAGCTCGTTCTTGCGGGCGGCCCGGAAGCCGTCGATGTCGAGCATCAGTCGACTGCGCTCGCCAGTCTCACGGTAGACAGCCAGGCGGGTCAGCTCCTGGAGCGCGTCGAGCACCTCGCCGCCACGGCCGACGAGCGGCGTGAGGGAGCCGCCCACGATGGAGACAGAGGCACGGTCGCCGTCGACATCCATGTCGATGTCGCCGTCAAGATCGACGATGTCGAGGAGCTCCTCGAGGAAGTCGGCGGCGATGTCGCCCTCGATCTCGAGACCAGAGGAGTCGGTGCTCATCTCCTACCACCCTTCTTGCGCTGACTACGGGGTTTGTTACGGGGCTGCTGGCGCGGTGGGACCGCCGGCGTCACAGGCGGAGCCTTCTCCTCGATCGCGGGACCCTTGCCACGCTTGGCGTCACGTTCGAGCTTCGCCTTGTGCGCTGGAGTGCCCGGGACCGGGTTGTTGCGAATGACGAAGAGCTGCTGGCCCATCGTCCAGAAGTTCGTGGTGGTCCAGTAGATGAGCACACCGAGCGGGAAGGCCACACCACCGACGGCGAAGACCACCGGCAGCACGTACAGCAGCATCTTCTGCTGCGAGGCGTACGGGCCGTTCATCGCATCGGCCGGCATGTTCTTGGACATGAGCTGACGCTGGGTCGTGAACTGCGTCGCGCACATCACCAGGACCAGAGTGATCGTCAGGATGCGCGTCTCGGTGTGGGTCGCGTTCACAAACGTGTCGGCGATACGCGCACCCAGCAGCGTGGCACTCTGCAGCGATGACGCGTCGCCCGCGCTCAGAAAGCCCCTGGCGCCGTCAGCGCCGTGCTTTGCCGCCTGGTCGATCACCCTGAACAGGGCGAAGAACACCGGCATCTGCAGGATCATCGGCATACAGGAGGCGAAGGGGTTGGTGCCCGTGTCCTTCCAGAGCTTCATCTGCTCCTGGGTCAGACGCTCCCTGTCGTGCTTGTACTTCTTCTGCAGCTCCTTGATCTGTGGCTGGAGCAGCTGCATGTTGCGGCTCGACTTGATCTGCTTGACGAACAGTGGGATCAGCAGCGCCCGGATGGTGACCGTCAGGCCGACGATGGACAGCGCCCATGTCCAGCCGGAGTCAGAGGGGAGGATCTGGTCCCACACCCAGTGCCAGGCCAGCAACACGCCCGACACGGCGTAGTACAGCGGCGTCAGGATCCACGATCCGATGTCGCCTATGAAGCCGAACATGATTCTCCTCTGTGTGACAGGGGCACCGGGTCGTAACCTCCGGGACTCCAGGGATGACAGCGCACGAGCCGGCGGAGCGCGAGCCACGAGCCACGGAACGCACCGTGAACCTCGACGGCCTCGAGCGCATACGCCGAGCACGTGGGGTGGTACCGACAGACCTGTCCGTACATGGGGCTGATCGCGAACCGATAGGCCTTCAGCAGCCAGATGAGCGGGTACTTCACCGCGCACCGGCCCGCGCGAGTGCACGGTCGAGATCGGCGGCCAGCGACTCCGAGCTCTGCTCGGCCGAGGCCGGAAGAGCTCGCACCACGACACGTGATCCGGCCGGAAGCGACGAGAGACGCTCGCGCATCAGGTGCCGCAGACGACGCTTGACCCGATTGCGGGTGACCGCGCCACCCACTGCCTTGCTGACGACGAATCCGACCGACGTCGTGCCCCCGTTGCCGGGAACGACATGGGTCACGAGCGTCGGCCGTGCTGCCTTTGTGCCGCGACGGATCGTGTGACGGAACTCGTCACCGGTACGCATCCGTGCCTGGCGCGGCAGCAAGGCTTAGGCTGACAGCTTGTCGCGGCCCTTGCGGCGGCGCGTGGCGAGGATCGCACGGCCGGCGCGGGTACGCATGCGGAGACGGAAACCGTGCTTCTTGGCGCGGCGACGGTTGTTCGGCTGAAAAGTACGCTTGCTCACGGAAGTTCCTTCGGAGGTCGGGGGGGCCGTGTTCGACGGCCACCGCTCGCCCACACATCCGTATGGGCACGCGGCAGGTGTCGTTCATTGACCATCCAACGGTACGGGCGGCCCACAGCAGGGTCAAACTGTTACTCATACGCCTGCGAGCGGGTCCGCGTCCACACGACACGCCGAGTGTGATCGAACGGGCGTGCAGAGCCCCTTGATCTGCTCTCAGGCGACTGCTAGCGTCACCGCGGTATCGAGTTTTCCACAGGCTTGGGCCTCTTGTCGCGCTTCGCCATTCACACTGTGTGGAGAACACTGTGGACGTCTATGGAGGTAACGCATGACCGATGGCTCAGAGCCTGGCCCCGACCTCGCTGAGGCCTGGCAGCATGCCGTCGACACGCTCTCTCCCGGGGCGAAGGTCTGGGTCTACTCGGCCCGGCCCCTGACCTTGCACGACAACATCCTCTTCGTCGCGGTGCAGGACGACCTCACCCGCGCCCAGCTCGAGTCGCGTGTGCGCACCGCTCTCGAGCACGCCCTGAGCCGGGAGTACGGACGTGACATTCGTCTCGGAGTCACCGTCGACCCGTCCCTGCCCATTGACAGTACACAAGGCGATAAGTCGACAAATATATTCCGGATCGAGCAGGTAGAAGAGGACGAGGACGACGAGGACGACTTCGTGCCCAGCTGGGTCCAGCACCAGACGGTGGTCACCACCCGCCCCGGCAGCGTCGCCGAGGCACGGCTCAATCCCCGCTACCTCTTCGAGAACTTCGTCATCGGCTCGTCGAACCGCTTCGCCCACGCTGCCGCCGTGGCCGTGGCCGAAGCACCTGGCAAGGCGTACAACCCTCTCGTCATCCACGGTGAGTCCGGACTCGGCAAGACCCATCTGCTGCACGCGATCGGCCACTACGTCCTGAACCTCTATCCCGCCTCACGGGTGCGCTACGTGAACAGCGAGGAGTTCACCAACGACGTCATCAACGCCATCTCGGAGAACCGCACCGCGGCGCTCAAGCGCAAGTACCGCGAGATCGACGTCCTCCTGGTCGACGACATCCAGTTCCTGGAGGGCAAGGAGTCCACCCAGACCGAGTTCTTCCACACCTTCAACGCGCTACACAACGAGAACAAGCAGATCGTGATGACGTCCGATCGCTCACCGAAGCTGCTGAAGACGCTCGAGGAGCGACTGCGCAACCGCTTCGAGTGGGGCCTCCAGACCGAGACCCTGCCGCCCGACCTCGAGACGCGCATCGCCATCCTCCGCAAGAAGGCCACCAATGAGGGCCTGACGGCACCCGCCGACGTGCTCGAGTTCATCGCCTCGAAGGTGCAGACCAACATCCGTGAGCTTGAGGGCGCCCTGATCCGGGCCACGGCCTTCGCGAACCTCAACCACACAACGGTCGACCTCCAGCTCGCGCAGATCGTGCTCAAGGACCTCATCGCCGAGGGTGAGGAGCCCGACATCACCGCCGGCATGATCATGGCCCAGACCGCCGCGTACTCCGAGTTCTCCATCGACGACCTCTGCAGCGCCAACCGCAGCCGTGACCTGGTGCTCGCCCGCCAGATCGCGATGTACCTCTGCCGTGAGCTCACCGAGATGTCGCTGCCCAAGATCGGGCAGGAGTTCGGCAATCGTGACCACACCACCGTGATGCACGCTGACCGCAAGATCCGCAAGCTCATGGCCGAGAAACACGCGGTCTACAACCAGGTCACCGAGCTGACGAACCGCATCAAGCAGCAGGCACGTCAATCCTGAGCTCCTGTCACACCAGTCACGTGAGTGCACAGCTGGGGACTTCGTTGTGGGTAACCCTCCAGCCGAGGTGGACATCAGGGGCACGGATGTGAACACGATGTGAATGACACGGCGATACCCACAGGCGCACGGGGCGGACGCACCGCACGCCACACAGGCCGCGCACAGGCCGACACGCCACGTCATCAGGCACGATGTCGGTTCTCCACCGAATCCACAGGTGCTACTACGACTACTACCGTTATCTATGTCATGAACGATCGTTGAAGTAGCGCCTGCCTCGAGGTGTGGAAACAACACCCCTCACGGCTCGACTGTCTCGGCTGGCCTTTTCCGTGGCAGGATTCATCCCGACGGTCCACGTCCTTCGAAAGGTCACATCACGTGAAATTCCGCATCGAGCGCGACACCTTCGCCGACGCCGTCGCCTGGACCGCGCGCAGCCTGCCGAACCGGCCCAGCGTCCCCGTGCTCGCCGGCCTCCTGATCGAGACCAGCGGCGAGGGCCTCACCCTCTCCGGATTCGACTACGAGACGTCCACGCGCGCCACGCTGCCCGCCGAGGTCTCGAACGACGGACGTGCGTTGGTGTCCGGCCGTCTGCTCGCCGAGATCGTCAAGTCGCTGCCCGCGAAGCCGGTCGACGTCTCGCTCGAGGGCACCAAGGTCTCGGTCGTGTGCGGAAGCGCCCGCTTCAGCCTGCAGACGCTGCCTGTCGAGGAGTACCCGACGCTTCCCGAGATGCCCACGGCCTCGGGCACGGTCAAGGCCGAGGAGTTCGCCACCGCGGTGCAGCAGGCCAGCGCCGCGGCCGGCCGCGACGAGATGCTGCCGCTGCTCACGGGTGTGCGCCTCGAGCTCGAGGGCTCCACCATCTCGCTCATGGCCACCGATCGCTTCCGGGCGAGCCTGCGCGAGCTGTCCTGGTTCCCCGAGCAGAGCGACGCCTCGGCCCAGGCCCTGGTGCCGGCGCGCGTCCTGCACGAGACTGCCCGCTCACTGACCTCCGGCGGCGACGTCACGATCGCCGTCTCCTCGGGCGATGCCGGTGACGGGCTCATCGGCTTCGAGGGAATCGTCGGCAACGGCTCTCGCCGCACCACGACCCGTCTGCTCGAAGGCGACTTCCCCCGTGTGCGCCAGCTCTTCCAGGCGCAAGCCGAGACGGTCGCCTACGTCCAGACCCAGGCCTTCGTCGACTCCGTCAAGCGTGTCGCCCTGGTCGCCGAGCGCAACACCCCGGTCCGCCTGACGTTCTCCGACGGCAGCCTCCTGCTCGAGGCTGGCAGCGGCGACGAGGCCCAGGCCTCGGAGTCGGTCGAGGCGACCATCGAAGGTGCTGACATCTCGATCGGCTTCAACCCCACCTACCTGCTCGAGGGGCTCAGCGTGATGTCCGAGCCCGTCGTGCACCTGTCGTTCACGCAGCACACCAAGCCGGCCGCGATCTCGGGAGTCTCCGAGATCGGTGCCGACCCCGACGGCGCGTTCCGGTACCTCATCATGCCGGTGCGCCTGCAGAGCTAGCCCGTCCCCGTTTCGGTTCTCGGAGGGAGCACGACCATGCACATCGGACTCGTCGGCCTGGGCAAGATGGGTGGCAACATGCGCCAACGTCTGCGCAACGGTGGCATCACGGTCGTGGGCTACGACCGCAATCCCGACGTCAGTGACGTCGGCTCATTGCAGGAGATGGTCGAGGCGCTGCCGTCGCCGAAGGTCGTCTGGGTCATGGTCCCTGCCGGTGACATCACCCGCGAGACCGTCTCCGACCTCTCCGACCTGCTCACCGAGGGCGACGTCATCGTCGATGGTGGCAACTCCCGCTGGACTGATGACGAGCTGCACCACGCCGAGCTGTCGAAGAAGAGCATCGGCTTCGTCGACTGCGGCGTGAGCGGCGGCGTGTGGGGCCTCGAGAACGGCTACGCGCTCATGGCCGGCGGCGACGCGGCCGACATCGCCAAGGTTCAGCCCGCCTTCGACGCGCTCAAGCCCGAGGGCGACTCCGGCTTCGTGCACGCCGGGCGAGTGGGTGCCGGGCACTTCTCCAAGATGGTCCACAACGGCATCGAGTACGCCATGATGCAGGCCTATGCCGAGGGCTACGAGCTGCTGATGAAGGCCGACCTCGTCGAGAACGTCACCGAGGTGCTCGACTCGTGGCGCGAAGGCACGGTCGTCCGCTCCTGGTTGCTCGACCTGCTGGTCAAGGCACTGCAGGACGAGCCCGGCCTCGCGAGCATCCGCGGCTATGCCGAGGACTCCGGCGAGGGTCGCTGGACGGTCGAGGCGGCCATCGACCACGCGGTGCCGATGCACGTCATCGCCGCGTCTCTCTTCGCGCGCTTCACCTCGCGGCAGGACGAGTCGCCGGCGATGCAGGCCGTCGCCGCGATGCGCCAGCAGTTCGGCGGTCACGCCGTGCGTGCCGCCGAGGAGAGCGACATCGACCCACTGAAGCCTGCCTAGGCACGTGTACGTCGCCCGTCTCGCCCTGCACGACTTCCGCTCGTACGCCGAGGTCGACCTCGACCTCGAGCCCGGGGCCACGGCGTTCATCGGCGCGAACGGACAGGGCAAGACCAACCTGGTCGAGGCGATCGACTACCTCTCCCGACTCGACTCGCACCGGGTCTCGTCCGACGCGCCGCTCGTGCGCGCCGGCGCCGAGAGCGCCGTCGCCCGCGCGTCCGTGGTGCGAGGCGATCGCACCGCGCTGCTCGAGGTCGAGATCACGCCCGGCCGCTCGAACCGGGCGCGCATCAACCAGGGCGCTCTCCCGCGCAGCCGCGACATCATCGGCGTGCTGCGCACGGTGATGTTCTCACCCGACGACCTCGCGCTCGTCAAAGGCGACCCGTCCGACCGCCGCCGCTTCCTCGACGCGCTGCTCGTCATGCGCGCGCCTCGGCTCGCAGGCGTCAAGGCCGACTACGACCGCGTGCTCAAGCAGCGCAGCACCCTGCTGAAGTCGGCTGGCCGTCGTCGTGACGCGGCGCTGCCGACCCTCGACATCTGGGACGAGAAGCTCGCCGACACCGGGGCCCAGCTGGTGTCGGCGCGGCTGCGGCTGCTCGACGAGCTCGCCCCGTTCCTCGTCGAGTCGTACCGGCGCGTGGCCTCTGGCGCCGCGGACGACCGCCGCGTCGTCACCG
>Ga0164243_10005924_pt1 | contig 18577 bp, 22 predicted proteins | sample OricompcompostOP_FD_108781 | JGI IMG/M metagenome (GOLD analysis project Ga0164243, IMG submission 108781) | Organic Plus compost microbial communities from Emeryville, California, USA - Original compost - Organic plus compost (OP) | ecosystem: Engineered > Solid waste > Mixed feedstock >... | reverse complement strand
GCTGCTTGCCGTTATTGGTATAGCTGTAGGTCGCATAGGCCTGCTCAAGCGGCGTCCCTACGCCTCGCCATATCTGGATCAGCTGCCCCGCCGCATCATAAATGTTCTTCGTTATCCGGTCAGGACCATTAGGCCCCGCAGCTCCCTGCACACATGCATCCGGCAACACCCCACCAAATGAGGCGGGATTCATCCGTACCGCCGTGCAAAACACCCGGCCCACAGCATCATAATTATATTGCGTAATCGCCCGACGCGTCAAAACGCTGTCGGTTACGATTTCGGCAGCCTTCCGCCCGGCAGAATTATAAGTGAACTCCGTTCGCCGATTGCGGACAAAAGAAATTCCCCAATCTTCCGCGAGAACGCCGTCAATTCGGCCTTCCTCTAGCCATTTCAGGCGGCCCGCGATATCTAAAGTCAATCGCTGCGCTCGGCGAGAGAGGGGGCCGGAATCGGGGTCGGGGCTGATTATGCCCGTGCGGTTTCGGCTAAAATCGTAATAAAAGTAAATCTTATCCTCCGCTCCGGGGAGCGGCCCATCAATCGTTTCAACGTCGCCGGTCTTATAATATGTCGTTGCCGTGGTTGCGATTAGCGTGCCGCTGCCAACACTTTGAGAGACAGGCAAAAGGTTATTGGCCGTGCCGCCCACCTGAGGACCATAGCTGATCGTCGTTTTAACTTCATCGGGAGTGTTGATACAGCTCGAGGCGGTCTGACAGATTGAAGAACCCGTCATCTTATAAATGGGATAGCCCGAAGCCACGATCGAACCCGAGTTGTTTTTGTAATAAGCTTGCAGAGCCGTATAAGTGTAACGCGTCTGCGGCCTTGCCCCTCCCGCAACCGGTGCTGGCCCGGTGACGGTCAAAACACCGCCATGATTAGGATCATAAGTATAATCCGTCTGCGCGTTCTTCGCATCCCTTGTCCATATAGGCTTGTTGCATGTTTTGGGATTTGTGCAGGTAGCGGGGTATTCCGCCGTCGTCACAATATCTGGCGGCGTACCAGGAGTCTTCGAGATCTCGCGCCGTTCCGTCACATTGCCGCGCGCATCGTAGCCAAAATGAACCGTATTGCCTTCCGGATAAATTACATCCGTGATGATCCCCTTTGCTCCATGCACATAAGTCGTCGTGTTACCATTCTCATCCGTAATGGACTTCGGGTTACCGCCCGTCCCAAAATAGGTTACCCTGCTCGTCCTTAAAAGCGGGTCCCGGATATCCACCCAGGAAGTTCCGCCCGGCTCCAGTCGACTGTAACTCCATGATTTTCCGTCATGCGTTACCCCACCAACTTCGTAGCCTTCTTCCACCGCACTTATCGGATAAGTCCAAACATCCGTACCATCAGAATTTTGGCGGCTGAATATGCCACCCCCGATGCCACCATAAGGAGGAAATTTATAGATTTTACTGCGACCGTCCCGATCTGTGGCTGTCTCGATCGTCCCCTCTGTATTAATTACCCGGCTATAGGTCACACTCGGCCATGTTGGACTCAGTCCCGGACATGTATCAGCGGATGGAGCGCAATATTCAATCGTATTGTTTATACCAATTACTTGCGAAATTCCCGTAGAATCATATATATACTTCAGCTGATATCCGCTTGAGCTGTTAACCGATTTCAACTTTCGTCCAGGAATAGAACCCGAATCCCAAGTTAATGTAATTCTTTCGCCGTTCGGTTTTTGAATTAACGTCGCACTTGCTGGGTAATTTGGATTACCGCCATATTTCGTATATGTTGTAACTGTACCATCTGCGGATGTGTATATGAAGGCCGTAGAAGTTTCTGCCAGACTATCTCCATCGGCCGGCCCCCATCTTTCAAACTGGCCCGACCCAGTTTTCGAAAATCGTTTAGAGCTGTCTCCTAAAAACACCGTTATGATGAACGTATCTTCCGGATCCCGTGCAATGTACTGATTATATCCATGGTCCCATTGGGGGCGACCACTCACAAATCGGGTGTGAGAAAGTCCGCCATTTTCTGGATCGCCAATCGACACCTCAGTCACGCTGAAGAACAGATTTCCCGAAGTGAGGTTTATCCCATTTTGGTCGACCATCTTAAATTCGGGCTTGGCAAGCGTGTCGACAATTTGAGCCTGTGCTGCGTCGGCCAACGTCATCGATGATAAAATCGTCGAAATCAGTAGCCCAGCCCTAATCATTCGGCCCGAAACAATCTTGCCCTTCATATTCCCCCCGTTTCATCGCAAGCCACGCACCACGAAACAGCCGCGCAAAAGCATGCCACCCCGGCCCAATTCCCAGCAAAGTGCGGATTTATTTCGGGAGGTCAACGAGAATAGTCCTTACCGCCTTTTTATCCTTGCCGAAGCCGATCCACGAACAGACCGAGCGCCTCTCGCAATAGGGAGTGGATGGAAAAGGGAGCATCCCAATATGGTCGATGCCTGTAACTTTTCGTGAAGGTTTTGTCGTCAATGCCATACCAAATCCGCAATGCCCCAGCCATTGCGACATCAAAGTCCTACCGTACCATTGCGCAACATCCTCGCGCCCTTCCAAGCGAAATAATATGGAGAGATCGATGAATAGGAACGTACGCAGGATTGCGAAGGGCCGTACAAATTTTATAGAGAATGGGTTGAAGATAGGTCTGAATATAATCGCGTTAGCATGTAGCGTTATGCCATCGGCAGGAAACGCATCTAGCGCGGGCGGAGGCTCAATCACCCAACTGCAAGCACCTCCAAACGGTGCCGTAATCTTCGTACACTCCGGGACGCGCACTGCGCCCCCGGCTTGCGGTGCGGGGTACGGTACACGGTGGGTAATCGACGCAAGTACTCTTCAAGGCCAGTCCCAGCTGTCGGTACTGTTGACGGCGTATTCACTTCATAAATCGATTTCTATTCAGGGAACTGGTGCCTGCGACATCTGGGGTGACACGGAGACTGTGCAAATCATATTGGTTCATGACTAATAGGACGGACCGTGCGATATCGATTACCGCTTTCATGCCTTTTATATTCAGTGAATGAATTCATTCATACCCCCTCCTGTCACACAGCCACATACTGGTTACCATCTGGTCAATCGTGATTTCGCCTAGGCAGGAGCAAACGGCGATGGCACATCGCCCCACAACGGGGAGTGGAGTCAGGAAAGTGAGTGGTTTAAGCTGATGACAGCCGGCGATCCGGCGGACTTTCGGGAAATTGCGGGGTTTCACGCAATTCAGCGCAGTATCGTGGTGCCTCTGCGCCGTTTACGGTGATCCCATTTCCTGAGACGAGACTTGGGCATTCTAAGTTGGATGAATTTTTCACGAAAATCCGGGGGAAAACATGAAATACTATTCAGCGCCGATGATGGCACTCGCCATGCTTGGGAGCATGCCTGCTTCAGCCTATGTATTTTGCCCCGGCACGGTCTCTTATGTCGATGTAAATATAAGCGGCCAAGTCGTGGCAGATTGGGGCTACGGTAATCGAGCCCTTTGCTACATCCACACCGACGCGCCCTCGCCCACAATCGTCATTCCCAAAGACGTGTGTCGCGCGGTCTATTCCGATCTGGTCACCGCACTCGCCAGTGGGAAACAATTCGGAACCCATCATTCCGCCCCGACGACGTGCGCCCAAGCGCTCGCGACGTCTGGTCCTGCCGACTATTGGCCAGTGGATACACCGTTTCAGTTTTCCATTCGATAAGTCGCGGTGACGGACGGGACGCCGTTCTAATCGCAGTCCCCGTGCCTTCTATGACGACAACGAGAAAAAATCCCTGCTTCTGGGCGATGCGCGCGGAGCGCAGTGGAGGCGAATTCGGCATCCAATTTCGAGTTGAAGAGATAGGAATAGCCAGCTTCGAATAACCCATTCGCTCGATAGGAGCGCACTTTTACCGCGCGACGCCCGTGATCACGTCCATGGATATTGAAACTTGCGGAATACCCCAGTTCCATCTGAAATCAATGACAATTGCGTTGGAGTCACAATCCTCACCTATAAATCGTGCGCAAATATACGAATTTTCCAAGCCGCATTCATTCAGATGACTAATTCCCGCCGCACTATACTTTCAGTACATTTCGCTCAACCATCCATGTAAAAATCGTCAATTGAGCACCCAGTATAGTGAATTCCCACATTTTTTTGTAAAGTTTTTGCTGTCAATACCAGTGACCAAAAACGATCTTTCTGCGCTTCAGTACCAAATAGAGTTAACCCTCCATATTGACAGCCGGCTACACTAGTAAAAAATATCTGCACGTTGTCGTTGAAAACGTAATTTTGAAGGCGCCAACTTGCTGGATTTTCATTAATTTCACCAGCCCTGGCGGCGACAGCTGTAATAAACAAAAAAAATGTCATTATAATCTTAGCATTACCCACTACGATTCTCCACAAATTTCCAGAAAACAGAGAATAAATTAGATTAGTTTATAATTATTTACACGTGATCTATAACAAACTGATAAGGGATAATATCGTTAAATCCCCGTAACATTTCTTGCTTTAGGAGCGAAAGACTGCTGCACACGTTAGCCCCCTAGGCCGACACCCGGCTTGCTCGACACAGGATCGCTGGCGATCGATGGCTCAACACCAGGCAAGCATTTTAGCTTCGTCCCTAACCGCCTCAGCAACGGACGACATCTTGGTCGTGATGGGAACGGGCACTTGCGATAACTGACTCGATACGGAAATGGTCAACCTTCTCACCATTTCTGACGCGACACAGATAATTGTGAAAAGAATTCCATTTAGAAGACAGATAAACGTTAAAATCCATCATCGGGAGGAAAAGAACCATGATTAAGAAATTCGCATTTCTTGCTTTTATTTTTACGCTTCCCTCAGTTGCTAGCGGTGAGGAATTGATCGAGGCTGCTCCAGCTACCTGGCGTATACAAGATTATCTCGATGGGGGCTTAACCATATTCTTTGCGGGATCTCCCTGCATTCATGGCAGCGTCGCATTAGCACCATCAGCCCCTGCAGAGTCCAAAAATCGTTTATGGGCTCTTATCCAGACATCTCAAGTCACCGGACGAACTGTTGGAATTTATTATGATGTTTCGGGTAGCACATGCACAATCCGAAGCTTCTATGCCAAGGAACAATAGAGAACTGTAATTACCAGGGGGAACATTATGAAATCGCTTTTAATGGGATTAATTCTGTTCTGCGCCCTCCCGCCGCAGGCAATGGCGAGCAGCACCGGCGCTGGCGTCATCGTCCGAGTTTTGGTCACTGACGACGATCACGCCTTCTTCGAACAACTCGGTACTAGATCGGCCAAGCCTGCATGTGTGACAACGGACCGGTGGGTCATTGATACTAGCACAACGGCGGGGCAGGCCTTGCTTGCGCAGATTTTATCGGCACATGCTACAGGCCAGCAGGTCTATATCAGTGGGAAAGCAAATTGCGTCCTGTGGGGCGATAGCGAGACGGTAGCCGGCATTCTGACAGCTGACTGATCCACTATTCGCACCCACTATTCCATGTCCAATCGATCATGGCGATTGGCGTGGGGGGGATGCCGTTTGGCCTAAGGAGCGCCGTTAGATTGCGCCCACTACCGGGCTTCACATCCAGCCGCAGAACATCACCCGCCTGCAGCGCTGTCGGCCTACCACCTGTTTCGGCATAACCGAGCGCCTTGCCCAAGGCGGGAGCCATGCGGTCGCGACGGGGTACAGACAGCCCCGACGAGATTGTGAAGTAAGATGGCAGGCATTGTCCGCTTGATTGAGACGCAGGTGCGAGCAAGGCGACAAGTGTGGCTTGCGACCCCACACGCCCGCCCCCGCCGCGGAGTTCGGAAAGACCGGCCAGTACTTGCCCACGGACTGTTGCCGTGACAGCAAACCCTCTAAGGGCATTGTCGATCAATTGAAGGTCAGCTTCGTTGATATCGATCTTTCCGGATTCTCCGGTCAGCGTTACCGAAACAGGCATCTGATCGACCGAAACATTCCCTGAAGCAGGAACGCGCGTCCAGCGACTGCGCGGGCCATAAAACAGCAGTTCGGCAATGACAGTTTCCACGGCACTTTCGGCGGCGAGGTCGGAACGCAACATCTGCCCCTGATCGACCGCCACACGCGCATCGTTGGCCGATCTCAGCATCAGCAAGGCAGCGATCGCGCCACCAAGCGTCAACAACCAAATAACAGCAATCAGGATAAAGCCGTTGCCTTCCTTGGCGACAAGTTCCTCTGGCCGATCGTGCGGCACTGCTAGCTGACCCGGATTGGCGGGAGTTGAACCGTCAACGAGCCAAGCTGATCTCCCATCACGGTGTACAGACGCTTTCCGATCAAAATATCCTGGAAAGCAGACATCACGTTACGATCTGCGGAGCCCGACATTATTTCGATGCCGATGACCTCCCCCTGCCGGGAGAGCCTCGCTGAAATCACATAAAGCCCGGCATTGGCACCAAGACGACGAGCCACTGTATCCTGGACTGCACGAAACATCGCTTCATCCAGTTGCGCACGCGGACTGGGGCCAATCGAGGCTGCAGCCCTTGGCCGCAGCGGCAAGGGTGCCGCTCCGGCATAAGGGTCATAGCCAGCCTCTCTTCCGGCTCCATTGCCCTGACCCATATTAGCGCTCGCCGACGCGCCGTAGGCGAAAAGGCTTGGGCTCGCTGCAGGCGCTTGGATGGCAGGCTGTGCCACGCGAATGCGCGTCATTGACCATTCTGGGGGTGGATCGGTCATCTTGGTCGTTTCAATTGTGGTCGGCTTTGATGGAGCGGCAGCCGGGGCCTGGACCGAGATCTTTGCCGCGGCACCATCAAGGCTGGTCAGATTGATCAGCTTGAGAACGCTCTCTACGCGCTTGGGCATAACGTCACTCATCGGACGATTGATCAGAAGCCAAATCAGCGCGGCGTGTACCACAGCCGAGAGGAAGATAGTTACGCCGCGCAGGAGCCGTCGGTCGAACTTTTCGACAAGCGACCGGGCGCCCAAAGAGGCAGCGCGCACCGGCAGCGCCTCCCAACTCTCTATCTTGACGAAACTCATCGCCCCCGCCGTCCCCTCGCCTTGTCGGCACGGCAGCATAGCATAGCCAGCCGGTTGGAAAACGTTTGAAATCCGTCGCAATGGGCTAGCGGGCAAACGAGAAGCGCATTAGCCTCTCCTCTAGGGGCAAATGGGGGCGTCATAATCGAATGGGCGGGTTTGCCGAGCAATTGCTCGCAAATGAATTATTAAGCACCGGAGACCTTGTTCGCGCTGAGGAAATCGCTCTCAGGGCTGGCGAGCGCCTGCCTGCAACGCTTGTTCGACTCGGATTGCTGCCGGAACTCGAGATCGCGCAGCTGTTCCAGCAAGCAACCGGCTTTGAGCGCTTCATGGCGGTCCCAGGACAGGGCTTCGCCGAAAATCCGGACATCAATCGCCGTTATCTTCGTCGCCGTGCGATCGCGCCGCTTGGTCTGGATGGAGAACGTCTGGATGTGGCGATGGCCGACCCGGAAGACCAGGACGCGATCGACGCCCTGGCGTTCGCGTTTGGGGCAGGCGAGGTCAAACCGGTCATCGCGGCCTTTTCAGAAATCGAAGAGCTGCTCGGCGCAGATGAAGAAGGCGCATCCGAAACCTCCGATTTGCTCTCGGGTGCCGGCGGAGCCGACGATCTGGAACGTCTTCTCGAAGGCAATTCCGACGCGCCGATCATTCGGCTCGTGCAGCGCATCCTTGCAAGTGCTGCCAACCGCCGTGCCTCCGACGTCCATATCGAGCCGATGGCCCGGCATTTGTCGATCCGCTACCGGATCGACGGACGATTGGTTGAAGTCGAACGTCATCCCGACGCCTTGGCGGGCCCGATTGCGTCCCGCATCAAGGTGATGGCGGGGCTCGATATCGCTGAATCCCGATTGCCGCAGGACGGTCGATTGCGCCTGACGGTGCGCGGCCGCGATATCGATGTGCGTGTGTCGACTTCCCCCATCGCCAATGGTGAAAGCATCGTGCTGCGCTTGCTCGGTCGAAGCGAAGTGTCGCTTGATCTCGAGCGGCTCGGTCTGCCGCCGACGGCTCTTGAAGCGCTTATTCGGGCGCTCAGCCGCCCGCACGGTATCATCTTGCTGACGGGGCCCACCGGTAGCGGCAAATCAACCACGCTCTATGCCGCAATCAGCCGGCTGCGGCGTCCGGAAGTCAAGATTTTGACCGTCGAGGATCCGGTCGAAGTCCTGTTGGAAGGCGTCAACCAAGTCCAGGTTCGTCCCGACATCGGTCTGAGCTACGCCAACACGCTGCGCGCGTTTCTGCGCCAAGATCCGGACATCCTGATGATCGGTGAAATCCGCGACCGGGAAACCGCAGAGATTGCCATGCGGGCAGCGCTCACCGGTCATCTCGTGCTTTCGACACTTCATACCAACAGTGCGATCGGCGCCTTCACGCGCCTGTCGGACATTGGCATCCAACCCTATCTGACTGCCTCCACGATCGTTGCGACGATTGCGCAGCGACTGATCCGGGCGCTCTGCCCGCAATGCTCCACCGAGCGGCCGCCAAGTGCGGGAGAGACCAATATCTTCAAGGCCAACGGCGTCGAACCGCCGAAGATGCTGCACGATGCCATCGGTTGCGACCAATGCCTAATGACGGGGTATCGCGGCCGCATTCCGCTCATCGAAGTCCTGGAAGTGGATGAGCTGCTTCGCGAGCATATTCGCGAAGACGCGGTCGAGACATGGCAAGATCCGCGGTCGCCTGAACACACCTTGCTGGGGCATGGCCTTTCGCTTGTGGGGGCCGGCCTCACCACCCTGGTTGAAGTGGAACGCGCGGTGCAGATGTCATGACGGCGTTTCGTTGCCTCGTCATATCTGGAGAAGGACGATCGGACTGGCGAACGATCGAGGCGTTTGACGAGCAAACCGCCGTCTCGCGGCTGATTTCGGATGGTCTGACGCCGCTCCAGGTCCACAGCGGCCGCTTGACGCTTGCCGAGCAGCTTAATCAGCCGATCAAGCTTGGTCGCCGGTTGCCGATCGCAGAACAAGCACTGATCTTCACTCAGCTCGCCACTCTCGTTCAATCCGGATTGCCGGTCGATCGCTCGATCGATCTCTTACGCGACCAAGCAACGCGCCAAGCGCAGCGGACCATGCTGCACGATATTTTGGCTGAAGTGCGATCGGGACAGGGATTGGCTGCGGCCTTCGAGCGACAACAGTCCTTTCCGGACTATGCGATCGGCGTCATGCGCGCCGCTGAAAAAAGCGGCAAGCTCGGCCCTGCGCTTGAATCTCTCGCCAACCGGATGACCGCGGTGTCAGCAACCCGGCGCCAGCTGACAACCGCCCTCACCTATCCTGCAGCTGTCCTAGCCGCGACCTTCATGGCGCTGGTACTGGTGCTAACTGTTGTCGTTCCGCAGTTCGCACCAATTTTTGCGGACGAAGAAGACCGCTTGCCGACCCTCACCCGGGTGGTGCTTGGGCTTTCGGGACTGGTTCTCGAGCATGGGCTGTTGATGCTCGCAGCGATCATCGCCGCGACCGCTCTCCTCTGGGCATTGCTGCGCTCGGCAAATTTAGACAGCCTTAACCGCCTGCGCCGTCTGGTGCCCGGCATGAGCTTACGCGATCAATATCTTGCTGCTCAATTCATGGGTGTGTTGGGGACTCTGATTGGGAACGGCGTCTCGGTGATCGCGGCCTTGCCGCTCGCCCAAAAGGCGATCGGCAGCAAACGCTGGCACCACCATATCGCCGGCGTCGAACAAGCGGTGCGCGAGGGAACGATGCTTTCGCGCGCGCTGGGCCGCCAGCCCTTCGTGCCGGCAACCGCCGTTCGCTTAATCGAGGTAGGCGAGCGTTCGGGCAAGCTTGCCGACACCTGTCTCAAGGCAAGCGCCATCATGGGCGAAGCCGCGCGTGCACGGATCGACCGGATCGTCTCGCTCGCCAATCCGGTCGCGATCATATTTTTGGGCGGCATCGTCGCCATGCTGGTGGCCGGCGTCATGCTCGGCATTTTTGCCCTTGGAGATTTTGTCGGATGAAGAACGGCGTGACGAAGAGCAGCGAGCGCGGCTTTACCCTGATGGAAATGCTGGTCGTGCTGGTGCTGATCGGCCTGATCGCCGCAGTCGCCGTCCCGCAAGTGATGGGATTGATGGAAAGCGCCAAGGCCAAGGCAGCACGCATCCAGCTGGAGACGCTTAGCCAAAGTCTCATCATGTATCAGCTGGATATCGGCGATTATCCGACCACCGAACAAGGGCTTGCGGCTCTCTGGACGGAACCGGGCCAGGTTGATGCGTGGAACGGGCCTTATGTCAGGCGCGAGCGTCAGCTGATCGACCCGTGGAATCGGCCCTTCATCTACCGCGCGCCGGGTGAGAAGAAGCCCTACGACCTGATCACGCTCGGTGCCGATGGCAAGCAGGGAGGGCGCGGCGACGATGCCGACATCAGCGCGCACGACTGACGCCTCTGGCTTTACTCTCATGGAAATGCTGGTCGTATTGGCCGTGCTGTCGCTGCTGGCGCTTGCCATCCCCAGCATGATCGGCCGTCCCTCAACCCGGCTTGAAGGGCGACAGAATTACGCCAAGCTCGACGCGGCACTGGCGAAAGCGCGCACCCAAGCGATCCGTTCCGGCGCGCGTCAGACGGTCGAGCTTGCCGACGTCATTGCCGAAGTCGATCTGACCGGGTCGCTCAAGCCGGAGCTAGATGCAGCAAAGCTCATCGACTTTTACGCCGACGGATCGTCAAGCGGCGGAACCGTGGTCGTCGGCGCTCGTCCGCTGATGACGATTTCTTGGATGACGGGAGCAGTCGATGCTCCACGCTAAGGCCGCTTCCCACGGCTTCACCTTGGTCGAAGTGATCGTCGCCCTTGTGATAACGGCGTTGCTCTTGTCGATCGTCATGGCAGGTGCGCTGGAAGCCAAAGCGCGGGGTCGGGTCAATCAGGAGCGGCGCGAAGCCGTTTTGCTGGCGCGGTCCTTGGCCGCGACTGCCGTTGCGGCAAAGTTCGAGCCTGGGATCAAAGACGGCGAGGCCGGCAATCTCAAATGGCGGACCGAGGAAAGTGCGCTCGCGCGCGATCCACGCGGCTTTTTCGTATTGTCGCGCATCCGTCTCAACGTCTCGAATGACAAGGCAACGCTGTTCACCGCGGAAACCCGCAAGCTCAAGCGATTGACGCAATGATGCGCGCCTCGTCCGCCGGTTTCACCCTTGTCGAGCTGCTGATCGCCATGGCGGTGGGTTCACTGCTGCTCGGGGCGCTGGGATGGACGATCGCCTCGTTAGGCCGTGAGCTTCAGGCTTCGCAGCGCGGTGCAAGCGTCAAACAAGTGGAAGCTATTACTCCAGCACTGGTGACGCTCCTCGAAAGCGCCATGCTGCCGGACAGCAAGGATATCGAGTTCGACGTCGAACCGCATCGGCTGGAAGCGGTTGTCGCCCCGCTCGCGATCCTCGGCTCTGTCGGGCCAGTGCATCTGACGCTGACCGCGCGGCGCGTCGAACAAGGCATGGCTCTCTTCGCCAAGATGGAACCGGTATTGCGTGGGCGGAGCCTACCTAAAGCGGCACAGCAAGACGTCCAATTGGCGAGCGGATTTCGCAACATCCGATTTGAAGCAGACGAGGATGATGATGCGAACAGCGGCACGTTGCCGTCACTCGTTAAAATCAACTTCACCGATGCGCACGACCAAGAAACGACGATCGCTGCGATCCCCCGCATCAACAGCAGCACCGCGTGCCGCTTTGATCCGATTTCCATGGCGTGCCGACCATGACGGCGATCGCGCTTTCGGATGTTCGTCGTACCCTATTGGCCGGATGGCAGTGGTGGTTATCCGAGCTCAAAGCTCTCGTTCCGACCAAACTTGCCGCCTATCAGCACCGCGCGGCACGCGCCGACGTTCATATCCTCAATCGATCCGTCGAAATCGCGCGGGTGATCGGGACCAATGGCGAGCGACTGGCGGAAGATCGGCCGATCGAAAATTTTGACGACACCCATTGGCAGGAACTCGAAAGCCTTGTCGCTGGTCTCCAAACCCGGATCATCCTTGCTCGTCCCGATGTTTATGCAACGACCATAAGGTTGCCCCGGGCGGCTGCGCGCAACCTCAAGTCTGCCGTCGCGCTCCAGCTCGGCCAGATCGCACCGGTCGATCCAGCCCTTTTGAGCTGGCAAACCCGCATTATCGGTTCGACCAAAGCCCAGATCGACGTTCGGATCTTGATGGCCAAGACCCACCGCGTCGAAGCTCTCCAGGCGCTGTTTGATGCCCATGGGATCGGTGCATTCGAAATTCATGGCGCCGATGGCGAAGATATCGTGCGCCTCGCTGCCGTTCGATCGACGGCGCATACCGCTCAGCCAAGCCCCGATCGGCGCGCATCGATCATCGCTGCGCTCCTTCTTGCGTCAATCCCCTTCACGATTTGGCTTGGCGCCAGTGTCATCACCAGCACGACCGAAGCGCGGATCAAGACGGTCCAGCAAGAGGTCGCGCCTCGCCTCGCGATCGAGCGCCGGGCCCAAAAAGTGGAAGCGCTTCGCCGAGCGCTGGCGCCGATTGCCGCTCTTCCCAGCATCAGCGACACGGTGGAAGATTTAGCGACCCGTCTTCCGGAAACCGCACATCTGACGTCTCTGGCGCAGCAGGGCGACCGCAAGCTTCGGCTGGTGGTCGATGCCGACGATCCCGAGGTCCTTGAAGCGCCATTGAGCGAATCTTCCCTGCTGCCGGACATTCACATTGCCGATCAAACGGTCGGGGCGGACCAGCGCATGCTGGTGAGCCTGGAGACCAGCGCGCGATGATCGACCAATTCTCTCCGCTCAGCCGCCGCCTCATTGCCGTCGGGCTGTTGATCCTCGCCTTGCTGTTGTTGGTCTTTTTCATTGTCGTGCCGCTTTATTCCACCGTCGGCAGTGCGGTCTCGGATATGCGCGATGCCCAATTCCGGCTTGAGCGTCTTGAGGCCATTCGCGCCCGCCCCTTGCCGGCACGAACCGAACCGATCCCGGCTGAGCAATTTATCAAAGCCGCAAATGCTGAGGCCGCAACCGAGCTGCTGATCGCCCAGGTCAATACTGCCGTCACGGCTTCGCAAGTGACGATGGACGCGCCTGTGTATGCGGACACACCGCCTGGACCACAGATGCTTGCCGTGGCGCTGCGCGGCAGTGGGCCAGCCGATGCCGTGTTTGCCCTGTTCAACCAGATTGAGCGCGGCGTCCCCGCCGTCCGGTTTAAGGCCTGGCAAATCTCGGCCGCGGATGCGACCGGCAAGACGCTGCGGTTCGAAGCCGTCGCGCTCGCCGCCTGGGGGGCACTATGAGCCTCGCCCAGCGCCATTGGGGTCTTGTCGCCGGCGCTGCCGTCCTAGCGGTTGGTGTTCCCTATTTTGTTCTTCGCTCGCCCGCCAAAGTGGATCTTCCACCCATTGCGCAGCAAGCGACAACCCGGGTCAAATTTACCCCGGCTAGTGACTTGTCCATCGCCTTGTCCGCTCCCCTTTTTGCACCGGGCAGAACGCCCGTTGCTGAAGATGGGGCCCAAGGCCCGGACGTGCCTGCTGCCCTGCCGGCACCAACGCTCGTCGGGCTGATCTCGCGCGGCCGGGTGATCGGCATTGCACTCGTCAAGCAAGCCGACGGCACGACAACCAACATTGCACCGGGCCAATCGGTCGATGGCTGGCAGCTTGTCTCGGTCTCGCGCTCGAACGCGACATTTTCGCGTGGGTCCGAACGCGCAACGGTTGCACTCGACTTCAAGAACAAGATTGCCGCCACCCCCGAAGCCTCGCCGGTGCCTCCGCCTTCAGCGCCCCCAAGCGCGCTTTCTTCATCAGGGGACCTCCCCCCTCCTTCCGACAGGACCATGTGATGCGTTTTTGCCTGACTGCCCTTTCTCTTGGCACGCTTGTCTTGCCGGCAAGTGCTTTTGCTCAAGGGCAAGCAGCCCCCCTGCCCCAGCCTGCCGCGATCAAATATGACGTGCGCAACGGCTATTCGCTGGCCTTCGTCGAAGCGGACGTGCGTCGTGTGATCGATGCGGTGCTGGGCACCATGCTCGAGGCCGATTATGCGGTCGATCCTGAAGTCCAGGGCAATATTACGCTCAGGACCAATCAACCCGTAACCCGTGAATCCCTAGTCCCGTTGCTTGAATCAGCGCTCCGCCCGATCGATGCGGTCATGCTGGTCCAGGGCAAGTCATACCGCATCGTTCCGCGCGAAAAGGCACGGACGCGCGCGCCGGTTTCGCAAGCGCAGTCGACGGTGCAATCGTTGGAAACGCCGTCTTCATCGACACCAGGTTATGCCAGCGAAGTTATCACCCTCAAAAAGGGAAGCGCCCGCGAAATTGCCCGTTTGCTCGAGCAGTTCCTCGGCAAGGAAATCGTCGGCGGCACCAGTCCGGCCTATAATCAGGTGATTATTACCGGCACCGGCGAAGAACGTCAGGCCGCCCGCGAACTGATCGCACGCTTCGATGTCGACGCGCTCGCCGGCATGAATTTCGAGATCTACAAGCTGGAGAACGTCAACGCCGACACGCTGGTCGGCGAGCTCGAGCGTATCTTTCAATCGCCCTATGATATCCTCGGGTCGCGGGTCAGGATGGTGCCCCTTTCCCGGCTACGATCGGTGCTCGCCATTGCCGCCGATCGCAATGATCTGATAACGATCGAGCCGTGGATCCGTCGCCTCGATTCCGGCGCTTCGGGCAAGCGCAAGCTTTACAGCTATACCGTCCAAAATGGGCGCGCGCGGGATCTTGCGACATCACTCCAGCTGGTCCTGGGAATGAGCGTTTCGGTGATGCCCGAAGCGCCTCTCGGTGAATCCTTGTCGGCAACATCGCTGACTTCAATGACGCCGATTTCGATCGACGAAGGAGGCGCTTCACAGGAACCGAGCGACGCCATCGCACCGCAAACGCCGCTCCCAGGCGCATCGGCCTCGATGATGGGTGGCACATCCAATGCGGGGCCGCGGATCGTCCCCAATGATTCTAACAACTCGCTGCTGATCTATGCTGACGGCGAGGAATATGACTTCATTCGTGAAGCCTTGGAAAAGCTCGATCAACCTTCACCGCAGGTTCTGATTGAAGCGACGCTGGCTGAAGTGACGCTGACCAACGATCTGCGCTACGGCGTTAATTTCTCAGCGGTCAGCGGCAACACCACGATCACGCAAAGCAATAGTGAGAGTCCTGTACCCAGCTCGATCTTTCCGGGCTTTTCAGTGTCGGTGATTGGCAACACCGTCCAGGGCGTTCTCAATACGCTCCAGTCCAAGACCAATGTCCGCGTACTATCCGCGCCGAAACTTATCGTGCTCAACAACCAGACGGCGACGCTACAAGTCGGCGACCAGGTGCCGGTGGTGACGCAGCAATCTCAAGGGGTCAGTGCGCCGGGTGCGCCGATCATCAACAGCGTCGAAATGCGCGACACCGGTATCATCCTAAAGGTAACACCACGCGTGAATGAACGCGGGGTTGTGACACTCGATATTGCCCAGGAAGTGAGCGATGTCGCAACGACGACGACGTCGGGGATAAATTCTCCAACCATCCAGCAGCGCCGACTTGCGAGTACGGTTGCAACCCATTCGGGTCAGATGATCGCACTTGGGGGACTCATTCGTGATCGGATGACCCGCACGAAGTCCGGCGTGCCATTGCTTAGCCAAATTCCGGTGGTGGGTGGGCTGTTCGGCACGCAGGGGAACGAAGGCAGCCGGACGGAGTTGATCATCCTCCTCACCCCCACGGTGATCCGTTCACCGGACGAGGTCCGCTCGATCGTTGATACATTGATTGATGGTCTCGATGCGACACGCGACATGATTAATCGGTCGACGATCGCAGCTAGTCAGACGTCCAACTGACGAAGGCCTTCCAACCTTACCTCTTAGACCGAGGGTTCGACCGCGAGCCAACGAGTGCTATTCAACGATAGATATGCCCTTGAAGGACTGTCTCACGATCGGTCCAAAGCGCACAATCTCCAGTGCCCAAGATTTCAACTGGTGTGCCTGCATGCAGTGCCGAAAGGAAAAGTGACAACATAGCCTGACCAGCCGCAGTTGTTGCGTCAAAAGCCCACCCACTTGTGCCGCATCCTATCGGTGTGGTCCGTATACCGGTTGCGTCGATCAACGCCTTACCACTGGAATGCACATATACGTGCGTCACAATCCCGCCGCTTTGCGACGAAGCTTGTGCAGGCGAATTGAATAAAAGCATCCACATCGCCCAAAAAAAGAATAATTTGCTGATATTAGATCTCATGCGCTCCCCCAAAAAGTCTCCGTGCCAGCATTCCCCGCACCTCGCACCGGCTTTCAATTAATGCTGATGCACATCAATGGGAGCTGGGATCCAGACACGAGCAATGCCCATGACCGAAGTCAGCCCTCGCTCACGAACGCCTCACGTCCAGCGATATGTGAGCTGTTAGAAAAAGACCGCTGCTCCATGACTGACTATATTTTCGTTACCCGAGCACTGGGACAACTCCAACCGCACAGGCTTCCCGCTTCCAGCCGCAGTTAATAAAACTGCCACCATCTCTTGGAAATTCGCCGCTGAACGCAACACTCGATAGTAGATGCTACCACACGGACCTGAAGCATCGAGTTCCACAATGACATCATTCTGCACAACCCAGAATTTCCCTATTCTACCGTCGATCTGTATTGGAAATGTTTGTCCGAAAGCATTTTGAGAAATCATTAGGAAGAGTAGAATTATCAATATCTTCACAATAATTCCCTTCACGTCGATCAACGACTATAAGAAATTCCAATAAAAAATCATATACATTATCTGAGAATAATATTTCTGACCCTTATTGATCCAAAATAGGGATAACGGTGAATCCATTTAGCGGAACGACGACCACTGCTTTAATGGGCTTGGGCGGATTGGGACAGCCTGGCGCACCGGAAGTTCCGACAAAATATCGCGAACGATTTCCAGCAGGATCGAAACAGGTCACCGTTCTCAACCCATTATTAGGTCCGCTTGTTTGATTATTTTCGATTAATCTGCCTAAAGCATCATAGACGTATGTCGTCGTTTCATTAGCTCGGACTGAATCCGTCACCAGGCCCAGAAACGAAGCTGCCGCCGCCAACGCGAATGTTCTCACTCCAACCATCTTGCCTCCTAATTTTAATCTGAGCTAGCCTTTCGGAGATCAGTCGTAATACCTGCTCCGGTGTACATCTGATGCAATTGGATCCACTGGACCGCACTCCGCCAAGCACATACTAAAATCCCATCGGTTTACCGATATTGGATCGGTGATCGCATTACCTCAACGATCGCGGTGCATGCGCCACATAAGCGCGATAATAACTTTTTTTCCTTTTATTTACCGGAGGAATTTCCGCTATCGCAAATAATTGTTGAATTGAGCACATTACTATTAATGTTTTTTAAAAATACATCTAAATCTCTCTTGTTCTGACGATTAACGTCATACATATCATAAACCTTAAATATAGATTTTGATATTCTTTCTCCATATATTTTACCCTTATATAAACGCCCTAAACAAGTTTCCCCCTTTACATCACGCCATTCTTTTAATAATTTTGGTAATTTTTCTTCTCTTATACTAATCCCAAGAGCAGAATCATTTGAAGGTTTTTCGTAAAAAATGATTAATCCAGTCTTCATTGAGAGGATATATCCGCTCAATCGAACGAGATTTTTTCTTTCCGGCCTATCCTGACAAGCCCCGACAATCAAAGTGCATGCTAATATAAGCGAAATCTTCAATATTCTTCTCATTGGCACATCCCGTCTAAGCTATTTCTAGCCCCTTCTAAAACGACGCCCCAAATGCAACTTGCCCTAGCTCTGTCATATAATTTAGAGGAGTATCCGGGATCATTCATATCAATTCCATCGAGACCACGAGAGTTATTTCTAGAAAACGCCAAATCTCCTATATGATATGCCCTCATTTCTTCGATCATTCTTTCGTGATTATTTGTTGGATTTCTTTTAGATAGACGCATGACCATGTGCGTCCCTTCATGCGCGAGGGTAGCTGCCAGTCGATCTTCGACCTTTCCTATCTGGTCCAAATCTAGCGCAATATTAATTCCGTCCTTTACAACAGTGGTCTTCCCCAAAAGCGTGCTTGGCAAATCTTCCGCGGTTATGGACACACCCTTCTTGCCCCTCTCGCCATACAATTTCACAATCCCGCTTAAAGCTTTTGCAACATCTGACCCTCTTTTGTAGCTTTCTGCCATTTCCTGGAGATGCTTCAGACCCGTTTCAACAATGTCGCAAACCGCCTTATCGTCGCAGGTATAAAGCCCTGTTGGATCGGTGTGATTGATGGGATCGTTCCCGACGTAAGCGTAGAGGTTCATCTGGTCGTCGTATCCGATGGGGTCGGTTTGGAAGAAGCGGCCGAGCGATGGTGAGTAGAACCGCGCCTTGTAATAATAGGCGTTGAGTTCGGGGATCCATGCCTGCCCGGTATATTGGAACCGACCGACATTGCCCCCCGTGCCTGCTACCTGATAGGGG
>Ga0164243_10005923_pt1 | contig 18582 bp, 18 predicted proteins | sample OricompcompostOP_FD_108781 | JGI IMG/M metagenome (GOLD analysis project Ga0164243, IMG submission 108781) | Organic Plus compost microbial communities from Emeryville, California, USA - Original compost - Organic plus compost (OP) | ecosystem: Engineered > Solid waste > Mixed feedstock >... | reverse complement strand
TTCGGGGCATTCGCGCGGCTCGACCGTCGATCTCACGCTGGTGTCGCTGCCGAGCCATCAGGAGCTCGACATGGGCACGCATTTCGATTTCCTGTCACCGCGCGCCGGCTCGCGCGGCAACATCACGCCGGAGCAGCGCGCCAATCGCAAGCTCCTGTCCGATGCGATGCGCAAGAACGGCTTTATTCCTTACGAAAAGGAATGGTGGCACTTCACGCTGCGGAACGAACCGTTCCCCAACGACTATTTCGATTTTCCGGTGCGTTGAACTGCCGTTGCTTGGAGTCGAAGTGCTCGTCTCGGACTCAGCTGCGCTCCCTTCCCCTGTGGGGAGAGGGTTGGGTGAGGGGGCCTAATCTAACGAGGGTCCGTAACCCCTCACCCGACCGAGCTAATGCTCGGTCGGCCTCTCCCAATGGGAGAGGTGGTCAGTGTCCGCCGCAAGCCTAACGTCCCGACAGCACAAGGTCGTCGCGATGCACGATCGCGGTGCGGCCCGATATGCCGAGAATGCTGACGATATCCGCTGACGACTGTCCGATGATCTTGCCGGCGTCGTCGGCATCGTAAGCCACAAGCCCGCGGGCAATCTCCGCGCCGTCGAGATCGCGGATGATGACGGCATCGCCGCGCTGGAATGTGCCATCGCAGCGCTTCACACCCGCCGGCAACAGACTCGCGCCACGACGCAATGCCGCCACGGCGCCGGCATCGATATGCAATGTGCCTTTGGATTCGAGCGCGCCGGCGATCCATTTCTTGCGCGCGGTGACGGGATTGGCCGGCGTGAGAAACCACGTGCAGGGCCCGCCATCGATAATCGCGCGCAGCGGATGCATCGTCTTGCCCGATGCGATCACCATATGCGTGCCGGCATTGGTCGCAATCTTGCCGGCTTCGATCTTCGTGACCATGCCGCCGCGCGACAATTCCGAGCCCGATGCGCCGGCCATGGATTCAATCTCGGGCGTGATGCGCTCGACAACCGGGATCAGCCTGGCATCGGCCTTCAGATTCGGCGGCGCGTCGTAAAGGCCATCGATATCCGACAGCAGCACCAGCAGGTCCGCGCTCACCATGGTTGCGACGCGCGCGCCGAGACGATCGTTGTCGCCGTAGCGGATTTCGGTGGTGGCGACGGTGTCGTTCTCGTTGATGACCGGCACGCTGCGCCATTGCAGCAGGCGGTCGATCGTCGAGCGTGCGTTGAGATAGCGGCGGCGCTCCTCGGTATCGCCGAGCGTGACGAGGATCTGCCCCGCGGTGATGCCGTGACCCGACAGCATCTCGGCCCAGATGCGGGCCAGCGCGATCTGACCGACAGCAGCGGCGGCCTGCGAATCCTCAAGCTCCAGCGGACCCTTCGGCAGCTTCAGCACCGAGCGGCCGAGCGCGATCGATCCCGACGATACCACGAGGATGTCGCGGCCATCCTTGTGCAGCGAGGCGATGTCCTCGCACAAAGCCCGCAGCCACGGCTCGCGCAGCTTGCCGGCGGCGGCATCGACCAGAAGCGACGAGCCGACCTTGACGACGATGCGGCGGAAATCGGTGAGGGCGGGTGTACGGACAGACATCACAAGCGATCTTCAGGAAGCCGAACTCTTCGGCCCGGCGAGGCGTTGTAGAGCATGATGCCGAAACGCTCGAAGCGTTTTCGGACCGCATCATGCGCTAACGCATTTAGCAGCGAATTTCCCGCCCGTCATGACCTGAAAGCATTCCCAAGAGATCCTGATGCCTCGTATTCATATCGGCACCTCGGGCTGGCATTATCAGTCCTGGCGCGGGCCGTTCTTTCCAAAGGAGCTGATGGTCAAGCACCAGTTGGCCTTTTACGCGACGCAATTCGATACCACCGAACTGAATGGCGTGTTCTATCGCACGCCGACGCTCGACGCCGTGAAAGGCTGGCGGGACCAGACGCCGCGGGATTTCATCTTCGCCTGGAAGGCCTCGAAGTTCATCACCCACTGGAAGCGGCTGACCGACAAATCGCGCAATTCGCTCACGCTCATGGAAACGCGGCTCAAACGGCTCGGCGACAAGGCAGGACCGGTGCTGTTTCAACTGCCGCCGCAATTTCACTCCAATTACGATCGTCTCGCCTCATTTCTGAAGCTCTTAAAGCACAAGCATCCTTACGCTTTCGAGTTTCGTCACGAGAGCTGGTACGACGACCGCATTTTCGATTTGCTGCGCGATCATGACGTCTCGCTGTGTCTCTCCGATCACGCCGATGCGCCTGCGCCATGGGTTGTGACGGCTCGTCATGTCTATGTGCGTGGCCATGGACCCGGCGGCCGCTACAAGGACCATTACTCGGCCAAGACGTTGAAAGCGTGGGCTGACGATATCCGCAAATGGAAACGGCAGCGCCGTGATGTGTATGTCTATTTCGACAACGATCAGAAGAGCGCGGCACCGGCGGATGCCGCGAAGCTAAGGGATATGTTGAAGGAGTAACTCCCGCCGTCATTCCGGGACGATCGAAGATCGGGCCCGGAATCCATACTCCCGGTCGTGATTATGGATTCCGGGCTCGCGCCTTTGGCGCGCCCCGGAATGACCTCTAAGGTTGCCAGGCCTCGACCTTGTCTGCGGGCTTCGGCTCCTCCATCTGCCGGGCCTTGTCGATCACGTCGAGCAGCGCGCGCAAGACTTCCTTCACGCCCTGGCCGGATTGCGACGACAACACCAGCGGCGTCTTCTTCGCGACCTTCTTCAGCGCCTTGATCTGCGCCTTGATCTCGTCCTCGGTCATGGCGTCGCATTTCGACAGCGCGACGATTTCCGGCTTCTCGGCGAGACCCTCGCCATAGGCTTCGAGTTCATGGCGTACGACGCGATAGGCTTCGCCGACATCCTCGCTGGTGCCATCGACGAGATGCAGCACCACGCGGCAACGCTCGATATGGCCGAGAAAGCGGTCGCCGAGGCCGACGCCCTCATGCGCGCCTTCGATCAGGCCGGGCAGATCGGCCATCACGAATTCGCGGTTATCGACGGCGAACACGCCAAGCTGCGGATGCAGGGTGGTGAAGGGGTAATCGGCAATCTTCGGTTTCGCCGCGCTGACGGTCGCGAGGAATGTGGACTTGCCGGCATTCGGCAGGCCGACAAGGCCGGCATCGGCGATCAGCTTCAGCCGCAGCCGGATCGTCATCTCCACCGCCGGCTGGCCGGGATTGGCATGGCGCGGCGCGCGATTGGTGGAGGACTTGAAATAGGCATTGCCGAATCCGCCATTGCCGCCGCGCGCGAGCACGACCTCCTCGCCGACCTTGTCGAGATCGGCGAGCAGCGTCTCGCCGTCCTCTTCATAGATCTGCGTGCCGACCGGCACTTTCAGGATCAGGTCCTTGCCGTTGGCGCCGTGGCGGTCCTTGCCCATGCCGTTGCCGCCGCGCTCCGCCTTGTGGTGCTGCAGATATCGGTAGTCGATCAGGGTGTTCAGGCCATCGACGGCGCGCGCGATCACGTCGCCGCCACGACCGCCATCGCCGCCATTCGGGCCTCCGAATTCGATGAACTTTTCGCGCCGGAACGACACGCAGCCGTTCCCGCCGGCGCCGGACTGGATGTAGATCTTGGCTTCGTCGAGGAATTTCATGGGAGCCTATATAGGGCAGCTTTGCGCGCACTTCACGTTAATCGCGGCTTTGCGTGAATCCCTTTCACCGTGCCACGAGTGCGGTGGTCGTATTTGTGCCCTCTCCCCCTTGAGGGAGAGGGCTTGGAGGTCTTGCCAGGAACTCGGATGGGTGAGGGGTTAGGTCTATCGAAAGAGCGTAACCCCTCACCCATGCGAGCTTGCTGAGCTGCTTGTGCAGCCCTCCCCCGCAAGGGGAGAGAGCGCAGTTATTGGCACCATGCTCGCAGCGGCGAGGGCACAGTCATGGGCGATCTGTCCGCGGGAACCGCGGTGGCGCCGCCCGCAAGGATTTGGTAACGAAGCGCTCATGAAGGGTCTCTTCACACGCGGGCGGGTGCGGGCGGCGGTCGGTCTGATCGCGGCCTATGCCATCGCGTTGCAGACCCTGTTCGCGGCCTTCGCGCCGCTGCCGGCCAATGCGCAAGGGGCCGATTTTGGCCAGATGTCGGTCATCTGCTTCGGCAGTGGCGGCAATACGATGCCGTCCGACGACGGTGGCGCGCCTCAGCACGCAGCGAAATTCCACTGCGTCCTGTGCGGTTCGCTCCTCGCCGGCGCCGCGCTGACGCCGGACCCGGTCGCCATCCCGTTGCGGCTGCCGGCCATTGCCAGCACCTACGCTCCCACCCACGACGAGATACTCCGCACGACGGCGCCGGCCCGGGCCGGCCCTGCGCGCGCACCCCCGCTGACCGTGTGATCCGCCGCGGCCGTTAGCGGCCGCGATCTCACATCGTCATCGGAGCTTGAAATGTCTCGTCTTTTGCGCGCGTCGTGCGCGCTGTCCGCCAAGGCAGTCATGCTGGCGGCATTTCTGCCATCCATTGCGGATGCACAAACTGCGCTTCCGACCATCACCGTCACCTCGTCGGAGCAGCCGGGCAATGCGCCTCAGCCGACGGCACCGTCCGAAGGAAGTCTGACCATCCCGACCGTCGCGCAAGCCCGGAAGGAGATCAATCAAACGCCCGGCGCGGTCTCCATCGTCACCTCGGGCGAACTGCGCGACCGCAACACCTCGACCGTGAAGGATATGTTCGAGTTCGTGCCCGGCGTCTGGGCGCAACCGAAATGGGGCGAGGACGCGCGGCTGTCGATCCGCGGATCGGGCCTGTCTCGGAACTTCCATGGCCGCGGCATCCAGCTCTACATGGACGGCATCCCGATCAACACGGCGGACGGCTATTTCGATCTGCAGGAGATTGACCCGACTGCCTATCGCTTTACCGAGGTGTTCCGCGGTGCCAACGCGCTGCGCTTCGGCGCCAACTCGCTCGGTGGCGCGATCAACTTCGTGGTGCCGAGCGGTCGTGATGCCAGCCCTCTCGCCGCCAGCCAGGATATCGGCAGTTTCGGCTATCGTCGCATCCAGTCGAGTTCGGGTGCGGCCTACGGCCCGTTCGATTACTTCGTCACCGGCTCCTACCAGGTGCAGGACGGCTTTCGCGAGCACAGCAACGGCGAGCTGGCGCGCGGCTCCGGAAATTTCGGCTACCGGATTTCGCCGAATGTCGAGACGCGCTTTTATTTCAACGCCAACAATATCGAGCAGCGCATTCCCGGCTCTGTGACGAAAGCCAGCGCGCTGAATTCGCCGCGTACGGCCGCGCAGTCGAACGTTCTCAACGACTATCAACGGAACATCAACTCGAACCGCGTCGCCAACAAGACGACGATCCAGCTCGACAACACAACCTTCGAGGTCGGTGCCTTCAGCACCAACCGCCACCTGATGCACCCGATCTTTCAGTGGCTCGATTACGATTATCAGGACTATGGCGGCTTTGGCCGCATGGTCGACGACCGTTCGATCTATGGCTTCAGGAATCGCCTCGTTGCCGGCGTCAACATTCTCAATGGTGACATCGACAACAAGCAATACGCCAACGGTCCAATGGCGGTGCGGGGTGCGCTGCTTTCGTCGTCGCTCGACAAGTCGAAAAACACCTCCGCCTATGTCGAGAACTCGTTCTATTTCCTGCCGAATGTTGCAGCCGTTGGCGGCACGCAATTCCTCAGCGCGTCGCGGACGCGTATCGATCGTTTCCTGTCGAACGGCGATCAATCCGGCAGCACCGATTTCAATCTGTGGAGTCCGAAATTCGGCTTGCTCTGGGATATTGATCCGACTGCGCAGGTCTTCGCCAATATCTCGCGCAGCGCCGAAGTGCCGAGCTTTGGCGAAAGTTCGTCCGGGCCGGGCATCCCGACCATTCCCTTCACCGACATCAAGGCGCAGCGGGCGACGACCTATGAAATCGGCACGCGCGGACGTCGCCCCGACGTGACATGGGACATCGCCCTTTATCGCGCCGAAATCACGAATGAGCTGCAATGCCTCTACAGCGCCTTCGGCAATTGCAATGTCACCAATGCCGATCGCACGGTGCATCAGGGCGTCGAAGTCGGTGTCGGGGCTGCCGTTCTCAAATCGATGTTCGTGAGCGGCGACAATCCCGACAAGCTGTGGCTGCAGGTCGCCTATACCTACAACGATTTCTTCTTCGACAACGATCCGCTCTACGGCAACAACGAATTGCCCGGCGCGCCGCCGCATTATCTGCGCGCGGAGCTCGTCTACCGGCATCCGTCCGGCATCTTCTTTGGACCCAATGTCGAATGGGTGCCGCAGGGCTATTTCGTTGACAGCGCCAATACGCTGTCGACGGACCCTTACGCGCTGTGGGGCCTGAGGGCTGGTTACGACAAGGGCGAACGATTCTCCTTCTATGTCGAAGGCCGCAATCTCGCCAACAAGGCGTATATCGCCAGCGCCAGCATCATCAACGTCGCCAATCCAACGCTTCCGCTGTTCGAACCCGGCACCGGCCGCGCGGTCTATGCCGGTCTGAAATTCAAATGGTAATGTAGGAGATCAACAGGATGACCATGATGACCAGACTTGCAGGGACAGCCACGATATTCGCCTCGATGATGCTCGCAGGCGGTATCGCGTTTGCGCATGTGACGCTGGAGACGCGCGAGGCAAAGGCCGGCACAAGCTATAAGGCTGTGCTGAAAGTGCCGCATGGTTGCGACGGCTCTGCCACGCTGAAAGTGCGTGCGCAGATTCCCGAAGGCGTGATCGCGGTGAAGCCGATGATGAAGCCGGGCTGGCAGATCGAAACCGTCAAAGGCGCCTATGCCCGTTCCTATCCTTACTATCACGGTGAGAAATTGAGCGATGGCGTGAAGGAAATCATCTGGAGCGGCAGCAAGCTGCCGGACGATTTTTACGATGAGTTCGTGTTTGCGAGCTTCCTCGCCAGCGATCTGCCGGAAGGTCGGCTCTATTTTCCGGTGACGCAGGAATGTGAGAAGGGCGAGGCGCGCTGGACCGAGATTCCGGCGCAAGGGCAGGATCCGCATGCACTGAAATCGCCGGCGCCGGCTATCGTTATTCTTGCGCAACATGCGGGACCCGGCTCGGGTGGTGGTGCCGCACCTGCTGGGAGCAATGTCTACAAGGTCGGCGCGATCACGATCGAGGCGCCATGGGCACGTGCGACGCCGGGCGGGGCGAAGGTGGCCGGCGGCTACATGAAGATCACCAACAACGGCAAGGAATCCGATCGCCTCGTTGGCGGCACAGTGCCGTTTGCCGGCCGTTTCGAAATCCACGAAATGGCGATGGATGGCGGCATGATGAAGATGCGCGAACTGCCAAAGGGCATCGAGATCAAGCCGGGCGAAACCGTCGAGCTGAAGCCCGGCAGCTATCACATCATGTTCCAGGAGCTGAAGACCGGCCTCAAGCAGGGTGAGACAGTGAAGGGTTCACTCGTGTTCGAAAAGGCCGGCAAGGTCGATGTCGAATATCGTGTTGGACCGATCGGCGGCAATGCGCCGTCAGGCGGAGGATCGGGCGGCGGGCATTCGCATCATTGATTTCTTTTGGTCATTCCGGGACGGCCCGCAGGGCCGGGCCCGGAATCCATACTCCGCAGCAGTGGCTATGGATTCCGGGCTCGCGACCTCGTCGCGCCCCGGAATGACTATTGCGAAAACACACACCGCACGAAATCGCGATACAGCAGCACCTGCTTCGGCGGGATCATCGGGTCACGCAGGGCGCGTGATAGGATCAGCGCGCCTTCGATCAATGTTGCCGCCATATCGGCGAGCGCATCGAGATCGACTTCATCGCGCGGCGGATATTTCTGCGCGATCAGATCGAAGCGTTCGCGAAAGCGGCGGCGCCAGCGCAGGATGCCTTCAGCATTGAGGTCGCGCACATCGCGATTGAAAAGCTGGTCCTGATAGACGAACGACGCGGCGAGGCAGCCGGGATGCACCTCGGTCATGTTCGCCATCATCTCGGCGAACAGTTTCAGGCCGACCAGAAAGCCGTGCAGCGGGTCTTCGTTCAGTTCATCGCCGCGGCGGAACAGCTCATCAAGAACCTGCTGATCGTGTTCGAGGTAGCGCAGGAGCAGCGCCTTGGCGAGATCGCCCTTGTCCTTGAAGTGGTAGAAGAATCCACTCTTGGTGATGCCGGCAGCGGCGATCAGCTCCTCGATCGAGGTGCCGGCAAAGCCTTTTGCGAGAACAGACTCTTCTGCCAGCGCAAGCAACTTCTCGCGCGTATCCTTGCCGCTGCGGGTCGGAGCTTTTTCCAGCATGACCCAGTGTACCACAGGTCAAGTTGCCAGACTTGCGCAAGCGCATGATGACCATTGTCGCAGGGTGGTTCTTTGCACCAACGGCCTGATTTTCAATCGGTTTTTGCATTCTTAGGCGTGCCGTACCGCGAGCCTGCTAGGCCGCGGTGTGAACTTCGCTAATGTCCGCGCCGACCAAGGGTCCATGACAGGCGCCCGCGTCGGGTCGCGCGTGCCGGTCCATTTTTCGAAGCATTTGAGGGAGTTCATTGATGGCGAAGTACCGTTCGCTCCTGCCGCAAATGACCGACTACCCGTTTCTGACCGATAGCGGCCTCGAAACCACGCTGATTTTCCATGACGGCGTTGATCTGCCGCTGAACGCGGCTTTCACGCTGCATGCGAATGCCGCGGGAGAAAAGCACCTGCGGGATTACTTCGTCCGGCACATCGAGATCGCTCGGGCACGGAAGGTCGGCTTCGTGCTCGAAAGCGCGACATGGCGCGCCAGCACCGATTGGGGCGCAAAGCTTGGTTATTCCTTCAGCGAACTGACCAAACTCAATCGCGCCGCCATCGCCTTGATGACATCGCTGCGTGATGAGTTCGAGACGCCGAGCAGTCCGATGCCGATCAGCGGCAATATCGGTCCGCGCGACGACGGCTATTTTCCCGAACAGCACATGACTGGCGAAGAAGCGCAGCGCTATCACGCTTTCCAAGCTGAGATCTTTGCTGACACCAAAGCCGATCTCATCAGCGCGTTCACGATGACGCATTCCGGTGAAGCGATCGGCATCGTGCGTGCGGCTGTATCGGTCGGCATGCCGGTGGTGATTTCGTTCACGACGGAAACGGACGGCCGGTTGCCGAGCGGAGAGACGATGCGTGAAGCCATCGAAAAAACAGACCATGAGACGCACGGCGCGCCGGCTTATTACATGATCAATTGCGCACACCCTGCGCATTTCGCGGACGCGCTTGCGAGCAATGAAGCGTGGGTGAAACGTCTGCGCGGCATCAGAGCGAACTCGTCGATGCGCAGTCATGCCGAACTCGACAACTCGCCCGATCTCGACATGGGCGATCCTGTCGATCTTGGCCGCCGATATTCGCGGCTGCGCGGGGCGCTCGGCACGCGCTTCAACGTCATGGGTGGATGCTGCGGCACCGACCATCGGCATGTTGCGGCGATTGCCGAAGCCTGTCTGCCGCAACGCGCGGTCGCCTGAGTGCATCGCCGCAAAGTGGCTCGACCACAAAACAAAAAGCCCGGCTGACAAGCCGGGCTTCGTACTTCTTATTTCCTTCAGAGCAATCTGTGCGATTGCTCCAAGTCGTTAGCGAACCTTCAGATTTTCTGCCGACTCGCGACCGCGATTGGCCACGATTTCGTACTCGATCTGCTGGCCTTCGTTCAGACCCGTCAGGCCTGCACGCTGCACTGCAGAAATGTGCACGAACACATCCTTGCCGCCACCTTGCGGCTGGATAAAGCCGTAACCCTTGGTCGCGTTGAACCACTTAACCGTACCTGTAGCCACTGTATTCCCCTTCAAACGAGACATCGCCGACACGAGCCGTCCAGCAGACATCTCGTAGGCAAACGCCCTCATACCCCGAAATCGGGAAAATTTCCACCCTTCATTGATGGATAGGGGCGGACGCGCCGCCCCATGCACTTTGAGCGTTGTCTTACGACACGCGCCGAGCGTCGCGCCAACCGCGCAGGGATGTCCAAAGACCGCGGTCGAGCCGGAAGCGATCGATGGGTGTCGAGGAATTAAGAGCGCGAATGCGCGACAAGCCGACGCCGGTCCATTGGAAGCCGCATTTTTCTAAAATGCGACGCGACGCCGGGTTGGTCACACGCGCGCCGGCCTGGAGCGCTTCATGCTCGAGGTCGGTGAAGGCAAAGTCGATCAGTGCGCGCACAGCTTCGGTGCCGTAGCCTTCGCTCCAGAACTTCACGCCCAGCCAATAGCCGATCTCGGGGATCGTCTCGTCATGTGTTGCAATGCCACATGCACCGATCGGCGTGCCGTCATGCAGGGTGACAAGGAAATTGATTTCACCCTTTGGCAAATTCGACGTGGCGATGAAGTCCTCGGCGTCGGCATGCGCATAAGGGTGCGGAATGCGTCGCGTGTTCTCCGCGATGCGTTTGTCGTTGGCGAGCGCGGCTACATGCTTAGCGTCCTCGAGTTTCGGCGCGCGCAGGATCAGCCGCTCGGTCTCGAGGACGGGGATACTGTCCTCCCGATAGCTTTGGGTCCGCAATTCCAGGCAGGTCATGGTCAGGCTCCTTTGAAAAAACTTCGAGGGGGAGCCGGTTCACCCGTCTCCCCCTCGCGTTTGGAGCCCTTATCGGGCCGCCGGGTTCGACTGATGAACCGGCGACCTCATGTGAGAATTCGCCGTTTACTCTGCTGCCGCAGCCTCTGCCATCGGTACTACCGAGACATACGTGCGGCCTTTACCTTTCGTTTTGAATTCGACGCGTCCGGCGGTCAGCGCGAACAGCGTATGGTCCTTGCCCATGCCGACGTTAAGGCCCGGATGCCAAACGGTGCCGCGCTGGCGCGCGATGATATTGCCCGGAATGGCGACCTGGCCGCCGAATAGCTTGATGCCAAGGCGGCGACCGATCGAGTCGCGCCCGTTACGGGAGGAACCGCCTGCTTTTTTGTGAGCCATGGCTCAAAATCCTTCGTTCGAAAGACGTATAACCCGATTCCGCGCGGGAATCACCTCAACTTTTCGCTCAGCTGACCTGTCCTGATGATCAGGATGCGGCAGCCTCGCTCTCGGCCGGCTTGGCTTTTGCCTTGCGTTCCGGCTTGCCCTTCGCGGCCTTGCTCGGCTTGGCACCGCCCGTCAGGATCTCGCTGATCCGGACAACGGTATAGTCCTGCCGATGGCCGCGCTTACGGCGCGAATTCTGGCGGCGGCGCTTCTTGAAGGCGATGACCTTCGGGCCGCGGCTCTGTTCGACGATCTCTACTGCCACGGAGGCGCCCGACACCAGCGGAGCGCCCAGCTCCGGCTTGTCGCCACCCAGCATCAGCACATCGCCGATCTGTACGATCTGGCCCGGTTCGCCCTCGATGCGGCCGACCCGGACGGTCTGATCTTCGGCGACCGTGTATTGCAGGCCGCCGGTCTTGATGACTGCGAACATCGTTTTTCCCTTGTGTTCGTGACCCCGGTGCTCGGACGAGCCGGACCGGCTTCTTTCAGTCTTAAATCTTTGCTTTGCAAAGGTGTCCGGCGGAACGTACCCGAAAGCACGAAAAGGGCCCCATGAAGGGCCCCGCCGTTGGCCGGGGTTATGAGGGCTCAGAGGCAGAGAGTCAAGGAAAGTGCCGCCGAAAACGCTTCAGTAAAGGCGGAACAGCGGCTCGATCAACCCGGCCTCCCGCAGGCCGTCGAGGGCTTTGACCCCCGGCACCGCCAGCAGGAACAGCAAGGCATCCCGGAAGGTCTGGTGGACCCGGGACGGTCGGACGAGAATGGTCTCGGCGTCCTGATACTGACAGATATTGGGCATGAAGCGCGGGACCCGTGCCCGATACAGGGCGAATTCGTCCGGGAATCGGTCGGCCAGCGCGCGCTCCTCGTGGTTCACCACCACTGCGAAGATCGCGACCGTAGCCGCTGCGCAGACGATCGCAAATACGATGCTGCCGATTTGTGCGCCGACGCCGAACGCAGCAATGGTCGAAAACAGGTAAAGCGGATTGCGCGTGACCGAATAAGGGCCGTCCGTCACCAGCATATTGAGCTTGTTGCCGCCGATATACATCGAGCACCAGGTGCGGCCGATAATTCCAATCAAAATACACAGAACGCCGCTGCGTTCGACCGCCTCGTGCCAGAGGCTTCCCTCGGGTGACACCGGCTCACTTGCCACAATGAGAAAGACGCCGACGACAATCACAGCCAGCACGATCAATTTGCGCTGCCATTGTTGGCCGACCAGATCAAATACGATAGGCATTTGTGCCACCCCACTTCCAAGTCACCCAATCAGGCAAACAAAACGGCAAATCGTTGGCGTGATGACCACGCCTTCGGGGGAGTTACAAAACTTTACAATTGCCGCCCAAGAAAACGCTGAGGAAATGCTGATGCCCGTGATCGACGTCCACACCCATATGCTCACGCTCGACTATCTCGAACTGCTGCGCGCAAACGGCACCGGCAAATATACCCTGAAGAAAACCAGGGCCGGACAGGACGCGGTTCATCTCTACGACGCGCCGTTCATGACGCTGTTTCCGGGCATGTGGGACTATGAGCTGCGCATCAAGAAGATGGACGAAGCCAAGGTTGACGTTGCGGTGGTGTCACTGACTTGTCCGAACGCCTATTGGGGCGGACGCGAGGTGGCGCTGAAGGCGGCGCAACTCGTCAATGACTCGATGGCCGAGCAGCAACGCGCGAAGCCCGATCGGATTCGCTGGTTCGCTTCACTGCCGTTCCAGTATGCCGACGAGGCCAAGGCCGAACTCGCACGCTGCGCCAAGCTCGGCGCTGTCGGCGTCATGGTGATCGCCAATATCGATGGCGAGGATCTGACCCATCCAAAGTTCGGGCCCGTCTGGGCGGAGATCGACAAGCTCGGATGGCCGGTGCTGGTGCATCCCGGCGCGCCGCAAGGCGTGAAGGATCAGCACATGGATGAATTCAACCTGATCCCGCCGGTCGGATTCATGGCCGACACGACGCTCGCCTTCACGCGCATGATCTATTCGGGTTTTCTCGACAAATATCCGAACATCAAGCTAATCGCTTCGCATGGCGGCGCGAGCCTGCCTTATCTTGCCGGCCGTCTCGATCGCTGCTGGGAGATGATTCCGGGCTGCGCCGAAGTGATCAAGGACAAGCCGAGCAATTATCTGCAGCGCATCTGGTACGACACCGTCGTGTACGATCCGCGCGCGCTGGAGCTTTGCATCTCGGTCGCCGGTTCACCCGATCGCGTGCTCTATGGCTCCGATTATCCGCACAATATCGGCGACATGATCGGCTGCCTTGCACGCGTGAACGCACTGCCGGCCGATCAGGCGAAGCGGATCGCGGGCAAGAACGCGGAGAGGCTGTTTGGGCTGTGAGAGCGGTTTGCGTTGCCGGCAATCTGTTCCGTCCTCATCCTGAGAAGCGCCGAAGGCGCGTCTCGAAGGACGAGGGCGGCCCATCCTTCAAGACGCATCGCTGTGCGATGCTCCTCAGGATGAGGCAGAGAGATCGAATCGCACAGCAAGTGTTCACCGCGGATTCGCGCACCAATCCGATCGGGCGAAGCGGATTGCGGACGAGGACCCGGGGAAGTTGCTTAATCGCTTGGAGCGTTTTGCTGAATTGTCGTCGCACCTTGCTCCGTTCATTCCCGCGCAAACGGGAATCCAGCAGGCTTTATGCTTGAGGCTCTGGGACCCAGCTTTCGCGGGCACGAACGGATGAGAAAATGGAATTAAAAAAGGCCCCAGACAATGCCGGGGCCTTGAGTTGTGCGTTATCTTGGAACTCAGAAGTCAGCACTCAGTACTTGGCAACGACGGGCGATTTGCCGTAGCCGCCAAATCGATAGTTCAAGCCGATACGTACGGTGTGGATATCAGTATCGAAATCGATACCACCTGCAGCAAGCTGTGGGAAGAACCGCTCGGTGTCGAACGACAGAAACTGATACTCAATCTTTGCAGTCCAGTTATCAAGCAGCGCCCATTCGACACCGCCGCCAACAACCCAACCTGAATGGGTGCGATCGCCCGAAAGAGTCAGACCGAAGCCGCTGAGTGTAAGTTCATTCCGCGCCCAGGCACCGCCGCCGGTGCCGTACACCATCACACGGTCCCAAGCATAACCGAGCCGGCCGCGAACCGTGGCGAACATATCGATCTTGGAGGTGCCGGTGATGCCCATCACGGTTGCCGAGCCGCTGATGTCGGCGCCCTGGAGGTCGGCCTCAATGCCCCAGACCCACGGAGAGCCGGGCGCCTGCCAGTTCCAGCCGATTTGTCCGCCGCCGAACCAACCGTCTCTATCGAATGTCGGATCAATCGGCGGTGCTGGCGGTACGACCATTCCGTTCACTGCGAATCTGCTCGCTGTGCTTTCGGCCCACCCGAAACCAACGTTTCCACCGACGTAGAAACCTGACCAGTTGTAGGCGACCGGTGCCGGAGCTGGTGCCGCCTTATAGACCGGGCGAAGGTCCGCTGCATTTGCTGCAAGAGTGCCGCCGGCCACAATCGCCAACGCAAGGAGAGTCTTCCTGAACATTTCCGAGCCCCCAAAAGACGATTCTATGATGAAAGCCTCTCACGGACCCTGTCTTGGCGCCAGTGTCTCCATGGCTCGTCCGTGAAATAACCACGTAGAGTTGTATTTATAGCACATTCAACTGTTATTTATGGCGCATTAATTTGCGCAAACCGGACCTTGGGACGAGGTGATCTCGGGGTTGGTCGGTGACATCGCGCCTTGCATTTCCCGTCGCTTAGATGTTTGCGGGCTGTCGCGATATTGCGATGACGAACATGGTCGCTTTACTTGAGCCTTTGCGCCTTGCATCGTTGCCCGCGCAAGCTGGAATTCAGCAGGCTCTGTGCTTGGTGCTCTTCAGTTTACGCCGCGCGTACGGTCGCCAGGAAGCGTTCGACTTCTGTCTTGAGCTTGGTGCTTTCGCTGGACAATGACCGCGCCGAAGCCAGCACGGCGGCCGATGCGGAATCGGTTGCTGTGGCGCCGCGGCTCACTTCGCCGATGCTGCTGGCAACGGCATGGGTGCCTTGCGTCGCCTGCTGAAGGTTGCGCGCAATTTCTTCGGTTGCGATCTGCTGCCGCTCGACCGAATCGAGAATCGCACGCGACGTTCCGGCGATGCGGCCGATCGTGGAATTGATCGCCTTGATTGCGTGAACGGATTCGTCCGTGACAGCCTGCATCTCGGCAATCTGACGGCCGATCTCATCGGTTGCGGTCGCCGTGTTGGCCGCGAGCGTTTTGACTTCTTGCGCCACGACCGCAAAGCCGCGCCCTGCGCTACCGGCGCGGGCCGCTTCGATTGTCGCATTCAAGGCGAGCATGTTGGTCTGCTTGGCGATAGAGGAAATCATCTTTACGACATCGCCGATGCAGTCGGCCGAGTGCGAGAGGCGATTGATGCAGGAATCTGTGATCTGTGCCTGCTGCACCGCTTCCGTTGCGATGATGCTCGATTCCTGCGCCTGCCGTGCGATTTGTGTAATCGACAGGCCGAGATCGTCGGTTGTCGAGGCAACCGATTGGACGTTTGCGGAGGCCTGCTCGAAATTGCTCGATGCCGAAACGGACAGCATCTGCGTCTGCTCTGCGATCGCCGTCAACGAGGCCGCTGCGGCTTCCAGTTCGTTCGACGCTGAAGAGACGGTGTCGATCATGCTGCCGACTGCGTGCTGGAATTCGCCGGCGATTTTGCGAATGTCGTCGCGCCGCTGCTGCGCTGCCTTGATCTCGAGTTGATTTTTGTCGGTGCGAAGCTTCTCACGTTCGAGAATGCTGTCCCGGAAGACGACAACCGAGCGCGCCATGGCGCCGATGGCATCAGAGCGACGCGTCTCACCGATGGCCATATCGGTATCGCCGCTCGCCAGGCGCTTCATTGCGTTTTCCAGGCGGGACAGCGGCTGGATGATCGAACGCTGCACAAAGACGGGCAAAAGAATGGCAAGGCAAAGACCGGCGATCAGCGCGGCAATGGCGCCGAGGCCGATCAGTTCCGCCCATTTGGCGATGCGGTCGAGGCGCTCTTTCGATTGCGCATTGGTATCGGTCTTGAGCAGGGACGCGGCCTGGCTGGCATGAGCCAAAATTTCATCGGACTTTTTCCGCAGATCGTCGAAGCGTTCCGACGCGCCGCCGAGTTGTGTCACGAGGCCGTAGAGTTTTGAACGCGCCCGCTCCATGTCCCGCGAAGGCGTGCGCGATTCAGCGCCGGCCGCTTTCAGGCTGGCCGCGCCTTGATCGATCAGATCGCTGAAGGCCGAGACCTGGTTCCGCGCTTCTTCGAACAGGGTGCCATCGGCGTTGGTGGCATAAAGACCGACCTGTTCGATGACATCGCTGGCCCGACGCGTAAACCTGTCGGCCTGCTCGTTGGCTTCGCTGCCCGGCAAGCGCCGCAGGTGACCCGCAAACTGTGACGCCGTCCCCGCGAATTCGGCGATCGCCGACGGCATCAGGTGTTGCGCTTCGGTGATATTGCCGCGTGCCAGCATGGCGCCGAGAACGAATTGATCGAGCTCTGCGATGTCGGCGGCGACTTTTTTGGCGGTGGCCGCATTCTGCTGATTGACGGTTTCAGCCATCAAGGAGGCCAGCATGCGGAGCCGGTCGGTCTCCGGCTTGATGCGCCGCTCCACGTCCTGCTGCGAGCCCGGCTCCCGGATCAGGCGGCCGACGCGTTCCGCCATGACAGATAATTCGGCGGCATCTTGCAGGATTCCTGCGGAGCCGATGGCTTGTCCTGCGTCGCGTGAAACTTGCGATATGCCAAGGAAAGCGGCAGCGGCAATGATAAAGGCCAACGCCACGGGAATGGCGACGGCCAAATTGAGCCTGGCCGCCAGTGTAATGCGTTTCAGAAACACGCGAATCTCGAAGGGACAAAGTGGAGCGGCCTTGGTAGGCGAGATGTGTAAAGGCTTTATGATTCAGGGCGTCACATTCGCGTCGTGAAAATTATCTGCCCCGTGGGGAGAAGGACGTGCGTGCGGGCTATGACATTGCCACTTGCGCGACGTCTCGGTCGATCACCAAGGTGATGGTGCCGCTGCAGGGCAGTGCCTCGCGACAACCTGACGGTGAGGAGACGCGGTCGCGCTGGCTGGCGATGTCGTGACGCTGCCCCGATTGGGGGGAACGGTGTCCTGATGGCGACCGCGCCCGGTCCGCGCTTTGCGGCTTGAATGGGCCGATATGCGGTGAGCGGATCATGTCCGCCGGGAAATAGCGCCGATCCGAGCGCAAAGGACTCTTGTTTCGGCGGGGCGGCTTGGCTAAACAACGCCCCGTCCGAGGGCGACACCGCCCTGTTCGGCCCCCATTGGAGAGGTGGCTGAGTGGTTGAAAGCACCGCACTCGAAATGCGGCATACTCGCAAGGGTATCGGGGGTTCGAATCCCTCCCTCTCCGCCATTTACCGCCGATTGCCCTCGATTATTCAGTATCGCGATTAAGCAGGAACGTATGTCAGCCTAACCGTGTCCTCGCCAACGGGAGCGGTGGAAACAAGGCGGAGCGGCGGACGTGGGCCGGCAAAGAATGGCTTGCCGCGGCCGAGCACGAAGGGTTGGAAGTAGAGCCGGTACACATCGATAAGGTCGGTCAGGCTTCGTGCCAGGTCCGGGCCGGAAACAGCAATCTCACCGCCGAGCCGAGCCTTCAGGCCACGTATCGCTGCCTCGACATCGTCATTGACAAGTGTGGCGTTGAGGCCGACCGACTTCAACGAGCGCGACACGACCCACTTAGGTTGGCGCCGCCAAACCGCCGCGAACTCGTGTTGCTCCGCACTCCACTCAGGACGGTCTTCGTCCCAATAACGCATGGTCTCGTACATGCGGCGACCGTACACACTGCCGGTCAGGTCGCGCACGTGCTCTATCCAGTGACGAAAGAGCGCAGGACCTGTCTGCATTTCCAGGTGGTCGATGTAACCATCCAAGGACAAGTTCATGCCGAAGACAAGCTTTGCCATGCTACTCAATCTCCACGCCAAGGCCTTCATGATAGTACGAGCAGCGTGGCGCAGAAAGGCAAGTTGGCCGCAACCTGCGCGGCGCGCTGCCCGGTTGACGAACAATCGCCCCGCTTACCAGCCGGTACTTATCGAGGGTCGTGGCGGAGGGTCATGGCGTTGACATCGTTCTCATCGCTTACGGTATGCGCTGCTTCGCCAGCTCGAGATCAGCTTCAGCCATGGTGTCGAATGAAAGGCGCTCATCAGCACATACATCCAGACCATGCCACTCAGCAGGGGTGCATCCTGGGAGGCCGAGCACAAAGCGCCATGGGTATCATCACCCAGAATGACCGTCAGCAGCGCCATCATGGCGAAGGTTGGCGCAGCCGCGAGGCTGATCCAGTCTGCGGCACCCAAGGCGGCCGATGCAAACCGCCGTTCGCATGTCGCTGTTAGGTCCGTCGTCATTTTCGGGTATCCATTCACGTCTTGACACGATCGGTGATTGTCAGTCGCGGGTAGATTAGGGCCGGGCACTGAAATGATGGGAGTGACAAGTGTGGCGGGATTTTCATGGACTCGCTGATCACGGCTGC
>Ga0164243_10005922_pt1 | contig 18582 bp, 18 predicted proteins | sample OricompcompostOP_FD_108781 | JGI IMG/M metagenome (GOLD analysis project Ga0164243, IMG submission 108781) | Organic Plus compost microbial communities from Emeryville, California, USA - Original compost - Organic plus compost (OP) | ecosystem: Engineered > Solid waste > Mixed feedstock >... | reverse complement strand
GCCCTGCTTCACCAACGCCAGCTTCGCGACCGCACGAGCACCTGGCATCCCCACGTCCCCATCCGGAATCGCCCCGGCGAAATCCAAAGGCCCGATCACGCCCGCGACCCGCTGCGCGGCCTGACCGGCCGCCGCGATCTTGTCGATGATGACCTCGTACCCCGCCATGCCTGCGCGCCCCTCCCACCAGCCCCATGTCCTGGGCGTGTTCGCCTCGTGACACTACGCGACCGGTCCAAGCAGGCTCAACCGGTTCAGGCAAACTTGAGTAGCATTACTCACCCCCTGAGGCGCGGGCCCTTCAACCGGCCTGTAGCCCGGCACCCTTTCCGAGGCGACGGCGATACCAATTAGTAAGGTCTCTGGACAACCTCACCTTGCTGTGCAGCCACCATCACGTGCGCCACGAGGCGCTGTTTTTTTCCGAGCGGAGGTGAAAAGGATTCCGCCGTTTCGTTGTCGTAGGAGCGAAATGAAGCTGAGGGCAGTCTGAACCCTGTAGGAGGTGCTTGGGTTTGGGTGGGAAGCGGCCCTGACAACGCCGGGGCGTGCCAGCACTGCCAGATGGTGCGGGTTCGGCTAGCGAGAGGAAGAGGTATACGCGAGGAATCGGTGTTAAAGCCCCTTAATGGTGCACCAGCTCAAATCTGGTGGATATGGGCTGGGATCGGAGCGCGCACCCGTCCCTCATGACGGACGGGGAACTCTTGAGCTGGCATGTGATGGTCGGCAGAGAGGCCATGCTGAAAGTCTGCGGCGTAGGCATGGCGATGCTTCAGGGGTCGAGCCGGATGCCTCCTTTCTCGATCGGGAAACAGTGAACGTGGGAACCATCCCGTAACACTCCGGGGTATTGTCCAGCCAGGATGAGGTCTCGGATAGGCACACCGTCTGCCGAGGTGGCGGGATGGGACGGAGCCGCCGTAGTACTCGGCGATTGGGGAAAGCCCATCACATGGGGAAGGGCGGCAGCGATATGACGCAGAATGGGAATGTCATGCCAGGAGCGCGCCGGTGAATACTGGTGAACCATCAGATTCCGCCCTCTACTGGGCGGAGAGACGGGTACTGAATATTCAAACCAAACTGCACCGATGGGCGGGCGAGGATAAGTCTCGCCGGTTCGATGATCTGTTCAACCTTGTCGCCGATCCCGGTTTCCTTCTGGTCGCCTGGGATCGGGTGCGGGGCAACATCGGCGGCCGTAGTCCCGGGGTGGACGGCATGACCGTCACCCGGGTCCAGGGCCGGACTGGTGGAGTGATGACGTTCCTGGACGAGATCCGGGAAGCACTGCGGCGGCGGGAGTTTCGCCCGTTGCCTGTTCGGGAACGGATGATACCGAAGCCGAACGGGAAAACGCGCAGGTTGGGCGTTCCCACGGTGACCGACCGTGTTGTCCAAGCCACTCTCAAACTGGTGCTCGAACCCATCTTCGAGGCGGACTTCTTGCCCGCTTCGTATGGGTTCCGCCCGAAACGCAGAGCTCACGACGCGATCGCCGAGATTCACTATCTGACATCGGGCACCCGCAGCTACCACTGGGTGCTCGATGCCGATGTCGAGGCGTGTTTCGACAACATCGACCACACGGCATTGATGGACCGGGTGCGTCGACGGATCGGAGACAAACGCGTCTTAACTCTGATCAAGGCGTTTCTGAAAGCCGGGATCCTCACTGAATTCGGCGTTCTGGAAAACAGTAGCACCGGCACCCCGCAAGGCGGGATTCTGTCTCCGCTGCTGGCCAACATTGCGTTGAGTGTGCTCGACGAGCACGTCGCGGCGCAATGGAGTGACCAAGCAGGGCGGGCGAAGAAGAAACGCCACGGACAAGCCAACTACCGGGTCGTGCGCTACGCAGACGATTTTGTGCTCCTGGTAGCAGGCAACCGGAAACATGTCGAGGATCTTCGCGAGGAAATCAGCGCCGTGTTGTCCGGGATCGGGCTTCGCCTCTCTGCGGCGAAGACATCGATCGTCCACATCGATGAGGGCTTCGAATTCCTTGGGTTCCGCATCCAGCGGCGCCGCAAACGAGGAACGGACAAGCGTTTTATCTATACCATCCCTTCCGCCGGCAACGTGCAAGCCGCCCGACGGAAAATCAAAGCGCTCACGTCCACGATCAGACATCCGAGCCTCGCGGTCCTGATGCTCCGCATGAACCGCTTCATACGGGGCTGGAGTGCCTATTTCCAGTACGGGGTGTCGTCACAGGTATTCGAGAAGATCAACAAATACGTCTGGCAGCGGATCACATTATGGATCCGCAAGGAACACGGCATCTCGTGGAAAACCCTCTGGAGACGCTATATGTCCAGCGGAGAACTGGTCGTAGGAAAGATCACCCAAGCCAAGGCAACGGTCGCCGATACACGATACCGCTACCGCGGCAACAGGATCCCCACTCCCTGGACCACAGCACCCGCCTGACCACGGCGTGTCGTGGAGAGCCGGATGCGGTGAAAGTCGCACGTCCGGTTCGGAGGGGCGGTCAGGGGAAACGTCTCAGGGCAACCTGAGATCCGCGCCCCTGGCCGACCCTAACCACGTACTACACCGCACCGAATGGCGCATCCGCATGATCCACGGTCACCCCTGGTACATCCCACCACCCCACATCGACCCCCACGCCACACCCCGCCGCAACACCCTCCACGTCATGCGCACCTGAAGTCGGGGCGTTCGAGCAGGACCGAGACCGCGACACCGGCGACGAGGCCCCAGAACGCGGAACTGATGTTGAGCGGCTGCAGGTTCGACAGCGTGACGAGGAACGCGACCAGTGCGCCGAGGGTGAAGCGCGTGCGAAACGCGGTCACGAAGGCGCTCTGCAGAGCGCGCAGCATGGCCAGACCGCCGAGAACCGCGATGAACGCGGGCGGCATGGCGATCAACAAACGCACGAGCGCGGGGGCGAACAACCCTGTCACGGCGGCCAGCAGGCCACAGACGACCGCGGCCGTGTAATGGCGGTGCCGTTCGCCCGAGGCGGTCAGCAGTGCGTTCGTCGGGCCGGTCAGGCAGGTCGACACCGCGCCGACCAACGCGGCAGGCAGCGACCAGAGTCCACATGCGACGGTCGCGACGTTCACCGGCGGGGCATGCCCCGCCTGGCGCAGGACCGCGACACCCTGCCCGTTCTGCACAACCAGCACGGTGATCGCCAGCGGCACGACGAGTTCCAGCATCGCCTTCGCCGACCACTGCGGCGCCTGGAAAAGAGGAGTGGCGAGCCAGCCGGTGCCGCTCGCGACGGGCGAGAACCGGCCCGCGACGATCGCGACGAGCACACCGACGAGTAGCGCCGCGAGGACGGGCGGCATGCGGCGGCCGAGCGCGGGAACGGCGCTGACGGCGAGGAAGACCAGCACCATCGGCACGGCGAGCACCGGATCGGCGCCGAGCGAGGTGATCAGGTCCAGCCCGAACCGCAAGAACACCGCGGCCACCATCGCCAGCACGATCGGCGCCGGCAGTGCGGCCATGACCGTACGAACCCAGCCGGTCAGGCCAAGGACAAGGATCAGCAGTGCCGTCACGACGAACGCGCCGAGCACCTCCGGCCAGGACAGGTGACCGAGCGATCCACCGACCACGACGGTGCCCGGAATCGTCCAGAAGAACGCGAGTGGTTGCCGGTACAGCCACGACGCCAGCACAGTGAGGACGCCGTTGAGGAAGAACACGCCGAAAACCCAGGATGCCAGCTGCGCGGGCGACAATCCGCCGGCCACACCCACCGCCAGGATCACCGCGATGGGCCCGGTCGCCGAGAACACCAGGCCGATCAACCCGTTGGCAACGGTGGTGCCGCTCATGTCCCGGAGCACCTCGCGGAGGCCGGACACGGGCTTCGGTGGCCGCTCGAAACGGCCGACGGGCCTGGTCGTTCCGGTGGACTGGGGTGGTGCGCTCACTCGAGGCACCGTAAGTACGGCCACTGAGCGAAGACAAGGATGCCTTTGCGCGCGATTGATCGGTGGCGCGGATCAATCGCGGAGGTGGCGCTGCAGCCAGGCACTCGTCTCGGTGAGCTTCGCGAAATCGACGGCGGTGCGCATGCCGAGCCCGTCGAGCTGCCACAGAAGGCTCTCGGTGGCGAGGTTGCCGGTGGCGGTCTCGGCGTAGGGGCAGCCGCCGAGTCCGCCAGTCGAAATGTCCACTGTGGTCGCTCCACTGTGGAGCACGGCGACCTGTCCCGGGGTGGCGACCCCGCAGATCGTGACGGCGCCGGGCAGACCGGGCAGCGGCGCGGTCCCGCAGCCGCTCACCGGCGCGCTCGGAGTTCCGCCAGAACCTGCTCGGCGTAGTCGGCACGCACCTTCCCGTCGGCGACGAGCCGCGCGACGACGGCGGGCACCTCCTCCGGGGTGGCCCCGATGGTGGAGGCGATGTTGCGGGCGTGCAGCGACATGTGGCCGCGCTGAATTCCTTCGGTGGCCAGGGCGCGCACGGCCGCGAGGTTCTGCGCGAGGCCGACCGCGGTGATGATCTCCGCGAGCTCGGCGGCGGTGCGGACACCGAGCAGGGCGATCGCGGCCTGCGCGGCCGGATGGACCTTCGTGGCGCCACCGACGAGGCCGACCGGCATGGGCAGTTCCAGGCTGGCCGCCAGGTTGCCGTTCGCGTCCTTTTCGAAGCGGGACAACGACGTGTAGGTGCCGGCGGGGGAGATGGCGTGCGAGTGGGCGCCGGCCTCGACGGCGCGGGTGTCGTTGCCGGTGGCGAGTACGACGGCGGTGATGCCGTTCATGATCCCCTTGTTGTGCGTCGCCGCCCGGTACGGATCGGCCTCCGCGAGGGCGGCCGCGTGGATGATGTTGTCCACCACCTCGCCACCGCCGAGTGCTTCCGCGTCGAACACCGCGCGGGCACGGGAAAGCCGGAGATCGGCCTTGTTCGTCAGGATGCGCAGCAGGCTGGTGCCGCCCGCGATCTCGGCGGCCCGTGCGGCGACGGCCTCCGCCATGGTGTTGACCGCGTTGGCGCCCATGGCATCGCGCACGTCGACCTGAAGGTGCGCCACCACATAGGTTCCCGCGCGGGACGGCACCAGCCGCACGGCGATGTCGCACACACCGCCACCGAACTCCACGAGCTTCGGGTCCTGCTCGTTGGCCAGCGCGATGAGCTCATCGCGCGCCTCCAGCAGCCGCACCCGCCCGGCCTCCGGATCCGCGACGCCGACGATCTGGACCTGCGCCTGCATCACGGGTGTGGTGGAGGAGGTCGCGAACCCGCCGTGGATCCGCGCGATCTTCGCCGCGTTGCTGGCCGCGGCCACGACCGAGGCCTCCTCCGTCGCCATCGGCACCAGCACGTCGGCACCGTTGATCACGAAGTTCGTCGCGACGCCCAGCGGGACACCGAGGATCCCGGCCACGTTCTCGATCATGTGGTCGGCCAGGCCGGTGCTGAGCCCGCGCGCGGGGTCGAACGCGGCGATCGAGGCCGGGTCGATACCCGCGGCTTCGGCGACGGACTTGCGGCGGGCCTCGACGGAAAGGTCGCGGAGACCCTGGATACGGCTGGTGCGCGGCATGGCGCCCCCTCCCACCTCGATGTGGCTGCGATACGAGGCAGGACGCTAGTTGGCGAGAGTCCGGCTGGTAACGGACCGATCATCCATTCCGTGGGCGTCGGCTATGGACTTCTGGTCAGGCTCACGAGGCGGACCGCGACGGTGATCCGGAACAGCCGGTCGGGCTCCTGCCAGTCCGGCCCGAGCAGTTCCCCGGCGCGTTCGAGACGCTGCAGCACGGTGTTCTTGTGCAGGTGCAGCGCGCGGGCGGTGGCCACCGGGCTCATCCGGTTGCCGAGGTAGGCGGCGAGGGTGGGCAGGAGCTTGGCCGAGTGCTCGGCGTCCCAGTCCAGCACCGGCCCGATGACACGCCGCACGTAGGCCGCCACGCGCGGCTCGCCAGGGCCGAACAGGGCGGTGTAGGGGAGGTACTCGTCGGCGGTGACCGCGACGTCATCCAGCCCGAGCGCCGGCAGGATCCGCACGCAGGCCGACGCCGCATCCACCTCGGCGCGCAGATCGCCGGCCGCGCTTGTCAGCGCGACGCCGACCGCCAGCACGGGGGTCCGGACGGCGCGGCTGATTGTGGCCCGCACCGACGCGCTCGCCGTCGTCGCGTCGGGCTCGCTGGTCAGCGCCACGACGCGGTCGGCGTGCTCGCCGACCAGGCCGCCCGTGCGCCGCAACGCGCGCACGGCCTCGCGGCGGGACCCGGCGGGCACCGAGACCACCACGAGGGAGCGCAGTTCCTCCAGCCGGATGCCGCGGGCCTTGGCGCGGGTGGTGATGTCGGCCCGGCGGCCCGGGTCGTCGGAGAGCATGTCGGCCAGCAGGTCCCCGCGCACGCGCTGCTCGGCGTCGAGCATGGCGTCCTGCTTGAGGTGCAGCAGTGCGGTGATCTGCGCGGCGCGTTCCGCGGTACGCAGCTCGACGGGCCCGAACTCGACCTCGCCCTCCTCCAGGCGCAGCGCCGCGAGCAGCGTCGGCCCGGCCAGCACCGCGACGACATGGGTGCCCTCTCCCGCGGGCGCGCACCGGCCGCTGCGCCGGCTGCGGTCCACCGCGTCGGCCACGCTGTCGTCGAGGTCGTCGGTGTCGAGCAGGGTGACCCGGCAGCGCAAGGCCCGGCCCAGCGCGGTCGCGACGTCCGGTGCCTCACCGCCTTCGAGCACGAGGCTGGTGAGGTCGCTGTGCACCTCGCTCGCGCGTTCCATCGCCTCGACGTGCCGGGCCAGTTCCCCATACGCACGGCGGGTTTCGTCGGCCGACTCCTGCGTGCGGGCGAGCAGCCGCGCGGTCTGCAGCACGACGGCGGCGTGATCGGCGAAGGCCGACAGCAGCGAGATCTCCTCGGGGGAGAAGGCATGCTCGACCCGGTTGGCCGCGAACAGCACGCCGATCACCTCGTCGCCCGCGAGCAGCGGGACACCGAGCAGCGACACCAGCCCCTCCGCCCGCACGGCGGCGTCGATACCGGAGTCGTGCGGTGCCTGGGTCATCGTGGCGTACTTGGAAGTCCAGCAGGGGCGGCGGGTTTCCACGACCTGACTGGCCAGGCCCATCCCCGGTGGCACACGCAGACCGAGGAACGACGGCGCGACCGTGCCGAGCGTGGTCCGGACCCGGAGTTCGAGGCTGTCCGCGTCGAACTCCGACAGGTAGGTGACATCGGTACCGACCAGATCGTGCGCCCGCTCGACCAGGCGGCCCAGCAGCTCGTCCACGTCGCGCAGCTGCGCCAGCTCGCGCGCGGAGGAGAACAGCGCGGCCAGTTCGTGGCCGCGCCGGCGCCACCGTTCCGAGGTCGCGCGCAGCCGCCGCAGCTCCGAGCCGATCCGCAGGGTGTCCTGTCTGGCCACTCCGGTGCCCGCGACCAGCTCGTCGACGTTGATCTCGTGGTCGGCCGACGCGGCCTGCAGGAGACCGAGCACGACGTCGACCGGAATCGTGTCCGCCATGGGCACGCCTCGCTTCCCTGTGCCGATCGCCCAGGAGCCTTCCGGAAAACCTGGGCGAACGATACATAGCCTGGATGGCCCAGCGCACGTAGCGTCCTCGGCGCGGGTGAGACGGACCCAGCGCGTGGAACGGAACGCGATTTCCGCGCCTACGATCCCGTGAGCCCCGCATGGCGAGCACCGACGCAGTCAAGGGAGACAGTGAGCAATGACGCTTCACGTGGGCATCGATGTCGGTGGGACGTTCACCGATGCCGTGGCGATCGTCGACGGGCGCGCGATTCGCGGCAAGGCCTTCTCGACCAAGGACGTGACGACCGGAATCCTGGGCGCGCTGGCGGTACTGCGGGAGCGCGCGGGGATGACCGAAGCCGACTTCTTCGCCGCGGTCGACCGGTTCGTCCTCGGCAACACCATCGTCACCAACGCGGTGGACGAGCAGAAGTACGCCGCCGTGGGACTGCTGACCACCGAGGGTTTCCGCGACACGCTGCGCATCGCGCGGTCGGCGCGCACGGACGAGCGCGACCCGCACGAGATGGCCGCGCCACCGGACATCGTGCAGCGCCGCCGCATCGTCGAGGTCGCGGAGCGGGTCGACGCGCACGGCACGGTGCTGATCCCGCTCACCGAGCAGGAGATCGCCCGCGCGGTCGACGCGGTCCTCGCGACCGGCGCCGAGGCGATCGCGGTCTGCCTGCTGTGGTCCTTCCGCAACTCCGCGCACGAACAGGCCATCGGCGACTACCTCGACAAGCACCACCCGGACGTGCCCTACACCCTGTCCAGCCGCCTGACCCCGGTGTACCGCGAGTACGAGCGGATGGTCACCACCGCGCTGGACGCCGCGGTGAAGCCGATCGTCGCCTCGCATTTCGACCACCTCGCCGAGGAGCTGCGGAGCAGGGGGCTGCGTGCGCGAGTGCAGATCATGCAGGTGCACGGCGGATTCCTGTCGGTGGAGGAGACCGGCAAGGCACCGATCTCGATGTTCAACTCCGGTCCGGTCGGCGGCGTCACCGGCGCCCGGTTGCTGGGCAAGCAGCTGGGCCGGCAGCGGGTGCTGACCGCGGACATGGGCGGCACGAGCCTCGACGCGGCCGCGATCATCGACGACGAGTTCCGGTTGCTGCCCCGCGCGGAGATCGGCGGCCTGCCGACGAGCCTGACCGCCGTGGACATCGAGACCATCGGCGCCGGCGGCGGCAGCCTCGCCTGGGTGGACGGGCGCAACCTGCTGCGCGTCGGCCCGCAGAGCGCGGGATCCACGCCGGGGCCCGCGTGCTACGGCAAGGGCGGCACGCGCCCGGCGGTGACCGACGCGGCGCTCGTGCTCGGGCTCATCAACCCGGACTACTACCTCGGCGGCACCGTTCCGCTGTACGAGGACCAGGCGCGGGCCGCACTGCGCAAGCACGTCGCCGAACCGCTGGGGATCAGCGAGGACGCGGCGGCCGAAGGCGTGTACCGGCTGGCCACCTCGCAGATGTCCAACGCGCTGCGCAAGATCACCGTCAACCGCGGCCACGATCCGCGTGAGTTCACCCTCGTCGGCTTCGGCGGTGCCTGCGGGCTTTTCGCGGCCGCGATCGCCGCCGAGGCCGGGGTCCGGGAGGTCGTGATTCCGCGCAACGCCGCGGTTTTCTCGGCACACGGGCTGATGCACGCCGACTCGGTGTTCTCCGCCGTGCAGACCAGCCCGTGGACGATGGACCAGCCGGCGGCCGCACTGGACAAGGAGTTCGCGGCGCTGGAGGAACGTGCGCACGCCTGGTTCGAAGCCGAAGGCATCCCCGGGGACCGGCGCGAGCTGTACCGCGAGGCGGACATGAAGTTCGTGGGCCAGATCTTCGAGGTCACGACCCGGCTGCCGGCCGGCACGTTCGGCGAGGCGGACAAGGACGCGCTGCGCGCGCGGTTCATCGCCGACTACGAGGGCGAGTTCGGCGCCGGTACCGCGTGGACCGAGGCCGAGATCCTGCTCGTCAACTCGCGGGTGCGGGCGATCGGGCGCAGCGACGTGCAGACCGTCGAGCAGTTCGCCGGCGCCGACGAGGAAAAACACGAGAGCGTGCGCCGCGAGGTGCTGGAGCCGCTCACCGGTGAACGCCTGGAGGTCGACGTGCACCGCGGCTTCGGCGCGCTCGGCCGGGCGAGTGGCCCGTGCCTGCTGGAGGAACCGGACACCACGGTGTACGTGCCCAGCGGCGCGACCGTCGAACTCACCGGCAGTGGCGACTTCCTGCTGCGCCTGGCCGACCGCTGACCTTTCCGCCCGTCAAAGGAGACGACCATGAGCACCGCCCCGCATGCCCTGCCCGAGGGCTACGACCCTGTCACCCTCGAAGTGATCCGGATGCGCCTGGACTCCATTGTGGAGGAAATGGGCATCGCGATGATCCGGTCGTCGGGATCGCCGGTCATCACCGAGGCCGGCGACTTCAACACCGCCCTGTTCGACCCCAGCGGCCGCATCTACGCCTACTCCGACTACGTCCAGTTCCACATCGGCTCCGGCAGCGTCGCCGTGCAGAACCTGGTCAAGGCGATCGAGGGCGAACCGCTCGCGCCCGGCGACGCGTTCATCTGCAACGACCCGCACACCGCCGGCGCGAGCCATCCACCGGACACCAACGTGATCTCGCCGATCTTCCACGGCGACGAGCTGATCGGCTGGGCGCAGTCGCAGGCGCATCTGGTCGACGTCGGTGGCATGACGCCCGGCGGGTTCGCGCCCGGCGCCCACGACTGCTACGCCGAGGCGCTGCGCCTGCCGCCCGGGGTGAAGATCTTCGAGAAGGGCGAGCCCGTCGAATGGGTGCGCCGCATCCTGCTCAACAACGTCCGAGTGCCGGCGTTGTTCTGGAACGACGTGCGCAGCCTGGTCGCCAGCAACAACACGGGGATCCGCCGGTTGCTGAGTACGGTCGAGGAGTTCGGTCTCGACCGCTTCCGCGACTACACCAGGCTTTCCTTCGAGCTGGCCGAGCAGGTCGTGCGTGACCGGATCCGTGAGATTCCCGACGGTGTCTACACCGCCGAGGAATGGACCGAGCACAATGGACACGTCGACGAGCTGTACCGCGTGGCGTGCACCATGACCAAACGCGACGACCAGATCACCTTCGACTTCACCGGCTCGGCCGAGCAGACCGACGGCTTCATCAACTGCAGCTACGGCGCGCTGGTCGGCAGCGTCGCCACGGCCATCGTGCCGATCCTCGCCTGGGACGTGCCGTTCAACGAAGGCGTGATGACCGCGTTCGACATCGTCGCCGAACCCGGCTCGATCGTGAACCCGCGGCCGCCCGCGCCGATCAGCAACGGCCACCTCACCACCGGGGCCAGGGTCAGCCGCGTCGTCACCAAACTGATGAACGACGCGTGCCGCGGCAGCGGGGACGAGATCATCCGCGCCCGCACCCAAGGGGTGTGGGGCGACTCGTGGACGGGCGGCATCTCCGCGGGCACGGCGGACAACGGCGAGTACTTCGTGCTGTTCAACATGGACGGTGGCGGGATGGGCGCCGGTGCCCAGCCGGAACGCGACGGCCTCGACTGCGCCGGGATGATGACGCAGGTCAACAACATGCTGCCGGACGTCGAGATGAACGAGATGCTCTACCCGGTGCTGTACCTGTGGAAGCAGCTCAACACCGAAAGCGCCGGGCACGGCGCGCACCGCGGCGGTCTGGGCCTGCGCTTCGCCTGGACCCTGCACGGCGCGCCGGAGGTCGTGCAGACCGTGTTCGCGCCCAACGCCCAGGTGGTCGCCGACGGTTTCGGCGGCGGGCTGCCCGGCGGCGGCAGCGGGCACGAGGTCTGGCGCTCGACCAACGTCGCGCGGCTGCTGTCCGACGGGCGCGTGCCCAACCGGGAGCGGCTCACCGCGGCCGAACAGCAACTGCTGGCGATCAACCAGCAGTCGGTCGCGATCCGCGCCGGAGACGTGCTGGTGCAATGGATCGCGGGAGGAGGCGGCTACGGCGACCCGCTGCTGCGGGACCCGCAGCTCGTGGCCGCCGACGTGCGCGACGGTTACGTGACCGCGGAAACCGCGCGGCGGACCTACGGCGTGGCCGTCACCGGCGGCGTGGCCGACGAGTCCGCCACCCGGCAGCTGCGGGCGGAGCTGCGCCGGGAGCGGCTCGGCGACGGTCCCGCCCAGCAGGTGCCGGACGCCGCACCGGCCGGATCCTCGGCGCCGCAACGTGACGCCGGGGGCTGGTACGTGCCCGCCAGTGGGGCCCGGCTCGGCAACGGCGCCGACTGGCACGACGAAGCACGCAAGGTCACTCACGTCGCCGCCGACCGGCTCGCCGAGCACGGAGTCCGCGCCAGGCCCCGCACCGAGGGGCGCCGCGTGCTCATCGACGAGTTCTACAGTCCCTCGTGCGGCACGCTGCTGGAGGCGCGCGTGCGGGTGGACGCGGCGAACTGACCATCTCCCAACGGATCAGGGGCGAACATGACCATCAACGGTGCCGGGCCGATCGCGCAGATGCTCGGCGGGACAGACGAGGGCGCGCTGCGCGGGATCGTGGTACTGGACATCACGCGCGTCGTGGCGGGCCCGTTCTGCTCGATGCTGCTGGCCGATCTCGGCGCGACCGTGATCAAGATCGAGAACCCGAAGGATCCGGACTACGCCAGGGATTTCCCGCCGAAGCTCACGGCATCCTCCGGCGAGGAGTTCAGTGCGTTCTTCGCGCAGTTCAACCGCAACAAGCTCGGGCTGACCCTGGACTTGTCCACCGAGGACGGTCAGGAACTGCTCCGGAAACTGGTGCGGCGCGCCGACGTGCTGGTGGAGAACTTCCGGCCGGGCACGATGGACAAGCTCGGTGTCGGCTACGAGGTACTCCGCCGGGAGAACCCGAAGCTGGTCTACACGGCGATCTCCGGGTACGGCCAGACCGGCCCGTACCGGCGGCGGCCGGCCTACGACAACAGCGCGCAGGCGACCGGCGGGCTGTGGTCGATGAACGGGTTCCCGGACCGGCCGCCGGCCAGGGTCGGCACCATCATCGGCGATCTGTCCGCGACGCTGTACGCGGTGATCGGCACGCTGGCGGCGTTGCGGCACGCCGAGAAGACGGGGCAGGGGCAGCTGGTCGACGTGTCGCAGCAGGACTCGGTGTTCAGCCTGACCGAGAACGCCGTGGTGTCCTACACGGTCGAGGGCAAGGTGCCGGGTCCGCTGGGCAACGAGCATCCCTTCGTGAAACCGTACGAGCTCTACCCCTGCAAGGACGGGTTCGTGTTCTTCGGCGGCTACACGGACAAGTTCTGGCGGCTGTCGTGTCATCTGTTCGGGCAGCCCGAACTCGCCGACGACCCCGAGATCGACACGATGGCGAAGCGGTTCGTGCCCGAGGTGTACGAGCGCCGGATCCGGCCGGTGCTGCACAAGTGGTTCGAGGACAAGACGAAGACGGAGCTGGAGGAGATCGTCGGGGACGCGGTGCCGTTGAGCGCGGTCAAGAACATCGGGGAGGTGGTGGAGGATCCGCAGATCGCCGCACGGGACATGGTGGTCGACGTCGAGTACCCGGAGTTCGGGGAACTGCGGATGTTCGGCTCGCCGATCAAGCTCGGCGACACGCCCACCCAGCCGCGTGGGCTCGCGCCGAAGGTCGGTGAACACGCCGGCACAGTGCTGCGGGCGCTGGCCGATCTCGACGAGCGGGAGATCGCCGCGCTGCGCGAGAAGGGCGCGATCTGATGGCGGGGATCAGCCTGGAACGGGACGGCGCGGTCGGCATCATCCGGTTCGACCGGCCGGACAAGCTGAACGCGCTCACCCTGGCCATGTACGAGGAACTGGGCGCGGCGTTCGCGGAGGTCCGTGACGACGATTCGCTCGCGGTCGCGGTCCTCACCGGACGCGGTGACCGGGCCTTCTGTGTGGGCGCGGACCTCACCGAGTCGATCCCGGCACTGGCCGAGGGGCGCTTCGACATCTCGGAATGGGATGCGGCGCACCAGAAACACACGACGCTGTTCAAACCGGTCATCGCCGCGGTCAACGGGCTCTGTCTCGGTGGCGGGTTCGAGATCATGCTGTCCACGGACATCCGGATCGCCGCCGACACCGCGGAGTTCGGGCTGCCGGAAAGCGGTGTCGGCGTGGTTCCGGCCGGTGGCACGCTCACCCGGCTGACCCGGCAGATTCCGTACGTGTGGGCGATGGAGCTGATGCTGCAGGGTGACCGCATCCCCGCGGCGCAGGCGCTGCGGTACGGCTTGCTCAACGAGGTGGTGCCCGCGCCGGCCCTGCTGGACACGGCGCTCGACCGCGCGCACCGCCTGGTGGCCAAGAGCGGCACGGCACTGGCGACGATCAAGGAAGCGGTCCTGCGGCTCGGTGACCTGCCGCAGGAGCAGGCCTTCCACAGCGAGGCCCTGTACGGGCAGAAGGCGTTCACCTCACCCGATGCCCGCGAAGGGCTGGCCGCGTTCGCCGAGCGCCGGAAGCCGGACTTCCCGTCCCGCAAGGACACGAAGGGCTAAGCCCTCGGCGCGGACCTCCCGCCCGCCACCCCCACGCGAGTCGCGCCTTCCGCGCGCCCGAGTCGAAGCCTCCGTGTGCCCGAGTTGAGGCCTCCGTGTGCCCGAGTCGAAGCCTCCGTGCGCCCGAGTCGAGGCCTCCGTGTGCCCGAGTTGGGCCTTCCGTGCGGCCATGCCAGTGGCCGGAACTCGACGTGCTGGTAGCGCGCCGGTGGTTCAGCGGGGGCTCGCGGCGAGGCCGCCGTCGACCGGGAGGCAGACGCCGTTGGTCCGACTCGACCGTATGGAAGCCGGGACTCGGGCGCGTGGAAGCCGCGACTCGGGCGCGTGGAAGCCGCGACTCGGGCGCGTGGAAGGTTCGACTCGGGCGCGTGGAAGGTTCGACTCGGGCGCGTGGAAGCCGCGACTCGGGCGCGGGGAAGGTTCGACTCGCGGCGGGTGATCGACGCCGAGCACAACCTCACCGCGGTCGAGAAGAGCCGCATCGAGGAGGCCGCGCGCACCGTATCCGCGGCAAGCAGTATCGCCGCTTCCGGCGGCCGCTCGACGGTGGGAAAAGAACCCGCGCGATTCCACGTCGAGAACCCGCGCGATTCCACGTCGAGAACCCGCGCGATTCCACGTTGTCGAGTGCCGCCGCTAGTAATGCACCGTCCCGCGATTCCCGCCCGCCACCGTCACCGCGTCGCCGGTCACCGCGACCGCGCGGCGCGAGCAGAGGAAGACGACGGTGTCCGCGACCTCGTCGGCGGTCATCAGGCGGCGCATGCTCGTCGTCGCGCCGAGTTGCGCGCGCACCTGCTCCTCCGTCCGACCCGTGGCGGCGGCCCGGTTCGCGATGAGCTGGGGGAGCCGCTCGGTCTCGACCAATCCGGGGTGTACGACGGTGACGCCGACGCCGTGCGGGCCGAGTTCGTCGGCCAGGTTCGCCGTCAGCGCCGCGACCGCGACGTTGCGCACCGTGCCGGAGATGGAGCCGGTGCGGCGGGCATTGAGGCCCGAGATGTTCACGATCCGGCCCCGGCCCTGCGTGATCATGTGCGGCGCGACGGCGCGGGCGCAGCGCAGGTAGCCGAGCACCTTCGTGTCGAAGTCCGCCGTCACCTCGGCGCCGGTGAGGTCGGCCAGCGCGGGTGGCGCGGCACCGCCGGCGGGCTGGGCGGCCGAGTTGACCAGCACATCGACCCCGCCCCAGGCCGCCACCACCTCGTCGACCATGGCACGCACGGACGCGTCGTCGGTGGTGTCCGCGGAAAGGGTGAGTACGTCCGCGTCGCCGAGGCTGTCCGCGGCGGCCTTCAGCCGCGCCTCGTCGCGCGCGACGAGTGCCACCTTCGCCCCCTCGGCCACGAGGCCGCGGGCCACCGCGAGCCCGATGCCGCGGGAGCCCCCGGTCACGATCGCGCGGGCACCGTCGAGATGCAGGTCCATGGCTGTCCTCCGGTCAGTGTGCGTCCGGAAGGCACCCTAGCCGGGGTCACGCGAGCACACCGAGCGGTCGTAGCTGGTGTGGATCGAGTAGTCCTTGTGCGGTCCGGTGACCCGCATCCGGACGGTGAACCGGTTGTGGCCGGTGAACTCGTAGTGCCCGGTGTAGGTGTCCGCGCCGCAGAGGTGCACGTCGGAGGCGGAGCCGGTGGCGCCGGGCCGCAGCACGTGCATGGTCCGCGGCGGCCCGGGCTCGGCGAAGCAGATCCGGATCTGCTCGTCTTCGAGGCGGTAGTGATACTCCCGGTACACCTCGAGCGCCTGGCCGTCGCCGAGGGTGAAGATGCCGTCCTCGCGGTAGTGCAGCACCCTGGGCGCCATCGGCGTGAACCGGGCGGTGCCGCGCACCCGGCCGATGCCGGGCAGCACCCTGGCCAGTGTCCATTCCCCGGTCAGCGCGGCGAACAGCCGGGAGATCTCTGCGGTCGTCATCACCCCCATTGTGCCGGTCAGGGCCGACGCGGCCGTGGTTCGTGCGGGCAGTGGTTGCGCAGCAACTGGTAAGCCAGCCGCGGGCTCTCGGTGAAGGCGACACCGTCCTCCTGGAGAATGCGGATGTCCTCGGCCAGGTGCCGCAGTTCCTCCGGGGGACCGGTGTCTCCGGTTTCACCCTCGCGTTCTATCCATCGTCGCATCCGGTACCAGTTGTGCCAGGCACCACGCTGGTAGACCGATTCGACGACCGCCTCGCCGTACATGCCGGATCAGTGCAACAGCTTGCGCCGCCGGCCGTACAGTCCGGCCGCCAGCGACACGCCGAGGATGGCGAGCACGAGCTGCGTCAGTACCTCGAGCCAGTCGATCCCGCTGGTGTCGGCGTATCCGACGCCACGAGCGATCGCCGTGCCCACGAACGCGGCCACGATACCGATGACGATCGTCAGCCAGATCGGGATGTTCTGTTTGCCGGGGGCCAGCAACCGGCCGAGCACACCGATGACGACGCCCACCACGAGCGCGCTGATGATTCCGGTGACAGCCATGAGAACTCCTTGCTAGATCTACATTCGGAGTATTCCCGGAAATGGCGCCGGAAAACTTTATTCTTCGGGCAGAAGTGACCCGAGCGGGCCCAGGTCGAGATTGAGATCCTGTGGTTCCAACCCGAAATGGTCGCACAGTTCGGTCATTCTTTCCTCCAGCCGCAGCAGGGTCTGCCCGACGGCTTCGATCTGCTCGTCGGTGAGGTCGCCGTGGTCCACCCGGCGCAACGCCTGCCGCTCCATCAGCTGCCGTAGCAGTTCCACCACGGTCAGCACGAGACTGACGAGGCTGCGTTCCGCGGTCTCGGGATCGGCGTCGATCCGCCGGCTACCGGGTTCACTCATCGGCGGGCCGGAGCGCGGTGATCGAGGACAGCAAGGTACGCAACGAGATGTGCACGAGGTCGACGTCCGCAATGGACAGTGTCAGCTCCCCGCTGACCACGACACCGCCGGCGAGAACCCGGTCGAGCAGGTCAACGAGCGCCACCGGACGCTCCAGTGCGGGCGCCGGTACTCCTTCGGTCATGGTTCCTCCAGCGCGGCGAACGAGTAGGGCGGCCACGGTCCGGTCAGCTGCACGCGGATCGCGTCGCTGCGCTGGTCGCACGCGGTGACGGCGTCGGCGAACGCGGGAGCGCGGTCGTCGGCCACGAGATAGGCGAGATTGCGAACCATCCGGGTGTGTTCACCGGCCAGCGCCCGGTTCTGCAGTGGATGGTCGCAGGAGGCCACGGCGAGCGCCGCCAGTCCGATGTGGACGTCGCGGGCCTGTTCGGCCGCGCGCTGCTCCAGCCGTTCCCGCCGGGACAGTGCGGCACGGCGCCGCGCGAGATAAGCGGTCCCGGACTCGGGGCGGGCGGAAGCGGCGGCGGGGACGGGCTCCGGCACGGCGAAAACCTTGACACCCCACTCGGTTCTGCCCGTGACGCGGCGGAGTGCGCGGTGGAAGTCCGCGGCCCGCTGCTCCAGTACCTCGCGCACACGGGCATCGTCGCGATACACGGTGGCGAGCCGGATCGGCACGACGGTCGGGAGAGTGGCGATCACCGCGTCATGCGCCCTCGCCACCCGAGACAACCAGTCCAGGTCCTCCAGGTTGCGGTACAGGGCGTCCTGGCCGAAGGAGTCCAGCGGCACATCCCCGACGACGGCGACCAGACCGGCCGCCTCGACACATCGCGGTGTCTCGCCTGCGACGCCACGCGGCGGCGCGGGGACGGCCTTGCCGGTCACCGCGTAGAGCCAGCAGCCGTGCTCACTCACGTTCGCCGTCCTCGATCGCACGGCGTTCGAGTTCGGCGATCCGCTCCCGCAGCCGCCGGTTGTCGCCGCGCAGCTGCTCGGTGTCGCCGGTGAGCCAGGGATCGCTTTCCCACCAGTTGATCCCGACCTCGCGCGCCGTCTCCAGCGAGGCGATCACCAGCCGGAGCTTGATCGTCAGCAGCTCGATGTCGAGCAGGTTGACCTGGATGTCCCCGGCGATCACCAGGCCCTTGTCCAGCACGCGTTCCAGGATGTCGCCGAGGTTGGCGGGCTGGTGGTTGCCACTCGCGCCGAGGCCGCTCTGCGCGGTCGTGGTGACCGGCTGCTCCGAGACCATCTCAGCTCGCCCCGTTCCCGGTCCCGGCCCGTCCGCGCGGGTACCTGCTCGTGCGGCGGTAGGCGAGCAGGCCGCCGTCGAAGTCCAGCTCCATCTCGTACAGCGCGAGCAGATCCGACGACGACGGGATCCGCCGCTCCTCCAGCACCTCCACCTCGACGAGCCAGCCGTCCTCGATCGGTTCGACCGAGACGACGCCGATCGGTGCGCTCGTCGTCAGCTCGCCGATGTGGTTCAGCGCCTTCGCCGCGATCTCGGTGGCGGACAGCGTTTCCTCCTCGGCCGAGCGCCGCCGCTCCGGCCGGTCGGTGTCCTCGCGTGAAGCGCTCACCGGTCATCACCTTCCTTCTCGGCAGCGGGCTGGGACACGTTCAGCCGGTCCAGCACCTGCTGTTGCGTCTGGGCCTCCTCCTCGGCGGAGATCTCGCCGGACGCGCTCGCCTCCTCGGCCGCCTCCAGCTCGCGCCGCACGGCGGCGGGAGCGGCTTGTTCCTCGTCCACCCGGCGGCGGAT
>Ga0164243_10005921_pt1 | contig 18589 bp, 14 predicted proteins | sample OricompcompostOP_FD_108781 | JGI IMG/M metagenome (GOLD analysis project Ga0164243, IMG submission 108781) | Organic Plus compost microbial communities from Emeryville, California, USA - Original compost - Organic plus compost (OP) | ecosystem: Engineered > Solid waste > Mixed feedstock >... | reverse complement strand
CGTTGTCCGTCGATGGCGGCACCGGTGTGACGGTGGATCGCCGCCGCGTCTCGGCCCAATGGTTTTCCGGCACGATTCTGACCGGCCTGTGTGGCGCCGCCCTGATGGGGGGCGCCGTTTTCACGTCCCTTGATGGTGAAGCGCATTTTGCCGCCATGCCGGAGCGGATGGATAACGCCCTGCGCGGCGCCATTGGCGGCGATCGTCCCGCCGGCACCCGCAAGGCCGATCGGCTGCCGCCGGCCGGCGAAATCAACAGCGCCCGCCAGGCGATTAAGCTCACCACCACCAGCCGCGTCGGCAATCGTGAAATCGTCAGGGTCCGGCCGTTCGTGCGGGTCTCGACCAATCTGGCGATGTCGACCACCGAATTGTCAGCCAGTGTGCCGGCCTTCAATCCGCAAAAGCTGCTGGCCGAATCCGATACCGAAAATCCGGTTGCCGAAAACGCCAATGCCGGCGCCGTCCCGGATGCCGAAGTGTCCTTTGTCCAGCGCGAGCTGGCTCCGCTGCTGACCCGGACCAAGGTCGCCGGGCCGCTGCCGATGGAAGAGGTTCTGACCAATGTGCGCGAGGCCGCCAATTGGTCGGCCCCCGCCACAACCCGCTATGCTGTGGCCGGCCTGCCCGCCACCGCCGCCGCCCAGCCGTTGGCTTATGCCGCCGAAGGCACGCCTGATCCCTATGCCGGCTTCGAAGCCCGCATCATTCCCGAAAATATCACCCTTCTGCCCAAGACCGAGACCCAGACCACCGGCACCGCCGCCAACGAGCGCTCGGTGCTGGTGAAGAAGGGCGACAATATTGGCTCAGTGCTGCGCGAATTTGGCGCCCTGCCCGACGAGATCAAGGCGATTGCCGCTGCGCTCGGCGTACGCGGCCGCGACAGCGGCCTGAAGGAAGGCCAGCGCCTGCGCATCCTTCTGTCCAGCGTGCCGGGCAGCGAACGCCAGCAGCCGGCCCGCATCATCATCGCCAATGACTCGGCCATCGAAGCCGTGGTGGCGCTGTCCGATCTTGGCCGCTACGTCGCCGTCGACGTCAATGCCATGAACACCAACACCGTCGCCGAAGCCCGCGAAGAGGAAGAGGACGACGGCACCGGCGTGCGGCTCTATCAGAGCATTTACGAAACCGCCCTGCGCAACCAGATCCCGAAAGCGGTGATCGAGGAGATGATCCGCATCTATTCTTACGATGTGGATTTCCAGCGCCGGGTGCAGCCGGGCGATGCCTTCGACGTCTTCTATGCCGGCGAGGATGAAACGCCCGGTGCTGACACCCGCAATGACGTGTTGTTCGCGGCGCTGACCATCGGCGGCGAGCAGAAGAAATTCTATCGCTTCCAGTCGCCCGACGACAATGTCGTTGATTACTATGACGAGACCGGCAAGAGCGCGAAGAAATTCCTGGTGCGCAAGCCGCTCGCAACCGACGCTATGATGCGTTCGGCTTTCGGCGTGCGCCGCCATCCGCTGCTCGGCTACGCCAAGATGCATACCGGCGTCGACTGGTCCGCCCCGCACGGCACGCCGATCTTCGCCGCCGGCAATGGCGTCGTCGAAAAGGTCGGCTGGGAAGGCGGCTACGGCAAATATGTGCGGGTCAAACACGCCAATGGCTACGAGACCGCCTACGGCCATATGACCGCTTATGCCCGTGGCATCGAACCCGGCGTGAAGGTGCGCCAAGGCCAGGTGATCGGCTTCGTCGGCTCGACCGGCCTGTCCACCGGCGCCCATCTGCATTTCGAAATTCTGGTCAATGGCCGCTTCGTCGATCCGATGCGTATTCGTCTGCCGCGCGGCCGCGCACTGGAAAACCAGCTGCTGGTGGCCTTCGAGGCCGAGCGCGACCGGCTCGAAGCGATGATGGCCAGAGCCAATCCGCGCATGGCGCAAGGCGCCGCCGCGACCACGCGATAAAGCCGCAAAGACGCTGTCATTCCGGGGCGCATGTGAAACATGCGAGCCCGGAATCCAGACTTTTGTCTTGGAGAAATGGATTCCGGGTTCACGGGCTTCGCCCGTGCCCCGGAATGACGAGATTGGCGTTTAAGCCGCTTCCTTCACGCTTTCGCCGTTGAAAGTGAGGCCGCCCTTGCCGGCGGAAACTGTGACCTGATCGCCGTCCTTGACCCTGCCGGACAGAATCAGTTCAGCGAGCGGGTCCTGCAACTGCTTCTGGATCACGCGCTTGAGCGGGCGCGCGCCATAAGCCGGGTCATAGCCCTTGTCCGCCAGCCATTCCCGCGCTGCCGGTTCGAGCGTGATCGTGATCTTGCGCTCGTCCAACAGCTTGAGCAGGCGTTGCAGCTGGATATCGACGATATGGCCCATATCCTCGCGGCGCAGCCGGTGGAACAGCAGGATCTCGTCGACGCGGTTGAGGAATTCCGGCCGGAAGGCTGATCGCACCACCGCCATCACCTGATCGCGCACGGCTTCCGAATCCTCGCCGTCCTTCTGGTTGACCAGGAATTCGGCGCCGAGATTCGACGTCATGACGATCAGCGTGTTGCGGAAATCGACCGTCCGCCCCTGCCCGTCGGTGAGCCGGCCATCATCCAGAACCTGCAACAACACGTTGAAGACATCCGGATGCGCCTTTTCGATCTCGTCGAACAGGATCACCTGATAGGGCCGGCGACGCACGGCTTCGGTCAGCGCCCCGCCCTCCTCGTAACCGACATAGCCCGGAGGCGCGCCGATCAGCCTCGCGACCGAATGCTTCTCCATGAATTCCGACATGTCGATGCGCACGAGCGCGTGCTCATCGTCAAACAGGAATTCCGCCAAAGCCTTGGTCAGCTCGGTCTTGCCGACGCCGGTCGGACCTAAGAACATGAACGAGCCAATCGGCCGGTTCGGGTCCTGCAGGCCGGCGCGCGCACGGCGCACCGCTGTCGACACCGCTTTTACCGCTTCCTTCTGACCGATGACGCGCTTGGTGATCTGCTCCTCCATCTTGAGCAGCTTCTCACGCTCGCCTTCCATCATCCGGTCAACCGGAATACCGGTCCAGCGCGACACAACTTGCGCGATGTGGCTGGCGGTGACGGCTTCCTCGGCCAGCACCGCGCCAGCGGCGCTCTGCGCCTCGACCTCTTTCAGCTTCCGCTCGACTTTGGGGATGCTGTCATATTGCAGCTCACCCGCGCGCTGATAATCGCCGCGCCGTGTGGCATCGGCGAGGTCGTTTTTCAGCTTGTCGAGCTCCTTCTGCAGATCGGCGGTCTGGCTGAGCTTGTCCTTTTCCGCCTTCCACTTCGCGGTCAGCGTGTCGGCCTTCTCCTCGAGATCGGCCAGCTCCTTGCTCAGGCGCTTCAGCCGCTCTTTCGAGCCGGCATCCGTCTCCTTGCGCAGAGCTTCCTGTTCGATCTTCAGACGGACGATCTCGCGATCAAGATTGTCGAGTTCTTCCGGCTTGGAATCGATCTGCATCCGCAGCCGCGCCGCCGCCTCGTCGACAAGGTCGATCGCCTTGTCGGGCAGGAAGCGGTCGGTGATGTAGCGATTCGACAAGGTCGCCGCCGCCACCAAGGCAGCATCGGCCACCTTCACCTTGTGATGGGCTTCGTACTTGTCCTTCAAGCCACGCAGGATCGAGATCGTATCCTCGACTGTCGGCTCATCGACAAAGACCGGCTGGAAACGCCGCGCCAGCGCCGCATCCTTTTCGACATGCTTGCGATATTCGTCGAGCGTGGTGGCGCCGACGCAATGCAATTCGCCGCGCGCCAAAGCGGGCTTGAGCAGGTTGGAGGCATCCATCGCGCCGTCGGTTTTGCCGGCGCCGACGAGCGTATGCATCTCGTCGATGAACAGGATGATCTGGCCGTCCGAAGACGAGACCTCGGTGAGCACCGATTTCAGACGCTCCTCGAACTCGCCGCGATATTTCGCACCGGCGATCAACGCGCCCATGTCGAGCGCGAGCAGCTTCTTGTCCTCGAGCGAATCCGGCACGTCGCCATTGACGATGCGCAGCGCCAGCCCCTCGACGATGGCGGTCTTGCCGACGCCCGGCTCGCCGATCAGCACCGGGTTGTTCTTGGTCCGGCGTGACAGCACCTGCACGGTCCGGCGGATTTCCTCGTCGCGGCCGATCACCGGATCGAGTTTTCCGTCGCGCGCCGCCTGGGTCAGGTCGCGGGCATATTTCTTCAGCGCGTCATAGGCGTTTTCAGCCGTCGGCGTATCGGCGGTGCGGCCCTTGCGGATCGCCTCGATCGCCGTGTTCAGATTTTGCGCGGTGACGCCGGCGCGCTGCAGGATCTTGCCGGCATCGCTTTCGCGATCCATGGCAAAGGCCAGCAGCAGCCGCTCGACGGTGACGTAGGAATCACCGGCCTTCTGGGCGATCTTTTCTGCCTGATCCAAAATGCGCGCCAAAGCCGGGGCCATTTGCGGCTGGCTGGCGCCGCCGCCGGACACCTTCGGCAGCTTGTTCAAAGCCGCCTCGACATCCTTCAGCGCCTGTTTGGCGTTGCCGCCCGACCGGTCGATCAGGCCGGCACACAACCCTTCGGGGTCGTCCAGCAGCACCTTCAACAGATGATCGGGGGTGAATTGAGGATGGCCCTCACGCAGGGCCAGAGAATGCGCTGATTGAATGAAGCCGCGCACACGCTCGGTGTATTTTTCAAAGTCCATTTGTCGCTCCCTTTCGGCCTGTTCCGCGGCCCTCAAGAGGCGCCTGCGGAGCATCAGGGTGTCGCTCTCCGGCGACGCCGGCCCTCGAAGTATGAAGGCTGCCTTGCCAGGAACTCAACCGGCGGACCCCGGCCGGGCATCCGCATCCCCGATGTAAGAAACCGCCCTTCGGCCGAAAAGAGGTCGCAGGAAAAATTTCCGTTCCGATGCTCGGCTGGCCGCCGCTTCGATTTCCGTGGCCAATGAACCATGCCGCCGTTAACAAGTCCGGGTCATGACCGGTCGAATTTCAACGATCCATCGCTACCCGGTGAAGGGGCTGTCGCCCGAGCCGATGTCCGCCGTGGCGCTGACGCCAGGGGAAACCCTGCCGGCCGACCGGCTCTACGCCATCGAGAACGGGCCGATCGGCTTTGACCCGGTCGCCCCGCAATATTTCCCCAAGCAGCGCTTCCTGATGCTGATGCGCAATGAGCGCCTGGCCGCGCTCGACAGCCATTTCGACGAGGGCAGCCACGTTCTGACCCTGCGCCATGACGGTGCCGAGGTCGCGCACGGCGATGTGCGGACGGCCGAAGGCCGGGCGGCGATCGAAGCGTTTTTCGCGAGCTACAGCGCCGATGAGTTACGCGGACCGCCGAGGGTTCTTTACGGCGCCGGCCACAGCTTTTCCGATGTCGCCCAGAAGGTGGTGTCGATCATCAACCGCGCCTCGGTCGAAGCGATCGAAGAGGTCATCGGCAAGAGCGTCGATCCACTACGCTTTCGCGGCAACCTTCTCGTCGAGGGCTGGCCGGCCTGGCAGGAATTCGATCTTCTCGACCGCACGCTGGCGATTGGCGAGGTCCGGCTGAAAGTCGTCAAGCGCATCGTCCGCTGCGCCGCCACCAATGTCGAGCCGGGCACCGGCCACCGGGACATGGAAATCCCGAAGACGCTGATGCAGGCCTTCGGGCATATGGATTGCGGCGTCTATGCACAGGTGATCGCGGGCGGGAGCATCGCCAAAGGCGACGCCGTCACCCTGCTCTGATCGCCGAGCGCCGCAACAGCTGGCCGGTCAAAGGCCGCCCGAGCAGAAGTTGGGGTACCACCAGCAGCCGCCGCCACTGCCGGGTCCGCCGGGCCCGCCAGGCCCGCCGGGGGACCCCGGCGGCTGGACAGGCGGCGGCACATAGGAGCGGCCGGCAATGGCGTTGAGCTGATCGATCGCCTGCAGCTTGTCGATCGCCGATCCCCCCGCCTGTGTCACGCTGCTTTCCGCCAAACCATAGAGCGGCAGGGTGGCGCCGCCGGCGACGATATTCATCACCGTGCCGTCCCATGGCACCGGCCCGCTGGCCTGGCCATTGGCACCGACCGTCATCGCCGTGCCCGGCTTGGTGAGTTGCACGGTCTGGCCATTCTTCATGCGAATCGTGACTGCGCCTTCGATCAACAGCACCGCCATCTGACCCTTCTGCACGACGAGATCGAGCACCGTGCCGCGAATGCCCAGCGTCGCAACCGGCGTCTTGATCGTATAATTGTTCGGGTTCTGTGCGCCTGTGACGAAGCGGAAGGTACCCTGCAGCGCATTGACCGCGACCTGCCCTGTCCCCTTGTTCGGATCATAGACAAACTTGTCGAGCACCAGCTCGGCCTTCGGGCCGAGGCTGAGCACGGTCTTGTCGAGGAACATGAACTGGGCCTTGGCCGCCTCGCCGGTCTTGATGCGCTCGTTGGCATAGACCTCGCTGCCGGTCGTCAGCGCGCGCGCGCCGCGCCCCTCGACCTGATTGCTGACCGCCGAAGCGACGCCGATTCGCGGATCCGCCGCAACACCGGGCGCGGTCGCCAGCACGAGGCAGACGAAGACGGTGACGGGCAAAAGCCGAAACGTGCGCTGCAGGTCCACGCCCTTTTGCCGAGCCAAGCCCCTTCTCCCGTCCAAGCCCGTTGTCCGATCCATGACCCTTCTCCGACGCCCGGGTGTGTTGAAATCACCACTGCGGGGGCTTTACTGGTCGTTTATCCTTTTGTGCATAGCCGACCGCAGCCCTTTGCGCTAGATGTGCCCGGAACAGGATAACGGTGGCGTTTACTTTTCGGGGCGGATGGGGTGAAGGGGCAACGGTGCATCACGTGGCTGTTGGCCGCGTCTTTAGTCGTGTTCGGCGCGCAATCCCTTCGCGCTGACGAACTCGATGTCATGTATGCGCGCATTCTGCGCGAGCCCGCCAATACCGAACTCAATCTTCGTTTCGCCCGGCTGGCGGAAGACGCCGGCAAGATCCGCTGGGCGCTGGCCGCCTATGAACGCATCGTCGCCAACGATCCGCAGAATTTCGAAGCCAAGGTCGGGCTGATGCGCGTGCGGCGCGCCATGCAGCCGTCCTTTACCCTCGTCACCGCCGAACTCGGCACCGGCTACGAATCCAACCCGCTCTATTACCTGCCCAACAGCAAGGGTGACTGGTTCACGCAAGGTTCGATCGCCCTGCGTGACGAGCGCCATATCAATGGCCAGCGCTGGCGCACCAACGGCATCGTCGCCGGCCAGATCAACAGCCGCTATGGCGATCTCAATTACGGTTATGCCGGTGGCGAAAGCGGCCCGATCTTCGACATCCTGCCGGGCCTCAGCGTCAACCCATCATTCGGAGCGGCGGTCTCCTACTTCAATGATCGCTTCTATTATGCCGAAGGCTCCGGCGCGCTGACCTTCGAAGGCACCAACGAGGGCCTTTATTCTGCGCTGCGGCTGCGCGCAGCCTACCGCTCCTATGACGATTACTTCCCGACCGAACAGGGCTGGTATTACGAAGCGCGCCTGCGTTTCGCCAAGCAAGGCGTCTTCGGCGACGGCAGCATGGCGGTGTTGTCGCCCTTCGTGTTGTGGAGCGACATTTCCGGTGCCGTGGTCAATGCGCTGGTGATCGAGATTCAGCCGGGCGCCTATACCGAATACGGTGGCCGCGCCGAAATCTACAAAACGCTGACGCCGTGGCTGACGGTCGGCGCCAATCTGACCGTGAGCCGGCGCGATTTTCGGCATGACATCGTGGTCGCGACCGGCGCGGACCGCAAGGACACGCTCTATGTCCCCGGCGCCACCGCGATCCTGCCGGGCTTCTTCTGGAAACAGGCCGATCTGCGGCTCGATTACCGCTTCATCCGCAATAACTCGAACGACAAGACCAAGGAATTCGACGATCACCTGATCAGCGCAACCCTGGTGAAACGCTTCGATCCGACCCTGCCCAATTGGGGCCTGTGGTAACGCGCTGATTCTTCCCTTCCCTCGCCCCGCTTGCGGGTGAGTTCTGCGAAACAGCGTTCATTCGAGTTGAATGGTCGTCCCCGCGAAGGCGGGGACCCATACGCTGAGACCTCAAAGGGAATTCAAGCCTTTGCCAAACAACAATCCACCGTTGTTATGGGTCCCCGCCTTCGCGGGGACGACCGATCTTTGCGCCCTGACAAGTTTATGCGGTCAGCGTAAACTGCGCGACCTTTGAAACCAACATCCCCCTCATCCAACCTTCGCTGCGCGAGGGCCACTTCTCCCCATGCATGGGGAAAAGAAAATCCACAAGAACAGCACGCCTAATGACGAAATCCTTTTCCCATATCGACACCTGGATCTTCGATCTCGACAACACGCTCTACCCGCATCACCTCAATCTCTGGCACCAGGTCGATACGAAGATCCGCGATTACATCGCGCGCTATCTGAACATCGCCGCCGACGACGCCTTCAAGCTGCAGAAGGATTACTACCGCCGCTACGGCACCTCGATGCGCGGCATGATGACCGAACACGGCATGGAGCCCGACGATTTCCTCGATGCTGTGCATGCGATCGACCATTCCCCGCTCGAACCCAATCCCGAACTCGGCGATGCCATCGGCATCCTGCCCGGCCGCAAGCTCATTCTGACAAACGGCACGCGCAAACATGCCGACGCGGTGATGCGCAAGCTGGAGATCCATTCGCATTTCGAGGATGTGTTCGACATTGTCGCGGCCGAACTCGAGCCGAAGCCGTCAGCCAGAACCTATGACCGCTTCCTCGCCCGCCACGGCGTCGATCCGACCAAAGCGGCGATGTTCGAGGATCTGTCGCGCAATCTGGCGGTGCCGCATGCGCTTGGCATCACCACCGTGCTGGTGGTGCCTGAGCGCACGCGCGAAGTGTTCCGCGAGGATTGGGAGATGGAAGGGCGAGATGACGATCACGTGGATTTCGTGACCGATAATCTCACGCAATTCCTGCAGTCCTGCCTACGCGAGCAGGACTGAGTTTCAATCAAGTCGTTGGTTTTGCCCGCGCACGCCCCTCACCCGGCTCGAATGCGGGCGAGTTTACGCTTGCCGCACAAACTTGTCGGCATGCTCGCCCCTCTCCCCGCAAGCGGGGAGAGGGGAAAGCAAAGCAACCACCGGTCTCAGACCTCAATCCAGCGTGACGCCGCTCGCCTTGATGGTCTTGCCCCATTTCTCGATTTCGCTGTCGAGGAAGGTCTTCAGGAAAGCCGGATTGGCCTGATCGACCGGCGCCAGCGTCGAGCCCACCTTCTGCAGGCGCGCCGGCAGGTCCGGCGTTTCGATCATCTTCACCGTCGCCTTCTGCAGCTTGTCGATCACAGCCTGAGGCGTGCCCTTCGGGACGAAGAACGCGCTCCAGAACGGCGCTTCAAAGCCGGTAATGCCTTCCTCGATCGCGGTCGGCACATCCGGCGCCAGCGGCGAGCGGGTCTTGGTCAACGCCGCCAGCGGCGTCAGCGTCTTGTTTTCCATCTGCGGAATGGCGGCCGCACCGAGCGCACAGATATAATCGATGCGGCCAGCCATCGCGTCCTGCATCGCCGGCGCCGAGCCGCGATAGGGCACGTGCACGGCGTCGATGCCGGTCGCGGCGTTCAGCTGCGCACAGCCCAGATGCGAAGCCGAGCCAACGCCGGCCGAGCCGTATTTCAGGTTGCCGGGATTGGCCTTCGCATAGGCGACAAACTCCTTGAAATTCTTCACCGGCAGATCCTTGCGGACCATCAGGATGATCGGCTGTTCGGCCACCATCGCCACCGGGAGAAAATCGGCGGCCGGGTCATAGGTCAGCTTCTTGTAGAGCGCCTTGCTCATCGCGAAGGTGTCGATGCCGCCCATCACGAACTGGTATCCATCGGGATCGGCCTTGGCGACGCGGCCGACGCCGATCGTGCCACCGGCACCGCCGACATTTTCCACCACGACCTGCTGGCCGAGCGTTTCCGACAGACGGGCGGCAAGGATACGCCCGACCACGTCGGAGGCGCTGCCGGCGGCGAACGGAATCACCAGCGTCACGGCGCGGGTCGGCCACTCTTGCGCGGATGCCTGTTTGGGCATGGAGAGCGGGAGAACCAGCGCCGCTGCCAGGGCAGCGGTCCGGATCAGGCGTGCGTAAACTTTCATCATAAAACCCTTCATTTCAGAACGCGCCGCCCGGCAACACTGCATTGGCGCGATAACGGGCAGTCTCGAGCAATTCCCGTGCCGCCCCAAGGAGAATTGTCAAAAACGCCCTGTGGCGAAAACTCCCAGTCTTTTTACGAGCATGGCTGGGCGGTCTCACGGCAGAAGATCGCCGATTGACAGGGGCCGACCGCTCGCGCCACACCTGCCCGCCTAATTCCGGGGGGACCTCCATGTCGCACGACCAGCTTGCCACCACCATCAACGAGGCTTTCGACCAGCGCGAGACCGTTACGGCCGCCACCAAGGGCGCGATCCGCGATGCCGTCGAACAGGCTCTGTCGCTTCTCGATTCCGGCAAGGCCCGCGTCGCCGAACGCCAGGCGGACGGCAAATGGCAGGTCAATCAATGGCTGAAAAAGGCCGTGCTGCTGTCGTTCCGGCTGAACGACATGGACGTCATTAAGAACGGCCCTGGCGATTCGACCTGGTGGGATAAAGTGCCGTCGAAATTCGACGGCTGGAGCGCCGATCAGTTCAAGGGCGCCGGCTTCCGCGCCGTGCCCAATTGCGTGGTCCGCAAATCCGCCTTCATTGCGCCGGGCGTGGTGCTGATGCCGTCCTTCGTCAATCTCGGCGCCTATGTGGATTCCGGCACCATGGTCGATACCTGGGCGACGGTCGGCTCCTGTGCGCAGATCGGCAAGAATTGTCATATCTCCGGCGGCGCCGGCATCGGCGGCGTGCTGGAGCCGCTGCAGGCGGGTCCGGTCATCATCGAGGATAATTGCTTCGTCGGTGCGCGCTCCGAAGTCGCCGAAGGCGTCGTCGTGCGCGAAGGCTCGGTGCTGTCGATGGGCGTGTTCCTCGGTGCCTCCACCACCATCATCGACAGAGCCACCGGCGAGACCTTCCGCGGCGAAGTGCCTGCTTATTCGGTCGTCGTGCCCGGCACCCTGCCCGGCAAGCCGCTGCCGAACGGCCAGCCCGGCCCGAACCTCTATTGCGCCGTCATCGTCAAGCGCGTCGACGAGCAGACCCGCTCGAAGACCTCGATCAACGAGCTGCTGCGGGATTGATGATGGCCGATCCCGTCGCCATTGCCCGCGATCTGTTGCGCTGTCCTTCGGTCACCCCGCTCGAGGGCGGCGCGCTCGCCTTTCTGGAGACAACGCTGAAGGCCGCGGGCTTTACGACGCATCGGATGACCTTTTCCGAAGCTGGTACGCCCGATGTCGAGAATTTCTATGCCCGCATCGGCACGGGCGCGCCGCATCTGATGTTTGCCGGCCATACCGATGTGGTGCCGCCCGGCAATGAAGCGGCCTGGACCCATCCGCCCTTCGCCGGCGAGATCGATGGCGACATTCTTTATGGTCGCGGCGCCGTCGACATGAAGGGCGGCATCGCCGCGGCCGTCGCCGCCGTGCTCGAATATCTTGCGGCGAATGGCGGCCAGCCGAAGGGCTCGATTTCGTTCCTGATTACCGGCGATGAGGAAAGCGTCGCCATCAACGGCACGCCGAAGCTGCTCGACTGGGCGCACAAGCATGGCGAAAAATTCGATCACTGCATTCTCGGCGAGCCGAGTAATCGCAATGTGCTCGGCGACACTATCAAGATCGGCCGCCGCGGTTCGCTGAACGGCACGTTGATCGTGCATGGCACGCAGGGCCATGTCGCCTATCCCGAACGCGCCGACAATCCGGTGACCGGCCTCGTCGCGCTCGTCGCAGCGCTCAAGGCCGAGCCGCTAGATCACGGCAGCAAGCTGTTCGATCCATCGAATCTGGAATTCACCTCGATTGATGTCGGCAACAAGACCGTCAATCTCATTCCCGGCGAAGCGCGCGCGCGTTTCAACATCCGCTTCAACGATCTGCACGATCAGGAATCGCTGAAGCTCCTGCTGGAAAAACGCGCGCTGATCGCCGGGGCTGAAAAAATCCGCTTCTCGTTCGAATGGGAGCCGTCGAACGCTGACGTGTTCGTGGTCGAGCCCGGCCCCTTCACCGGCATGGTCGCCGATGCCGTGAAAGAGGTGACCGGCCATCAGCCGACCTTGTCGACCACCGGCGGTACGTCGGATGCGCGCTTCATCAAGAATTACTGTTCGGTGGTGGAATTCGGTCTGGTCGGCCAGACCATGCATGCGATCGACGAGCGCGTGCCGGTCAGCGAACTCAGGGCGCTGACGCAGATCTACCGGCTGATCCTCGACCGCTACTTCGCGGCCTGATCCCGGCCTCCGCCAAAACAAAACGTCCCCGCTTGCGCGAGGACGTTTCAAATCTCGATAGACGGAAAAGCCTTACCGGCCGAACACGTTCAGGCCGAGCTTGTAGCTGAGGCCGATCTGCGCGGTCCATTGATTGGCATCGCCGTACTGCACGATCGGCGAATCGGCAGCATCGCCGATCAGCTTCTCGTAGGTCACCTTGCCGATGACGGCCCATTCCGGCGACACTTCATAGCGGGCATTCAGTTCGCCGCCGACGCCCTTGAAGCCGCCACCAGCAGAATAAGCTGCCAGCAATGGCGAACGCGCCGCCTCAGCTGCGGTCACGCCGAAATAGGTCTGCATATAGTCCTTGCTGGCAAAGCTCGCGCGCGGACCGACGGTAATTTCCGTCACGGGATCCGGCCGCCAGATGAAATCGAGGCCGAGTTCGCCGGAAAAGCCATCCGAACCGCCGAAGCCCTGGCGGATCGCCGCCCAAGGGCGAACCGCGCCGAAGGTATAGGAGAACTTGCCGCCCGCCTCGAAGGTCGCATCGACATCATTCAGGCCGGCCAGCTGCGAATAATCCGAGGCCTTGCGCTTCTGGATGTAGCGGAACGACGGCGAGAACGCGAAACCCTGGTCGAATCGATTGTTGGAAATCGGAGCAAAGCCCGGGATCGCCAGATAATGCAGCGTCACGATCGGGAATGGTTGGACGACATTGACGCCCGCGCCCTCGTAAGCGGGCTTCACCAGCGCGCCGGCACCGATCTCGATGACGACATCGTATGGATTGGGCGCCGGCGTATAGGCGGGTGCGGTGGCAGGCGGAATGTCAGCGGCCAATGCGGCGCCGGCGCCCATGGTGGCGCAGAGCGCGATCAAGCCTGTACGAAACACTGTCATCGATTAAGTCCCCCTGGCCCCACCCTAGGAATGGCCGGTTACGGAATTCATATCAAGCTTCGTCCGTTCCTGCACGGTGCAACGATAGGGTAAACAAAATTTGGGCGGTGGCGGATGGGCAACACATTGGGCAAACACCGATCGCCGCGATTGGCCGAGGCGGCCAATGCGGCGCCCTTCGCGGCCATCCCCTTTCTCGCAAAAGGTTCTACACTGGTCGCCAATACCGCCGCCCCTTCCGGAGTGTGAAGACCCATGGCCGAAGACAAGACCGTCCGCCGCTTCCTGCATTTCCGCTTTTCGCTGCCGACGGCCGATTCGGCCCAGCTGTTTGCCATGATGCGCAAGGCCACACCTTACACGACGATCTTCGGCGAAATGCACGTCCGCTTTCTCCAGAATGCCGACGATCCGTCCAAGATCATCCAGATCGTCGAATATGACGCGCCGCTATCACTGGAAGCCAACCGCCAGACCATTGCCTCCGACCCGCGCGTTCAGACCTATCTGCAGATGTGGCGCGCCATGGTGCCGAATGTGCAGGTCGATGTGTATCGCGAGATCGAGGAGTAGCGCGCCTCTCGTTCCGCTCGCTCCCAAGAAGACCTACGTCATGCCGGTTGCGTGAGCACAGGTCGCCGCATCATCCGCTCATCCCGGCGCAGGCCGGGATCCAGATTACGCGCACCACTCTACCGCTCGTCCCCGCGAAAGCGGGGACCCGGAGCCACGCGCACGAACCTCGAGGATGCACTCCCGGATTCCCGCTTTCGCGGGCATGAGCGGAGTGTGAGGCTCCCCGCTGGCAATAGGCGTCACCGTCATGGCCGGGCTTGTCCCGGTCATGACGATGGATGGCTCTTCAACCGCCACCACTCACCATCAGCGCCGGTCGCAAAACCACATCAAACGAGCACCCCTTATCCACGTTCCTCTCCTGAAAAATTTTTTCAGCGTGGAACGTGGGCTTTTCCCGCGTGGTTAGGCGGCAAAAAGGGAGTGCAGAAGATGAGATATTTCGTTTGCCTCGCCGCCGTCAGCTGTGCGGCTGCATGTTTCTCAATCGCCATGTCATCGACCGCAACGGAAAGCGGCTATGCCAGTGCCTATCATCGCGTGGCCTCACGATGAACCTCGCATCTTTTCGGCAGAGAAACGAAGAGGACACGCAAGACGTCTGGACCGTCTTGTTCGCCATCATTGGACTTGCTGTCGCGGCGGTCTGGCTGTTCTAGCTTAAGCCGCGTTCTTGAGGCAGCCGCGCGGGCCACAGGCTGATTGCGCGATCCGGCCTGCGTGATCGAAGGTCATGAACATTCTCACGGGTTTCTCTTCGAAGCTGAGATAATCGACGACCGCGCGTCCGTCCTGAATCTGCAGCTTGATGAGCGAGAACGCTTTTGGCAGCGCCGAGCGAAGTTTCGGCACCCAATATTGCAGGATCGCTTCATGTCCCGCATACACTGCATCGCCGCTGCAAGCGCATTCGAGTGACGCGTCGGGCGAATAGAGCGACATCAGACCGATCAGATTTCTACCCGCGGCTGTATCAATCCATCGCTTCGCCTTCTCCTCGATATGGGAGCGAGCCTTCCAGTGCGCGTGATTTTTCTCGCTGAGACCCAGCGTGCGCATACGGCGTTTGATCGTGTTGACCGAGCGGTTCAGTCGAACCGACAGCCGGGCCGGGCTGATTTTATCGGTGATGGCTTGGGCCAGAAGAGCATCTTCGGCATCGGTCCACGGCGTATTCTTCAACTTCATGATGTCGTCTGCGAGTAATGGCTACGTCCAGCAAGCTGGATTGGCTATCGTCTTTTCAGCAAGTGTAGCCTGTACAGCCACCGAATACACTATTCATTTAGATGAATAGATCTGCATTTTCCGCAGCGCACTCTGGCTCACGCGGAGCCGTGGCGAATGACCGACGTCCATTCAGAACCTGCCGACGTAGCAAAGCCATTGCGACAAAAAGTATCCGGCCATCGGAACGCTTCCAAAGCTTCGTTGTTAGCAGCGCGCTTAACAAGGAGGAGCAGATCATGCGTACCATTCTTGCAACCGCGGTTCTCGCAACTTTCGCTTCCTATGCATTGGCACAAACAACAACTGAATATTACGTCGTGCAGGATGTGAAGACGAAGAAGTGCACCATCGTCGACAAGAAGCCCACAACCACCACGGAAGTGACGGTTGTTGGCGACGGCGTCTACAAGACCCGCACGGAAGCAGAGACCGGCATGAAGACCGTGAAGGTCTGCAGCACCAATTAATCTCATTTTTTCGAAGGGGGCCGTCTGCCCCCTTCTTTTCTTCTTCTGAGGAGCAAAAGACATGGCTGACGGCGGTGGCGGCGCGAGCGGAGTGCTCGGCGTTCTGGTTGGCGCTATTATCGTTTTAGGTGTTGGCGCAGCCGTCCTGATGGCGACCGGCGTGATCGGCGGAGGATCGAAAGGACCGTCGCTGACGGTTCAAGTCCCAAGCACGAAATAAGAATCGCAGGCGGCCGTAAGCGGAGCAAGCCTTCGCTTCGGCCGCGCGCTCATCCATCCGTCAAGATTATGGGACTTATTGACCGCTCATCCCGGCGCGGGCCGGGATCCAGAGCAGTGAACACTCTCTCGCCGTCCTCGCGAAAGCGAAGACCCGGAATCGCAAGCACCAACCTCACTGAGACAGTTCTGGATTCCCGCCTTCGCGGGAATGACCGAGGCGGGTTAGCTATCACCGTCATGGCCGGGCATGAGCCGTTGCAGACGGCGTCTTAACGCCTGGTGTCCCGGCCATCCACGTCTTGCTTGAGCCGAGATGGGCAACCGGCAGTCGCCTTAACTCCGCAACTCCGCCAGTCCCTCATACAGCTTCAGCGCTTCGGGATTGGCGAGCGCCTCGGTGTTCTTCACCGCGCGACCATGCACGACATCACGCACGGCGAGTTCGGTGATCTTGCCGGATTTGGTGCGCGGGATATCGGCGATCTGGATGATCTTCGCCGGCACGTGGCGCGGCGACGCGCCAACACGGATCTTCTTCTTGATGGTGTCGCGCAAGGCGTCGTCGAGCGTGACGCCATCCTTGCAGCGCACGAACAGCACCACGCGTACGTCATTGTCGAAATCCTGGCCGATGGCGATGGCTTCCATCACCTCGGGGATCTGCTCGACCTGCGCATAGATTTCCGCGGTGCCGATGCGCACGCCGCCGGGATTGAGCGTCGCATCCGAGCGACCGTGAATGATCAGGCCGCCATGCTTGGTCCATTCGGCAAAGTCGCCATGGCACCACACGTTCGGGAAGCGCTCGAAATACGCAGCGCGATATTTCGCACCATCCGGATCGTTCCAGAACATCACCGGCATCGAGGTGAAGGGCCGCGTGCAGACGAGTTCGCCCTTTTCCTGTTCGATATGGCGGCCGTCATCGGACCATACATCAACCGCCATGCCGAGGCCGGCCGCCTGGATTTCGCCGCGCCAGACCGGCGCGGTCGGATCGCCGAGCACGAAGCACGACACGATATCGGTGCCGCCGGAAATTGAAGCGAGATGCAGGTCGCTCTTGATGTCAGTGTAGACGTAATCGAAGCTTTCGGCGGCGAGCGGCGAACCGGTCGATGTCATCACCCGCACGGATGACAGGTCATGCGTCTTTGCCGGCACGACGCCGGCTTTTTTCAGCGCGTCGATATATTTCGCTGATGTGCCGAACAGCGTGATCTTTTCGTCCTGCGCGTAATCGAAGAGGACGTCCGGCTTGGGCGCGAAGGGCGAGCCGTCCCACAAGATGAGCGTGGCGCCGGCGCCAAGGCCGGAGACCAGCCAGTTCCACATCATCCAGCCGAGGGTGGTGAAGTAGAACACGCGATCGCCGTCACGGACGTCGCTTTGCAGGCGATGCTCTTTCAGATGCTGCAGCAGCGTGCCACCGCCGCCATGGACGATGCATTTGGGCACGCCGGTCGTACCGGACGAGAACAGGATATAGACCGGGTGGTTGAACGGCACGGGTTCGAAGGTGATGGCCTTCGCCGTGTGCGGCTTAAGGAAATCAGCGAGCGTCACCGCCCGCGGAACGGCGGCGGCAACCTTGTCCGCGGTCTGCAAATAGGGAACGATGACGACCTGCTGCGCGGTCGGCAGCTGGCGCGCGATCGCATTCAGGCGGTCGGTGAGATCGATCGCCTTGCCGTTATACCAGTAGCCGTCGACCGCCAGGAACACCTTCGGCTCGATCTGGCCGAAGCGGTCGAGCACGCCGCGCTCGCCGAAATCGGGCGAGCAGGACGACCAGATCGCGCCGAGCGAGGTCACCGCCAGCATCAGCGCCACCGACTCGGGCAAGTTGGGCAGCATCGCGGCGACGCGGTCGCCCTTGCCGATGCCGGCCGCCGTCAGCGCCTGCTGCGCACGCGAGACCAGCGCCTGCAATTCGTCGAAGCTCAGGCGATAGGTCACTTTGTCCTCGCCGCGGAACACCATGGCATCGCCGGGACCGGTCTTGCGCAGGAGGTTTTCGGCGAAATTGATGCGGGCATCAGGGAAAAACTGCGCGCCCGGCATTTTATCGCCGTCGATCAGCTTGCGGTCGCCCTTGTCGCCGATAACGCCGCAGAAATCCCACACCTGATCCCAGAACAGGTCCGGATGCGCGACCGACCAGGCATGCAGCTCTTTATACGAGCTGAGCGACACGCCGTGCCGCTCATTGACCTGCCGCATGAAAGCCATGACCTGCGTTCCGGCCACGCGTTCCGGTGACGGTATCCACAGCGGCTTGTCGGTCATGCCTTCGTCTCCTCTTGCCGCTGTTCTAATAATACCCGCGGGCATAAACCACAAAAACCACACACCCGGCCGGATGGTTGTCCACGCCCTGTACAGCCACGAAAGGGTCACAGACGGGTGTACAAGCTTCACCGTGGGAACGGCGGCGCCCTGTCCGCCCTTAGAACTTCGGAATCATCCTCTTGTCAGCGGTCACTGGCTTAAAGCGCCTCTGTCTTGCCGTATGTGTGCTGATCGTGGGCCTGTTCGGGGCGCTCGCGGTCGTCTCATTCCTGATTCCGAAGGATCAGGTGCGCGAGGCGGTGAAGGCGGAGATCCGCAACGTCACCGGCCTCGATCCGGATTTGCGCGGCGGCGTCTCGGTCTCGCTCTTTCCCTATGGCCAGGTCGAATTGTGGGACGTGGCGCTCGGCGACAATGCCGGCGAGCCGCCCTTGCAGGCCTCGCGGGTGGTGGCGCGGTTAAGCTTCCTGCCGCTGGTGCTCGGCCAGATCGAAATCGCCGACATTACCCTCGCCGATCCGCGCATCGTTGTCACCGTCGATGCCCAGGGCAAATCGAACTGGTCGCCGCTCCTCAATTCG
>Ga0164243_10005916_pt1 | contig 18593 bp, 20 predicted proteins | sample OricompcompostOP_FD_108781 | JGI IMG/M metagenome (GOLD analysis project Ga0164243, IMG submission 108781) | Organic Plus compost microbial communities from Emeryville, California, USA - Original compost - Organic plus compost (OP) | ecosystem: Engineered > Solid waste > Mixed feedstock >... | reverse complement strand
GTGGCTGAAATACACGCTGGAAAACATCATGACCATAAACCACAAGAACCTGAAAGACTTGTATCCGCAGAATTATAAAAGAAAACTGCAGGAATCAAATATGTAGTTCATAGGGCGGATACCTCAGAACTGGTACATTTCAAGACGTTGGACGGCGTTTCTGCACAAGCCATCCTATATAAGCCGGAAAACTTCGATGCCTCCAAAAAATACCCTATGCTCATCCTATACTATGAAAAAAAATCAGATGAGCTCAATAAATACCGGCACCCAATAGTAGAAAACGGAGGAGAACTGGACATTGCGTGGTTTACAAGTCATGGTTACCTGGTATTGTTGCCGGACATTTATTACAAAACCGGAGAGCCCGGTCCCAGCGCTTACCGGTCAGTGGTGGGAGCAGCCCAATACATGGCGCAACGGCCTTATGTAGACAAAAACCGTATGGGCATACAGGGACATAGCTTTGGCGGGTACGAGACCAATTACTTGGTTACGCATAGCGAACTCTTTACCGCAGCAGTATCATCGTCCGGAGTTTGTGATATCACGAGTGATTATGGTAATGTGTGGCCGGGGGATCAACCAAGGCAAGAATATTGGGAAGCAAGGAGGAGTGTTAGTATGGGCACTACACCCTGGGAAAACCCGAGCTTGTATATGAAAAATTCCCCCATTTTTTTTGTAGACCAGGTGAAAACCCCCATATTAATGATGCAAAACAGGAATGATAAAAATGTGCATTTTGGACAGGGCCTAGAATTCTTTCTAGCACTGCGTCGGGCCGGCAAGCGGGTTTGGATGCTGGAATATGACAATGGAGGCCATGGCGTTGGGGGAGATGATTACAAAGATTACCTGCTTCGCATGACCCAGTTCTTTGACCACTATCTCAAAGGGGCCCCGGCACCCAAATGGATGACGCAAGGCAATCCCGCTGAAGATAAGGGATATGAAGATGGTATGGAGCTAGTACGCGAAAAGGACAAAAACGGAAATTGGCTCACCCCTGGACCGGGTCTGGTCACAGAAGAGGAGCAAAAGAGAATTGACGAATATTCGAAAACCCCGCTAAAGGATAAACTCAAAGAGTGGGTGAATGATGAGCATCAGGAATAGATAATCAACAACGCGATCAATGAAATTTAGAACAAGAAAGTACTTGTTGCTAGCCACTGCTTTGCTCAATTTTTGGACGAGCGGACTTCAAGCACAGGAAATATATACGATGCAAAGTGTGCCTATGCAGACCCGTTGGGCAAAAGACGTGACACCGGATAGTGCCTTGCCGGAATACCCCCGCCCGCAACTAATACGGAACAGTTGGGCGAACCTGAACGGATTGTGGGAGTATGCGGTTACCGATAGCATGACGACTTCACCTACCTATGAAGGACAAATTTTGGTGCCGTACCCGCTGGAGTCGGCGCTCTCGGGGGTGAAGCGTACACTGCTACCCGAGCAACGGCTCTGGTACCGACGGTCGTTTGATAGCCCTTCTGGCGCAAAAGGCGACCGCCTCCTCCTACATTTCGGTGCCGTGGATTACCAATGCCGGGTGTATGTAAACGGACAGGAGGTGGGCACCCACGAAGGCGGCTACACGGCGTTCAGTTTCGATATCACCGATTTCTTAAAAAGCGGAACGAATGAACTCGTCGTCAAAGTCTATGACCCATCCGATGCGGGCATTGGTCCAAGGGGCAAGCAGGTGCTTAATCCGCAGAATATTTACTATACGCCAAGTTCCGGCATCTGGCAGACGGTTTGGCTGGAAACGGTGCCGAAGGATTACATTGCAGGGTTGAAGATGACGCCCGATGTGGATAACGGAACCGTCCGCGTCTTGGTAGAATCGGCGACAGATAAGCCGGTCAGGGTGACCGCGGCGGGCCGGGCGGTAAAAGGCCATGCCAATACGGAGATTTCGTTGCCGATAGGTGATGTGCGGTTGTGGTCGCCCGCCGACCCCTACCTCTACGACTTGGAAGTAACCTTGGGAGCGGATAAAGTAAAAAGCTACTTCGGCATGCGCAAGGTGTCGGTGGAAAAAGATACAGATGGTCACGACCGCATTTTCCTGAATGGCAAACCGTATTTCAATCTGGGCACGCTCGACCAGGGGTTCTGGCCGGATGGGCTGTATACTGCACCCACAGATGAGGCATTGGCGTTTGACATCAAGGCCATCAAAGCGATGGGCTTCAACACCGTCCGCAAACACATCAAGGTCGAGCCGGCACGGTGGTACTACCATGCCGATAAGCTGGGAATATTGGTGTGGCAGGATTTCGTGCAGCCCAACCCCAACCTGCCACCCGGAGCGAAGGAAATCTTCCAAAAGCAGGGGGCCGAGATGATGGCGCAATTACATAACCACCCGAGCATCACCACCTGGGTACTGTTCAACGAGAAGTGGGGGCAGTACGACCAGGCCCGGCTTACCCAATGGGTGAAGGATACCGACCCATCGCGATTGGTAAACGGCCACAGCGGCGAATACCTCTATGTGAACGAGAAGCTGCGTTCGCCATCGCCGGATGCGTATGTCAATTCCGATATGACCGACGTGCACAGCTACCCCGACCCGATGAACAGCCTGCAATTGGACGGCAAAGCACGGGTGCTGGGTGAATTCGGCGGCATCGGGGTATTCATACCCGGCCATCAATGGAACACGGGCAGTGCCTGGGGTTACGTCAATGAAAAGCCCGCAGCCCTAAAGGCAAAGTACAGCATCATGAACAAGCACCTCCAGTTGCTGCAAAAAGAAGGGCTATCCGCAAGTATCTATACCCAACCGTTTGACGTGGAGGGCGAGCAGAATGGCTTGATGACCTACGACAGGGAGGTGGTTAAGATCCCGTTTGCGGAATTGCGCGAAATCCATCGGCCACTGAACCCCGATATGGGGCAAATCCCACAGGTCACGGCAACCGATGCCGACCTCACCGATCCGGCGGTGACCTACGAAAAGGCACTACAGGAATACATTGACGGTCGGGAAACCGATTTAAAGGAGTTAGCCATGCTGGCCGCCCAGACAGGCGACGCAGCGGGTAAGAACCGCTTCAACAACTTGTATATCCAGTCATTGAAAGCACCATATACCAATGAAGAGTTCAATTTCATTTCAGCATCCACACGGAAGGTATCAGATCCCGGATTCCGAATATTACTCGATGAACTAAAGGAACAGCCTGCACGGCAACTGCACGAGCAACTGATGAACATCGTCTTCGCGGATGTCATCCAGCCCTATGTACCCACGCCCGATGCCCGGCCGGATTGGGAAGAAGTACGGGAGAAAGTGAAGGACTACGACGCTCCGGGTGAGGAAATCTTCCTGCGTGCGAAGACCATCCATACACTCAACCAGCAGGATTGGGACGCATTCCGGCCCGTAGCAAAGGAATACCTGGAAAAGTACGGTGAATTCATCAAGCCGGAAGAAAAACAATTATTCGAGGAAAAGCTATGAAAGCGGTTGGTTTTTTTTCGCTGTTCCTATTAGCCGGATTGACCAGTTGCGCCGTCCAACACTCACAGGAGGAATCTGGTCGCATGAAAGAAAAGGCCACAGTCCGTCCGGAAGTCTGGGAAGTCGAACTGCTGGCACTATCCGGCCAGGGCTTCGCGCCGCTTGGGATAACCGATCGGACGGGGCTTACCCCGGTTGGGGTAGACGTTACCCTATGGAATGCCGGCAAGGCAACCTTTCGGTTCAGCTGTCCGAAAGATTCCTCCGCATCGGTGCACCGCTTCTGCGAGGCGCTGCGTAACGACGGCCGCCTGCAAGTAATGCGGCTGTCCCGAATAGAATAAAGGCTCATGTGTTTGTAGAAACGTTCCCTGTCCGGCACTTGCCGGATGGGGGCGTTTATCTGGCACGGGTACATAAGAAGTTCCTTGACATACGACCACGATCCGATCTACACAAGAAAGGAAACGCCAGAAAGGTACCCGCATGCCAGTCCCGCTCCAACGTAGGGGGGCGAAGGGCCATGCAAGTCCTCAGTTAGCTTCACGAGCGCCCGGACAAGCAGAAACGATGTAGGTCGCTGTCCCCCTCTGGAGGGGGGTGCGATGGACAATGAGCGTCGGGAGGGGGAGGTAACCAAAATTCCATCGAACCCTACACCCATTGCAGATAAGTGTAATTTTAGCTAAATTTGCATAAAGCGATGTTGCTGGATAATGCGAAGAGAATCATGGCTACAGCATTGAATAATACCCAACTGGAAATTTTGAAACTGTTCAGCGAGGAACAGTCCGAGCAGGAGTTGCGCGAAATCAAGTCCCTCTTGGTTGCCTACCTCGCGGACAAGGTGACCCGGGAGGCGGACCAAGCGTTCGATGAAAAAGGCTATACCAAGGAGATTTTCGCGAGCTGGAAGGCCGAACATTTCCGCAGCGCCAGCAACGGATGACCGTCGTCCTCGACTGCAACATCATCGTTATGAGCCTGACCTCAAGATCCGATGACAATCCAAACTAACGCCATCGACGAATTTCTCGATAAGCTGCACTAACGTAGGCAAGGAAGGATCATTTGTTACTCCAGAAAGGTAACCCGCATGGGGTGCGAAGGGCCATGCACGTCCTCAGTTAGCTTCACGAGCGCCCGGACAAGCAGAAACGATGTAGGTCCCTATCCCCCTCCGGAGGGGGGTGCGGTAGGCTACGAGCGTCAGAAGGGGGAGGTGCCCAAAAACATTATCAGAAATTAAGTTGATGGATTGCGCCAACTTGGGGCGTGTAGCATCATTTTAGACGATTCCTTTTACCCAAGAAATTCAACATGTTGGATTGAGCCAACTTGGGGTGCATAGCACTCCTATGGCGAGATCAACATCTTGAATTGCCGCACCGCTCCTCTGGCGAACCCATCAACTTAATGTTACCCAAATAAATGTTAGATTTTTCAAAAGTAACCTTCAGGGACTTCGAAGACATTCCAGGCATGGATGTATTCGGCAGGTCCAGAATCTTCTCAAGATTCACCCGGTACATGGCCGACAGCGGCCACATGAACTACCGGTTGGAGACACTCACGGGTTGCGGCCCGGAGATGACCATCCGTACGCCGTTCGACAATGCGCCGCGCCGCTGCGTGAGCTTTGTCAGCAACGACTACCTCAACTTCAGCCAGCACCCCGCCGTCAAGCGGGCCGCCCAGTCGGCCATCGAGCTGTACGGCACGGGCAGCGGGGCCTCCCCGCTCATCGGCGGGCATTTCACCTACCACCGCCTGCTCGAAGAGCGCATCGCGGCATTCTTCGCTAGGCAGGCCGACGAGGCCGCGATTTTCACTACGGGCTATACGGCCAACAGCGCCACGCTGCTTTCCTTATTGCGCAGCCAGGACATGGCCCTGGTCGATTCCGCCGCCCACACGAGTGTACAGGAAGGCCTGCTGCACACCAACCGCAAGACGTTCCGGCACAACGATATGGATGCCCTGGAGCACCTGCTCCGCCTCGTGAAGGACAAATACCAGACGCGCATGGTCATCGTGGATGGTGTCTATTCGCAGGACGGCGACATCGCCCCGCTGGACAGGCTGCACGAGCTGTGCCAAGCACATGGCGCTTACCTGATGGTCGACGATGCCCACGGGGTGGGGGTAGTCGGCGAAACGGGCCGTGGCGCGCTGGAAATGTACAACCTGCTCGACAAGGTGGACATCCTCACCGGCACCTTCAGCAAGACGTTCGGCGGCATCGGCGGCTATGTGATTGCCAGTCCGGAGCTCATCAATTATTTAAAATTCCAGTCCCGCCAGCAGATCTTCTCGGTCACGGCCACCCCCGCGGTGATGGGCATCGTCCGGGCAATCGACCTGGTCGATGAGGAGCCGCACTGGCGGCGCCAATTGTGGGAGAATGTCGAGCACCTGCGCAGCGGCCTGCTCGGGCTGGGCTTCAACATCGGCGATACCGCCTCGCCCATCATCCCGGTCAAAATAGGTGACCCCCACCTCACGGGCGACATCGGCCGCATGCTGCTGGAGCGGGGCATCTTCACCAACCCCATCCTGTACCCGGCCGTGGCCCGCAAGGATGCCCGCATCCGCATCAGTTTGATGGCCACCCACACCCGCGCCCACCTCGACCGGGCACTGGCCGTCTTCGAAGAGGTCGGCCACCATTTCGGGTTATTGGGGTGACGGGCGGTTAAATATGCTATTGTTTAGTTTATCGTGTGTTTGTAGGGGACCGGCGCCAGCCGGCCCCTTTTTTCATAGTATGAAAGCGAGAAACTGAAGCCTCGACATATAACTTGCTACTATCGTGGTTAAGAGAGCTGTGGCGATAATTAGCAACAAAAATGCAAATCGATTTTCATTGTCTATATTTGAAAAAAATCATCGCATGAACCGGGAGTACCTAGAAGATCTTCTGTCACAGGCTCAACAAAAAAGCTTTCCATATACAGAGCCAAAATGGGACGAGATAAAAGTCAAAGCCGCTGAAGCGATCAGGTACCTTTTTAGCGATGGCGGAATGACTGCTGTCAAACTTGAACACCTCAGTTTCTTTTGGACTTCTCCATCCAGTACGTCAACCAACAGATCGACGAACTTCGAGCAGTCCAAAGCGTTTTTAATTAGCACATTGGAAGCAAGAATTGAAATTCTGAAACTTGAGGAGGAAAAAAAGAAAAACCAAGCTGCGATTTCGGATTCGACTCAGGAACGGGTCGTTTTAAAGCAAATTTCTGATCTCAAAGCTTTTTCCAATTCCCAGACGGAGCAGATTAATTTGTTGAAAAAAGAAAACGATTTAAACAACGAAACTATAATCTCTTTGCAGGCTGAAAATGCCGATTTAAATCGGCAAATAAACGATTTTCCTGCGGCTTTAAAACAGGCAAGTAGAATAAAAAATCTCAAATCGTTAACGCTTTGGCTAACCATAGTTGGTATAGCCATTGCTGCAATGGCTATTATGTACGATCTTGGTAAGGATAACGGCATAAAGCAATACGACATTGAAAAGCGTTCGCTTGATGACGAGAATCGCATGCTCAAAAAGACATTGGACGATAAAGATAAAACCATCGATAGTATCCGATCCATTATCAAAGAAAGCCAAAACCAAGCAGAATGAATAAACTTAATGGACAGATTGCCTCAATAGGCCGTTACCGGCAAAAGAGTTAACTGAAGTTCAAATTCACCCGATCAGCTTCGGTCGCGACGTTAATAACATGATGAATTAAAAAGGCATCGACCAAAGAAAGGGCATAGTCCCGATCGATGGGCAACATGTCTGGCTTTAAAACTTCGTCAACATACTGTTCGGGGTTCCATGATTTACGTACTGATCCCGGATGTTTAGGTTCAATCCGTTGTAGGATATCCTCAAATTTCTTGCTTGCTATTTCAATAGCCTCGTTGCGATCTGCACCAACCAATGGCAACGCAGAAATTTTCACACCACTTTTCATTTTCGTTGGTTTAGGTTCAATGACTTGATTTTCATTCGACGGCTTTTCGCTCTTCGTCAAACGGTAGTCGTAACCATCAGGTTGGTGGCCAGCTACATCAGCGAACACCGTGTTGAAAATGTCCAGTTTAGTCTCATCGTCAAATAATACTCCGTTGTCATGTGCTGCACCCGAGATATAAATCTCCCATTCTTCAACACTGACCTTATGCATGTTATCGAATAGCAGCTTTGCTAATTCCAATGCTGCCGGAGAAGCCTTAAGCATGGCTGTCCATTTTTCAAATCCCGCCAACTTCGCAATGATATGTTGGGCCTTCATCAGGGTGAAATCGTTTTCATCGATGTCGAAGTCAGTAACCAGCGCATCCACATCGAAAAACTTCGGCGTGTATGCAAAGAGATTAGCGCCCAACGAAGAGTCGAAATAAGGCTTTTGTGTTTTGAAATCTTTGTGAAGATTTTTTGCCTGGCGTTTGAAGTACGCAATAGTTTTCATAATACATTCCTTTTGTACCAGCTTAGTTATCCTGAATAGTTGCGTTCGTAATCTTTAGTTGGATAATAAGCAGGTAGGTTTGCATTATTAAACCATTGGCTGATGAAATCTTTGCACGAACGGGCCAGCTCGCCAACAAGCATATGCAATGGTAGGAATAAAATCTGATTTTACAAAACCTAACAATCCCAGCTCGACGGTTGATGGCGAAGTTGATGAAACGTACCATGAATTTAAAGGACGCCTCAGCGTTCAAAATTATCGGATTGAATTAGATCGAGTGAGACGATGCCTGTAAACCCCACAACGTAGATATCAAACGCCATGCCTCTTTCGCTGTTTGCGGTAGCACAAACCAGCCTCTTTGTTTAGATTCACGAAAACCCCGAAAAGCAGAGCCGCTGTAGGTCACTGTCCCCCGCTGGAAGGGGGCGCGATGGCGTTGCGCGCAGGGGCGGGGAGGTAAGAACGATTATAACATAGCCCAATTGAGCCTCAATTGAGAAAAATTGCTTATTTCGTGAGTATTCCGTTAATTTGTATATAATTCATTCAATAATGACCTAATATGATAGATCTAAACCAAGCAGCCGAAATCCGGCAACATCTCATCACTCAACTTGCGTCAAACGGCTACAGTTATATTCTAGAAGAGGCCATGATCAGACAGGAGTTACAAGACTCACGGGAATATGCGAATAATCCGACCAATGCACTATATCAATTTATCGATTCCATAATACAGGTGTTTCGTAGTAAATCAAATGGTGATTATGAAACTATTCTGCAGCGGTTCAATGAAATGTTGATTGGCGACAACCAAGTAAAACGGCTGCTGGTTAGCCTATCGGATAAAGATAATCAGACATATGACCTCCGTGAGTTACCGGACTATACTCCAATTATCGACGTGTTGGAAGAAGTACAGAAAGCTATTTATGGTGAATAATGAATACGTTGACTCCTGAAACCGTTGAAGAAATTAAAGCTAAAATCGAATCGATTTTAGTCACGCATACAGCGATTGCGCCATCTACAGTCAAAAACCTGTTGGACATTTCCCAGAATAGTTTGCAAGGCAAATTGTACGAAGCGTATGTTATCTCTTATGTTTGCGAGCAACTCACACTCCAGGAGGGGATGCATATAAAGTTGGTCGGTGGAACTGGTCTTCGGTTTCGACAGAAAGGTGGCCCCATTAACCGAAGCTTTCCCTATTTCGAAGTCTACCGGGGAGCCCGCCATATCGGCGATCTGTTTACCGATACATACTTTCACACGCTCAGTTATCATATACGTGGTAGCACTTATCCGTCTGTAGCTGATTATCACGAGCTTGATATTGGCTTGTTTAAACCAGGAGCAAGTGGTATGCCCGATATATCTGAAGTGTTATTGGCCATTGAATGTAAGAACACGAGTATCAAAAAAAGCATCGTGCGCGAAATGCTTGGTTTTCGCCGAGAACTCGCACTTTACCCTGGGAGGCTTAATAAGTCCATATTTGAAAAATGGCCGGCATCAGAGGTTTTCGCCGAACCGGCGTCTGTCCATATGATCTTCAGCACGGATAGTCACGTTCTTCGGTTCAAAGAAAACTTAGAAATATTCGGTATTTTAGCCGTACATTTAGATTTGCCATAAATTACTGAATTCATGAGGATCACTATCGATATCGAATTAAATGACACAGAAAAAAAGCTGTTGGCGCGTATTCTGAAGACGGAGGACGACGATTCGCTGGCACAAAGGTTCGGTGCCATCACGAGTGCGGCGGCCGAAGAATATAAAGTAATGATCCTTGGACAAAAAGTATTTACCCGGGGGCGGGATATACAAGAGTTCCGTTTGTTTAGCTTGATCAAATTTTATTTCGACGGACGGATTCCTAATGAACAGGAGGTTTGTGCGCTTTTCCAATGTCGACCTTCCGAGGCCAAGACCTTGATCAATTCCATTAGGGCAAAGTATCAGTACCAGCTGGAACAGGCCATAGGTAAAAGCCTAAAGGCGATAATTGATAAAGCGAAGCGGGATGATAAAACGAAACAATACAAGTTTACGCTGAGTAGCGCAGTCCTTAAAGAAGAGATCAATCGAATCCTACTGAATGTCGATCCACAGCTGCCACAATTGGAAAGAGTGGGTACCAGTGGTGGGGAATATGCTCTACAAGCGTCCGCTCATACCGCGCTGATCGATGCACTAGAAGAAATGACGAAGTAATATGTTGGCGTCACAGGTACTCTCATCGGCAAGCATTCTGCTGGCAATATTGACAGCCCTTTATGGGTTGTTTTATCCCGCCATAAAAGAGGTGATTGAGGTGGATGTAAAAACAGGTTCAATAGCTGAAGATAATGAGGCAAATCTACATAAGGCTACCCGGGTCCGTCGCGGCAAGGTTTGGCCGCTGGAGATGGGCGTTGTTATGCTGTTTGTGATATTTTTGCCAGAAGCTTGGAAGGATATCCGGTTAAGTGTTACTAATCTCGTAGATTATGGGTTTTCGGGCACAGAATACGATATCACTGTGGCTGCTTTTCTAGCTGTAACGCTGTTCACGTTTGTACAAATGTGCAACATTCTCGTTTTGGCTGGAAAAGTGAGAAGAAAAGAGCAAGACTTAAAAAAGGAATACGCTGCCGCAATAGCCGAAAAGAGTAAAAAAAATAAGACCTAAATAGGGCGATATCGATTCGCGATAGCACCAACGTACCTCCGTGGTTATATGCTCGAACTCCCGGCCAAGCAGAGCCGATGTGGGTCACTGTCCCCCGCTGGAGGGGGGGCGCGATGGGATCAAGCGAAGGGAGGGGGAGGTACCCCGAAAAACTCAACAACCTGTATGCCTTTCAATGTAGTCAATCAAGGTGCGCTCAACACTAGCTAAGTCGCGGAGTACCATCTCATCATTGAATCGAAGAACCGTGAATCCCATAGCCTTTAATGCACGTTCACGAATAACATCATTCTCAGCCACCTCGTCAAATTGGTGTGTAAGCCCGTCGACTTCAATAACCACCATCAGCTCTTTACACAAAAAATCAGTGATATAATTTCCGACGGGCCGCTGCCGGGTAAATCGATAGCCCATTAGTCGCTTTCCACGCAGCAGATATTTCCAAAGGCATGCTTCTGCCTTAGTCATACCCTTCCGGTTACGGCTAGCCAATGCTTTCAGGTCCCGATTATAATGCCAAAGATTAGATTGATCTGCTTCTTGCATTAGTCAAAGATAAAAATTATAGCAGCAATCGATCGCATCTGGACATTATGTGAATTAGTCTTTTCACAATTAGCCACCTTTGGCGCTGAGAGCAGCCGCTGGTTCAGTTAAATATTTCGTAATTTTGTATAGGTAACACAACTTAAACGTTGGAATTCATGGGATCAATTGACCTTGACTTAAAAGAAACATTAGCGGCCATCGATCGGCTAAAGGCTATGGATCTTCAGACCGTGAGCCTCAAAGATATAAAAGAACGTCTGCAAGAAATAACCAGACACTATGGGACCAAAAAAAGAGTTAGGGCAGGCTCGGTGATATGTAGGTCATTGTTGGTGCACGATGGAACGGCTATTCCAACGACTATATCCCAAATTTCATATAATCCGTTTTTAGAGACTTGTAAATTTAATAGGGCCTCATATGAAAATGATACGGCATTTTATGGCTGCCTGTCTACGGAAATTATGCAATCCTATTTTACATCGGCAATGGAAATATTGCCAAGAGAAGGAGAACGGCTCTTTTCAACCAGCGTTGTTACCGGTAAATGGATTTTACAGCATGACGCAGATTTTCTTTTTATCGGGGGAGGGGATAACTTAATTCACCTTTGTGAGGAAGGACACACCCGTCACCGGTTTTTATTCGAACACATCAGAAGGATTCCTGAAAACATCCTCTCATTCAAAGCTATTGACACATTTTTATGTAATGAATTTTCTAAAAAAGTGGATGACAATGAACGATGGAAGTATAAAATTTCTGCTGTTTACTCGCAGATGCTCAGAGAAGAAGGGCACACGGGTGTGATATTTCCGAGTGTACGAGCCAATGGAGCAGGCCTTAATATTGTCATCTTCCCCTACTTTGTCGACCAAGGTTTGATAAGTCTCGAAAGAGCCTTATACGGAACGTTTTATACACGAGAGGAAGATACAATAAATGATTACTCGATGGAAGCCTTTCCTAAAGATAACACACTAATTTGGCGCGAATCGTATAGGCACCTTTTGCATCCGAAAATAAAGGCTTACTATATCGGGAAGTCAGACGATGATTCCTTCAAAAAGTATATTCCGATGACCGATCTCGGCTCACCAATTGAAAGAGGCTGAAAGATGTGAGGTAACGCAGACAACAATTTATCAATGTCGATTAAAGTAAAACAGGCAATCCTAGAAAGCCTAGAAAAGATCAGGAATGACGACTTCGATGAGGGGACGATCAGGACATTATTGATTTCCAGTCGGGAATATTTAAGTGCCGATAGTCTTCTTCGTGAGTTGGCTCACTTTATTGCCCATCCCGAGCGAAGCCAAGGGGCTTTTTATAGAAAAATTAATAGTAGATATATCAAATTTAAATTGATTCAAGGCCAATTTGAAAAATTCGGCTTAGAACATATGAGAAAATATTGCAGAACGAATGATGAATTGAGCGATTTTTTGCTTGGCGCAATAAATGTGAATAAGATCGAGGCCAAGCTATTTGCCATCTTGTACAAAGATGGACTCGACGATGTTCCCGAGTCGCATTTGTTGAAGTACGCTAACCATACCAAGAAAGGAGCAGCTGCCATAATCAATGAGAGCTATTTTAAACAAGGTGGTTATTATTACTTAAAAATTCTAAGGACAGAGAAGATGATCGCCGACCTCGAAAGATTAGGGGTCGGTGAGACGGAAAGACTAGAGATGGAAAATGCAAAGAAGACCGTAGCCCGGTTTCGAGAGGCAATGGATACGCTTCAGCAAGTTATCCGGGGAGTTATTTACTTCCCATCAGTTTTTGACATTCAAGGACTATTAGCGGAGTTTCATGATTCTTTTAAAAAAGTACTCGATAGGTTCCAGATTGAGTCTGATTACCTCAATAGTATCGAAATTAGTATCCAAGCCATTCTTGTTTGCATTATGACGCTCTTACATGATTCAAAGTTTATATGCTATGGTAATGACGTGGCACGGGTGTCGCTATGCTCGTATATAGAGCCGGGCAAGTTTGTGAATAGCGACGAAAATGGCACAATGGAGGATCACATCTATGCGAATGGCGTTTTGGCGCTCTATGTGGCGTCGGGTCCTCGTGGTTCCAATATCCTTTCATTTCCACTCATGGTTTCCGATGTGCCGATCAAGGATTTCGTTAAATGGGATGTCTTTAAAAAAGGGGGGATAAACGAATCAATGCAGGAGCTACCCTGGATTACCGCAGCGAGAGCAGACAATAAGTTGAAGCTAGTTTAATCCTGCCGATTCTCAAAATCTTTGGTGATGTCTAAATAACGTATTTTTAACTCGCAACGTTCGTGTTTTATACGAGATTTTGACTACCATCAAAAAATATGTTAACCTTTGCATTATGGGTGTCAAAAATCCGATTCAAGGCATTATCGACAAGCTAGAAATAAAACTCACGCCATTTTTAACCTGGAATGATGAATGCATCTTGGAATTGTATGAGCGGGAAGAGCAGCTACATAAATATGTTTCTCTTAGGTATTTTAAGAAAAGCTTAGGGGATTCGATACAAGAAGCCGCCGCCGAGCGGAAGCCTTTTTCCGTAAATGATTACTCGGTGCTTTTAAATCGGATTAGGCAAATTAAGGAAAAGGACTTTGAGGTTCTATACGACCTTTATGGAGGCAAGCTTGACAAAAGTCACCTGGAACTGGGTGATTATACAATATATAACTTTACATTGGATAAGTCGCTTTTGAACAAAAAGAGCGTACATTTTGAATCGCAATTCGATAAGGTACATCGCAACGGCGATTCAAATCCTGATCCTCAAAATCTATTGATATCCGTAAAGGTCAGGGCTAAGGAAGTCTTCAAAGCGATGGAGTTGGCGGATGTTCTGATTTCCAAGTTCGAGAACATTATGGCATTTATTGGGGGGGACTTACTTAGGAGAAAGACTGTGGACATCCTTAACCATGCAGAGGACGAAAGGATTGTTAGGTACGCATTGCATGAAGGTACATCCACATTAAGTTTAAATCGAAACGCAAAAATCGACATTGACTTCAATGACGATCATTTATTCTGTGCGAAGTGCGGTAACGACCGGATTTGGAAGATTTCAGCTTCCAAAAATCCTAATAAAATAGAAAGACGCATTTTGAATGCCATCGAATGGGTCGGAAAAGGTGTGAGAGAGAAAGACAAAGCAAAAGCGTTGATTCAGTTTACATTCGCCATCGAAGGCATGCTTCAGCACGAAGTTGATAAAATTATAAATCCGTCGATTATGAGTCTATTAGGCGATACGGCAGCTTTTTGTCTGTCCGATAACGTAGATGGTCGAATGGCTATTGCCAAGCAAATCCGCGATATTTATAAAGCGCGATCCTCGGTGGCGCACGGGTCAACTTCCAATGTTGAAGATAAAATTTGGAAAATGAGCGCCCAGATAGCGAGTAAACTAATCCGGGTGTTCTTGTCCAAAGAACCTTTTCGTCGACTGAAATCACCCGACGAACTTCGGAATTATATTGAACGATTGAAGTTTCAGTGAGAAAATAATTTTAATCGGTAGGAACATGATGCCCAAATCCAGCCGGTAGTTTTCTAGAATCTTTGTCGTGTCCATTCCAGTAAATTAAAATCCGGAAATAAAAAAGAAAGCAATGCAATGATTACGGCGATAATGGAAAAGAAAAGTGACCATTTGGCCGTAGAAGACGATGTGATCCAGTTATTTCGTTGTAACTTTTTATCGTATTCAATTTCACGTTGTTGTTCCGAAAGTGCTGTAAAACCGCCCTCACTTATAAAGTTCAATCCTGCATTGGTTAACCGTATGAGTTGTATGCCGGTATCAAAAGACTTTTGAATATACCCCTTCGCCTCCAAATAATTGATATCAACGAAACTTATAGTCGTTTCAGAATACGTTTCACGGTCCTTACTAAGCATACGTAAATTGTGATCAAGCATTTCAAAATAGAACCCTCTGTCGGAAGAAAGCGCTGTCCATTCGACTATTTCGCCTATTCCGTAATTGTTGTAGAAATAAACCCAAACTTCATTCGGATAATAGTAATAAGCGATAGCCCTTTTCTCGTCGGCATCACGTACTATGACAGCGTCAGACCTTCCGGGATTGTCCGAAGGAAAAGTAGCGGGAGGGTATTGGTGTGAAAGTGTTGTCCATTTCATATCTTCGAATCTGGTGTGTTTAATTTGGACCAGCAGGTAATTTTACTAAAACTCTCCCTGGCTTACTAATAATGAATTGACTGACTTAAAAATCTTCGGACAGGAACTTTGAAGCAAAATCAAAGTACCGATAAGTTATTGGGAAACCGAACTTTTCCCGGATATGGTCTAAATAATTGATTACTTCGGCATTGGGCTTGTCGTCAGCTATGATGATTAACTTTTCTGCTTTATCTGAGGTTGGGTAATACGCATATTCCAGTATCTGGCCAAGAGCCTTCCGGATACTGATTTTTGCCGAATCGGTTTTTAGCTCGAAATAATGCCATGCACCTTGCTTGGTTTTGGCTTTGATATCTACGCGCCCTTTTTCCATATACACATGATCGGAATCATATTCCTCAGACTCCTTGAGAACATCATAGATTTCGTTTTGCATCATGTCATGGTAGGGGTCGTATTCACACTCGCCTTTGAATACGCGTCGTCTGGTTTTCGTATTCTTGCGCTTCTCGCCTCCGGAATCATCCTGATCGTCGTCAGCGCTATCGAATAGCGCAAATTTCAGCGGGCCTTTCTGGGGAAGCAGTTTGTAACGTTGGGTCGTGATGTTGCCGTCCGAATCCGAAATTTCCAGCATTTCATCTTCCAACACGATATTCTCAAATTCGAATTTGATATTGAATAGTTCTTCTGCCTTTGTTTGGTTAAAAATCCGCTGATTACCGCCTATCATTTTTACGGCTTCAGCCATCTCGTCAAGCCAACCGTTTGCCGAATAGATGGAGTGAATGTATGCCGATTCTTCTTGTGAAATACAAACCGCAGATTTAATCTGTCCAATATAATACATACATTGGAGATTATTGATCGTGTATAGCGATATGTTGTAGCTTTTCCCTACGTGTTTTCCCGATTTTACGAACAAGGGTTGCAGGAACGAATAATGGAAACCGTCTACGATTCTTGACTTATCCAATAGCCATTCTTCGAATCCGAACCCATTCCTAGCCTCATGAGCTTCTTTAGCGGTGGATTTGCCCTCAGATCCGGACGGGAACTTCCACCCATTGGTATTCCAGCATATACGGGCGATCTTATTTGCTTTGCCATATTGCAGCATCGGGTCCCGGAAGCTGTTGACCTTTTCAAGGTATCGGTTAAATAATGAAGCGTCTAACAGCGTTATTCCCTCGGGTTTACTATTTGTAATCGCCGCATCGATTTTCGGTTTGATGTTTTCGATGAATTCATCCAGGTTCGCAACATAGTCTGTGCCTGAAAATGACAGATACCATTTGTTTTTCGATCCGTCTTTCTTGAATCCGTCAATTTGGTCAGCAATATGCTTCAAAAACGAAGCCTTGGCCGCAGAGTCCTGTGCAGAGAGTTCGATATATGATTTACCTGTGTGCGAGACGACGAATCCGATGTTATGAATTTTTTCTTTCCAATCCGTTCCATTCCAAAATGAAACCTGTAAATAATATTCGTTTCCGATAAACCAATAGCCGTTTTCCAGGCGCTTGTGATTATTGATTCGTCTCGGCACAAAGAAAAGAGTAGAATTTTCGCTTCTAAGACGAAGAAGGTGTTTAAAGATCTTTTCGTGTATACGTACAATTTTGGTCATTGGATTAGATTTATGGTTACAACATCTAGGTTAAGCATTCTCGGGTAAAGCTAACATTATTTTTGGCAACACGCTATGCGGAATTGATGTAAGGGCGAATGGGATGTGATATTTTTCGCCAGGTTGTCTTTTATACCTCACATTGCCTACATTTATACCATGAAAATTGCATTGGCTTCACCGCCGATTTGTCCGGATAATGAACAGAGAAGGGTATGGCTGGACCAACTTACGGAGGCCGCCAAATCCACCGGTGCTGCGATTGTTTGCTTTCCCGAATCGTTCCTGCCTGGATATCCGGGCATGGGCTACCCAAGCAGCGACAGGACGCCCGAGGCCCTGGAAAAGGGATTGGCTGAAGCGCAGTCCATCGCGGCCCGGCACCGTATGGCCATCATCTTGCCGATGGATTGGTTCATTGGTGGTAAGCTGTACAACGTGGCGCACGTTATTGCGGCGAACGGGGAGGTGCTGGGACATCAGGCCAAGGTACAACTGGATCCCACCGAGGATGAATGGTGGACGCCGGGCGACACGCGGCAGCTGTTCGAAGTGGAAGGACTGGTATTTGGGATATCCATCTGCCACGAAGGCTTCCGCTATCCCGAGACGGTCCGCTGGGCAGCACGTCAGGGTGCGAAGGTGGTTTTCCACCCGCATTTCTCGGGTGGGAATACGGAGGGCGTCGCGCTTCGGGAATGGGGTCATAAAGACAATCCCTACTATGAAAAAGCCATGCAAATGCGCGCACTGGAAAATACCATCTATTTCGCCAGCGTGAATTATGCCACCACCTACCAGGAGTCCGGTTCCGCCATCATCGCCCCAGACGGCACATGCTTGGTCCATCAGCAATATGGCGAGCCGGGAATTACCGTCAGTGATATCAACTTGGAAAAAGCAACCGGGTTTTTGGCAAACCGCTTTAAGCCCATAAAATGAAGTAGAGGCGCTACGCACGGGATAAACACATGGATAAGCAACATCAAAAATACACCCGCGATCAATTGAAAGCAGCCCATCTAAAAAGCTCATTGCATCGGGAAGAGCTTATGAGGGGCAACGTATGCGGTTGTTTTTATTGTGAGCAGCTATTTTCGCCTCTTGAGATTACGGAATGGATCGATGAACCCCAGGGCGGACAAACAGCCATCTGCCCAAAATGCGGAATTGATTCCGTTTTAGGTGAGGCACTGCCCATTACCGACAAATCGTTTTTGAATGAAATGAATAAACTTTGGTTCGGATGAAGCAAATGGAAAAGCACATGACATTAGCTGACCTGCATACCCGATTAAAGGAGAAGGGAATCTCCGAGGACCGATATTATCTTCATGGACGTTATGGCTCGACGGATGATAACGACAAAATCGCGCTAACCATAAAGGCAGGACGATATACGGTCCAATACGAAACCTATTTCAGGGAACGCGGCGAAAAACATTCGGTGAAAGTATTTGCAACGGAATCCGAAGCCTGTAAATATGTGTACTGTAAGCTTCCCCGAAAAAAAGACTGTTAGAGAATAGAAAATGATTGATAACTTTAACAGTGTATTATGAAAGGGAAACGATTCAAACCGGAGCAGATCAGTAAGATCCTTAAGGAATTCGAG
>Ga0164243_10005915_pt1 | contig 18597 bp, 13 predicted proteins | sample OricompcompostOP_FD_108781 | JGI IMG/M metagenome (GOLD analysis project Ga0164243, IMG submission 108781) | Organic Plus compost microbial communities from Emeryville, California, USA - Original compost - Organic plus compost (OP) | ecosystem: Engineered > Solid waste > Mixed feedstock >... | reverse complement strand
GTTCGAGCCGATGCTCGCCGGCATGGAGGAGGTCGGCACCGGCCTGCTCGACCGCCTCGACGCGATGCAGCGCGTGGCCGCGTCGGCTCCCGGCGGCCCGCTGCTGATCGTCGCGGGCCCCGGCACCGGCAAGACGCGCACGCTCACGCACCGGATCGCGTACCTGTGCGCCGAGCTGAACGTGGACCCGGCCCACTGCCTCGCGATCACGTTCACCCGGCGCGCGGCCGAGGAGCTGCGGACCCGGCTCGACGCCCTGCTCGGACCGGTCGCCAGCGAGGTCACCGTCGCGACGTTCCACTCGCTGGGCCACACCATCCTGCGCGAGAACGCGGCGGCGGCCGGCCTGCCGAAGGACTTCCGCATCGCCGACGACACCGAGCGCGCGGCGGCGAAGTCGGAGGCGGGGGAGGACACCGCCGCCTACACCAAGCTGTTGCGGGCCCAGGACCTGGTCGACCTCGACGAACTGGTCACCCTCCCGCTCGACCTGCTGCGCGGCGACCCCGACCTGGCCGACCGCTACCAGGGCCGGTGGCGATGGATCTTCGTCGACGAGTACCAGGACGTCGACGAGACACAGTACGAACTGCTGCGGCTGCTCTGCCCGCGTGACGGCAACCTGTGCGCGATCGGCGACCCGGACCAGGCGATCTACTCGTTCCGCGGCGCCGATGTCGGCTATTTCCTGCGATTCTCCGAAGACTTCACGGACGCCCGGCTCGTCCGGCTCACCCGGAACTACCGCTCGTCCGCACCGATCCTCGCCGCCGCCGTGCAGGCCATCGCGCCGGCGTCGCTGGTCCGCGGTCGCCGCCTCGACCCCGCCCGCCTCGATCCGGAGGCACCGCTGGTCGGCCGGTACGCCGCGGCCTCGGTCACCGACGAGGCGGACTTCGTCGCCCGTACCATCGACGACCTGGTCGGCGGCCTCTCCCACCGCTCGCTCGACTCCGGACGGATCACCGGAAACGCCGCCGGTGTCTCCTTTTCCGACATCGCGGTCCTCTACCGCACCGACCAGCAGGCGGCGCCGATCGTCGAGGCGCTCTCCCGTGCCGGCATCCCGGTGCAGAAGCGTTCGCACAACCGGCTCCGCGACCGTGCGGGAGTCGCGGCCATCGCCCGCGAGCTGCGGCTCGCCGGCCCCGCCGGCCAGGGTCCACTGCCCGCCCGGGTACGCCGCGCCGGCCAACTCCTCGCCGAACGCTTCGCGACCCCGACGCTCGACGCCACCGCCACCGGCCCGACACCCGCCGACGTCTGGGCGGCCGTCGAGGTGCTCACGCCGCTCGCCCAGCGCTGCGGCGAGGACGTGGAGCAGTTCCTGGCCCAACTGGCCACCGGCGCGGAGGTCGACGCGCTCGACCCGCGCGCCGAGGCCGTCACGCTGCTCACCCTGCACGCGGCGAAGGGCCTGGAGTTCCCCGTCGTGTTCCTGGTCGGCTGCGAGGACGGCCTGCTGCCGCTCCGGCTGCCCGGCGCACCGGCGACCGACGACGACGTCGCCGAGGAGCGCCGGCTCTTCTTCGTCGGGCTGACCCGGGCACAGGACCGGCTGTACGTGTCGCACGCCGCGCGCCGGTTCCGCTACGGCAGCGAGCGCGAGCACCCGCCGTCGCCGTTCCTCGACGCGATCGACGCGGGGTTGTTCGAGCGGCTGGGTGCCGCCGACGAGCGTCGGCCCAAGGACCGCCAACTGCGCCTCATCTGACGGTCACGAATCCGTCGCGGTGCCACGTTGGCGCGGTTCCGGGAGGTGAGGGGCCGGCGGTCAGACGCTACCGTGACCAGAGCAGCGACGACGAAGATCTGCCCGGCCAGGAGGAACGTCCATGTCGAACTACGGACCGCCGCCCGGTGGGCCGTACCCCGGCCCGCCACAGGAGCCCTGGCACGGTCGGCAGGAGCCCTGGCAGGGCGGTCAGGCACCGCAGGAGCAGTACGGGCAGCCCTCCGACCCGTGGGGCGGGCAGGATCCGTGGGGCGGCCACCCGCAGTCGGTTCCCCCGGAGACACCCAGTTACGGCGGTTACGGTGCCGGCACCTCCGGTTACGGCCCGAACTACGGCCACACCCAGCAGTACGATCCCCACTACCGTCCGTATGCCGAGCCCTCCTGGCAGCAGCAGCCGCCGCCACCGCCGGAGCCGCCCCGGAAGAAGGGGCTGAGCCCGATCCTGGCGCTGGTCGCCGTGCTCGCCGTGCTCGTCTGCGGCGGTGGCGCGGCCGCGGTCTACTTCGTCGGCCGCGACACCGACAACCCGTCCCTCACCCAGGGCTCGCCGAGCCCGTCGGCACCGCCCTCGGCCACGCAGGCGCCGTCGCCCACGCCCGAGGCGCAGTCGTCGGCCGACGCCCGGTTCGTGAAGAAGGGGCAGTGCGTGAAGAATGTCGGCACCAACGACGAGCCGGATCTGCAGATCACCAAGTGCGGGTCCAAGACGTACGAGGTGCTCGAGCGCATCGACGCGGCCACCACCGGCAAGGAGGACGCGGAGAAGAAGTGCGCGAAGGTCGAGGGCTACACCGACTGGTACTTCTTCGACAGCCCGTTCGACCTCAACGACTACGTCCTCTGCCTCAAGCTCCGGTCGTAGCGGAAACTAGGGCCGTCTAGCAGATTTCGTAGACAGCGCTAGTTTCGGTCAGAGCGCGACACGCCGTAGCAGCATCTAAGCCTCTCTAGGCTTTCGGCTAGAGAATGCGATACATGGATCCGGTGCGGAACCCCTACGCACCCGGTGCCGGCCAGCGGCCGCCGGAGCTGGCGGGCCGCGACCGCGAGCTCGACGTCTTCGACGTCGTGCTGGAGCGGATCTCCCGCAGGCGGCCCGAGCGCAGCCTCGTGCTGACCGGGCTGCGCGGCGTCGGCAAGACCGTGCTGCTCAACGCGCTCCGGTCCCAGGCCATCGGCCGGCTGTGGGGCACCGGCAAGATCGAGGCGCGACCGGACCAGTCGCTGCGGCGGCCGGTGGCGGCGGCGCTGCACATGGCGGTGCGCGAGCTGGCGCCGCGGCACCGGGCCCCCGACCGGATCGACGACTTCCTCGGCGTGCTCAAGGCGTTCGCGCTGCGCTCCAACGCGGCACACGCCAAGCTCCGCGACCGGTGGCAGCCGGGTATCGACGTGCCGGCCAAGGCCGGGCGGGCCGACTCCGGCGACATCGAGATCGACCTGGTCGAACTCTTCACCGACGCGGCCGGGGTGGCGAGCGACGTCGGCACCGGGATCGCGCTCTTCATCGACGAGATGCAGGATCTCAGCGCCGCGGACGTCTCCGCCCTCTGCGCCGCCTGCCACGAACTCTCCCAGCTCGGCGCGCCGCTGATCGTGGTCGGCGCGGGGCTGCCGCACCTCCCGGCCGCGCTCTCGGCGGCGAAGTCCTATTCGGAGCGACTCTTCCGTTACCAGCGGATCGACCGGCTCGACCGGATCGCGGCGGACCAGGCGCTCTGCGCGCCGGCGGCCCGCGAGGAGGTGGAGTACGAGCCGAAGGCCCTCGACCTGCTCTACGAGAAGTCGGGCGGATACCCGTACTTCGTCCAGGCCTACGGGAAGGCGACCTGGGACCACGCGCCGCGTACGCCGATCACCGCCGACGACGTCCGGGTGGCCGCGCCGGAGGCGGAGGCCGAACTGGCCGTGGGGTTCTTCGGATCGCGGTTCGAGCGAGCCACCCCGGCCGAGCGCGAGTACATGCGGGCCATGGCCGGGCTGTCGGCGGCCGACGACATGGACACCGCGGTCGCCACCAGCGAGATCGCCAACGCCCTGGGCCGCAAGCCGGCGAGCCTGTCGCCGGCCCGGGATGCGTTGATCAAAAAGGGCTTGATCTACTCGGGCGAGCGCGGGACGGTCGCGTTCACCGTCCCGCACTTCGGCCGCTACCTGCGCACACAACCCTTCTGAGTCCCACGGTTTCGGGGATAGAGCGCCCTCCGACGGGGTAAGAGTTAGGCATGAGTCCCGTACGCATGGTCGCGCGTGTGCTCCTCAGCACGGTTTTCGTGGTCGGCGGCGCCCGCTCCATGGCGAAGCCGGCGGCGTTCGTTCCCCGTGCCCAGAAGGTCACCGACCGGGTCGGCCCGGTGCTGGAGAAGACTCCGCTGCCCGCCGAGGCCGAGACCCTGGTGCGGATCAACGGCGCGGTGCAGGTGGTCGCCGGCCTGATGCTCGCGACGGGACGCTTCCCCCGGCCGGCGGCCCTGGCCCTCGCCGGCTCGCTGCTGCCCACGACCCTCGCCGGCCATCCTTTCTGGACGGTCGAGGATCCGGTGGAACGGCGCCACCACCAAGTGCACTTCATGAAGAACCTGGGCCTGGTCGGCGGGCTGCTGCTCGCCGCCGGCGACACCGGCGGCCGGCCCGGGCTGGCGTGGGCGGCCAGCCATTACGCCGGCCACGGAAGGCACGCTCTGGACCACGCCCGGCACAACCTCGAGCACGGGATGCACAACGTCGGGCATGGCCAGCAGTCGATCGGTCGCGCGGTGAGGACGGCGCGGCGCGAGGCGAAGCTGGCCTACAAGGCGGCCGCGGTGGGGCACCGGCTCCCACATCGATCGTGACGGATTGCACGAAACACCTCGCGCCGCGTTAACGCGGTCGAAATGTCGCGAAGTAGTGTGGGATCGGACACGGTCAGATAACGCCACGGGTGACGGACCGACGGGCCCCTTTAGGCTCGATGACAGACCTGGACGGCACGTTACAAAGGGTACGGGGGTGGCCACGCCATGCCGGCGACCGTCGGTGGACGGACGGACCGCCTCGCCCCGATTCGCCGCGCCGGCCGTGGGTGGGATCGTCGGAACGTCGCGCGTCTGTGCATCGTGGCCATGGCGTTCCTCGCGGCGTGGTACGCCATCAAGGCGTTCGGACGCCCGTACATCTTCTTCGACATGAAGATCTACCACGGCGCCGCGGTGTGGTGGGCGAGCGGTCACAACCTGTACGCCTACGCGGCGCCGGACACCGGTCTCGGTTTCACCTACCCGCCGTTCGCCGGCCTGCTGATGCGGCCGATGGCGCACGTGTCGTTCGAGACCGCGGCCTGGATCAACGTGATCGGCAGCCTCGTCGCGCTCGCGATCGTGATGTGGGCGTTGCTCGGCCCGGTCGCGCGCCGCTACGGCTGGTCGCGCTGGTTCGCCGTCGGCCTCGCGGTGGCCGCGGCTGCCGCGACCGAGCCGGTCCGCGAAACCCTCGGCTACGGCCAGATCAACCTGCTGCTGTTCCTGCTGATCATGGCCGACCTGGTCGCACTCCGCTGGCGCGCACGGGCCGGCACGGGCTTCCTGCCGACCGGCGGCCCCCTCCTGCGCTTCGTCCGCGGCGGCTCCTGGGCCGGCGTCGGCATCGGCCTGGCCGCCTCGATCAAGCTGACCCCGGCGCTCTTCGTCGTCTATCTGCTGGTGACCCGGCAGTGGCGCGCGGCGATGACCGCGGTGACCACCGCGTTCGCCGTCACCGCGGCGACGTTCCTGGTCGCCGGCCACGAGTCCGCGACGTACTTCCTGCGGGTCCTGTGGCAGACCGAGCGGGTCGGCGAGGCCGACATGACGCCGAACCAGTCGCTGGCCGGCGTGCTCGCGCGCCTCTACGACACGCCGGAGGCGCCGACGCTGCTGTGGCTGTCGTTCGCGCTGCTGCTCTTCGCCGTCGGCCTGTCGCGCGCCGCCCGAGCCCACGCCGACGGCGACGAACTCACCGCTTTCGTGCTGGTCGGCCTCACCGCCAACGTGATCAGCCCGATCTCGTGGAGCCACCACCTGTTCTTCGTGATCCCGGCGGTGGTGGTGCTCGCCGATGCCGCGATGCGCCGCCGCGACGCCAGCCGGGGCCTGGGCTGGGGCCGCCGCCGTGCCCTCCCCAGCGCCGCCGTGGGCGGCCTCGCGCCGCTGCGCACGCCGATCTGGTTCCCGGCCCTGACGGGCCTGCGCCACGGGGCGGCCGCGCTCTTCGTCTACCTCGTCTTCGTGGTCTCGCCGATCTGGCCGTACGAGCACCAGCTCCCGGAGTTCTCCCACTACGACGACGGCCTCTGGGGTGCGCTGATGGAGAACTCCCTGGCCCTCACGCTGATCGTCCTGGTCGCCGCGATGCCCTGGCGACCGGGGGCGGAGCCGGCCTTCTACGCGGAGCCGGTGCGGCGCGTCGACCGGCGCGCGATCCAACAGCGATAGACCCGGAGGATTTCCCGGGTCCGCGGTGGTCCGGACCGTCGCTCCCGCCGGACACCGCTCGCTGCCGCTTCGCTGCCAGGTCCGGGGTCGGCAACCACGACCGGTCCGGCGTGCCGACCCGCGTTCCGCCACGAGACGACCCGAGCGCCGGCGCACGGCACGAGGGTGGCCACGGCGTCAGGCAGGCGGACTCGCGAATCTGTGGCCCGCGCGAGGTCGAAACGCTGACCCAGGCGGTGTCGCCGGGTCCGGCGGCACCGCCGCGCGCACGTGGCGGCCACATGTTCCTGCACGAGATGCCGATTCGCCGCGGTGCGCGGGTCGGGGCGGCTCGGGTGTCACAGGTGGTAGACGACGGCGTTCTCGATGTCCTCGCGGGTGATGCCGAGTGAGTCGACCGGGAGCTCGATGGCGGTCTGGAGCGGCGAGCCGGCCGGTACGCGGTCGCGGATCACGACGACCGTGCGGACGCCCATCGAGCGGAGGTAGTTGATGCTCGTGACGTCCGGGAACGTGGCCGTCGCCGTGCGGACCTCCGCGAGCCGGTTCGGGGTGAAGCCGCTGCCGCCGTTGACGATGTCCTGGAACTTCGTCGTCGACCAGAGCATCACGTTCTCGTCGTACAGCTGGTCGCTCGGGAGGACCAGCAGCGGGCCGTCGACCGTGCGCATCGCCGCCGGCTGCGGCGGGACGATCGGATGTGGCGTCTGGTTGACGCCTTCCACCACGACCAGCGCGAGCGGGATCAGCGTGACGATGCGCAGCCACGGGCTCGGCCACGGCGGGATGCGGTTGGCCGAGATCTCCTTGGCACGGTTGACGAACGCGCTCACCGAGCCGGCGGCCAGGATGCCGAGCAGGAGGGTGAGCCACAGGGTCAGCCGGCCCGGCGTGCGGATGCCGTCCCAGCCGGGGAGGTACTCGAGGAGCGGCTTGTAGGTGAAGGTGCCGTCGAAGAACCGCGTGCCCATCGCCAGCACCGTGGTCACCACGACGGCCGCGAGGAGCAGGAGCCGCTGCCTGATCGTCCAGATCGAGAAGAACAGGCCGGCGAAGGCCAGCCCGATCAGCGCGAAGCCGGGCAGGAGTGTCATCTCCGGTGCCCAGTCGAGGGAGTCGCGCAGCGGCTTGTGCAGGTCACCCCAGAGCCAGGACTCGGCCGGGGCCGTGAAGAAGCCGCGCAGGGGCGGCGAGTACAGGTCGATCTCGTCGACGCCCCGGCGCGCGTACGGGTGGTCGGCGGCGACCTCGTAGTACGGGATCGCCAGCAGACCGCCCGTGGCCGCGAACAGCGCGCCGCCGGCGAGGTCGGTGATGAAGAGCTTACGGCCGAACGGACGCCGCTCCTTCCACACGCGCGTGCGCTTGACCAGCCAGGCGATCGCGGCGCCGACGACGATCAGCGCCAGGACGTACGCGAACACGAGGCCGATGCCGAAGCCCAGGCTGAGCTGCCACGCCGCGGTCAGCCAGCCGGCGAGGGCCCAACCGGCGTGCCGGCGCTCGGGGCGGTAGCCGTGGCGCAGCGAGAAGCCGTGGCCCCGGGCCAGCATCGCCAGGGCCAGCGGGATGCCGCCGTTGGAGAGGATGTGCAGGTGGCCGGCCTGGGAGAGCAGCCACGGAGCGTACGCGTAACCAACCGCTGCGACCGCGCCGCCGGTGCGGCCGGCGCCGAGCTGGCGGGCCAGCATGTAGGCCCCGAAGGTCGCGAGCGCGTGCGCCAGCACGAAGACGATGTTGTAGCGGACGATCGCCGCGACCGGCCCCTCACCGATCATCCCGAGCGGCGCGTAGCCGAGCAGGCCGTCGGAGAACGCGAAGCTCCACAGCTCCGGGTAGAAGGCGTTGGAGTGCCAGAGGCGGCCGGGATCCGTCCGCAGGATGTGCCCGGACCAGGCCATCTGCCAGGCCTGCAGCGTCGGGTCCCAGATGTCCTGCGGGATCGTGTGGCGCGGGTAGCGCAGCGTCGGCCAGGTCATCGCGACGGCGCCGGCGAGCGAGACCAGGGCGGCGACCGTCCACTCGTGACGGAGGAAGCGTCCGATCCGGGTGCCGACCCGCGCGAACCAACTCGGCGGCGGCTCCGTCCGCCCGGCGAACTCCGCCCACCGGTCCGGTTCCTGGTCGCCGCCGCTCTTGCCGGGGTCGGCCTTGTCTGCGTCACCGGCGGGCTGGGCCGCGCCAGCGTCCTCGCCCGCGCCAGGGGTTGGGGCCGCCTCGCCGTTCCTCTCGCTGGCGCCAGCGATTCCCGCGGCGCCTTTCCTTTCGGCGGCGCCCGCGGACGTCGACGTGGCGTCGTTGCCCGCTTCCCTCGCGGCGGTCGTCTTGGGATCCGCTGTTCCGGCGGTCGACGTGGGATCCGAGCCCGCGGCCGGCTTGGCGTCCGCGGAGGGACCGGGGACCGGCGTGGCGTCCGCGGTCCCACCTCCGGCCGTCTTGGCGTCCAGAGGCCCGACGGCAGTCGGCTTGTCGCCCGCGGAGCCGGCGACTCCTGGCTCGACGCTGGCGGAGCCGGCGACTCCTGGCTTGACGCTGGCAGAGCCGGCGGCTCCTGGCTCGACGCTGGCAGAGCCGGCGGCTCCTGGCTCGACGCTGGCAGAGCCGGCGACTCCTGGCTCGACACGGGCGGAGCCGGCCGTGGCGTCCGCCGGACCGGTGGCTGCTTGGCGGGCATCCGGTTCGGCGCGGGCCTCGCGGGAATCCGAGGGCTGGCGCGCGGGCTCGGGGATCGACCCCCCGGGTGCCGCGCGCCGAACGGTGACCGGCGGTTGCTCCGAGTTCATGCCGCTCTTTCTCTCGACAGCCCTATGTGGCGCCTAACGTCACACCTTGCCGCGCAGAAACGCGATGTCCGCCGCCTGACCCTCGACGTCGCCGGGGGTTTCGACGATGACGGGGGCGTCCGCGGCCCGGACGACCGCGACGAGCAGCTCCGGGTCGATCATCCCGGAACCGAGGTTGTCGTGTCGATCCCGGCCGGAGTCGAACGGGTCCCGCGAGTCGTTGCAATGAATGAGGTCGATGCGTCCGGTGATCGCCCTGACCCGCTCGACGATGCCGACCAGGTCCTCGCCGCCCGCGTGGGCGTGGCAGGTGTCGAGGCAGAAGCCCACGTCGTACGCCCCGATCGCGTCCCAGAGCCGGGCGAGCATGTCGAACCGGCGCGCGCACGCGTTGTCGCCGCCGGCGGTGTTCTCGATCAGGACGGGACACGCGAAACCGCCCTGCTCCTCGGCGTACGCGAAGGTCTTGCGCCAGTTGTCGAAGCCGGTCTCCAGGTCGGCCGCCGAGCCGACGTGGCCGCCGTGGACGATCAGCGCCTTGGCGCCGACGTCGGCCGCGCCGGCGGCGTGGGCCAGCAGCAGCTTGCGGCTCGGGATCCGGATCTTGTTGTTGAGCGTGGCGACGTTGATCAGATACGGCGCGTGGATGTAGACGTCGACGTCGGACGCCTTCAGCGCCTCGGCGTCGGCCCGGGGTTTCGGCGACTTGTAGCCCTGCGGGTCGGTGAGGAAGAACTGCACGGCGTCGGCGTCACGGGCCGCCGCGGCCGCCAGCGGGTCGGTCGAGTCGACGTGGGCTCCGATGCGCATGGTGGCGAGCCTACGTCGCGGGTACGACAGCGCCGCACCACGTACCCTCTCGATGAATCAGCCACAAAACACCCAGAACGGTCGCGTCACCGCGCGGCGCCGCGCGTCGTTAGCCCCATAGACCAGCAGGGGCCGCCGACCACGGGAGTTGTGAACGTGCACGCCATCCGACGTCGTACCGTCGCGTCCGCCGTCGCCGCACTCTTCGCGGCGGCGCCGCTGGCCATGGGTGGCGCCGCCTACGCCGAGGAACCGGCGACGGAGACCGGCAGCCAGGTCGTGTTCACCGGCGGCGGGCTGCTCGGGCTGGCCTGTGACGCCAAGCCCAGCTCCTCGTCGGTGACGGTGCCGGCGGAGAGCACGCTCCGGATCGTCAACAACACCGGCCGCAAGGCGAAGCTGCTGCTCGACGGCGCGGAGCGAGGTCAGGTGGCGTCCGGCGCCACCGCCGACGTCCTCTTCCACCGCGGTCCGGTGGAGCTGGCCCTCAAGCCCGACTGCATGCTTTCCGGCGAGAAGGCCGTACGCGTCGAGGTGCTGGCCGCGCCGCCCTCGAACCCCGACGCGCCGTCCGAGGACCCGGGCACGTCGCCTGGCGGCGGCGGAAACACCGGGGGTACGGGTAGAAACGGCGGCTCCAGCGGCGGCGGCACTCCGTCCGCGCGCGGCGGCGACGACAACCGGCCCCAGGACCGGACGCGCGACGACGACGGTGACGGCAACCCTGATCCGGTGTCCTCCGCCGACCCGGAAGGGACCCCGGGCTCGGAGCCGACCGAGGGTGCCGAGGACGGCGCCGCGATCGGCGACGACTTCTTCGACCCGACGGCCGGCAGCGGCGCCGAAAGCCCGACCACCGTCGCCGGCGCGGCGGCGGAGCCGCTGGCCTCGGTCGACCCGATCAGCGACAGCGCGCCGACGGGGCTCCTGGCGCTGATCGCGACAGTTTGCGTCGTTGGCGTCTCAGCTGGGGCAATTCGGGCTATTATCGCTCAACGTGCAACCCGGACTCGGGCCGCGTAAACTAAACACAAAAGCTCCGCGGGGCGCCCGCGTCCAACCTCGTCGGTGTGGTCGTTCCTCCCCAGGTCCCACCCAAAGAATGCGGACCAAGGCGCTCCGCGGCTCGTACCGGCAAGGGCCCCTTCCTCTCCCGGAAGGGGCCCTTGCCGGCGCCAACAGCCGGTGCTCCGGTATTGTGGCGAGGTTGTCCGTGCCCGATGTGGGGCGTTGGACGACGACGCACGACCTCCTGCCGCGGAAGGACCGCGGCCGCTTAGCCCACAGGAGGTGAGCACGTCTTGCGTCATTACGAAGTCATGGTGATCCTCGACCCCAGTCTCGAGGAGCGCACCGTCGCCCCGTCGCTCGACACGTACCTGAACGTGATCCGGACCGCGGGCGGCTCGGTGGAGAAGCTTGACGTGTGGGGCCGCCGGCGCCTCTCGTACGAGATCAACAAGAAGGCCGAGGGCATCTACGCGGTCATCGACCTGCAGGCGGAGCCCGCGGCCGTGGCCGAGCTGGACCGTCAGCTGCGGCTCAACGAGTCGGTGCTGCGCACCAAGGTCATCCGGCCCGAGACGCGCTGAGCGCGTCCGGCCAGCCCGAATCACGCCTCACAAGACTGTCGTACGGCTCTGAGAGCCTGTCGGCAGGACTGGATGAGTGCACGAGGAGACGGTCATGGCAGCAGGAGACACCACGATCACGGTCATCGGCAACCTGACCGACGACCCCGAGTTGCGCTTCACCCCGTCGGGTGCGGCTGTCGCCAAGTTCCGCGTGGCCTCGACCCCGCGGATCCTCGACCGCCAGACCAACGAGTGGAAGGACGGCGAGCCACTGTTCCTCTCCTGCACCGTGTGGCGCCAGGCGGCGGAGAACGTCGCCGAGTCGCTGCAGCGGGGCAGCCGCGTCATCGTCCAGGGCCGGCTCAAGCAGCGGTCCTACGAGACGCGAGAGGGAGAGAAGCGCACCGTCATCGAGCTCGAGGTCGACGAGATCGGGCCGTCGCTGCGCTACGCCACGGCGAAGGTGCAGAAGATGTCCCGCTCCGGCGGCGGCGGTGGTGGCTTCGGCTCCGGTGGCGGTGGCGGCCAGAGCCGCGGCGGCGACTTCGACGACCCGTGGGCGACGGCGGCACCGGCGGGCTCTTCCAACGGTTCGGGCCGGTCGAGCAGTTCCTTCGACGACGAGCCCCCGTTCTAACAAAGATCACCAGGAGCAACAGCAATGGCTAAGGCTGCCGCACTGCGCAAGCCGAAGAAGAAGGTGAATCCGCTCGACAAGGAGGGGATCACCTACATCGACTACAAGGACACCGCGCTGCTGCGGAAGTTCATCTCCGACCGCGGCAAGATCCGTGCCCGCCGCGTCACCGGTGTGACCTCGCAGCAGCAGCGGCAGATCGCGCGCGCCGTCAAGAACGCGCGCGAGATGGCCCTCCTTCCCTACACGACGACGGCACGCTGAGAGGGGGCACCGACATGAAGGTCATCCTGACCCAGGAGGTGTCCGGCCTCGGCACGCCCGGCGACGTGGTGGAGGTCAAGGACGGCTACGGCCGCAACTACCTCCTTCCCCAGGGCTTCGGCATCCGCTGGAGCAAGGGTGCGGAGAAGGAGGTCACCAACATTAAGCGGGCCCGCTCGGCCCGGGAGATCCGCGACCTCGGCCACGCCAACGAGGTGAAGGCTCAGCTCGAGTCCCTCAAGGTGAGCCTGCAGGTGCGGGCCGGCGACGGCGGCCGGCTGTTCGGCTCGGTCACCCCGGCCGAGATCGTCGACGCCGTGAAGTCGGCCGGTGGCCCCTCGCTGGACCGGCGCCGCCTGGAGCTGCCGGGCCACATCAAGGCCGTCGGCACGTACCCGGTGAAGGTCAAGCTGCACCCCGAGGTGACGGCCACCTTCAACCTGGCGGTCAACCGCAGCAAGTGACACGCCGCGAAGGCGCCGCCTCCCGTTCGCCGGGATGCGGCGCCTTCGTGTGTGTAGTCAGCCGATCGGCTGGCCGGTCAGCACGCTGGTCAGCACCGTGGACAAGCCGCCGCCCACGACGGCCGCGGCCAGCCCGACGCTGCCCGCCCGCCAGCTGTGGCCCAGCCAGCGCAGGGCGACCGCCGCGACGAGGCTGAGCGCGAGCGCGACGCCGAACTGCGGCACGCCGGAGAGCAGCGACGTCAGCGCGTGCGCTCGCGGCGACTCGCAACCGCCGCCGGTCACATCGCTGACGCAGCTCGCCGGCGCGACCCCGGAGAGGGTCATCAGCCAGATACCGAAGACCAGCACGGGTACGGCGTACCAGGCTGCCGCGTAGAGCACGGCGGCGAGATAACCGCCGCTGTCGGTGTCGAGGTCGAATTCGTCCTGGCGGCCGCGCATGGGCCGCTCGCTCCGCGGCCGAGCCGCAGCCGGTGCCGGTGCCGCGGTGCGCGTCGCGGCGGCCGGTCGCTGCGGCGGCCGGGCCGCAGGGGGTGCCGCGGTGCGCGTCGCGGCGGCCGGTCGCTGCGGTGGCCGTGGCCGTACGGGTGCTCCCCAGCCGGGATCGGTGGCGTCGAGCGCCGGCGGCAGCTTCAGCCGCGTGAGGGTGCTGTCGGGCCGCGCGCGCCGCTCACCGTCGCCGGCCGGCCCGGGCCAGTCGTCGGGCCGCGACAGGCCAGACGGCGGCGCCACCGCGTAGGCGTCCGGCACCGCGCGGGCATCCCCGTCGCGGCCACGGCGGCCGGCGTGCCGGTAGTCGCCGGCGTGACCGCTCCCGAACCCGCCATCAGGCCGGAAGCCCGGAGACCCGCCGTCCAACGCGGAGCCGTAGCGGTCATGCGCGCCGCCGGGCCGTGCCGGGTCCGGCATCGCGCCGTAGCCACCGGATCCGCGCGTGCTGTCCGGGTCGAGAGCCGACCCACGATCACGGCGCGCCGTACCCGGGACCCCGCTGTACCCACCGGACCCGAAACCACCCGCGGACCCGCCGGGTCCCTGCGCGTCGGCCCCCGACCCACCGCCACGCCGGGCCGTGTCCGGAGCCGCGCCATAGGCACCGGAGCCGCCGGTGCCCGGCCCATCCAGCCCCGACCCACCACCACGCCGCGGACCATCCGCAACCCTGCCATAGGCACCGTAACCGTCGGCGGACCCGCCGGTGCCCGGCCCATCCAGCGCCGAGCCGCCACCACGCCGCGGACCATCCACCACCGCGCCATAGGCACCCGAACCGTAACCATTCGCGGACCCGCCAGTGCCCGGCCCATCCAGCGCCGAGCCGCCACCACGCAGCGAGCCATCCGGAACCGCGCCGTAGGCACCGGAACCGAACCCGACGGGTCCCTGCGTGACACCACGCCCTGCACTGTCCGGGGCCGCGCCGTAGCCGCCGGGCGGGTAGCGGCCGGACGATCCCGGCTCGTCGTGCGCGTCGAATCCTGACCCGCCACGCCGTGACCCGTCCGGAAGCGTGCGATAACCGCCCGTTCCGGATCCGCTGTCGCTGTAGGGGTCCGGACGGCCGGTGCTCGGTGATGGGCCGTAACCGCTGGCCCAGGCGCCGGTGACCGAGCCGCCGGTGGGGTGGTCGGCGCCACGCCGGGAGGTGTCGGGGCCGGGTCCGTATCCGTCGGGATCCGGCGTGCCGGCCGAGTATCTGTCCGATGTGGAGCCGAACCGGCCACCGCCGTCGTCGGCGGAGCGGGGCAGGTCGCGGAGCCGGCCCGCGCCGTACGCGTCGGGACTGGTCTCGTCGCCGGGGCGGCCGAAGCGGTCACGCACCGATCCCGGCTCGCCGGCGGCGTCGTGGCGCGCGCGTCGCGTACCGCCGAAGGTCTGGTCTTCGGGGCGGCGCGGCTCGGGAAAGGTGACCGCGGGGGAGCGCGGCGCCGTCGGGGGCGTCGGCACCCAGCGTGGGTCGTCACCCGCCAGCCGGTGGCCCGACCAGAATCCGTCGTGCCGGTCGGTCGGCTCGTCGTCGACGCTGCCGATCAGGCGGTGCCACTCGCCGGTGGTGGTCGTGGGGTCGTAGCTGCCGGTGTCGGTCATCCGCTCCCACTGACCGGTGTGGATGCCCTCGTCGCGGTCGTCCGCCGCGGGCCGGGTGGTCCCGTCGCGCGCGTGCCGGCCCGAACCGTCGGCGGGATCCCGGTCGCGGCGGCGCCGGCCGCGGGTCGGCTCCCGCGACCACTCGCCGGTCATGTCCGGCTGGCGCCACGGGTCGACCGGCGTCGTGCTCCACCCGCCGTACGTGTCGGCCGGGTCCCAACGGGCGTGCGGCTCGCCGTCGGGGTCCGGGTCCGGAGCGGCGTGCCGGCCGCCGCACCGCCGGCCCGGCGCTCGCCCACCGGGCTCGTCGAAGGAGTCGGACAGGGACGAGCGCGTACCCGGTGACGCCGCCGCGGCGTCGTCACCCCGCACCCAATCCCGATAGTCCACGGCCGGAGCGTGACCTTTCTGATACCGGATCGCAATCGTCCGTCTAGGCAAGATTGTCTTCGATGCGGAACCCGTCTCACCTGCCGGACGCGTCGATCGTAATCGACCCACAGCATGGTCGCCCGCCCCCGCAACCGACGGTTTTCTTCCCTCCACACGGTGGGGATCAAGAAGCCGCACGTCAACCGGCCTGTGGACAGTTGTGCACAGTGGTCATGCACAGGTTGTGCACAGCTGCGCGCACAACCTTCCCCGGCGGTTTCCACAGGTTGTCCCGAGGGCTGTCCACGTGTCTCTTTGCCGGCGGCGACGGTGGCCTCATATGGTGGCCGTTCGGTCATGGCGGCCGACGCGACAACCCCCGGTCGTGTCGGGGGCGCCGGCCGGCCGAGGCTGGGCTATAGTACAGATGTACGAAGGGGGGTTCCCGTGTCGATCACCGACGACGTGCGCCGCGGGAACTCATCCGGCTCGCCCCCCGACGGCCCGCCTCCGGCCCCGCGCGAGGGCGGGTTCGACAAGACGCCTCCGCAGGACGTGGCCGCCGAGCAGAGCGTCCTGGGCGGCATGTTGCTCTCCAAGGACGCGATCGCCGACGTCGTGGAGATCCTCAAGACCGGCGACTTCTACCGCCCGATCCACGCGACCATCTTCGACGCGATCCTCGACCTCTACGGTCGGGGCGAGCCCGCGGACGCGGTGACGGTGGCCGCCGCCCTCGCCGATTCGGGCGACCTGATGCGCGTCGGCGGCGCGCCGTACCTGCAGACGCTGATGGCGAGCGTGCCGACGGCCGCCAACGCGGGCTACTACGCCCGCATCGTCGCGGAGCGCGCCGTCCTCCGGCGGCTGGTCGAGGCCGGCACGCGCATCGTCCAGCTGGGCTACGGCGCGGCCTCCGGCGGCGGCCGCGACGTCGACGACGTCGTCGACCTGGCGCAGCAGGCGATCTACGACGTCACGGAGAAGCGGGTCAGCGAGGATTTCGCCGTCCTCGCCGACATGCTCCAGCCCACGCTCGACGAGATCGAGGCCGTGGGTGCCCAGGGCGGGGTGATGACCGGCGTGCCGACCGGCTTCACCGACCTCGACCGCCTGCTCAACGGCCTCCACGCCGGTCAACTGGTGATCGTGGCGGGCCGGCCCGGTCTCGGCAAGAGCACGGTGTCGATGGACTTCGCCCGCAACGCCGCCATCCGGCACAACTGCGCGAGCGCCATCTTCTCGCTCGAAATGAGCAAGGTCGAGATCGTCATGCGACTCCTCTCGGCCGAGGCCCGGGTGCCGCTCCACGTCCTCCGCTCCGGCCAGCTCTCCGACGACGACTGGACGAAGCTCGCCCGCCGGATGGGCGAGATCAGCGAGGCCCCGCTGTTCGTGGACGACACCCCGAACATGACGCTGATGGAGATCCGCGCCAAGGCCCGCCGCCTCAAGCAGCGCCACGACCTCAAGATGATCGTGGTCGACTACCTGCAGCTCATGACGTCCCCGAAGCGCACCGAGAGCCGCCAGCAGGAGGTCGCCGAGCTGTCCCGGGGCCTCAAGCTCCTGGCCAAGGAGGTCGAGTGCCCGGTGATCGCGGTGAGCCAGCTCAACCGCGGCCCGGAACAGCGCACCGACAAGCGACCCCAACTCTCCGACCTGCGCGAATCGGGTTGCCTCACCGCCGGCACCCGCGTCATCCGCGCCGACACCAACGCCGAGGTGACGCTCGGCGAGCTGTTGGCGTCGGGCGAGCGCGACATCCCGGTCTGGGGGCTCGACGAACGGCTCAAGTACGTCCGCAGCACCATGACGCACGTCTTCCCCAGCGGCCGCAAGGAGACCTTCCTCCTCCGGCTGGCCTCAGGCCGCGAGATCGAGGCGACGGCCAACCATCCGTTTCTCACCTTCGACGGTTGGCGAGCGTTGGGCGACCTGGCGGTCGGCACGCGTCTCGCGGTTCCCCGCCACATCCCCGCACCGTCCCGTCCGGTGGCGTGGGCCGACGCCGAGGTCGTCCTGCTCGCGCATCTGCTCGGCGACGGCTCGTTCGTCGACGGCCGACCCATCCGGTACGCCGGCCGGGACGAGGCCAACCTCGCAGCCGTCGCGGAGGCGGCCGGCCATTTCGGCGTCACGGCGGTGCGCGACGAAGCCCGGGTGACGGCTCTCCGGCTCACGGCGCCTTTCCGGCTCGCCGGCGGCCGCCGGGACCCGATCGCCCGGTGGCTCGACGGGTTGGGGCTGTTCGGCGTCCAGTCCTCTGAGAAGTTCATACCTGGGGGCGTGTTCGCCCTGCCGAAGGAGCAGATCACCACGTTTGTCCGGCACCTCTGGGCGACCGGCGGCACCGTGACGACAGTCGGCGGCGGTCACATCTCCTACGCGTCGACCAGTCGGCGGCTGCTGGAGGACCTTTCCCGCCTGCTGCTCCGATACGGCATCACGGGCGGGATCCATCCGGTCACGACGGGTGAGAGTCCACAGTACACACTGGATATCTCGGGCCGCGACGATCAGCTCCGGTTCCTGCGGGAGATCGGCGTGCACGGCGAGCGTTCGGCGGGATGCGCCGCGTTGCTCGCCGAACTCGAGAGCGTCCCGCGCGGCAACGCCAACGTGGACACGATTCCGCGCGACGTCTGGAGCCGGGTCCGCGCGGCACTGACCGATCGCGACACGCACCATCGCGAGTTCGCGGCGGCGACGAGCATGGCCTTGACTGGCGGCGGGATGCGGAAGCCGCCGCCGAGCCGGCAGCGGTTGGCCGAGGTGGCCGCGGTGCTCGACGCCGCCGATCTGGACCTGCACGCCATCAACGACGTCTTCTGGGACTCCATCGTCTCGATCACGTCGATCGGTGAACGCGACGTCTTCGACGCCACGGTCCCGGGTGTCCACAACTTCATCGCCAACGGCATCGCCACCCACAACTCGATCGAGCAGGACGCCGACGTCGTGATCCTCCTGCACCGTGACGACTACTACGACAAGGAGTCACCACGGGCGGGCGAGGCCGACTTCATCGTCGCCAAACACCGAAACGGCCCCACCGACACGGTCACCGTCGCCGCCCAACTCCACCTGTCCCGCTTCGTCGACATGGCGATCTAGGCTCCGTTCGGCAACCGACGTCGCAGGCGATGCGGAGCCCGGGCGTCACCACGCACCGCGCGAACCCACCACGCACCGGACGAAGCCAGCGCGCAGCGCGGGAGCCGCGGCCGAGACCTCAGGAGAGCAGGGGGAACCAGCCCGCCGCTTCGCCCAGGGCTACCCGGTCCGACGCCGTCAAATCCTCGCGGCCGCTGCCCTTCAGCAGGTACTCCGTCGGAGACCACGACGCCGGGCGGACGGCTTCGTCGCTCAGCAGGCCGTCCATCGTGGACACGGCGACATCCAGGGCCGAC
>Ga0164243_10005914_pt1 | contig 18597 bp, 22 predicted proteins | sample OricompcompostOP_FD_108781 | JGI IMG/M metagenome (GOLD analysis project Ga0164243, IMG submission 108781) | Organic Plus compost microbial communities from Emeryville, California, USA - Original compost - Organic plus compost (OP) | ecosystem: Engineered > Solid waste > Mixed feedstock >... | reverse complement strand
GTGGCTGCTGCCGCGCTGTTGATGGCGGCGTTCAACGGGTGCCAGGGCGCAATTATGGCACCAACGGAAATTCTGGCGGAACAGCATGCGCGCAGTATCACGAAGATGCTGGAACCGTTCGGCATTCGGACGGTATTGCTGACGGGAAGCCTGCGCCAACGTGAGCGCAATCAGTATCGTGAGATGCTGGCGAGTGGAGAGGCCGCGGTGGCGATTGGTACTCACGCGCTGATTCAGGACGATATCACCTTTCATAAGCTTGGTCTGGTCATTGTTGACGAGCAGCATCGTTTTGGTGTGGAACAGCGCGATCTCTTGCGACGTAAGGGGTACCATCCGCATATGCTGGTGATGACCGCGACGCCAATCCCGCGCACGCTGGCTCTGACCCTCTATGGCGATCTGGACGTTTCGGTGATCGATCAGCTTCCGCCCGGTCGGCAGAAGATTATTACGCGCTGGCGTACCGGCGCACGGCGCAAGGAAGCCTATCAATTGATCGAGAAGCAGGTGGAGGAGGGCAGACAGGCGTTTATCATCTGTCCGCTGGTTGAGGAGTCGGAGGCGCTACAGGAGGTGAAAGCGGCAACAGCCGAGTATGAGCGCCTCCAGCGGGAGGTCTTCCCGCATCTGCGCCTCGGGCTGTTGCATGGCGCGATGAAGCCCGCCGAAAAAGATGAGATCATGCATCGTTTTCGAAACCATGAGCTTGATGTGCTGGTCGCAACCTCGGTGATTGAAGTTGGTATCGATATCCCGAACGCGACTGTTATCGTGATCGAAGATGCCGACCGTTTTGGTCTATCTCAGTTGCACCAGTTTCGAGGCCGGGTCGGACGCGGGCAACATCAGTCGTATTGTTATGTGCTGAGCGCTGAGGCCAGTATCAATGCACAGGAGCGCCTGGGCGTCTTTGAGCAGATCGATGATGGCTTTAAGCTGGCTGAAGAAGATCTCCGTTTGCGTGGCCCCGGTGACTTTGTCGGCGTGCGTCAGAGTGGTATGCCCGAAATGAAGGTTGCTGATCTCAGCGATACCGCGCTGATCTCATTGACGCGCGATGTAGCTGCTAAACTCTGGCAAAGCGATCCCTACTTACGCAAACCAGAGCATGCACCACTGCGCGAACGCATGCACCTCTTCTGGCGCGATTTTATGGCTCACTAGCAAAAACAATCGGGCAGGGGAACTGTTTCTCACGCTTCCTCTGCCTCGCTCAGGGGCATGTTGAGCGTCTCCAGCCGATAGGTCGTACCACAGAGTCGGTTCAAGCCTGCCAGCGCTCGCTCAGCATCCTCTCGCTGAACCGGCTGTCCCAGAACCATCATCCAGATGAGCAAAGTGCTGATACCGCTATATCTGGATACTTCAGTCATAGAGACCTGATGCTTTTTCAATACGTGTTTAAATGTGAGCTTTATCATCTGCCTTTTCACCCTTCAACAGTTCTTCAAAACCATGACACTATAGCAGTAAGCAAGGGACGGGTTCTCCGGACCGAGAAAGTGTGATCGTGGTTGCGTGAGCTACCACAGTTTCGTGCTTCCTCGAAATAACTTGATTTTTCAATGCGCTTTTGAGACACTAAACGCAAATCTCCCTCTCTTTTGTGGATGTCCGACGCGATAAAAGTTACCCAAAAGGTGGAGCAGGATCGAAAGATATCGAACGTTTTGCTTGTAATGCTCTCCATTTTCTGTCATCTCTTTTGTGCATGAAATCGGGAGGAGCAGGTTGGAGGAAAAGATCCATCTTTTTCTCGATGCATTCCCGAGTGTGCTGCTGCTATAGTGTGAAGTGTTCCAGATAACAACGTGATGCATGATGAAACGGGAGAACACACAATGGTTGCACTCTCTACGCAGGAAAAGGAGATTCCTTTTCTCAAGCAAGAGAATCCCCTGATGGGGAGCCTGCTTGAGCATAATAGAGACCGTTTGAACTTCTATATGCGGCTGTGGCAGGAACATGGGAATGTGGTCGGGTTTCACTTTGGGCCCTTCCCGGGTGTGGCGTTTTTTGCGCCTGAACAGGTACGCAGTATTCTGGTAGAGCATGGCTATGATTTTGATAAAGGAGTGGCAATACATACCATCTTTCGGGCAGTCGTTGGCGATGGGATCTTTAGCAGCGAAGGGGAGTTTCATCGACGACAGCGCAAGATTATGGCACCTCCGTTTCAGCCACGGCATATTGTCAGCTATGCTGATACGATGGTGCGATATAGCGAGCAGATTCAACGGCAGTGGCAGGATGGGGAGAAAATCCTGATCAACCATGCGATGACCGATCTCACCATGAGCATTATTGGGAAGGTGCTCTTTGATGCGGATGTTTTGAAGGAGACCGATGAGTTGGGAAACGCCTTTACCATGATGTTTTCGTATGTCGGGAAGGAGCTAACTCGCCTGATTCATCTGCCGCTTGGCTGGCCTCTTCCCGGCCATGCGCAGGTTCGTACTGCTGCCCGACTGCTCCAGGATCGTCTACGCCAGATGATCCGGGAACGGCGCATGCGGCCACTGGATGAGCGCAATGACGTGCTCTCACTCTTGCTGCGTGCCCGCTATGATGATGGGAGCGCGATGGATGAGGATCAGATCATTGCGGAGGCGCTAACGCTTTTTGGGGCAGGACATGAAACGACTGCCGTGGCGCTTACCTGGGCCTGGTACCTGCTGACGCAAAATCCCGAGCGCTATCGGAAGATGCGTCAGGAGGTCGACACTGTTTTGCAGGGCCGTTCGCCGACCTATGACGATCTTGCTCAACTTCCCTACACGGTTCAGGTCTTCAAAGAGGCGTTGCGTCTGTATCCACCAGCCTATGCGTTTACTCGCACCGCGCTGAAAGATGTTTTGATTGATGGGTACCGCGTACGCAAGAATACGGTTGCGCTGATGGCTCCATGGGTGATGCATCGCAATCCTGAACATTTTCCTGATCCCGAACGCTTTGAGCCCGAACGTTTTGGGCCAGAACGTGAAAAGCTGATCCCGCGCTATGCGTTTCTGCCGTTTGGAGCCGGACCGCGTATCTGTCTTGGGAACCATTTTGCTATGATGGAGGGACCGCTGTTACTGGCGACGCTGGCACAGCGCGTGTCGTTTGAGTTTGTGTCGGGACAACAGGTTATTCCCGATCCTTCCAATACGCTGACGCTGCGTCCGCGTGATAACGTGAGCATGATTGTACGGCGTCGTGTCTGACAGGAGCGCAGAAAAGGCGAAGCGCAGGGCGATAAGCGTGCCTTGACGCCTCGCCTTTTTCAACGATATAATAGGTCAGATTTGACTGAGTAGGGCGGCTGTAACCATGTATAAACAAGTGATGCTTCTTGGCCTGCTGTTGGAAAAGCCAATGTATGGACAGCAGATCAGAGAGGTCATTGAAAACCATCACGAGATGCTGGCAAACTTTATCAAGAAGCCAACCATCTATTATCAACTGGAGCGTCTGGCGCATGATGGCTACCTGGAGATTCGCCGAGAGTCAGTGGAGGCTCCAGGGCCCGGTGCTGCCCACGATGATGTTGCGCTGCGCGAGCGTGACGTCTACTATATTACGGAAAAAGGACGTCAGTATTTCTATAGCCTCTTACGAGATACGATCAGCCGCTATACTCCCGGATTGGAAGATATCGACGCCTGTTTGTTCTTCCTGCGCTATCTTTCGCCCGAGGAAGCCAGGGCTCTGCTGGAAAAGCGTTATCAACTTGTCAACAGTTTCCGCCTCTCGGTCGTGAAGCAAATGGAAGGACTCTCTTCTCCAGATCCCGCTCACTTGCTGGTAAATGATCATAAGCTGACATTGCTGGATGCGGAGCTGAACTGGCTGCGCCGAGCAATCGATCATCTCTGTTCTTCTCAACGGAAGCAAGTCGAAGCGTAACTCTTTTTCCAGAGACGAAAGCATAGAAAGGGACAGAAGGTTTGCTCTTTTTTATGAGTTAAGTCAAATCTGACTTAATAAAAGGACGAGGTTAGAGTATGGAAAAGCAGAAACGCACGGCTATCTCCTTGATGGCCTTAACCGTGCTGATAGACTTCACAGGCTTTGGACTGATTATCCCGTTACTTCCTTTTTGGGCGGAACATTTTGGCGCGAATGCTTTCATGGTTGGCATGCTTTCAAGCCTGTATGCGCTGGCTCAGTTCCTGTTTACCCCGCTGTTGGGAAGCCTTTCTGACCGGTACGGGCGTAAACCGATCATTCTGCTCTCGTTGGTGATCGAGGCGTTGTCGTTTGCTCTGACGGCCCTGGCAGGGTCGCTTCCGGTGTTGTTGCTTGCTCGCTTTATCGGAGGTCTGGGCGCTTCAAATATTGGTTCTGCGCAGGCTGTGGTCGCGGATGTCACTGCGCCGAAGGAGCGAGCAAGGGGCATGGGAATCATCGGGGCCTCTATTGGTCTTGGCTTTGTGGTTGGTCCTGCGCTTGGCGGAGTGCTGGCACAGCAGAATCAGACACTGCCATTCTGGATCGCTGCCGGGGTTGCCTTGCTCAATATGGTGCTGGTGCTATTCCTGTTGCCTGAGACGCGTAAGCGTAGCAGCGTGAAGGAGGAAGCACAGCAGCGAGGGATCAATGTGCTGTTTTCTGGCTGGCGTACCGCGGTGCATTACCCGCTGATCCTGTCGGTTGTCCTTGTCAATCTGTTGTATACCGTAGCTTTTACCGGCATGGAGTCAGTCTTTGCCCTCTTTACGCAGCATGAGTTTGGATGGGGGGCATCACAGAACGCTTATGTGTTTACGTATATAGGCGTCATTGTGGTGATCATGCAAGGTGGGCTGGTAGGGCAGCTGGTGCGGCGCTGGCGTGAGAACGTTGTAATGATCGGCGGTATGGTATGCCTGGCGCTCGGGCTGCTCGTACTGGCGTTCAGTCATCAGCTTGCACTCTTGCTTATCGCGCTTGGTATTCTGAGTATTGGAGATGGAGCGGTTTCGCCACTGGTTTCCACCCTGCTTTCGTTTGCCACGCCTTCAGATGTGCAGGGCGAGACCCAGGGCTTCGCGCAGGGGATCGCGGGCCTGGGGCGTGTGCTTGGGCCGCTGGTTGCAGGCGGGCTCTATGCACTGGGGGGGCCGGCGATCCCGTTTGTTGTTGGTGGGCTGCTTTCGTTGCTGGCTGTATTGACTGCTTCCCCATCGCTTGCAAAGATTCAGCGTCCGGCCTGACAAGCCGGAGAATATGAAGTGGTGAGCTGCGATTTGCAGTGTTTCCACTTTTACGGTATCTTTTAACGTAAGGGAATGACGCTGCATTGGCAGCGTAGTGTGCGGGTCGTTGCTGGTCTGCACGCTTTTTTACCTTTAAAGGAGAGTGAGTTTTTATGCGTATTGCAATCTGGGTTGTGCGTGTTTGCTTTATCCTGGCTCTTATCATGGGAGTTCTCTTCTGGACCGGGAATTACACCTATATGCCACGGGCCGTAGATACACATAGATTACTGGGCCTGATCGTCACCATTGCGCTCTGGGTGATCGCCGGTATTTTGATGACCTCCAAACCCGGAAACCGGGGAAACGCAATCGGAGCCTTTGTCTGGGGTATAGTCCTGTTGATTGTGGGCTTCACGCAGGATTCTTTTGTTATCGGCCCGGGCAATGTGGTGACGAAGATTGTGCATGCCCTGCTTGGTATCGGCGCGATTGGTTTGAGTGAGATGATGAACGCTCGCCATAAACGCGACTAAGCGGCGGGTGCTGCAAGGCGAGGAGACAGTCCACAGGCTGTGTCCTTGCTTTTTTTATAGGCATCTGGAATCGGGGTAAAAGGAGCAGTGAACGCACTGGCTCATATCTCCCTCCTATTGCCGAAAGTCTCGCGTTATGGTTTAATGGAAACAGCATTCCTCTTAACGAGAAAGCGTCCGAGGGGTGCTAAAAAGAACAAATGAGGGGGAACCGGGCATGAATACTCCAGCGCAATCGGAACGGATTGCAGTCTATCCTGGGAGCTTTGACCCGGCAACAAACGGGCATCTGGATATTGCGCGTCGCGCGGCAAAACTATTTGATACCGTCATCATTGCGGTCTATGCGTTTCCCGCGAAGAATCTGTTGTTCTCGGTTGAGGAGCGAGTTGCGCTCTGGCAGGAGATACTGAGAGCAGAGGGGCTACACAATGTGCGGGTTGACTCCTTTTCGACACTGCTTGTTGAGTATGTGCGCTCGGTGGATGGTATCGCCATTATCAAGGGCCTGCGTTCTCCCAATGATTTTGATGCAGAATTTCGACAGGGTTTGATGAATCGCAAACTGGCACCAGAGATTGAGACCGTTTGCTTGTTTACAAACTTACAGCATCTTGTTGCAAGTTCTTCCTTACTCAAAGAAGTCGCACGCCTGGGCGGCGATGTCTCAGACATGCTCCCCCCTGTAGTTGTTCGGGCGCTTCAGCAGAAATATGGATGATAAAGGATTTCTGACTGTGCGCGGGCCTGGGGAGTTTCTCAGTGGGGAAGGAGGAAAAGAATGGATATATTATATCTCATTGACCGCCTGGAAAACCTCATTGCCAGTAGCAGGCGCGTCCCTCTAACGAATCAGGTGATTCTGAAAGAGGGTGACATCCTCAACATAATCGATCAGATGAGAACCTCGATCCCTGAGGAAGTGAAGCAGGCTCGCCGCATTATTCAAGAGAAAGAGCGTATTCTTGCCCAGGCGCAAGCTGATGCCTCCGCGCTTCTTGCACGCGCTCAGGAAGAGACTAACCGGGCCATTGACCGTGAGGGATTGCTGGTCATTGCGGAAGAGCGCTCACAGGAGATGATCCAGAGCGCAAATCTGCGTTCTCAGGATATCATCCGGCGGGCAGAGGAGCATGCCGAACAGCTTAAGGCTGATGCGGATGGATACGCGCTGGAAACGTTGCGCAACCTGCGTGAGCATCTGCTACATGTGGAGACCGAGGTCAGTCGCACGATTTTGAGCATTGAGCGCGGAATTGACAGTTTACAAGATCAACCAACAACGATTCTTGAAGAAGAGGTTGTTGAAGAGGAAGAGAACACGTTGCCTGAGCCTTCCGACCTTCCGACACCCCGGCGCTCGTCTCTGGCAGCGGATACTATAGGCGGGCCGAATGTTTTTTCGTAAAGGGCTGATTCAGTTGTGAATTTTGCGCTGTGCTTTCTGCCCTTGTGCTTGTGGTGCTACTTGCTATGGGCGTGAGCCGCTATCCTTGTCTATGCTGGTCCTGTGAGGGCTTGACACCCTCAAACGGCTTGTCTATAATGAGCAAGCGCCAGCTAAGAACGTAGGAAACTACATACCTGCGCCATAGCTATTTATAGTGATACATGTGTTCTCCCCACCGGGAGTTTGATCTATGGAAGGGGATTTCCTATGCTTTTTAATGTGGCGCAACTCATGAAGTCTCAGGTTGGGGCTTCATTCAAAGCAGATCTTCACGAAGACGAGATTCAATTCGATGAAGTTTCCAGGGTCGTCGGCCCACTTAATGGACATGTCCGCATGCGTCGTATCAATCAGGGGGTCCTGGTCGACGGATGGGTTGATGTAACCCTCGAATTGTCCTGCACACGCTGTCTGAGGGAATTTCAGCAGCCGATGCATGTCGTCTACGAAGCGCGGTACTATCCGACCGTTGATATTCTCACTGGCATGCCTGTGCATGCCGAGGATGTGGAAGACGCCTTCCCGATTGATGACCACCATCATCTCGATTTGACGGAGCCGGTTCGACAACAGATCCTGCTTGACATTCCGATGGTGACGCTCTGTAAAGAGGAGTGTAAGGGACTCTGCTCACAGTGCGGTAAGGATCTGAATGAAGGTCCCTGTTCCTGTGAGCCTGAGGTGGATACACGCTTCAGTGCGTTAAAGGCGTTGCTCCAGCAAGAAGGCTAATACAGCGGGTCGTCCAGCGGGTAGCGCCCCCACCCGATGGGGACGTTGCCTGTGGCGGCCTTCGCTTGGTATAGTGTTGTATGATTCAAAAATAGACAAGACCCAGGTTCTTATAACCGGTGGAAGAGGAGAGTACTAACCATGGGAGCGCTACCAAAGCAGCGTGTTTCTCGTTCACGTCAGGGTGAGCGGCGAGCTCATCATCATCTGAAGTTGCCGCAGCTGGCGGCTTGCCCGCAGTGCAAGAAGCCTCGGCTGTCACACCATGCTTGCCCTCATTGCGGTACCTATCGTGGACGTCAGGTCTTTATCCCGAAAAATCAGAAATAAATTTAGAAGGCGGCAGTGTAGCTTCTCACAAGCGATACACAGGCCGCTTTTCTACTGAAGAGTGAAGCAACATGTCGACACGAGTCGCTTTTCTTTTTCCCGGGCAAGGTAGCCAGACCGTAGGCATGGGGGCAGACATTTATGAGGCGTCGCCCGCTGCTCGCCGTGTCTTTGAGGCCGCTGATACAGCTCTTGGCTTTCCCCTGAGCTCTCTCTGTTTTCAGGGGCCAGAGGATACCTTGCGCTCAACAATCAATGCTCAGCCCGCTATTGTAACCGTCAGCCTGGCCTTCCTGGCCGCCCTTCAAGAAGCCCTTTCTCCTGACGATTCTTCCTGGATTTCTCCGCTTACTCCTGCCTTTCTGGCCGGTCACAGTGTGGGGGAGTGGACCGAGCTGACTGCGGCTTCGGTCCTGTCCCTGGAAGAAACGATCAAGGGGGTGCGTGAACGTGGGCGCCTGATGGAGCAGGAGGGAACAAGCTGCCCCGGTGGAATGGCTGCCATTATCGCGATGGAGCCGGACGTTGTTGAGCAGGTGTGCCAGGAGGCAACCGAACGAGCTCTGGCCGAGATCTCCGAGCCGGTGCATCCCGGACAGGGTAAGGTCATTGCCGCGAACTATAATGCGCCCGGACAGATTGTGATTTCCGGTGAGAAGCGAGCACTGGAGCTGGCGTGTGAGCTGGCAAAGGCCCGCGGAGCCAAACGCGTGATCCCGCTGGCGGTGAGTGGCGCGTTCCATTCTCCAGTCATGCGGCCCGCTGCTGATGCCCTGGATTCGGTGTTGTCCGAACTACAGATTAAAGATGCGGTTATTCCGATCATCAGCAATATTTCAGCAACTCCTTTGACAGATGCCCATGCCCTGCGTGAAGAACTTGCGAAGCAGGTGGCAAGCTCTGTGCAATGGACAAAGACCGTAGAATATCTGGTCTCTGCTGGTGTTACCACCTTTATTGAGATTGGCCCGGGCAATGCGCTTGCTGGTATGGTAAAGCGTATCGCCAAAGGGGTAACGATGCTGAATGTGAGCAAAGCGTCCGACGTCGCAAAGGTGGCTGCTGCTCTACGTGAAGCTGGCATCTAACAGCTATTCTGATAGGTGAAATAAGCCATCCTGGCGCTTTCTACTTGACAGCGCGGAAAAAAGCACCTATCTTTGCAATGGAAAGCGAAGATGCTGTTGTTTCGGTCGCGCCGCTTGTGGCCCCGGCCACAAATCGGTAGTAGAAAGAAGGTCTTATGACAATAGCGTCACAGCCCAGTGGCACCGTTCGAGTGGCACGGCAGGTTCTTTCGACTATTGTCATTCATAGTGCGTTGCTGATACCCGGTGTTGTTCGGATGGCAAATCCTGTTCGCTCTGCGCAGCGATATGGGCAATGGTCCCATCTTCTCAAGCGCGAGCTTCCGCCGCAAGGCGTTTCCTTGACCATTAAGGATAACACTGTGACTGCCGACCTGTATATTGTTGTCGAATCCGATGCTGATATGCTTGCAGTCGGGTCCGCTGTACAGGAGGAGGTTTCCGCAGCCCTTGAAGAGATGGTAGGGATGCAGGTTGAGGCTGTCAATGTCTATATTCAGGATGTTGCATAAGAGGGCGGGTGATACTGACACCTCTCTTTCTGCTTCGTCAGAGCATCCTGGAGATGAACGGGTGGTGTGCCGGGAGAGGCACATCTGGCCCGATGGTAATGTTGCATACCACGATGTCAGCGCTGCGCCCATGTCCTTCGTTATATGGTCAGGTAGACTAAACGGGTGAATCGCTGTGTCTGACCTCTCAGTTCAGGCATCGTGAAAGGAGCTTTCGAGGTACTATGCCAGGGATACGCAGACAAGCACGCATTGTCGCTCTGCAAACGCTTTATGAATACGATACGGCCAACCATGACCCCTTTGAGGTCTTGCAGCGGCATGCTCAAGAGCGTAATCTTCACACGAAGGTGGTGGAATATGCCCATGAGCTGCTTCAAGGTGTCTGCGACCACCTGGCGGAGGTCGATGCTCATATTCAGAGTGCCGCGCGTGAGTGGCCGTTACAACAGATGGCTCGCATCGATAAAAATATCCTGCGACTTGCCATCTACGAGATTCTGTTTAATAATACTGTACCAGCAAAGGCTGCTATTAATGAAGCCGTGGAACTTGCGAAGATTTTCGGAAGTGACACATCCAGTCGCTTTGTTAATGGTGTCCTGGGTACTATATTTAATCGGGCTCAGCAACAGCCCATCCCGAAAGCGGAAAGTGAGGTGAAGTAAATGTCGTCGTCCATCTATGAGCAACTCAAGCAGATTATCGTCGAGCAGCTTGGTGTGGATGAAAACGAGGTTGTTCCGACAGCTTCTTTTGTTGAGGACCTGAACGCTGACTCTCTCGATCTGGTCGAGCTGATTATGTCCCTGGAAGAAAAGTTCGGGGTTCAGATCTCCGATGAGGATGCTGAGAAGATCACAACCGTTCAGGAAGCTCTGGACTACATCGAAGAGCATTTGCAGAGCTAAATTTTTATCTCTCGCGCTATTATCCATACACGACAGGGTGGCTTTTTGCTGCCCTGTTTCCCCCCTCCCTTTTCCTCTCTTGCCCCTTTCCGTTTGAACTGGTATTGTAATAATAGTAAGACAATGATTTTTTTCGTTGTCACAAATCCTCCTGGTCGTGCATCGTTGTAATTAAGTAACTGTATTTGAGACACTGCTTCGCTGTGGAAGCGGTGAACGATAGAGAGTGGTCGCTGTGGATAAAATGCCAGCCGTTGAAGCGGTTGAAGCTCTTATACGTGATTACCATAAGCTGGTTTTCCATACTATTTACGGCCTGACCGGCGATTGGGAAGAAAGTCAGGATCTTACGCAGGATACGTTCCATCAGGCCTTGCGCTCGATTGATGCGGCGCGGGCCGCCAGTGGCGAGCATTTTCAGGCCAGAGCCTGGTTGCTGCGCATCGCGCTTAACACTGTCCGCATGCAGCGTCGGCGCCGCAAACTCTTCAGTTTTATTCCGTTCTCGCGGATGCCACAGAAGGCTGAGGGAAGACTGGAGGGTACAGAGGTTGTGCAGGAGGAACAGGCTGTTCCGGTGCAACCCGTTGGCTTTGCTCCGGTCGCTTCGCGCGATCTTGCTGAGCAGGTGGCGGAACAGGAGCTTGTGCAGCGAACCCTGGCAAAACTCCCTGAGCAGTTGCGTGAATGCCTGCTCCTTTCCATCGTGGGTGGCCTCTCAACGGCACAAATCGCCGATCTGCTCTCACTGAATGAGGCTGCGGTCCGGCAACGGCTCTCGCGAGCCAGAAAGCAATTTCAGCGGCTCTATCGCTATGAAAGTGGCGAAATGCTGATCGATACCTCTTCCCCACAGCGTCGCGTGACCCGTGACGAGGAGGAAGGGCAGGTCAAACCGCTCTCTCGTCGTTTATCGTTCCTGGCTCATCCTCCCGGCAGATAGGAAAAGCTCATGCGAAATGATTCTCTTGAAACCCTGCTGCTGCGCCATTATGGGCATGCCGCATCCACACCAGATGGATTGGAACAGCGTCTGATCGCGTCAGTCCGTCAGGAGGGCGCACAGCTTCGCCAGCGTCAACAGATGGAAGCGCATTTGCGGAAACGGCGCTATAGTCGCCGCCAGATGCTGCGCTTTGTGACTCTGGGTACAGCCGGGGTTGGCGTGGTAGGAGTCGCTCTGGATGGGATTAGCGAGGTAAGCGCATCTCTGCTTGGTCGGGATGTCTCGCACCCACAGCATGTCTGGTAATTGTTCTCTGTTGTTGCCAAAGGTTGTTACGACCAGAAAGGATACAAAACAAATGCCTATCGGATTTCACCCTTCTCAGCTTCTCATTCTGTTCTTGCTCGCGTTGTTGTTCTTTGGACCGAAGCGTCTTCCGGAAATGGGTTCAGCGATTGGTCGCACGATCAAAGAATTCAAGAAGAGCGTAGAGGGTATCGGCAATAGCTCCAGCTCGAAAGACGAGGAAGAGTATGTTGAGCCCAAACCGGCCCCCGCTCCAGAAAAGGCTCTGAACCCCGCGTCAATGTCGCTGGACGAGCTTGAGCGCGAGATTGCTGCTCGTAAGGCCGCTCTGGCTGCAAAAGAAGCTGCTCAGTCTGAGGTGAAGGTTGCTCCCGAGAGCGAGAAAAAAGAAGTCACCAGGGATGGCAAAGTTAGCTAAGACTGTTTCTATAGCCTGCTTAGGGGGAACTCATGGCTTCCAGTGAACTGGAACGGCAGGATCGGTTCAAGCAAGCGCTGGCCGAAGATGATGACGATTTCCGTTTCGATTTCGGAGACGATGATGACGAAGATGATGAGCTGGCTGGCTCTTCGATGACGCTGGTCGAGCATCTGGAAGAGTTACGCCAGCGTATCTTCAAGTGTCTGATCGCCATCGCGGTGTTTTCCGTGGTTGCGTTCATCTTCCGAGATTATATTATGGCTTTCCTGACTGCTCCTTTGCCTGATGGCACGAATGTGTTGACCGGGGTCAAAGGCACAGGACATAGCAAACTGGTCGTCACCGGGATTGCTGAAGGCTTTACAGTAACCTTGATGGTTTCTATCGCTATTGGGTTCCTGGCTTCTTTGCCTGTCGTTCTCTATCAAACCTGGGCGTTTATTGCGCCTGGCCTCTATTCGCACGAGAAAAAGGCGGCGTTGCCGTTTGTCTTTATCGGGATCGTGCTGTTTGTGATCGGCATTTCGATCGGGTACTTTATTCTGCGATATCCGCTGGAATTCCTGATCCGGTTCGCGCAGAACAACTTTACCGAACTGGTAACGGCGCAGAGCTACTTCAGTTTTGCGGCCTGGTTCTTGATTGTCTTCGGGCTTATTTTCGAGTTGCCGCTGGTGCTCACCTTTATGGCGAAGATCGGTCTGGTGACATCAGAGACACTCCGAAAGAAGCGTCCGTTCGCTCACTTTATTCTCTGGCTGATTTCCTGCTTCCTCCCGGGAGGCGATATCTACAGCCCGATTATTATTGGCATTTTTATGTCAGGTTTGTATGAGTTGAGCATTTTCTTTGTACGCTTCTTCACTGAGCGACAGTCGAAAAAGTCCCTGAGCTAAAAAAGGGATAACGAAAAGAAGGGCGGGAACACTCCCGCCTTCTTTCTGTTCAGGAGGGTTGCATCTCCTGCTCTACCTGTGGTGTGTGTGACGGCTCCTGGAGTCGGATGGCCGTGACCAGACGTTCCCCTTTCCCTCGTCCGAAATATCCCCAGAGCAGCAACAGTGAGCAGAGATACAGGATAGCGGCTCCTATGAAGACAACACTATAGCCTGATTGATCGATGAAAAGCCCTCCTATGGGGGTAGAAATGGCCGATGCGCCCTGATATGCGATCTGATAGAGGCTGTTAGCCATTCCCCGATTTTTGCGCTCTATGGCCTCCATTGAGAAGACCTGAAAGAGACCATTCCCCATATCCATTGTCCCAAGCCGGAAGAGATACAGAATTGAGACAAGGGGCAGATAGTGTATCAACCCGATTGCCAGCAGCAAGGGTAGACTGATGAGCCGGGTCAGGACAATAGTATTGATTTTGCCCAGAGCCGTGGCCAACAGTGGAGCGAGTAATGTGAGAAGCGCATACACAATGTTAGCTCCTCCATCAATCACCCCGAAGAGAAAGGGAGAGGCCCCCAGTGTATGCACAAAGTAGATGTTGAAGTAGGGAATGAAAAGTCCCGCTCCCAGGCCGATAAGCACCTGAATCGCGATCAGGATCGTGAGTGGGCTACGCAGCAGGGCTTGCGGGCGCCAATGCAGGCCGGGGCGCTGCGCTGGCCGGTGGGTGGCGCGGTCCTGTTGCGGGGGGCGTGGTGGCGGCGCGTCGCGCATCAACAGCAGTGGAATGAAACTCGGAGCCGCAATAATGCCAGCAAAGAGCAGCGAAAGCTGGTACGCCCGGGCCTCTGCTCCCGGGGCCAGCATGCTCTCTGCCCAGGAGGGAAGCCAGGCGGTCAGCCAGCTATAGTGTTGAATCCACTGGGGAAGCGCGCCCCCAAGCAGCTCCCCGATGACGGTCGTTACTTGTAAGAGCACGATATTGACACTAAAGAGATGCGGGCGCTCGCGTGGCGTGCTGTGATGGGTCAGGAAGGGGGCATTCACGACCAGAATAAAGGCCCCGCCAACTCCCGCGGCAAAACCGCTGATGAGCAGGGGAAGGGGCTGGTGCAAAAGAAATTGTCCCGCTCCGGCGATGCCAATTGCGAGACTGCCCAGAATCATGATCCACTTGCCACTAAAGCGGTCAACACAGAGGCCAGCGGGGAAAATAGCACATCCTGCACCCAACGTCGTTACAAAGAGAAGCTGACCGACGAAGCTGGTATCATAGCCCAGTGCGATCAGGTAGAGGTTATAGAGCACAAGGATGATACCAACTGTTACGCCGCTCAGCATGTTGCTGATAAGAAAGAGACGTGCATCTCGCTGAAAATGTTTGAATGCCTGAAGGTACTCAACGAGAAGGGACATCTTTTAACTGCTTTGCTGTGATTGTCTGCTCATATCCTTCGCCGCTCGGACTTTCGGCGGTGGATACAGGCGCTTTTTCTTTCATGAGTGTCCGATAGCCCGGGCTGGTAAATTGTAGCCCTTCCTTATTGATGCGTTCCTCAAGATTCTGCTTGCGGGGCGGCTTGAAGAAAGTTTTGACAATAGCCTTGCCCTGCTCAATGCGGGCGCGAACCTCAATTGCTCCCTGCGCGACTTTCCCGGTTGCCTGAGTAACCTTCTGATCAACCTTATCGACGCCGGCGGGCACTTTTGCTACGGTGCGCACGATGGCGTTTTGACTCTCGTCCGGTTCGCTTCCCTGCTTGACAAGCATGGTTGTTTTATTGATGCTCTCAACGTGGGGGCGCAACACTTTGATCAGTTCGGTTTTTTGGCGAACCCAGGTAAAGGCATAAAAGAACCCGATGTTCAGCGCGAGCGCCAGAATAATCAGGATCAGCGCGAACAGACAGATAATGATCGCTGCTATCTGTCCTCCGGCCTCAATAATTGGATTAATGACGGCAAATTCCATGCTCAGTCACCTCCCGCATTCGCCTGTATTTGCTCCATTTGTTGTTGCATGCGTTCTTCATAGCGGCTTCTGTTTGCCCCTTTACCAAGTAGCACGCGCAACATATGTTGTCCGGCGACAAGGCCTGCGGCGATGCGAATGCCCGGAGCCAGAATAATTTCAGAGACCAGTCGCGAGAGCGAGCTGACCGAGCCGACGGTATTTCCCGCCGTCTGGGCAGTATCTTTGACAATGCCGATGGTCTCCTGTATCGAGTCTGCCAGTGGCGTGACCTCGTTGCGCACTGTCTGGATGGTGCGAATAAGCATGATAATCCAATAGACAAGAAGGAGTGTTGATAGAACTAAGAGGGCTGCTAAGATCATTAAGAATATGTAGAGCGCTTCTAACAAAACATGAAACACTGCCGCAAGGACGATGCCGACGATGAGAAGGACGACTACAACCCCTGCGGTAATCGCCAGTGTTCTCGTTGCTCCCCGCATGATTTGCCTCCAATACAATTTCTCGGTAATTCTGTTTCATTATAACGTATGAGTAGAGGCCGTGTAAGCATTCTCTCCTGAATGAACTGCAATGGCTAGAGAATGCCGGTCCCTTCCTACTGTAACACGTTGCGAAGGAAGATCTCGGTACGCACAATTGATGAGGTTGGCCCCCGAGCGCTTGCCTGCTTTGTATGCTATAATGAGGTCGAAAAAGCTCTTGTGAGGTTTTTTTTTGTGCCTGCTATTCTGACGTTTACTATCAGTGCTTTTGTCACCTTTATTACCATTATAGATCCGGTTGGGCTGGCTCCTGTGGTTGTTGGGTTGACTTCCCATATGAGCAATGAACAGCGAAAAACCATCATCACGCGCTCGATTGTGATCAGCGCGGGTATTATTGCGTTCTTTGCTGTAGTTGGACGCTTTATTCTGGACAGGTTGGGCATCTCTCTCTATGCATTTAATATTGCCGGGGGCGTGCTGCTTTTTCTGGTCGCAATCGATATGCTCTTCGGGCGTCCGTCTGGCGCGCGCGAGACCAAGGAAGAGGAAGACGAGGCGATGACCCGTGAGGATATCAGTGTCTTTCCGCTGGCAATCCCGATGATCGCAGGTCCGGGAACTATTGCGACCACGATTCTCTATGTTGGTCGGGCGATGTTTCATCCGCTTGAACTGCTGGCGGTCTCGCTCTCTATTCTCTGTGCGCTCTTCTTAGCCTGGCTGGCGATGCGCGGAAGTTCCTGGCTGATGCAGAAAGTGGGCCGTACTGGAATTATGGTTGTCTCCCGTATTTTAGGTATTTTGCTGGCGGCGCTGGCTATTCAGTTTATGCTGGATGGGCTGCATTCTTTTGCGTTGGAGACTGGCTTCCTGCATTAAAAAAGATGGCCTCTGCTTTTTGCTTTCTGCATTTCTCTCTTTGCGACTCTCGCGCGCCTCAATCGTATTACCAGATAGAGAGAAGTTCTCTACTGGCAAAATCTTCTTGAGAAGAAGCGGTTGTAGTGGATTATTCCCGGCATGCAGGAGATGGTTCGGCGCTGTCTGATTCCACCCTTGCTGCAATAGGTATCTGCTTCCTGAAGAAACTGGTGTTCTCGGGTATTGGCAGGGTCATCGGCGCGTCTTTATTTGATTGACCCGGGAGAGCAGTGCGAGGAGCCGTCTCGCTTTGCGGGTGAGTGCGCGGCTTCCTGTTTGTGATTGGTAGACGTTCATTCTCTATTTTCAGTATTGGCTTATTGGTACCAGGAGTCGATTATTATGCATTAGTCAGTGGTTGTCTTTGCCGCACAACAGGCATACCTCTGCGCCGTTATCATGATCGATCGTCAAGGCCTGACACGCGACGCTATTGACAATCCTGGGTACACTGTTACTTGCAATTATGTCCCTGTCTCTTATCGGGATAGAAAGCGGAAGCCAGGTTGCCGGTGTGGCGTTTTCCTGGTGCTACTGGAGGAAACTTGTGGAAGCACAAACAAATATACAGCTATACATGGAACAGGGAAGGCAGGCCCTGGCTCAAGGGCAGGGGCGCGAGGCCGCGTTAGCATATGCCCATGCCGCACAAGCTGAGCCAGAGAACCCGATGGTCCATCTGGGGCTGGCAGAGGCAAACCTTGCGTTAAGAAGCTATGATATTGTGCGTATGGCCTGCCGCCGTGTTCAGGAGTTACAGCCGCAGGGCGGGTTAGAGGCGACGCTTGCTCAGGCGCTACTCGACCTGCTTGATCGCCGCTATGAACGTGCTCTCAGCAATGTGGATAAGGTGCTGAGTGAAGATCCCGGCATTGCGTATGCGCATGCACTGCGCTCGTATCTCCTGCGGATTCAAGGTCAGGATTATGATGCGAATCTGGCGCGGGCGCGGGCCGCTCGACTCTCGTTCGGAGGACGCTTTGAGGATTGTTTCCCACCAATGACAAAGCCGTCTCCTGCACCAATAGAGCGATCGACGACCTATACCGGAGGCTATCAGGGAACGACCGAGCCGAGTCGCAAGCCGCAACAGGAGTCTATTCCTGCCTGGACGCGTCCGAATCAGATGCAGCGGCAGATGCTACGCACAAACTTTTTGCTCCGCTATATTCCTGTTGTCACCTATACGATTATTGGTATTAATGTCCTGATCTATCTGCTTATCAGCATTTTGATGATTGTGGCTCCTGATCTGGCGTCACTCATTTATGGGTATGGTGTGCTTGCCCCTACATCTTTGCAAGATGGTGAGATCTGGCGTCTGATCACGTCGATGTTCTTGCATGCGCCTCCCCCCTCGGGGATCCTGCATATCGGGCTGAATATGCTTTCTCTGCTGTTTATGGGGCGTGATGTTGAGATCCTCTTCGGGAAATGGCGCTTCTTGCTGATCTACTTCCTGGCTGGTCTGGGTGGTGGGCTGCTGTTCATTCTGATGCCGGGTGACGCTAATGTCGTGGTTCTGGGCGCTTCAGGTGCGATCTTCGGCGTCTTTGGGGCGCTTGGGGCATTCTTGCTGACAAATCGCCGAGCAATGGGTGAACTTGGACGGGCCGCTTTCTCAAACTGGATCTTCTGGCTTGGCTTGAACCTGTTGTTTGGCTTTATGCCAGGCTCCAATATTGCTGTAATGGCCCATATCGGTGGCCTGATCGTCGGATTTGTGCTTGCGTTGATCCTGTTGCCGGGAGTGCAACGGAGTAGAAGAATATAAAATTCTTATTATTGAGGAGAGCCTGATATTAGTTGCAATATCAAGGCTCTCTTTTTTTATACCCTCTGCTTGTTGGAAGCCACAGTACACTGAATGTAGAGAGTCGAGCTTGCAATCTCGCTGTGACCCGGCTGAGTCACAAAAGATC
>Ga0164243_10005913_pt1 | contig 18601 bp, 18 predicted proteins | sample OricompcompostOP_FD_108781 | JGI IMG/M metagenome (GOLD analysis project Ga0164243, IMG submission 108781) | Organic Plus compost microbial communities from Emeryville, California, USA - Original compost - Organic plus compost (OP) | ecosystem: Engineered > Solid waste > Mixed feedstock >... | reverse complement strand
CTAAGGTCCGGACCAATGGCTGCGGATCGGAGGGGCATGAGCGACCAGGGGACCGACGAGGGCTACGCCCGGGGCTTGAAGAACCGCCAGATCGGCATGATGGCGATCGGCGGCGCGATCGGCACCGGGTTGTTCCTGGGGGCGGGTGCGGCGATCGAGACGTCCGGCCCCGCGCTGATCGTGTCGTACGCGGTGGCCGGCGCGGTGATCTTCCTGATCATGCGCGCCCTCGGTGAGCTGCTGATGTACCGGCCGGTATCGCGCAGTTTCGTCGACTACGCCGAGGAGTTCGTCGGCCGGTTCGCCGGGTTCGCCACCGGCTGGGTGTACTGGCTGATGTGGGTGGTCACGGCGATGGCCGAGATCACCGCAGCGGGCATCTACGTGCAGTACTGGTTCCCGGCCATCCCGCAGTGGGTGACCGCGGCCGTCGTGCTCGGGTTGCTGTTCCTGGCGAACCTGATCTCGGTGAAGGTGTTCGGCGAGTTCGAGTTCTGGTTCTCGATGATCAAGGTGGTCACCATCGTCGGGGCGATCGTGCTCGGCGTCGTGGTCATCGTGTTCGGCATCGGGCCCGCCGGGGACAACGCGTCGTTCGCGCACCTGTTCGGCGACGGCGGGTTCCTGCCGCACGGCGCGGGCAACGCGCTGCTGGCACTGCAGAGCGTCATGTTCGCCTACCTCGGCGTCGAGCTGATCGGGCTGACCGCGGGCGAGGCGCAGAACCCGCGCGTGGTGCTGCCGAAGGCCATCAACAGCGTCATGATCCGCATCGGCGTGTTCTACGTCGGTGCGCTGGTCGTGCTCCTGTCACTGGTGTCGTGGACCCAGTTCCACGGGGGCGAGAGCCCGTTCGTGCGGGCCTTCGACGCGGTCGGGATCCACGGCGCGGCGGGCATCATCCAGTTCGTCGTGCTCACCGCGGCGTTGTCGTCGTGCAACTCCGGCATCTACTCCACCGGCCGGATGCTGCGCACGCTCGCGATCCACCGGGCCGCGCCGAAACGGTTCAGCGGGCTGTCGAAGCGGCAGGTGCCCGCCGCGAGCATCACCGCGTCCGCCGTCGTGATGGCGTTCGGCATCCTGATCAACGGTGTCGTGCCGGAGAAGGCGTTCACCTACATCACCAGCGTCGCCACTGTCGGCGTGCTGTGGACGTGGGGGATCATCGTGGTGTGCCAGCTGGTGTACCGCCGCCGCAGCGACCGCGGCGAGCTGCCGGGGTCGCAGTTCCGGATGCCCGGTGCGCCGTGGACCGGCTACTTCGCGCTGGCCTTCCTCGCGCTCGTGGTGGTGCTGCTCGGCTTCGGCGAGGACACCCGCATCGCGCTCTACGTGACACCGGTGGTGGCCGTGGTGATCGGGGTCGGCTACCTGCTGAACAACCGGTCGCAGAGGGTCAAGCAGCCGGTGTGACCCGCAGCAGCTTGTCGTCGTCGCCGTCGGAGGTGGTGACGTACAGCGCGCCGTCCGGGCCGCTGCGGACGGCGCGCAGCCGCCCGTAGGCGTCGTCGAACTCCGGCGGCAGGTACACCTCGGTGACCGCGCCCGAACCGTCCAGGGTGAACAGCAGCATCTTCTGGCCCTTGAGCGCCACCACCGCCAGCCTGCCGTCGAGCGGGCCCCACTGCGGCCCGGACACGAAGGCCGCACCGCAGATCGCCTCGGTGATCTCCCCGGAAGTCCACAGAGGCCGGACCGCGTCCGGGAACCGCTCCAGGTCGGTCATCGGGACGCTCTCGTCGTAGAAGTCGACCGTGCCGCCCTGCGAGGGGTCCCAGCCGTAGTTCCCGCCCGCGCGGATCAGGTTGACCTCGTCGTCGAACGTGGGCCCGTGCTCGGCGGTGAAGACCTGCCCGGTGCCCGGCCGCACGGCGACACCCTGGATGTTGCGGTGGCCGTAGGTGTAGATCCGCTGTTCGTTCGGGTCGGCCGAGGAGGCGAACGGGTTGTCCGGCAGCGGCGCGCCGGTGTTCAGGTCGATCCGCAGCACCTTGCCGCCGAGGCTGTGCCGGTCCTGCGCGACGTCCGGTTCGGCGGTGTCGCCGGTGCCGACGAGCAGCGCGCCGTCCGCGGCGATCTGCGGACGGCAGCCCGAGTGCCGTCCGCCTGCGCTCACCGGCAGCCCGGTGAGCAGGTCGCGGACCTTCGCCGCGGAGCGCTTGTCCGGCGACAGCTCCCAGGTGACCAGCCGGACGTCCACCGCGACGCCGTTCTCCTGGTGCGTCTGGCACGTCGTGAACAGGTGGCTGGTCGCGAAGTCGGGGTGCACGACCATGCCCATCAGGCCGCCCTCCCCGGTCACCAGCACGTCGGAGAAGTCGGCCGCGACTGTGCTGACGGTGTTGACCGGGCCGTCGGGGCCGCCGGGGGTGCCCTCGACCAGCGCGAGCCGTCCCGGACGTTGCGTGACCAGCATCGAGCCGTCCGGCAGGAACCCGACGTCCCAGCCGTGCTGGAGCCCGTTCGCGACCACGTCGGCGCGTAGCGCGGTGGCCTGCGCGGCCGCGGTGGCCGGCGCGGACACCGTGGGTGGGGCGGACGGCAGGTCCTGGGCGGGCGAATCGGTGCAGGCCGTCGCGGCCAGCGCGGTGAGCAGGACGACCCCGATGTGACGCATGTCGCTATTGTGCCCCGCGTCCGGCCGTGGCGGGCCGGAATCGGTCTGCGCGGTCCGGGAGCAGCGCCGCGGTCCGCTCGTCCGCGGGCAGGAACGTCTCCAGCCGCAGCTCGGACACCGTCACGTCGACGGCGGTGGCGAACGTGGTGATCGCGGTGAGCAGGCGCAGCTCGCCGAGCGACGTGCGCAGCACCAGCGGCACCGCGAAACCGAGGTGGCCCGCGTCCGGCTCGGGCTGTCGGGGCAGGTAACCCGCCAGCTCGGCGGGCAGCTCCTCGTGCCGCGGGTGCGGCGCCTTCGCGTGCTCGTGGCGGGGGCGTTCGAGCACGTGCCGGGCCCAGTCGTCGAAGTTCACGATCCGCGGCGCCATGCCGCGCGGGTGCAGCGCCAGGCGCAGCACGTTGACCGGCGGCTCGAGCAGTTCCGGCGCGACGCCCTCGGTGAGGAGTGCCAGGGCGTCGTTGCTCACGACCAGGTCACCGAACCGGTCCACGACGATCGCCGGGTAGGGCCGGTGGCCGTCCAGCAGTCCGTCGAGCGCGTCCAGCACCGGCCGGAGCGCGGGGTCGGACAGGTCGGTCTCCGGGTAGCTCGGCGCGTAGCCCGCGGACAGCAGCAGCGCGTTGCGTTCGCGCAGGGGCAGCTCGAGCGATTCGGCCACCCGCACCACCATGCCGCGTCCGGGCACCGAGCGGCCGCTCTCCATGAAGCTGACGTGCCGCTGCGTGGTGCCCGCCCGCGACGCCAGTTCGAGCTGGGACAGCCGACGGCGCGCACGCCATCGCCTCAGGGCGCTTCCGAACGCGGTCGTCACGCCGCATGCTTACTACCGGGAGCGTGCCGCTCGCCATTCCCGGCAGGGAATGACCGACAGGAGGTGCCCGTGACCGAGCGGTTCACTGACGACGAGCTCGCCTTCCTGCGATTCGCGCGGTTCGGGGAGCTGCCGCCGCGTCCCCGGCGGGAGGACCTGGTGGAGATTGTCGAGACCGAACAGCCCGACCTGCCCGTGCGGCAGCCGTTCGAGATCCTGCCCGGCGGCCCGGCCTGAACCATTCCCCGCGCGGAATTGCCGCCGCACCACTGGTGCGGCGAGCCTTCCGGGCATGCAGATCGGATTGCTCCTCCCCGCCGGACAGGCTCAGCTCGCCGCGGGTGGCTCGGCGGCGGAGGTCGTCGAGCTCGCCGCCCGCGCCGAACGCCTCGGCTTCGATTCGGTGTGGGTGGGCGACTCGTTGTCCCGTGCCCGGCTCGAACCGCTCACCCTGCTCGCCGCCGTCGCGCAGGCCACCGAACGCGTGCGGGTGGGCACCGCGACCCTGATCCCGGCCTACCGCAACCCGGCGCAGGCCGCGCTCGAGCTCTCCTCGCTCGACCTGCTCTCCGGCGGCCGTCTCGTGGTCGGCGTCGGCGCGGGTTTCCCGGGGCGCATCGAGCGCGAGTTCGCTCTCGTCGGTGTCGACCCGCGCACCCGGTTCGCCCGGCTCGACGACACCGTGGCGCTGTGGAAGCAGCTGTGGACGGGCAGGCCGACGTCGTTCTCCGGCAGGGTCCTGCGCTACGACTGGCTGCCCGAGGTGCCGCACCCGGCGCAACCCGGCGGGCCGCCGGTGTGGCTCGCCGGTGCCACCCCGGCGGCGCTGCGCCGCGCAGGCCGCCACTACGACGGCTGGCTGCCCTACCCGCCCGATCCCGCCGACTACGCGCGCGGCCTGGCCACCATCCGCGAACAGGGGCCCGGCGACGTCACGCCCGCGCTCTTCGCCACCGTCCACCTCGGCGAACGCCCGGCAAGCACCGCGGAGGTGGAGCGGTACTGCCGGGCGACCTACGGCGGATCACTCGAGTGGGTGAGCCGGATCCAGCTGGTGATCAGCGGCGGTCCGGACGAGGTGCTCACCCAGCTCAGGCGCTTCGCCGACGCCGGGGCGCGGCACGTCCTGTTGCGCATCGCCGCGCTCGATCCGCGCACGATCGACGACCAGCTCGCGGGACTCGCCGCAATTTTGTCGCCCCTGCGACGTACCCTGGAGGTCCGAAGCCCCTGATCCCTCGCCACCACGGGCAGGGGTGTGCCCGCGTGCTCCAGGGAGATCGTTTCCGTGACCGGCCCGCAGTTGTCCGGCCTGCTCTCCGCCGTCCTGCCCGACCCCGCTCTGCGCGCCGTCGTGGAGCGGGCCGGTGCGCCCCTGCTGGAGTTGGAGGGGTCCACGGCCGCCCGCCAGCTGGTGGTCGCCGCTCTGGCCGGTGACGCGGGGGCGGGCCGCCCGGTGCTGGCCGTCACCGCCACCGGCCGGGAGGCCGAGGAGCTCACCGCGGCGCTGGCCAGTCTCATCGGGGAGGACGCGGTCGCCGACTTCCCGTCCTGGGAGACGCTGCCGCACGAACGGCTCTCCCCGCGCGCCGACACGGTGGGCCGCAGGCTGGACGTGCTGCACCGCCTGCACACCGACCGCGCGCCGCGCGTGGTGGTGGCCACGGTGCGCAGCCTGATCCAGCCGATGGCGCCCGGGCTCGGCAGCCTCGCGCCGGTCGAGCTCGCCGTCGGCGAGGAGGAGGAGTTCGAGCCGCTGCTGGAGCGGCTGGTCGAGTTGGCCTACACCCGCGTCGACATGGTCGAGAAGCGCGGCGAGTTCGCCGTGCGAGGCGGCATCCTCGACCTGTTCCCGCCCACCGCCGACCACCCGTACCGCGTCGAGTTCTGGGGCGACGAGGTCAGCGAGATCCGCGCGTTCGCGGTGTCCGACCAGCGGTCGCTGCCCGGCGAGCTCGCCTCGGTGTACGCGCCGCCGTGCCGCGAGCTGTTGCTCACCCCCGACGTCAAGGGCCGCGCGGGCGAGCTGGCCGAGCGGTACGAGGCCGATGCGCAGCTTGCCGAGATGCTCACCAAGCTCGCGGGCGGTATCCCGGTGGAGGGCATGGAGGCGCTCATCCCGGTGCTGTGCGATGGCGAGCTGGAGCTGCTCACCGACGCCATGCCCGAAGGCACCCACGTCCTGCTGGCCGATCCGGAGAAGATCCGCGCCCGCGCCGCCGACCTGGTGCGCACCGGGCAGGAATTCCTCGAGGCGTCCTGGATGTCGGCGGCGGGCGGCGGCACCGCGCCGATCGACCTCGGCGCGTCGGCCTACCGCGACCTGGAAGAGGTCGCCAAGCACGCGAGCGAGACCGGCAGGGCGTGGTGGACGCTGTCCCAGCTGACCAGCGAGAACGCCGACGTCGTGCGCCTCGGCATCGACGGCTCGCCCGCCTACCGCGGCGACCTGGAGCGGGCGGTCGCCGACCTGCGCGCCCACCTGGCCGCCGACGGCACCGCGGTGCTCGTCGTGGCCGGGCACGGCACTGCGGCCCGCGCCGTCGAGCAGCTGTCCACCGCGGGCATCTCCGCCACCCACGCCGCCGACGGCCTGCTCGACCAGCCCGCGCAGGGCATCGTCACGGTCGCCTGCGGCGGGCTCGCCGAGGGTTTCGTCGCACCCGAGCTGCGGCTGGTCGTGCTCACCGAGTCCGACCTGACCGGCCGCGGCGCCACCGCCGGGTCCACGTCGCGCGACCTGGGCGCCAAGATGCCCTCACGCCGGCGCAACGCGGTCGACCCGCTGGCGCTCAAGCCGGGCGACTACGTGGTGCACGACCAGCACGGCATCGGCCGGTTCGTGGAGATGGTGCAGCGCACCGTCGGTGGCGCCACGCGCGAGTACCTGGTGCTGGAGTACGCCTCGTCCAAACGCGGCCACCCCGGCGACCGCCTCTACGTGCCCAGCGACCAGCTCGACGAGGTGTCCCGCTACGTCGGCGGAGAGCTGCCCACGCTGAACAAGCTGGGCGGCTCGGACTGGAAGAACACCAAGGCCAAGGCGCGCAAGGCGGTCAAGGAGATCGCCGCGGAGCTGGTGCAGCTCTACGCCGCGCGCCAGGCCTCGCCCGGACACGCGTTCGGCTCCGACACGCCGTGGCAGCGCGAGCTGGAGGACGCGTTCCCGTTCACCGAGACCAACGACCAGCTGGCCGCCATCGACGAGGTCAAGCAGGACATGGAACGCGGCGTGCCGATGGACCGCGTCATCTGCGGCGACGTCGGGTACGGCAAGACCGAGATCGCGGTGCGTGCGGCCTTCAAGGCGGTGCAGGACGGCAAGCAGGTCGCGGTGCTCGTGCCCACCACCCTGCTGGCGCAGCAGCACCTCAACACGTTCGCCGGCCGGATGGCGTCGTTCCCGGTCACGATCAAGGGCATGTCCCGGTTCACCGACAAGGCCGAGGCCGAGGCCACGCTCGCCGGTCTGGCCGACGGCGCGGTCGACATCGTCATCGGCACCCACCGGCTGCTGCAGACCGGCATCCGCTACAAGGACCTCGGGCTGGTCATCGTCGACGAGGAGCAGCGCTTCGGCGTCGAGCACAAGGAGCACATCAAGGCGCTGCGCACCCACGTCGACGTGCTCACCATGTCGGCCACCCCGATCCCGCGCACGCTGGAGATGTCGCTGGCGGGCATCCGCGAGATGTCGACGATTCTCACCCCGCCCGAGGACCGGCACCCGATCCTGACCTACGTCGGTGCCTACGACGACAAGCAGGTCGGCGCGGCCATCCGGCGCGAGCTGCTGCGCGACGGCCAGGTGTTCTACGTGCACAACCGGGTCTCCTCGATCGAGAAGGCCGCGAAACGGCTGCGCGAGCTGGTACCCGAGGCGCGCGTGGTCACCGCGCACGGGCAGATGAACGAGGAGAAGCTCGAGAAGATCATCCAGGGCTTCTGGGAGCGCGAGTACGACGTCCTGGTGTGCACGACGATCGTCGAGACCGGCCTGGACATCTCCAACGCCAACACGCTGATCGTCGAGCGCGGCGACATGCTCGGCCTGGCGCAGCTGCACCAGCTGCGTGGCCGCGTCGGGCGCGGTCGCGAGCGCGGGTACGCCTACTTCCTGTACCCGCCGGAGAACCCACTCACCGAGACCGCGCACGACCGGCTCGCGACCATCGCGCAGAACACCGAGCTCGGCGCGGGCATGGCGGTCGCGATGAAGGACCTGGAGATCCGCGGCGCGGGCAACATCCTCGGCGCCGAGCAGTCCGGGCACATCGCGGGCGTCGGGTTCGACCTGTACGTGCGGCTGGTCGGCGAGGCGGTCGATGTGTTCCGGCGCAGCGCCGGTGACGCGCCGGCGGAGGAGGAGGAACTGCGCGAGGTGCGGGTCGACCTGCCCGTCGACGCCCACATCCCGCACGACTACGTCCCCGGCGAACGACTCCGGCTGGAGGCCTACCGCAAGATCGCGGCTGCCGCCGATGACGACGAGCTGCGCGCGGTCGAGGAGGAACTCGTCGACCGCTACGGCCGGCCGCCCGCCGCGGTGCGGCGCCTGCTCGCGGTCGCGCGGTTCCGGCACGTGTGCCGCGAGGCGGGGGTCACCGAGGTGTCCACGCAGGGCAACAACATCCGCTTCGCGCCGCTGGAGCTGATGGATTCGCAGATGGTGCGGCTCAAGCGGTTGTACCCGAAGGCGAACTACAAGGCGGCGATGCGCACGGTGTCGGTGCCGAAGCCCACCGAGGGCCCGGCGGGGGGCCGGATGGGCGCACCCGCCCTGCGCGACGAGGCCCTGCTGGACTGGTGCACGAAGCTGCTGATCAACTTGACGAAGAAGCCCGCACCCGTCGGCTGAAGGAGCACACGTGGTCACCCGCAACGACGACAAGGGCCGTTACGAGATCTTCGTCGGCGACGAGGTGGGGGGTTACGCCGAGTACCGCGAGCGCGGCGACGAGGTGGTGTTCACGCACACCGAGGTCGACGACGCGTTCGCCGGACAGGGGCTCGGGTCGAAGCTGGCGAAGGGCGCGATCGAGGACGTGGTGTCCCGCGGTCGCACGATCGTGCCGCTGTGCCCGTTCATCGGGTCCTACCTGCGCAAGCACCCGGAGCACGGGGCGTACGTGCGGTGGCCGGACGGCGCGTGAGGTTCGCCCCGGCCGGAGTCGGTGTGAGAGGGTACGCGCTGTGATGCGGATCATCGATCGTCCCCGGTCGCTGCTCGCCCTGCTCGCCGCGTGCCTGCTGCTCGGCGGGTGCGGGTCCGGACCGAGCCAGGTCGGGTCGGCGATCATCTTCGGTGACCGGCAGATCACCGTCGACCAGGTGCAGGACCTGCTGGACAAGGCCGTGCAGGAGCAGCCCGCCGCGCAGCAGTTGTCCCGGCAGCACAAGCTCGACCTGCTCGGGCGCGAGCTGGTGCGGCAGCTGGTGATCCACGAGGCGGTCACTCGCGCCGCGCAGCGCGACGGGCTGGTCCCGGACCGGGCGTTGCTCGAAGACACCCTCGCCGATGACCCGCTGGCCGATCCGGTGTCCACCACCGGCACCGATCCGTCGCGGATGGCGCAGCAGATCGCCCACCGCGTGCGCGATCACCGCGAGGTGGTCACCGATCAGCTGCTGCTGCAGGCGATGGGGCAGAAGTACGTGGACCGGCTGGCCGTCACGTTCGACTACACGTCGGTGGTGTCCGATGACGGTGGTGCGCACCCGGTAGACCGGCGCGACAAGGCGATCGGCAGGGCCGAGCGGATGGCCGCGAGCCCGGAGGCGGCCGCGGAGGTCATCCGCGCGGATGCCGCGGCGGGGGAGCAGACCGGCGTCGGCGAGCGGGTGCCCGCGTCCCAGGCGCCGGACCTGGCGACGATGGTTCCGTTCGGGGTGCAGCCGGGCACGGTGGTGGCGTTCCGCCCGAGCCAGGAGCAGGAGGTGTGGATCGTCGCGGTGGTGCGGGAGCGGGACCTGAACGCGCCGGTGGTCGACGACCACGCGCCGGCGCCGTCGGCCGGTCAGCTCGCCGCGATCGGGCAGCGGTTGCTGCAGCCCTACGTCGACGGTGCGGGCGTTCGCATCAATCCGCGGTACGGCGTGTGGGATCCTGTGGCCATGGACCTCGCTCCGAGCAGTGCTGAGACCGCCGGTGTCGTCGTGCCGGTGAAGGGTGCCGCGCAGTCGTGACGGTCGTGCTCCTGCCGTACCCGGACGCCGGGGTCCCGCCCACGGCCGTGCCGGTCCTGCGCGCCGCCCACGCGGTGTACGCGTCCGGCGTCGACGGTGCACTCGCCGACCTGCTGGGCGCGAAGCCCGCACCGGAGGACCTGGTCCCGAACGACGCGGTGGTGCTGATCGCCGCGGACGCCGACGATCCGCTGGTGCGCGCGATGGTGGCCGCCGGGTCCCGGGTGATCGCGCAGCCGCCGGGCGCCGCGCTGGTGGAGGCGGCGGCGGTGATGGACCGGCTGCGTTCGCCGGGCGGGTGTCCCTGGGACGCCGAGCAGACGCACGACTCGCTGCGGCAGTACCTGGTCGAGGAGACCTACGAGCTGCTGGAGGCCCTCGAGGACGGCGACCGCGCGGCGATGCGCGAGGAGCTGGGGGACGTGCTGCTGCAGGTGCTGTTCCACGCGCGCGTGGCGGCGGAGGACCCGGCCGACCCGTTCGACGTGGACGCCGTGGCGTCCGCGCTCGTGGACAAACTGGTCGGCAGGCACCCGCACGTCTTCGGCGAGGGGGAGCACGTGCACACCGCGGCGCACCAGCAGGTGCGCTGGGAGGAGCTCAAACAGGCCGAGAAGCGCCGGGAGTCCAGTGTGGACGGCGTGGCGCTCGGGCAGCCCGCGGTGGCGCTGGCGGGCAAGCTCGGGCAGCGCACGGGCCGTGCCGGGTTGCCGGAGGACCTCTTCCCGCAGGAGGACACCGTGGCCGCCGCGTTGTTCCGGATGGCGGCGGTGGCGCGCCGCGAGGGCGTCGACCCGGAGGGCGAGCTGCGAGCGGTGGCCAGGCGCTTCGCGGCGGACGTGCGGGCAGCGGAGCGCGCGGCCCGCGCCGAGGGCCTCGACGCGGCGACCATGACCGCCGACGCGTGGCGCGCCCACTGGCCCCGGTGAGGTCCGGCGCGCACACCTGAGCCGCGGCCCCCGGCCGAGCCGGATGGCGTGCCTCAGCCGAACAACGTCTCGCCCCAGTAGGCGCCGTCCCGGACGCCCGGCGGCACCGCGAAGAGACCCGAACCGGTGTGCTCGACGTACTCCATCATCGAGTCCTTCGTGGACAGGGCGCGCTGCATCGGCACGAACTGGGTGCGCGGATCGCGGTTGAAGCAGATGAAGAACAGGCCCGCGTCGAGGTGGCCGACCCCGTCCGAGCCGTCGACGAAGTTGAAGCCGCGCCGCAGGATCCGCGCCCCGCCGAGGTTCCCCGCCGAAGCGAGCCGGATGTGGGCGTCCCGCGCCACCAACGGCTCGCCGTCGGCGCCGCCGACGTGCAGGTCCACCGGATCGAACTCGACCGTCTGCCCGATCGGTGCGCCGCTGCCCTTGGTGCGGCCGACGATCCGCTCCTGCTCGGCCAGTGACGTGCGGTCCCACGTCTCGATGTGCATGCGGATCCGTCGCGCCACCAGGTACGTGCCACCGGTCATCCACTCCGGGCCGTCACCGGGCGCCACCCACACGTGCTGCGCCAGCGGGTCCGGGTCCTCGGCCTTGAGGTTGTTCGTGCCGTCTTTGAACCCGAACAGGTTGCGCGGCGTCGCCTGCGACCGCGACGTCGACGAGCTGCGCCCGAACCCCAGTTGCGACCACCGCACCTCCGTCGTGCCGAACCCGAGGCGCACCAGGTTCCGCACCGCGTGCACCGCCACCTGCGGGTCGTTCGCGCACGCCTGGATGCACAGGTCACCGCCGCAGCGCGTCGGATCGAGGTCGTCCTTCGGAAACGGGGGCAGGTCGGCCAGCGCCGGGGGGCGCGCGTTCGCGAGTCCGAACCGGTCGTCGAACAGCGACGGACCGAACCCGACGGTCAAGGTCAGCGCCGCCGCGGGCAGGTCGAGCGCCTCACCGGTGTCGTCCGGGGGCGCGGCGGCGGGCCCCCCGACCGCGCCGCCGGCCCCCACCTCCCGGCCCGCCGTCATCCGGCGTGCCGCCTCGGTCCACCGGCGCAGCAACGCCACCAGCTTCGCCCACTCCGTCGTGGTGACGTCGAGCGCGGCGAAGTGCAGGTGCTCCTGAGCCGCGGTCACGACGCCGGCTTGGTGCTCGCCGCCGAACGGCACGACCTCCGCCGCGCCCGATCCTTCCGAAGTCGACAGCGCGACACCGGCGCCCGCCGCCGCGCCGGCGGCGAGGCCCGCTCCGGTGATCCCGAACAACGCGCGGCGGGACACCGTCATCGCGACGTGACCTCCGCGGTCCGGCTCAGCGGTTCGCTCAACGCGTCCACCGCCGCGGCGAACTCCCGGATCTGGTCCTCGGTCAACTCGGTGTAATACCGGAACCCGTCGCCGACCCGCTGGGCGTCGAGCAGTGCACGCACGTTGCGGAACTCGGTGTCCACTTGTGACACGAGCGCCGGGTCGCGCTCCTGCAACACCGGGCGCAGGGCCTGCACGGCCGCTTCGGAACCGTCGAGGTTGGCCTGGAAGTCCCACAGGTCGGTGTGCGAGAAGGTCTCCTCCTCGCCGGTGATCTTGCCGGTCGCGACCTCGTCGAGCAGTTCCTTGGCGCCGTTGGCGAGGTCGAGCGCGGACAGCTCGATCGCCTTCGCCTGCGTCACGAGTGCGGTGACGTCGGCGACCAGCCGGTCCGCGATGGCCGCGCTGTCCGGCCGCAACCCGGTCACCCACAGATCCTTTTCGACGCGGTGGAACCCGGTGAACTCCTGGCCCTCCTCCAGATCCGCTTCCCGCACGTCGATCGCCGGGTCCAGGTCGCCGAACTTCTCCGCGACCGGCTCGATGCGCTCGTAGTACACGCGCGTCGGGGCGTAGCGCGCCTGCGCGTCGCCGACGTCGCCGGACTTCACGGCGTCGGCGAACACCCGCGTCTCGGTGAGCAGCGCGTCGCTCTGGTTCGCGACGTACGTGGCGTACGTACGTGTCGCGTCGGCCAGCTTGGTGTCGGGGTCGGCCTGCCGGGACGCGCCGCCGCTGACCGTGAAGTCGCCGCGGATCCCGGCGCCGGACATATCCGGTTTGCACGCCGTCTGGTAGGTGCCGGCTTCGGGGACCTCGACGATCAGCTTGCGGGTGAGCCCGGGTGCGATGTTCTCGACCTCGCCCATGATCCGGTCGCCCTCGGCGTAGAGGTAGAACTCGGTGACCTTGGTTCCCTTGTTGGTCACCTCGAAGGTGAGGGTGCCCGCGCCGGCGCCGGTCGCCGACACGCTGCACGTGGTGTCGGTGGCGTCGACGGTGATGGGACCCGCCGTCGCGGTGTCGTCCTGGGCGCTCGAACACGCGGACAGCACAAGCAGCGCGCTCAATCCGGTGACGACGATGGGGTACGTGCGCACGTTCACTCCTTGGAACCGGTCACCGCGGGGGTCCGCTCGGCGGCGGGGTGCCGCAGGAAGAGCGGCAGCACGATGGCGACGTAGGCGATCCACGAGACCGCCTGCAGCACCGTCGTCTGCTGCGAGTAGTTGAAAACGCCCTTGAGCAGCGCGCCGTACCACGAGGTCTCCGGGACCGCGGCGGACGCGTCGAAGGCGAGGGTCGTCAGGCCCGGCAGGAACCCGGCTTCCTGCAAGTCGTGCAGGCCGTAGCCAAGGACGCCGGCGGCGACGAACACCAGCAGGACACCGGTGACGGTGAAGAACTTGCCGAGGTCGAAGCGGATCGCACCGCGGTAGAGACCGTAGGCGATCGCGATCGCGACGGCGATGCCGATCGCGAAGCCGATCAGCGGCTGGGCGGTGCCGCCCTGCGCGGTCTGCACCGCCGCGTAGAAGAAGACCGCGGTCTCCAGGCCCTCGCGGCCGACCGCGAGGAAGGACAGCAGCAGGACGGCGAGCGGCCCGACCGCCAGCGCGGTGTCCATCTTGACGCGCAGTTCGGCGGCGATGGTGCGCGAGGCCCGGCGCATCCAGAAGATCATCGCGGTGACGAACCCGACGGCCACGATCGACAGGCCGCCGCCGAGGAGCTCCTGTTGCTCGAACGACAGCTGGGCGGTCGAGTAGGTCAGAACCGCGCCGACGCCGACAGAGAGCAGGACAGCGGCGGCGATGCCCGGCCACACCCAGCGCAGTGCCTCGCGCCGGTCGGCCTTGACCAGGAACGCCACCAGGATGCTCACCACGAGAGCGGCCTCCAGGCCCTCGCGGAGCCCGATGAGCAGGCTCGAGAACAACACGGTGCGCCTCCCTCGACGAACGGGATGGCTAAGGATTAGGTAAGGCTCACCTTGCTGTCCATCTTGATCACGGAGAGTTGAACGTCGTAACCGTGCGATTCGGACAGGTGAGGTCGTGTTTTCGCAGGTGGGAGCAGTGGGCACGGCTTGATAACGAAGTGCGGTGATCCACTCTGGGTGAGCACGGTTAACCTGGACGAGTGACAGAACCCACTCGGTCGGGTGGCCCGCATGTTCGGCGTCCGCCTCTGCGGTTGCTTGCCGGCGCCGCGGTGGTGGGGACGGGTCTGGTCCTGATCCTGACGATCGGCGTGGCGCGCCCGGGTGAGGTGGCGGCGCCACAACCCGAACCCGTCGGGTCGGCCGAGCCGGCGCAGGCACCCACGGCCCCGCTGCCCGCGCGGCGCGCCCCGGAGGACCGGCCGCGGTTGTCGGACATGGCGGAGCTGACCGCGTGGTCGAACGAGGTCGGTGCCGCGACGAACCTGCCGGCCCGGCTGCTGATGGGGTACGGCCGGGCGGAGATGTGGATGCGCGGCGAGCGGCCCGGCTGCCACCTGTCGTGGGCGACGCTCGCCGGGATCGGGGTGGCCGAGGCGGTGCGGGAGGGTCCGCTGCCGGTGCCGGACGACGTCTGGCAGGAGTGGTCGGCCCGCGCCGCGACCGACGGCGGGCGCCCGGATCGGGCTGACGTCGACGACGCGGCGCTCACGGTGGCGCGCTCGTTGTGCTCGACGGGCGCCGACCTGTCCACGGCGCGGGGCTGGTGGTCGGCGATCGGCGGCGCGCCGTCCCTGGCGTCGAAGGCCGGGTCGATCATCACCGCGGCGAACGACTTCGCGGCTGCCGCGCCTCGCTGAACGCGGTCCGGCATGGTGCCGCCGCGGCCGGTGCGGAGTCGGCTCAGCTCTCCCGCAGCCGCACCCGCGCGTTCACCTCGGACACGGCGTCCTGGTACTCCGGCACCGGGTTCATCGCCCACGCCATGCGCAGCTGTCCCAAAGCTTCGACCAGCCGTCCCAACCTCTGGAGTGTGCGGCCGAGGACGAAGCGGGCGTAGTGGTCGGACGGATCGAGCTCCAGAACCCGCGACAGGGCTTGCTCGGCGCGGTTGAGCTGGGCGGAGTGGAAGTAGGCGCGCCCGGCGAGCAGCTGCACGCTCGGCTTGTCGGGTTCGGTGTCCAGCACCGGCTGCAGTGCCTTCAGCGCGTCCAGCGGACGGCGCTTCTCCACGAGATCCTCCGCTTCGCGGAAGGCGTGCAGCGGGTGTTTTCCTGCTGGTCCCCGCGGGGTCTGCGTGTCATCCATCTTCTGATCGACGGTACCGCGAGAGAGCACGTTCCGGCAGGGGCGATCAGGGTGGCTCCGGGCGGCATGATGCACTAACCGGTCATGAGCGAAGCACCGCGGTATCTCGGACTCTCGCCTTACCTGTACTACACCGACGCCACGGAGGCGCTGGACTGGCTGGTCAGGGTCTTCGGCTTCACCGAGAAGGTCCGCTACGTCGACGCCTCCGGCCTGGTGTTCCAGGCGGTGGTCGCAGCCGGTGACGCCGAAATCCTGCTCGCCGGGGTCGGGGCGGACTACTGGGAGGCCAAGGGCGTCGACCGCCCGGTCGGGCAGCTCAACGTCGTCTACGTGCCCGACGTCGACGCGCAGTACGAGCGGGTCTGCGCGGCGCTCGGCGACAACTGCGACGTGCCGGTCCCGCAGGACCAGCCGTACGGCGCCCGAGTGTTCACCGTGCTGGACGTCGGGGGCAACAGCTGGACCTTCTGGCAGCAGATCTCCGACACCGCCGAGCTGCCGTCGGGCTGGCAGGAGGTCCGGGCCGACGAGTGACGCGTGCCTCCACCGGGTGAACGGCGATGGCGGCTACGCTGGTCGCGTCTTCGCTGGACAAACCGATGAGGAGCAGTTGTGGCGGTCATTGAGCAGGTAGGCGCGCGCGAGATCCTGGACTCGCGTGGCAACCCGACCGTTGAGGTGGAGGTGGCTCTCGACGACGGCACGCTGGCGCGGGCCGCCGTTCCGTCGGGCGCGTCCACCGGCGAGCACGAGGCCGTCGAGCTGCGTGACGGCGACGCCAAGCGCTACAATGGCAAGGGTGTCGAGCGCGCCGTCGCGGCCGTGCTCGACGAGGTCGGCCCCGAGCTGACCGGTGTCGACGCCGTCGACCAGCGCATCGTCGACCAGAAGCTCGTCGACCTGGATGGCACCCCGGACAAGTCCCGCCTCGGCGCCAACGCGCTGCTCGGTGTCTCGCTGGCCGTCGCCAAGGCCGCGGCCGAGTCGGCCGAGCTGGAGCTGTTCCGCTATCTGGGCGGCCCGAACGCGCACGTGCTGCCGGTGCCGATGCTGAACATCCTCAACGGCGGCGCGCACGCCGACACCGACGTGGACATCCAGGAATTCATGATCGCCCCGATCGGCGCCGACTCCTTCCGCGAGGCGCTGCGCTGGGGCGCGGAGGTCTACCATTCGCTGAAGTCGGTGCTCAAGGGCCGCGGCCTGGGCACGGGCCTCGGTGACGAGGGTGGTTTCGCCCCGAGCCTGTCGAGCAACCGCGAGGCGTTGGACCTGATCACCACGGCCATCGAGAAGGCCGGGTACGCCCCCGGCCGCGACGTGGCGCTGGCCCTGGACGTCGCCGCCACCGAGTTCTTCGCCGACGGCGCCTACACCTTCGAGGGCAGCAAGCGCACCGCCGAGCAGATGAGCGCCTACTACCGCGAGCTGCTCGACGCCTACCCGCTGGTGTCGATCGAGGACCCGCTGTCGGAGGACGACTGGGACGGCTGGATCGCGCTGACCGGCGACATCGGCGACCGCGTGCAGCTCGTCGGTGACGACCTGTTCGTCACCAACCCGGACCGCCTCGAGGACGGCATCAACCGCGGCGCGGCGAACGCGCTGCTGGTGAAGGTCAACCAGATCGGCACGCTGTCCGAGACGCTCGACGCGATCGCGCTGGCCACCTCGAGCGGATACAAGTCGATGATGAGCCACCGCTCCGGCGAAACCGAGGACACCACGATCGCCGACCTCGCGGTGGCGACCGGCGTGGGCCAGATCAAGACTGGTGCCCCGGCCCGCAGTGAGCGCGTCGCGAAGTACAACCAGTTGCTGCGCATCGAGGAGACCCTCGGCGACGCCGCCCGCTACGCCGGTGAGCTGGCGTTCCCGCGGTTCTCGACGGAGAGCTGACCGGACTAGATGACGCAACGCGGATCACAGCGCGCACGGCGGCCCCGCCGCACGGAGGGCTCGCCCGCCCGTCGTGCGGAGGGGGCGCCCGCGCGCCGTCCGCAGCTGGCCCGGCGGGTGGCCGCTGGAAAGGCGCGCCTGCGCCGGGACGCGGGGAAGTCCGGCGGTGCCGGTGCGACGCGCGTGCTGGGGATGTCCACCACGCGGCGGGCCGCCGTGCTCGCCATCGTGGTGTGCGCCCTGGCGTTCACCGTCGCCGTGCCGCTGCGCACCTACCTGACGCAGCGGGCCGAGGTCGCCGAACAGGAGCAGCGGCAGGCCCAGTTGCGGCACGACGTCGAGATGCTGGAACAGCGCAAGGCCGCGGTGTCCGACCCGGCGCAGGTCGAGGCGGAGGCCCGGCGGCGGTTGCGGTACGTGATGCCCGGCGAGACGCCCTACGTCGTGCAGTTGCCCGAGGACGCGCCGCAGGCGCACGAACCGCCGCCCGCGGACCCGGTCAAGTCCGGCGACGCGGCCTGGTACGAGCAACTGTGGAGCACGGTCGGCGGTTAAGGCCCGTGGTGGGTCGGCCGGCCCGGCGCTTGCGACAATGGGCCGGTGAGTCAGACGGACCTGCCCTCGTTCGAACCGGTCACCGAAGCCGACCGGATCATCATCTCCGAGCAGCTCGGACGGCCTGCGCGCGCGCTGCGCGCCGTTGCCGCGCGGTGTCCGAGCGGGCACCCGTCCGTCGTGCAGACCAACCCGCGGCTGGAGAACGGCACCCCGTTTCCGACCCTGTACTACCTGACGTGCCCCCGGCTGACGTCGCTGGTCGGCAGGCTCGAAGCGTCGGGGATCATGAAGGAGATGACCGAGCGCCTCGCGGTGGACGAGGAGCTCGCCGAGCAGTACCGGCGGGCCCACGAGGCGTACCTGGCGCAGCGGGACGCGCTCGAGCCGCTCGGCCACCAGGTGACGGCCGGCGGGATGCCCGGGCGGGTGAAGTGCCTGCACGTCCACCTCGCGCACCGGCTCGCCGTCGGCCCCGGCGTGAACCCCTTCGGGGACGAAACACTCGATCTCCTCACGGGCGACTGGCCTTCGGGGGATTGCGCGGGCTGAGGGGCCGGGGCTGCGCGGTCCCGGGGGTGACGGGGAGTAGGCCGAGGACCTGGTGCGCCTCGCCACGACCCGCCGCCAGATCAAGTACGAGCCTCGGCGGCATTGATCTGGTCCACGACTTCAGCGAAGTAGGCCCAACCGTCTGCTTCGAGGTGCGGTACCGATGGCCGGGTGTCCAGAACGAGCGCCGCGGCGTCGAGTAGGCGCCGGACCGTCGCCGGCTCGTAGAGGTTGAGCCAGGCGCGGTCCGGGAGGCGCACGACCGTGCCTGCTTCGAAGTACGAGTTCGACACGAACCTCTCGGGGCCCGGGGCGAAGAGCAAAGCCAGTCGCCGTCGAACGCCGTGCGCCGGCACCTCTGGAAAGAGCGAAAGCGTCAACCGGCAGTCCGCGTAGTCCGGTCTCGTGCGCTGCCGCACAGTCCAACGCCAGACGACCTCGTTGACCACGAGGTGGCGGACGCGTCGGTCATTGCCCATCGAGCCAGCG
>Ga0164243_10005911_pt1 | contig 18602 bp, 19 predicted proteins | sample OricompcompostOP_FD_108781 | JGI IMG/M metagenome (GOLD analysis project Ga0164243, IMG submission 108781) | Organic Plus compost microbial communities from Emeryville, California, USA - Original compost - Organic plus compost (OP) | ecosystem: Engineered > Solid waste > Mixed feedstock >... | reverse complement strand
GTCGGGCGCCTTCCAGTCGTCCTACGAGCAGTTCACGCAGGGCACGACGCAGGCGGTCTCGGGCATCGAGGGCATGGCGCACTTCCTGGAGCAGGCGGCGCAGACGCTGCAGGACGTGGACTCCCAGCTCGCCTCGGGCATCCGCGGCTGACACCCGACGACGGCGGGGCGGTGGCATCGCGCCACCGCCCCGCCGTCGTGCATCCACCGACGGACGGCACGCAGAGGGAGGACCGGGCGTGAACGAGGACGTGAGCCGCCGCAGGAGGCTGTACCTCGTCGGGGTCGCGATCGTCTCGGTCGCGGCGATCGGGCGGGCGGTCTACCTGCTGCGCACCGGCAGCCCGTCGGGCGTGGTCGTCGTGGTCGCGATTGCGCTGATCGCGCTGATCGTCGCGGTGGCGCTCGTCGTGCAGGTCGCGCGGATGCGCGGCGTGGCCCGCCGCGTGACGCAGGCCCGCCCGGCCGCCGTGGTGGTGCCGGCGGTCGCGCCCGCGGAGCTGCGCACGATCGCCGAGGCGCTGCGCGTGCCCGTGCGCGGTCTGGGCGGGGTCGGGGGCACGCCCGTCGCCCTCGCGAGCCTGCCGGACCGCATCGAGGTGTGGGTGGGCCGCGACGAGGCGCCGCGGTGGGCGCTGCCCCGCGACGCGGTGCGGGAGGTCGGGATCCGGCCGGCGAGCTACGGCGCGAGCCAGGTGGACGCGGTCTGGGTCGGCGCCCGGACCGGCCGGCTCTGGAACGGTCCGGACACCGCGGCGGTCGTGCTGCCGGCGTACCGGCCGCTGCGGGCCCTGTTCGGGGGAAGGGTCGGTGACGACCTCGCGCGCGCCGTGGCGGCCCTCGGCCGGTCGCCGCGCTGACCCCTCGGCTGCGCCGGGGTGAGCGCGCCCGACCGACACATTGGTCCGGTTCCTGAGACGCGCTATCCAGCCGGCGAGACGGACGCCACACTGGTCGGGCGGGGCAGGCGTCCTAGACTCAGGGGGAGCAGCACTCGGGATGCCGCCGCGACCCGGTCGCCGGCGTTCGAGACCGCACCCGCTGCCGCCTCCCGCCTCGGCGGGCCAGCGGCAGCGGTCCGCGGACGGCGTCCGAGCACCACGGTGTCCGAGAACCCGGCGTCCGAACACACCAGCACGGAAGGCGTCTTACCACGTGAGCAGCAACCGGCCCTTGCGCGTCGCCGTCGTCGGCGCGGGCCCCGCAGGCATCTACGCGTCGGACATCCTGTCCAAGACCGACCTCGACGTGAGCATCGACCTCTTCGAGCGTCTGCCCGCGCCGTTCGGCCTCGTCCGCTACGGCGTCGCGCCGGACCACCCGCGCATCAAGATGATCATCGACGCGCTGCACAAGGTCCTGGGCCGCGGCGACATCCGCCTCATCGCGAACGTGGACTACGGCGTCGACCTCAAGCTCGACGACCTGCGCCAGTTCTACGACGCGGTGATCTTCTCGACGGGCTCGATCCGGGACGCGGCGCTGCCGATCCCCGGCATCGACCTGCCCCGCTCGTACGGGGCGGCGGACTTCGTGTCCTGGTACGACGGTCACCCGGACGTGCCGCGCACGTGGCCGCTCGACCAGCAGAAGGTCGCCGTGCTCGGCGCCGGGAACGTCGCGCTCGACGTGGCGCGCATCCTCTCGAAGCACGCGGACGACCTGCTGCCGACGGAGATCCCGGCGAACGTGTACGAGATCCTCAAGTCGAGCCCCGTGACCGACGTGCACGTGTTCGCACGGCGTGGGCCTGCCCAGGCGAAGTTCTCGCCGCTCGAGCTGCGCGAGCTCGGCCACGTGCCCGACGTCGACGTCATCGTCTACCCGGAGGACTTCGAGTTCGACGACGGCTCGATGGCCGCGATCAGCTCGTCGAACCAGACCAAGCAGGTCGTCAAGACCCTCACCGACTGGACGCTCAAGGACCCGGCGTCCCTGACCGCGTCGCGTCGCCTGCACCTGCACTTCCTGCACGCGCCGGTCGAGGTGCTGGGCGACGAGGAGTCGGGCGTCACGGGTCTGCGGACCGAGCGCACGCGGCTCAAGGGCGACGGGACCGTCGAGGGCACGGGCGAGCTCCACGACTGGGAGGTCGGCGCCGTGTACCGGGCCGTCGGCTACTTCGGGTCGCCCCTGCCCGAGATCCCGTTCGACGAGCTCAAGGGCGTCGTCCCGAACCGCGAGGGCCGGGTCATCGACATCGACGGCGAGCACATCCCCGGCGTGTACACGACGGGCTGGATCAAGCGCGGCCCGGTCGGCCTCATCGGCCACACCAAGTCGGACGCGTCGGAGACCATCCGTCATCTGGTCGAGGACGCGACGGGCACGCCGGGCGAGGACGGCGTCCCGACGACGCCGCTCAACGACGCAGCGCACCGCGACCCGCAGGCGATCCTCGACTTCCTCGCGGAGCGCGGCGTGGACGCGATCGACTGGACGGGGTGGCTGCGCCTCGACGAGCACGAGCGCGCGCTGGGCGAGCCGCACGGCCGCAAGCGCATCAAGGTCGTGCCGCGGGACGAGCAGGTCGCCATCTCGCTCGACCGCTCCACGGGGGCCTGAACGCCCCCGCGCCACCCCTGCGACCCGAAGGCCGGCGGGGCGTCGTCCACCGACGACGCCCAGCCGGCCTTCAGCCTCCCCGGGTAACGTGGGCTCATGGGACACCGTCATTTCAACGGCCTCAAGACCGCGCTGCTCTTCGGTGTGCTGTGGGCCGTCCTGCTGGCGATCTGGGCGCTGTTCTTCCGCAACTCGGTGGGCATGCTGTGGTTCTTCGTGTTCCTCGGCCTGGCGTCGACCGCGTACGGGTACTGGAACTCGGACAAGATCGCGATCCGCTCGATGCAGGCCTACCCGGTCACCGAGCAGGAGCAGCCCGTCATGTACCGCGTGGTGCGTGAGCTCTCGGCGCGCGCCAACCAGCCCATGCCGAAGCTCTACGTGTCGCCCACGCAGGCGCCCAACGCGTTCGCCACGGGCCGCAACCCGCAGAAGGCGGCCGTGTGCTGCACGGAGGGGATCCTCCAGATCCTCGACGAGCGCGAGCTCCGCGGCGTCCTCGGGCACGAGCTCATGCACGTGTACAACCGCGACATCCTCACGTCGTCCATCGCCGCGGCCGTCGCGGGCGTCATCACCTCGCTCGCGCAGTTCCTGCTCTTCTTCGGCGGGGGCGGCGACCGACGCGACAACAACGGCAACGCGCTCGCGGCGATCGCGCTCGCGATCCTCGCCCCGCTCGCCGCGACCGTGATCCAGCTCGCGATCTCCCGCACGCGCGAGTACGACGCGGATGAGGACGGCGCTACGCTGACGGGCGACCCGATGGCTCTGGCCTCGGCGCTGCGCAAGCTCGAGAGCGGCACCCAGGCCGCCCCGCTGCCCGCCGACCAGAAGCTCGTCGACGTCTCGCACCTCATGATCGCCAACCCGTTCAAGGCCGGCGCCGTCTCGAAGCTGTTCTCGACCCACCCGCCCATGGCGGACCGGATCCAGCGCCTCGAGGCGATGGCCGGGCAGCAGGGCGGCATCACCTACTACTGAGCAGCACGACCGACTGGAGCGCACGCCCGTGGCACTGAAGACCCCTGGAGAGATCGACGGGATGCGGGAGGCGGGGCGCGTCGTCGCCCGCGCCCTGCAGGCGTGCCGCGAGGCGGCCGCCGTCGGCGTGACGATGAAGGAGCTCGACCAGGTCGCGCGCGACGTCATCTTCGGGGCGGGCGCCACCTCGCCCTTCCTGAACTACCACCCGTCGTGGGCGCCCACGCCCTTCCCCGGCGTCATCTGCGCGAGCGTGAACGACGAGGTCGTCCACGGCATCCCGACCGACTACGCGATCGCCGACGGCGACCTCGTGAGCATCGACTGCGGCGCGACCCTCGACGGGTGGACGGGCGACGCGGCGGTGTCGTTCGTGGTCGGGAACGCGCGGCCCGAGGACCTCGAGCTCATCGCCACGACCGAGCGCGCGCTCGAGGCCGGCATCGCGGCGTCGACCGTGGGCAACCGGATCGGCGACATCGGCTACGCGATCGACAAGATCGCGCGCAAGGGCCGCTACGGCAACCTCGAGGACCACGGCGGCCACGGCATCGGCCACACCATGCACGAGGACCCGTTCATCCCCAACGAGGGCCGCCGCCACAAGGGCGGCGAGCTGCGCGCGGGCATGACGATCGCGATCGAGCCGATGTTCATCCTCGGCGGCTCGGGGGCGTACCGGTACGGCGACGACGGCTGGACGCTCCTGTCCCGCGACGGCGGCCGCGCCGCGCACGTCGAGCACAGCATCGCGATCACCGACGACGGCCCGCTGATCCTCACGGCCCTCTGAGCCTTTCCGCGCAGCGCGGGCCCGCCGCCGTCGAGGCACAGGGACGCGTGGCCGCGGAGACGCGACGACGCCCGGGTCGTGACCGGCCCGGGCGTCGCGCTCACCGCCGTGGAGCGGTGACGGTCAGTACCACGTCGGGCAGCCGGGCGAGCCGCGGCCCGACCCGTTCCCCTTGCCGGGCTGGGACGGCTTCCCGTTCCCGCTGCCCTGGCCGTTCCCGTTGCCGTTGCCGTTGCCGTTCCCGTGCGCGGCGACCACCGACTTCACGGAGCCGTCGGCCTTGAGGACCACCTGCGGCGCCTTGCCGGCGCTGTTCCCGTGGAACGAGAACATCGACTGGATCGAGCCGGCGGTCGCGTCGAACGACGCGTCGCCGATCCGCCCGGTCTGCCAGTTGTCCTCGACGAACTTGAGGATGGAGGCCTGGTTCGTCTCGGTGTGGTCGACGTAGTTCGTCTTCGCGTAGGGCGAGATGACGACGAGCGGCAGGCGCTGGCTGGGCCCGCAGCGGTCGGCGTAGCCGCCGGCGACGGTCTTCACCGAGGTGCAGAGCGTCGTGTCGCCGTTCGCGGCGTCGTTCGACCCGTTGGCGATGGTCGGGGCGACGTGGTCGTACCAACCATCCGAGTCGTCGTACGCGACGACGATCGCGGTGCTGTCCCAGAACGGCGACTTCTCGATCGCGTTGATCTCCTTGACGAGGAACTTCTGCTCGTCGAGGGGGTCGGAGTACGACGCGTGGCCGTCCTGGGCCTCGGGGGCCTTGAGGAACGAGACGCTGGGCAGGTTGCCCTGGGCCAGCGCGGCGTCGAAGTCGGTCAGGTCGTACTGGTGGTTCGCCTGGTCGGTCTGCCCGATCTTCGCGACCGACGACGGCGCGAGGTGGTGCGGGTTCGACGTCGACTTGTAGTACGCGAACGGGTTGTGGTGCGGGGAGTAGTCGACGACCGAGGCGCCCGCGACGTTGGTCGTGGTCGCGTCGCACTTGGCGTAGTGCCCCGCCTGCCCGTCCCACGTCGTCGTCGGGCGGAAGCCGCCCTGGAACCAGCCCCACGTGACGTTCTTGGCGTTGAGCAGGTCACCGATGTTCGTGCCCTGCATGCCGACGAGCGCGTTGGTCGACGTGTGGTCGGAGTCGGCGCAGTCGTCGTAGACGGGGTCGGGGTCCGCGGTGACCGTGCCGACGCCCTTCGCGTCGGGGGACTTCACGCCGTACGCGTCCGGGGTCGCGGTCTGCAGACCGGTCTTCGCGTCGTACGAGACCGCGCCGTGCGTCTGGCCGGAGACCAGGTTGAGCGCGCCCGGCGTCGACGGGCCGAAGGTGGCGTCCCAGCTGTTGTCGCTCATGGCGTAGTTCTGGGCGTAGTTCCACAGGGCGGTGACGGTGTTGCCGTCGTAGTAGTCCATGCCCAGGCCGGGGGCGCCGAACTGCCCGGTGCAGGTGTCCTTGCTCGTGTTCTGCACGAACAGGTCCATCGCGCCGTTGTTCAGCGCGAGCTGCTCCGGCCCGTAGTTGTGGTTCTGGTCGCACGTCACGGCCTCGTCCGGGGACAGGCGGGTCGGGGCGTACAGGTTGGGGTTCTTCGTGAGCAGCCCGGCGGACTTCACGGTGTCGGCCTTCGGGGTGCCCTTGGCGGCCGTGAACGTGGTGCCGTCGGTGTTCGCGGCCTGGGGGTAGGTCGCGAAGTAGTGGTCGAACGAGACGTTCTCGTCGAACAGCACGACGAGGTGCTGGATCGGCGTCGTCGTGGACGTGCCCTTGGAGCGCGACGACGAGGACGTCGTCGCGGTGGTCCGGACGGTCGCGTGGTGTCCCGCCGCGACGGCAGGCAGGACGCCTCCGCCGGCGAGCGCGAGCCCGGCGATCGCTGCGGCGGACGCGACGGTGCGCGTCCGCGTGGCGAACAGACCCATGGGGGTTGCCTCTCTGTGGGGGGATGGGGGCGGTTCAGGCGAGCAGCCGGCTGGCGTACCAGTCGTCCGCCGCCCTCACCCCCGGGAGCGCGAAGTAGTAGCCGCCCCCGAAGGGTGAGATGTAGTCGACGAGCGGTTCGCCCGCGAGGCGCTTCTGCACCGCGACGAACTGCCGGTCGAGGTCCTGGTTGAAGGCGACGAACACGAGCCCCATGTCGAGGTTGCCGTTGGCGTCGGTGCCCGCGTCGTAGTTGTAGGGGCGGCGCAGCATCCGCAGCCGGTCGGAGCCGGGGGAGCGCGGGTTCGCGAGCCGGATGTGCGCGTCCATCTGGATGACGTCGCCCGTGGGGTCGCGCTCGAGGTGCGGGTCGTCCAACTCGTGCGTCCCGGTGAGCGGGGCGCCGGTGTCGCGGCGTCGGCCGATCATGTTCTCCTGCTCGTGCAGGGACACCCGGTCCCAGAACTCGACGAGCATCCGGATGAGCCTCACGACGTGGTAGCTGCCGCCCGTCGTCCACGCAGGCTCCACGACCGCCGGGAGCCCGTCCACGGCCGCGACCGGCCCGGCCTTCGTCCAGACGACGTCGCCCATGGCCCGTGGGTCGGCGGTCGACGGGTTCGCCGTGCCGTCCTTGAAGCCCATGAGGTTGCGGGGGGTCCCGCTCGGCCGGGGCGGTGACGCGAAGCCGTCCTGGCGCCAGCGCACCTGCATCGCGCCGCGGGTGGCGCGCGCGATGTCGCGCACCGCGTGCACGACGACGTCCACGTCGTCCGCGCAGACCTGCAGCAGCAGGTCGCCGTCGCAGCGGGCACGGTCGAGCGCGTCGTCGGGGAAGGTGTCCATCGGACGCAGGCGCGCGGGCTTGCGGTCCGCGAGCCCGAACCGGTCGTCGAACAGCGACGCGCCGACCGACGCCGTGACGGTGAGACCGCCCGGGACGACGTCCGGCCCGAGGACGCCCGAGTCGACCGGCGGAGCGCCCGGTCCCGCGCCGGCCGGCGTGCCGCCCGTGGTGAGGAACCGGACCCGGTCGGTGAGGGTCCGGAACAGCTCCTCGAGCTCGGCGCGCGAGCCCGCAGTCACGTCGAGGGCGAGGAAGGCCGCGTGCTTCTGCAGCGGGGTGAGGATGCCGGCCTGCGTCGGCCCGTGGAAGACCACGGCGCGGGCCGCGTCGTCGGTCGGCGCGGTGGTCGCCGGCGCCGTCGTGGCGCCCGCGCCGCGCGGCGCGAGCGTCCCCAGCCCGACGACGCCCGCCGCGCCCGCGACCGAGCGGAGGAACGTCCGCCGCCCGGGCCCGGCGGCGGGACCCGCTGCGGTCGAGGTCGAGGTCGAGGCGGCCGTGGTGTCCGGGTCGGCGTGGGTCACAGGGCCCTCCGGGGGTCGGCGAGCGCGGCGACGGTCGCGAGGCGTTCGACGCACGTGTCGACCTCGGCGTCGAGCCGCTCGCGCTGCGCGGTGGTCAGGTCGGTCCGCGGGGTCCAGCGGCCGTCGTGGTCGTAGCCCTGCAGGGTGTGGTCGAGGGTCGCGAGCGCGTCGTCGACGTCGGACAGGTCGACGCCGCGTGCCTTCAGGAGCGGGCGCAGCGCGTCGAGAGGCGCGCCGGTGCCCACCACTCCCGCCCGCACCTCCGCGAGGGTCGTCCCGCTCGGACCGTCGGCCGCGCCGCTGAGCTGGACCTGCACAGCGTCCTCGAGGATCTCGTGGGCCCGGATCCCCAGGTCGGTGGGGTCCACCTGGGCCGTGGGGAAGCCCGAACGCAGCGCGGCGACGTCCCGGACGAGCGCGCGGGTCACGGGCCGGACGGCGCTCGCGGGCCTCCCGGCCCACAGGAGCGCCTCGGCCCGGCGGAACCCGGTCAGGTCGTGGTCCGTCAGAGCCGTGGACCCGGTGGCGGGGAGGCCGTCGATCGCGTCGCCCAGGTCGCCGAAGGCGTCATAGGCACCGCCGAGCGTCCCGTACGTCGAGTGGGCGGTGAGCCAGTCGCGGCGTGCGGCCGCGAGGTCGCCCCGGGCGACGTCGTCGTCCAGCGTGCGGACCTGGCGTGACAGCAGGGCGAGGTGGGCGGCGACCCAGCTCTCGTAGTGCTTCACGGCGGGCACGAGGTCGGCCTGCGTGATCGGGACGATGCCCGGGGTCGCCGTGGTGCCCGCAGGAAGGGCCCCCGTCACGCGCACCACCGGGCCGAGCACCGGCTCCTCGTCGGCCTGGACGCACACGACGCGGTAGCTGCCAGGGCCGAGCGTGACCTCGCCGCCCGCGGCGCCGCCCGGACCGATCGCTTCGAGCTCGAGGTACTCGCGGGCCCGCGTCATGTCGGTCGCGGCGTCCGCGACGACGACGTCCATGCCGCCCGTCGAGGTGTTGGTCGCGTCGATCCGCCACGTCCCGGCCGTGCCGCCCGACCAGCCCGCGCCGCAGTCGCTCTGGCCCGCGCTGACGGCGGCGACGAGGCCGGTCGGGGACGGGGCGGCGTCGGCCGGTGCGCCGCTGCCGCCGGTGCACGCGGACAGGCCCAGCGTGACGCCGCTCGCGACGACCAGGGCCGGGGCGCTCCATCGTCGCGCGGGGCGCCTCGAGCGCCGGCGCTGCTGGTGCTCGCTCGGGCCGGACCGGTCTGGCATGCGTGTGCGTCTCCCTCGGGAAGCGGCGGACGCGCTCCCGGTCGACCGTACGGACGCAGATCCGCTGATCAGCCGCGGTTCAGGAAGAGTTCACCGAGGCGTCGCCCGGCCGTCGCCGCGCCCTCCGCGCCTCGTTGCCATATGCACACGAAACTCACAGCCAGCGATTCGCCGTCGTGCGGACGGGCCCTGCGGTGCTAGCGTCCCGAGCGTGGGACGCAGGGAGATGGACGGCGCCGCGCTGCGTGAGCTCGTGCGCCGGGTCGAGGTGGACTGGCGGGGCGAGGACGTACCGGACGACGAGCGAGAACGCTTCCGGCGGAGCGTGGCCGCTCACGTGGCCCCGGTCGTGCGGGCCCGGGTGCTCGAGACCGTCGGGGTGGCGGTCGACGTCGAGGGCGTCGCGATGGTCGCCGACCTTCTGCTCGACGACACGTCGTGCGACGACGAGAGGCGCTGGCTGCTGGTCTCGCCGGACCCCTGGGCGTACCTGGCGGACTGGCTCGTGGCCGTCGTCGGCCGTTCCTACCGGCGGGCGGACGGGACGCCCCGCGCCCGGGCCAAGGAGCTGCGACGCCTCGAGAAGGCGCTCCGGTCCGAGGCCTGACGGCGGGAAGCCCCGCGCGCCCGAAATGGTTCGCACAGGCATGGAGATCCTCTACACGGCATCCGCCCTGTCCACCGGCGACGGCCGCAACGGCCACGTCCGCACCTCCGACGCGACGCTCGACGTCGACCTCGCCGTCCCGAAGGAGATGGGCGGCCCGGGCGGCGGGCTCAACCCCGAGGCGCTGTTCGCCGCCGGCTACGCCGCGTGCTTCCACTCCGCGCTCCGCGGCGTCGCCCGCTCGCAGAGCCTCGCCCTGGCCGACGACTCCGTGACCGCCGAGGTCTCCCTCGGCCCGGACGGGCAGGGCGGGTACGGGCTCGCGGTCGTGCTGCGCGTCGAGCTCCCCGGTCTGGCGCAGGAGCAGGCCGACGCGCTCGCCGAGGCCGCGCACCAGGTCTGCCCGTACTCCAACGCGACCCGCGGGAACGTGGACGTCGAGCTGGACGTCACCGTCGACTGACCCGCGCGGGGACGGGTTGCCCACGCGGGGCGCCCGTCCCCCTTCCGGGGGTGAGGCGGGGACGAAGCGTGCACGGACCGCGGCAGAGGGGGTGCTGCGGCGCGACGATGGCGATCAGGTGCTGATCGCCCTCCCGTCACTGCCGCTCGGGGTCCGGCGCCTTGCGCGCGGCTGCGTCGACCTTCGCCCAGTGGAGCAGGTCGATGCGCTGGAGCGCCCGGTAGATCCCGCCGATCACGAACCCGACGCCGGCGATCGTCACGAGGCCACCGACGACGAGGAGCGCCGTGCCGTCCGGCGGCTGGGAGGACGGGTCGAAGTCGGACGACGTCGCGTACGTGAGCGCCTGAGACTGACCAATCACCATCAGCACACCCCCGACGATCGCGATCAGCGCACCGGCGAGGAACATGGTCGCGGACGACGGCGGCTTGGGCGTCGAGGTGCTGCGCGCGATGGGGTCGCTCATGGATCGGATCCTTCCGTGCGCGGCCCGCTCCCGTCGACCGTCGCGCGCCGGTTTTCATCCCCCCGAGCTCCGACGGGTGCGGGCCCAGGTGTCCTGGACGGTCTCCGCGACCGGTCGGGACCGGAGGCCGGTCGCGACGGCGCGGGACACGTCGGTACTGATCAGGCCCTCGGTCGCGGGCGTCCGCGGAACCCAGCCGGGGAGCTCCGCCCACCGGTCCACGCCGGACGCCTCGAGCTCCGCCCAGGAGCGCCAGTCGAGGCGAGCCGGCGCCCCGCTCCTCCGGACGGCGTCCGACGCGGTGGCGTCGACGACGGCCTCGAGGACGTCCCGGGTGGTCGCGTGTCCTTCAGGCGCGGCGACGTTCACGGCGCCCGTGACACCGGAGCCGGGCTCCACGGCGCCGAGGAGCCAGGCGGCGAGATCACGGACGTCGATCAGCCGCCACGGCTGGCCAGGGTCTCCCGGGGCGACGAGGGTCCCGCCCCGGGCCGCGCGCTGGAGCCACGCAGGCAGACGCGCCGGCTCCTCACCGGGTCCGACGATCAGCGCGCACCGCGCGAGGAGGGCGCGCTCGCCGAACGCCGCGGTTGCCGCGATCTCGCCGCCGCGCTTGACCGCGCCGTACTCCGCGTCCTCCACGGTCGCGGCGTCAGGGGCGGCGGCCCGGGTCGCGTGCGTCTCGTCCATGCCGGCGCCCAGCGGGGGCGCGTAGACCGCGCGGCTGGAGACGTAGGCGTAGCGGTGAGCGACGTCGGCGAGCGCCGCCGCGGAGAGGCGTACGGCTCCCGGCGCCCCGGCCCAGGTGTCGACGACGGCGTCCCACCCGCCCGCGGGCGCCGCCGCGACGAGCCGCGCGACGTCGTCGGGCACCGTCCGGTCGCCCTGGACCTGCCGCACGCCGGCCACCGGAGGGTGGACGCCCCGCGCGAACGTCGTGACGTCGTCGCCACGCGCGAGCGCGGTCCGGGCGACGGCACGCCCGACGAACACCCCGCCGCCGAGGACGAGGAGCCGCACCTCAGCGGTAGTTGACGAACTGCAGCGCCACGTCGAGGTCGGCGCCCTTGAGCAGCGCGATGACGGCCTGCAGGTCGTCGCGGGACTTGCTGGTCACGCGGACCTCGTCGCCCGTGATCTGCGTCTTGACGGCCTTGGGGCCCTCGTCGCGGATGATCTTGGTGATCTTCTTCGCCTGGTCGCTCGCGATGCCCTCCTTGATGGAGGCCTCGAGCCGGTACTCCTTGCCCGACGGCTTGGGCTCCTTGTCGCCCGCGTCGAGAGACTTGAGGGAGATCCCGCGCTTGATGAGCTTGGTCTCGAACACGTCGAGGATCGCGAGCACGCGCTCGGCGGAGTTCGCGACCATGACGATCTTCTCGCCGCTCCAGGCGATCGAGGCGCCGACGTTGCGGAAGTCGTAGCGCTGCGAGATCTCCTTGCCGGCCTGGTTGAGGGCGTTGTCGACCTCCTGGCGGTCGACCTTGCTCACGACGTCGAACGACGAATCGGCCACGGTTGCTCCCTCGGGCAGGGTCCGCGCGCCGGCGGGCGCGGGACGGGTCAGGTGATGGGTTCCACCGTATCGGCTGCGGCGTCGTCGGCCCGGGCTGACGGGGCCGTCGGGCGGCGCGGGTCCGCGAGGCGGAGCGCCCGCGCCGCCCGCAGGCCGTCCGTCGTGAGGAGGATGAGCGCACCCCACACGAGGACGAACCCGACCCAGCGCGCGACGGGCATGGTCTCGTGGAACACGAGGAGGCCGACGAGGAACTGCAGTACAGGCGTCAGGTACTGGAGCAGCCCGACGACGCGCAGCGGGACGCGCCGCGCCGAGGCGGCGAAGAGCAGGAGCGGGACCGCGGTCACGACGCCCGCCGACGCGAGCGCGAGCAGGTGCCCGGCGCCGTGCGTCGTCATGGTGTTGTCGCCCTGCGTCTGCAGGTAGACCAGGTACCCGACGGCGAACGGGGTCAGCACGAGGGTCTCGGCGGCGAGCCCGGGCGCCGCCGCGACGCGTCCGCCCACCCGGTTCTTCACGAGGCTGTAGAGGCCGAACGAGAACGCGAGCGCGAGCGACACCCAGGGCACGTGCCCCACGCCCACGGTGAGCACCACGACCGCCGCCATCCCGAGCCCGATCGCGACCCACTGGAGCGGGCGCAGGCGCTCGCGCAGCACGACGACCGCGAGCAGCACCGTGACCACGGGGTTGATGAAGTAGCCGAGCGCCGCGTCGAGGACCTTGTCCTCGAGCACCGCCCACACGTAGATGCTCCAGTTCACGGCGACGAGGACCGCGCCCAGGCTGAGCGTGAGGAGCAGCCGCCGGTCCCGCAGGACGGCGCGCAGCTGGGGGAGCGACCGTGTCACGGCGAGCAGGAGCAGGCAGAACACGAGCGACCACACGACGCGGTGGGCGATGATCTCGAGCGGCGCCGCGGGCTCCAGGAGCGGGAAGTAGAGCGGCATCGCGCCCCACAGGAGGTATGCGCCGAAGCCGGCGGCGAGCCCGCGACGGTGCTCGGTGCGCGCCTCGGCCTCGGTCGGCGTGGGCGGCGCGGGCGCAGGGGACGTCACCTCCCGAGCGTACGGCGGGCGTGCGCCCGTGCCGCGCGCCGGTCCCGTCACCGCCGCCGACGACGTCGTCGCGGGGCTCGCGCGGATCGGATTTCTCCGCAGCGCCCACGTTGGGTATCGTTGGCTCGCCACGGCAGGTTGCCCGAGCGGCCAAAGGGAGCTGACTGTAAATCAGCCGCGTCATGCTTCGGGGGTTCGAATCCCTCACCTGCCACGCTCGGTCGAAGGCCCTGGACCTCACGGTCCGGGGCCTTCGTCATTCCCTGGGACCGGTCAGGGCACCGGCTTCTCCCAGACCGACACGTGCGACGGGCTCGTCGCGGTGAAGGGCGACCGGTCGAAGCCGGCCCAGCGGTCGCGGAGCCGCAGCCCGGCGAGCTGCGCCATGAGGTCGAGCTCGGCAGGCCACGCGTAGCGGAGCGGGACGGACACGCTGCGACCCTCGTGCGGCCGGTAGTGGTGCGACCACATGCGCTGCGTCACCACGTCGTACTCGTCGAAGCCCAGGTGCTCGGGTGTGACCTCGAACGGGACGAAGCGCTCGCCGAGGGGGAGTCGCTGCAGCTGCGGCACCCCGTTCTCGACGACGAAGCACCCGCCCGGCTCGAGGTGCGCCGCGGCGTTCCGGAAGCACGCCACCTGGCCCTCCTGCGTCGTGACGTTCGCCACGGTGTTGAAGACCAGGTAGACGACCCGGAAGGTGCCCGGCACGCGCGTGGTCGTCATGTCGCCGAGGGTCACCCCGACCGTGCCCCGGGGTCGTTGGCCCGCAGCCGGGCGACCATCGCCTCCGACAGCTCGATCCCGTGCACGGGCACGCCCCTGGCCGCCAGCGGCACCGCGACGCGGCCAGTCCCGACCGCGAGCTCGAGCGCCGCGCCGTCGCCCGCGAGCCCCTCCAGCACGTCCACGGTGGGGCCGAGCACCGCGGGCGCGGACATGGCAGCGACGTCCGCGTCGTAGGTCGCCGCGACGTCCTCGTCGAAGTAGTTGGCCGGGTCGCTCGGAGTCGTCATGCCCCGAGGCTCGCACCCCCGCGTGCGCGGGCGCCCGCGGATTTCGCTCCCGGCCCCGCGTCTTGTAGAGTTTTCCGCGCTGCCCCCGTAGCTCAGTGGTAGAGCGCAGTCTTGGTAAGACTGAGGTCATGGGTCCGATTCCCATCGGGGGCTCTGTTGGTGCCGTACAGGCGGTCGTGGGACCATGGGTCCTCCGGGCGCTGCGGTGCCCACGCGGCGGGGTAGCTCAGATGGTTAGAGCGCACGACTCATAATCGTGAGGTCGCGGGTTCGATCCCCGCCTCCGCTACCACGGACCGGTGTGCTCGCGGCGTCGTCGCGCGCGCGTCCGGTTCATCCTGGTGGACGGGCCCTCGGGTCCGCGCCGCAGACCTGGTGGCACGACGGCCGGCGTCGTGCCCTGCACAGCACAAGCGCCTTCCGGGGGCGCGAGAGGTGGCACCAGCCATGGCCAGCAAGAGCCAAGACGTTCGCCCGAAGATCACGCTCGCCTGCGTGGACTGCAAGGAGCGGAACTACATCACCAAGAAGAACCGCCGGAACGACCCCGACCGGCTGGAGCTCAACAAGTTCTGCCCGCGCTGCGGCAAGCACACCTCGCACCGCGAGACCCGCTGACGCTCGTCGCAACCTCGTAGCACCCACCCGGCAGCAGCCGCAGGCGACTCGCGAAGGAGCGCTCGTGCCCGTCAACCCGGAGTACGAAGGCCGTCAGTACCCCCCGACCGCCCCGTACTCGGTCGGGCGTGAGAAGCTCCGCGAGTTCGCCGCGGCCGTCGGGTCCACCCACCCCGCGCACCACGACGTCGCCGTGGCGCGGGGTGCGGGCTATCCGGACGTCGTCGCGCCGCCCACGTTCGCCGTGGTCGTCGCGCAGCGCGCCGAGGCCCAGTACATCGAGGACGCCGCCGCGGGCATCGACTTCTCCCGCGTCGTCCACGCCGACGAGCGCTTCACGCACCACCGGCCCATCGTCGCCGGTGACGAGCTCGTGACCGTCCTCCACGTCGACTCCCTCCGCGAGCGCGCCGGCATCACCATGGTGTCCACCCGGTGCGAGATCTTCGCGGCCGACGCCGACGGCAACCCCGGCGAGCCCGTGTCGACCGTCCGGTCCACGCTCGCCGTCCGAGGGGAGGACGCATGAGCGCGCCCGTGCTCGCCGACCTCGAGGTCGGCCAGGAGATCGGCACCCGTGAGGTCGTCCTCGACCGTGCTCGCCTCGTGCGGTACGCCGGCGCAAGCGGCGACTTCAACCCCATCCACTGGAACGAGCGCTTCGCGACCGAGGTCGGGCTCCCCGGCGTCATCGCGCACGGCATGCTCTCCATGGGCGTGGCCGCACCGCTCGTCGAGGAGTGGGCCGGCGACCCCGGGGCCGTCGTCGACTACCAGACCCGGTTCGCGCGCCCCGTCCCCGTGCCCGACCCCGGGACCGCGACCCTCACCGTGACCGGCGTCGTCGGCGCCCTCGACCCCGAGGCCGGGACCGCGCGCATCGACCTGACGGTGGCTCTCGAGGGCGTGAAGGTGCTCGCGAAGACGCAGGCGGTCGTGCGGCTCTCCTGAGCCTTGTGCTCTCGAGGTTTCCCTCTCGCCTCCGGCGTGGGCCGCGGGCGTCCTCGCCTCCGGCGTGGGCCGCGGGCGTCGTGCGCGGATCTTCCATCCGGCCGCTCGTTCCTCGCGGCCTCCCGCCCACCCGACCACGATCCGCGCACGACGCCCGCAGCCCACGCCTCTGCGGTTCTCTCGCCTTGCGCTGCAGCCAGGTGCGTTTCGCGCGCGTCGGGTCGCGCGCCCGGCTGGTCGTTCGCGCAGGGTGTGGCTCGTGGGGTGCTTCGCGCGGTCCGGCGTCCGTTGTCGAGGTTCCCGCGAGGTAGCCGTCCGCGCGGGCTACTTCGCGGGGTAGCCGTCCTCGCGGGCTACTTCGCGGGGTAGCCGTCCTCGCGGGCTACTTCGCGGGCGTAGGCGTTTCGGCGGGGTGTTTCGTGGGGGAGCGGGTGAGCCGCGCTCAGCGCGGGGCCGGGCCCGTCGTCGTGCCGACGACCAGCTCGACCGGGAGCAGGACGTCCTCGACGTCCTCGCCGGCGACGAGCTGGAGGGCTGCGCGCCCGAGGGCCGCCCCCTTCTGCTCGAACGGCTGACGGACGCTCGTGAGCTGGACGTCCGCACCGAGCCACGGCAGGTCGACACCGTCGAAGCCGGCCACGGAGAGCTCGCCCGGCACGTCGATCTCGAGCTCGCGGGCGGCCAGCAGCACGCCCGCCGCGAGCAGGTCCGACTGGGCCACGATCGCGGTGGGGCGTTCCGCGGGCGGCACGTCGAGCAGCGCGCGGCCCGCCGCGTGCCCGTGCTCGACGAGCGACGCCTCGGTCTCCCACACGGCGACCGGCCGGATGCCGGCGTCGGCGAGGCCCTCGAGACGGTTGCGGGTCGGGGTCTTCTCGACGTCGGCGAGGCGATCGGCGTCCGCGAGCCCGGTGCGCTCGGGGAACGCGACCGGCAGCGCTACCACGGCGACGCGCTCGTGCCCCAGCTCGCGCAGGTGCCGGCCGAGGTCGGCCGCGCCGCGACGGTCCTCCAGCCCGACGACGGGTGCACCGGGCTTGGCGGTCCCCTCGCCGATCACGACGGGGATGCCTCGCCGGACCAGGGCGTCGTGCGTGGGGTCCTCGCGGCGCGCGCCCCACACGAGCACGCCCACGTCCATGGCCGCGGAGGCGACGAGGGGGTCGGCGGCGCCGTCCGAGGGGACCGCGGGGACGAGCAGGACGCCCACGCCGTGCGTGCCGAGCTCGGAGACGAGGCCGTCGAGGACCTTGATGGACACGGGGTCGCGAAAGCTGCGGGACACGTGGTCGCCGATGACGACGCCGACGATCCCGGACCGACCGGACCGGAGCTGGCGGCCGAGGGGCGACGGGCCCGTGTAGCCGAGCTCGGTGGCCGCGGCGAGGACCCGCTCCCGCGTCGCGTCGGCGATCGGTCCGGAGCCGGAGAACGCGAGCGACGCCGTCGACACGGAGACGCCGGCGAGCGCGGCGACCTCGGAGAGCGTGGTGCGCCCGCCCCTCGCCCCCTCGGGCGGAGTGCTCGAGCCTGACTGCGGGTGCGTCGGCAACAGATTCCTCCGGGCGGGTCGTGGCGCGCTGCGCGCCGGGGTCTGCGGGCGTCGTGATCAGCCACGCGTGCCTGATCCGGTTGACGTCGCGGCCAGCGTACCCGCACAATCGACCCCATGCCTCGAAACGATTCGAAGAGCGGTCGCGGCATGCTGTTCGAATCGTTTCGATCCCGGCATGCCTCGTCCGACCAGCTCTGGCCCCCGCGCCTCGGCCTGCTGGGCCTGTTCCTGCTCATGGGACTGACCTTCTCGAGCTGGCTCGCGCGCATCCCGACGGTCAAGGCCGAGCTCGGGATCAGCACCGCCGACCTGGGTGTCGTCCTGCTGGCGGGCTCGGTCGGCGCGCTCGCGACCGTCGCGGTCGCCGGGGCGGTGCTCGAGCGGGTCGGGGGCCGTGCCGCCCTCGCGGTCGCAGCCGTGATCTCCGCGGCCGCCTACCTCCTGCTCGGGCTGGGCCCGACGGTCGGCTCGGTCCCGATCCTCACCGTGGGCGTGCTGCTCAACGGCATCGCGTTCGCGCTCGCCAACGTCCCGCAGAGCGTGGAGACCGCCGGGATCGAGCGGCGCCTCGGCCGGACCGTCATCCCGCAGTTCCACGCCGCCTTCTCCGTGGGCGCCGTCGTCGGCTCGCTGCTCGGAGCCGCGTGCGCCGCCGTGGGGGTGCCGCTCCTCGCCCAGTTCGGCGTGACGGCGGCCGTCGCGACCGCGTGGCGGTTCGCCACCTTCCCCGTCGTCGTCCACGACACCGCGCGACGCCGTGCGCCGCGAGGCGACGGCGGCGTGACCGTGCCGGCGACCGGGCCGGACGTCGCGCCGGTCACGCGCCCGACCCGCCGCGCCCGCCTCGCGACCGCGCTCGGGGCGTGGCGCGAGCCGCGGACGGTCCTGGTCGGCCTCGTGGTGCTCGCCGCGGCGCTGTCGGAGGGCTCCGCGAACGACTGGCTGTCGCTCGCCGTCGTCGACGGCTTCGGGCGCACCGAGGCCGTCGGGGGAGTCGTGTTCGGGACCTTCGTGGCGGCCATGACCGTCGTCCGGATCCTCGGGACGCGCCTGATCGACCGCCACGGGCGCGTGGCCGTGCTGCGCGTGTCGGGCGTCGTCTCGCTCGTGGGTCTGCTGGCGTTCGGCCTCGCCCCATCCTTCCCCCTCGCCGTGGCCGGCGTCGTCGCCTGGGGCGTCGGGGCCGCGCTCGCCGTGCCCATCGGCATCGCCGCCGCCTCCGACGACCCGCTCCGGGCGGCCGGCCGCGTGTCCGTGGTGTCGTCGTTCTCGTCGCTCGCGAGCATCGCCGCACCGCCGTTGCTCGGCCTCGCGGCCGAGGCCATCGGCGCCCGGCACGCGCTCGTCCTCATCGCGTTCGCGATGGTCCTCAGCGTCTGCCTCGCCGCCCAGGTCGCCCCGCCCCGCCGCAGGCCCGACGACGCGGCTCCCGCTAGCCTGGCCGTGTCGCCCGAGGCCGGCGCCGTCC
>Ga0164243_10005910_pt1 | contig 18602 bp, 17 predicted proteins | sample OricompcompostOP_FD_108781 | JGI IMG/M metagenome (GOLD analysis project Ga0164243, IMG submission 108781) | Organic Plus compost microbial communities from Emeryville, California, USA - Original compost - Organic plus compost (OP) | ecosystem: Engineered > Solid waste > Mixed feedstock >... | reverse complement strand
GCGCGGAAGGTAGGTCCGAACGTATAGATATCGCCCAGTGCCATAGCGCCCAGTTCACCTTCCAGCTGGCCGGAAACGGTGAGGTTGGTAGAGCGGCCAAAGAAGTCTTCCTTATAGTCGATTTCCCCGCTTTCAGTGCGTGGCGGCTGGTTTAAGTCCAGCGTGGTTACGCGGAACATTTCGCCGGCGCCCTCTGCGTCGGAAGCGGTGATGATAGGCGTGTGGAGGTACACAAAGCCTTTTTCCCGGAAGAACTGATGTACGGCAAACGCCAGGGAGCTGCGCAGGCGGAAGATAGCGCCGAATGTGTTGGTGCGGAAACGTAGGTGTGCGATTTCGCGCAGGTATTCGAGGCTGGGCCTGTTTTTGAGCTGCAGCGGATATTTTTCCGGATCGCAATCGCCCAGGATGGTCAGGGATGCGGCTTTCAGCTCTACCCGCTGGCCTTTGCCCAGGGAAGGAATTATTTCGCCCACTGCGCTGATAGCAGCGCCGGTGGTGATGCGCTTCAGCGTGGCAGGGTCTGTATGCTCGGTATCTATTACTACTTGCAGATTATTATTGGTAGAGCCGTCATTTAAAGCTATAAACTGATTGTTGCGGAAAGACCGCACCCAACCCTTTACTGTAACTTCATAGTTAGTCCTGTCGTCTGCCAGGATCTGTTTAACTTTTACCCTTTGGCTCATAATAAATAAATTTTAGGAGTGCAAAAATAAGCGGAATTCTCCATAGTGCATAACCCGGTTACCTGCAATTAGCGCCGGAAATGCAAGGCGGCTTTTCCCAAGGAAATGTTAAAAAAGCACTTAAAATGGCTGCAATCTAGCGGCAACAAGGAAAGGAGAGGCTAACAGGGGGCAAATTTTTTTGGATAATTATGAAAGTTGTTTTAATCTTGCGGTATAATCTGTCTGATTAAGTCCAAAATTACCACCTTCATCAGCAGTTCCTGAACTCAACATTCCCTATCAAATTTAATAATCAAATTAAATTTATTGACTCAAAACAATTATTTGTAATTGGTGCGTGTTGGTATGCAGTGGTACCCGCCTCACATGACTTCTAAAATTTGACAATTCCGATGATGTACGACATCTTACAATTGAACGACATGCTCGTTCCAGAACTGCTTGACATAGCAGAGAAACTGGACGTTCCAAACGCAAAAAAACTGAACAAACAAGACCTTATCTACAAGATTCTTGATAAACAAGCTGTAATGGCTTCTGCAGATAACCCAGCAAACGGAGAAGAGAAAAAAGCACGCAAACGTAAACCAGTAAAAAAAGAAGAAGAGCACGTAGCTGAAGAACCTCACCATACTGAAGAAAAACCTGCAGCAAAGAAACCAGCGAAAAAGGCCACTACAGGCAAAAGCAAGGAAACCGAAGATAACTCCGAACCCGCTCCGAAACCGAAAATTAAAAACTTTGATATAGACCTCGACAGCATTCCTTCCCTCACCTTCGATGACGATGATGATATCATCATTCCTTCGTTCACGGAAGATATGCAGGAAGAAGAGGAAGAAGTAATACCGGCGCCGGTTGCGGAAGAAGAAGAGGAAGAATTACAGGATGAGGATGATGATTTCGTGATGCCTGAAGAACCTGATACAATCGCGCCTGCAGCGCAGAAGAATAAATTCAGCAACAAGAAAGAGCCCGTATTCAATATCGAATTCGATGGCGTGATTGTTAGCGAAGGCGTGCTGGAAATGATGCCTGACGGCTATGGTTTCCTCCGCTCCTCTGATTATAACTACCTGAGTTCTCCGGATGATATCTACGTATCTCCGTCCCAGATAAAATTGTTCGGTCTCAAAACCGGCGATACCGTTAAAGGTTCGGTACGCCCTCCGAAAGAAGGTGAAAAATATTTCGCCCTCCTGAAAGTGGAGACCATCAACGGTAAATCCCCGGAAGAAGTACGCGACCGTGTACCTTTCGATTACCTCACCCCGCTGTTTCCTTTCGAAAAACTGCGCCTGACCACCACGTCCAATAACTACTCCACCCGTATTATGGATATGTTTACGCCAATCGGTAAAGGGCAACGTGGTCTGATCGTAGCGCAACCGAAAGTGGGTAAAACCATGCTCCTGAAAGAAGTGGCCAACGCCATCGCTACCAACCATCCTGAAATTTACCTGATGGTGGTACTGATCGACGAACGTCCGGAAGAGGTGACCGATATGGAACGCAGCGTAAAGGCAGAAGTCATCGCTTCTACCTTCGATGAGCCGGCAGAAAAACACGTGAAAGTTTCCGCTATCGCCCTGCAGAAAGCAAAACGCCTGGTAGAATGCGGTCATGATGTGGTGATCCTGCTCGACTCCATCACCCGTCTGGCACGTGCGCACAACACCGTGGCGCCAGCCTCCGGTAAGGTATTGAGCGGTGGTGTGGAAGCCAACGCCATGCAGAAACCTAAACAATTCTTCGGTGCGGCGCGTAAAATCGAGAACGGTGGCTCACTGACCATCCTCGCTACTGCGCTGATCGACACCGGTTCCAAAATGGACGAGGTGATCTTCGAAGAGTTCAAAGGTACCGGTAACATGGAGCTGCTGCTGGATCGTAAGCTGGCTAACAAACGTATCTTCCCGGCCATCGATGTATCTGCATCTTCTACCCGCCGCGATGATCTGCTGCTGGATAAAGACTCCCTGAAACGTATCCATATCCTCCGTAACCACCTGGCAGATATGAATACCGACGAGTCCATGCACTTCATGCTGCAGCATATGCGCGGAACCAAGAACAACGAAGAGTTCCTGATCTCTATGAACGGATAGGATCAATAGGTTATTGATAATAAAAACGGCGGTGAAGTAATTCACCGCCGTTTTTTTATTTATCATCAGGGATCATGGGAGTGCGGCGCGCCGGCGCGCCACATGCTATGCGCCCGCCTCCCGCCATAAACCCAACCACCCCCCAAAACAAAACAGCCGCCTCAAACGAGACGGCTGTTCCTATTACCATAAAATTTTCACATAAAGTCACGTGGTAACTACTAGAACAGGAAGTTAACACCCAGGGAGAACTGCTGTGTGAACTGCACACCGAAGTCGCTGAAGTTAGTTTTAACACCTGTAGCTTCGTCTTTCTTCTGTTGGAACTGGTAACCGATACCACCGAACATACCTTCCACCATGAAGTGTTTGGTTACGAAGTAAGAGATACCTGGCTGTACGTTTACATTAAACTGGTTGTAGCTGTAAGTTTTAACATCCGCTACTTTTTTGTTACCGAAGCCATAAGATGCATTACCTTCAGCAAAGAACGCAAATTTGGAATCACCCAGCATGTGGTAGTTACGAACAAAGATACCAGGGTTGATATCCAGCGTTTTAGTCTTTACATCAGCTGTATTCTTTTCGAAACCGAAGTTTGTTCCTACGAACACACCCAGTACCCAGTTGCTGTTCAGTGCATAACCTACTTTAGGGCTAATACCGAAAGAAGTGCTGGTATTTTTCTTGTCAGCATCTTTCACTTTTTCAGAAGAGGAGATAACATTAACATTACCGCCCAGTAAAATATCGCCTTTGGAGATTTGCGCTTTTGCTACCTGGGTGCCGAACAGAGCTGCTGCGGCAATTACAATCAACTTTTTCATCTTTCGTTAATTTAAATATTCATTAAAACTGTGCTTCCTATCTTAATTTTTTTCTACATACCTTGGCGGCTGATTCTGGTCGATTGCAATACGATATTGGTCTGACTATTTGACTTTTTCGTTTCGCGGGTCAAATGTACGGGCAAAAACTATTCAACCAAATTTTTTTGTTAAGAAATTGTTACGTATCCTTCGCGCACTCGTATTAATTCATACTGCCACAATCGGCTTAAAATCGTGGAAATGCAATAGGGTAGGGTATTTTGACTGTGTCAACTTGTTTTAATGCTCTCCGTGAAGCCGGGTTAACAACTCCTTTTTTCTTCTTTCCGAGATATCCAAAGTTTGCCCGTTTTGCAGGACCGCCCGGGCGCCATCCCCGGAAAGTCGCGCCACTGCCGACAAACGCACTATTTGGGTATTATTTAACTGATAGAATCTTAAACCGGAAAATAACTCCAGGTAGTACCTAAAGGAGCCCGCGGCTGCAACGGCACGTCCATCGCGCAGGTAAAAAACGGCCTGGTCATCGGCCGACTCGAAGAATTCAATCTCTCCCAAAAAAATCACCTGCTCCTGGTTATCCTTATCCGCAATGATCACCTGCCAGTGATGGTGTTGCTGGGAATTGAAATTCTCCATCAGCACCTGGTAGCGGCGGGTAACCACCTTCTCCTCCACCCGGCGCACCACCGTACCAACCGCCTGCAACAAGCTTTCCTTATCCACCGGCTTCAGTATCAACTCCACCTCGCTCAAACGTATGATCTGCAAAAACTTTTTTTCAAAAGCCGTTACAAAAATAGCTTCAAAGCTCAGCTCCGCCTGCGTGGCCGCCAGGATGTCGAACCCCGTGCCATCCGGCATCTCCAGGTCCAGGAATACCAGCTGCGGCCGATGCTCCCGGATACGGGCAATACCATCTGCACAGTCGGTAGCCATAGCCGCTATCTCAACGAACGGGCAATATTTTTCCAGCATCAGGGCAATAATGTCCCTGCTGTTCCGCTCATCGTCTATAATAACTGCTTTTACCATATTTGAGAATTCTAACGTTTACGAATACACTTAGAGTTGAGGGATCAGGATGCGGATCAGGGTGCCGCTGTTGCATTCCTGTTCTACGGATTTATCGATCACCTCAATCTGTATTTCCGTGTTGTACATCTTGTTTAGCAGGTCCGCCCTGTTCTGGCTGATTTCCATGCCGGACGACTGGTGGTGCTTCGGCAGGCTGCGCAGCGCCCGGGCCCGGGTAATGCCAATCCCGTTATCCTCTACAATACATTCCAGCATATCCGGCTCAATCTGCGTAAAGCGGATGGAAAGCTTGCCCAGCGTCTGCCTCGGGTTGGTCATCCCGTGCTTTACAGCGTTTTCCACATAGGGCTGCAGCAACATCGCCGGAATTTCCAGCTCGGCGGTGGCTATCTCCGGATCTACAATCACCTCGTATTCCATCCGGTTTTCAAAGCGCATTCTTTCCAGGCCAAGATAAGTATTCAGATAGGTTATTTCATCCGCCAGGGAGATAAAATTCCGCCGGGAAAAATCAAGCGTCTTCCGGATCAGGAAAGAAAAATCAGAGAGGTACTTCTGCGCAAATTCAAAGTCCCGCTGCATGACAAACAACTGGATCGAGTTCAGGCAGTTGAAAATAAAATGCGGATTTATCTGCGCCCGTATAGCTTTCAGCTCTATCTCCGTGAGCTTTTTCACATACTCCGTTTCCAGCTGGATCTTGCGCTGCTCTTCCAGTTCCTGCTTTTTCCGCAGTATCTCCGTGGTTTGTTCTTTCACCAGCTCTTCCAGCTGCTCATTCAGCTTGCGTTGCAGCTCCTTGTTCTTATTCAGTTGCTTGATCAGCATCTCCTGGGTGCGGGTGCGCTCCATATGCACCAGCTTATTCCGGTAGCTGAGGCCGGCCAGTACAAAGAAGGCCTGCAGCAGGATGCCGCCGATCAGCAGGATGGTAGGCGCGGATAACTCGCCCAGCGCGCCTACTAACCCCAACGGGCGTACGTGGATCAGGAAGGAGCCCAAACAGGCCAGGTACAGGCAAACCGAGCCGAAGAGGAAAAATTTCACCAGCGGATGATGCTGCGATCTCCTGGCCAGCGCTATGAAAATGGCCAGCAGCGGCACCAGCGTCCCGAAGTACACATACCCGTAAATAATGGTAGGAAGATGATACTGCTCCGCCGCTATCAGGTAGATGCAAATGAGGATCAGCCCGCCCACGACGGCCGCCACCCAGGTAAACACCCGTTCCATAAAGGGATAGCGCTCCTTCAGGTTCAGGAAGGCATTCCCGAAAAGGAGATACATCAGGTAAAAGCAAAACAGCAGCCCCGGTATATCCCAGTAATATTTCAGCATGGGCCAGCGGTGGAAAAACGAAAGCTGGTATGGCTTGCTTTCCAGCCGCAATGCAAAAAAGAGAATCAGGCCCAGCACATAAATCGCGAAGTAGAGGTACGACCTGTCCGGCAGCTGTATATAATTAATGATCGATATCCCCAGTATCACCAGCAGCATCCCCAGCAAAACCAGTATCACAACGGATTCCCGCCGGTAGCCCTCCACCTGGGCATTCTGGAACTTCACAAAGGCGGAAGAGTTGTACAGGGTAGGCTCAAACGGATTTTCGTTGAAAGATTTATTGATGATATGCAGGTAAAAAGTCCGGGTATGATGCGCCGGGATATCGGCTACAAAGGCGTAATTATTCCATCGCTCCACGCCGCCGCGGTCCAGCATCAGCCCCGTTTGTACCAGCAGGGACGGCGCTTTGCCGGGGTCCTGTTCGTACCAGTACATGAAATCATGCCAGCCGGTAAACAGCAGCCAGGAGGCATTGGTGCTGCCCGGGTTCTTAATATTGAGTTTAATCCAGCAGTTATTGGGCTTGCTGTTATTGCGGGGCGCCGCATGAAACAATTGGGAATTGAGGTAGAACGGCAGCTGAGTAGCCGCGTCAATGGTAAGGCGGCCGGTAGCGTCCTCGATGGACCCCACGTACGGGCGCAGGTCAATGGCAACAGGCGCCGCGGATGGCTCTATTGTTAAGGTATCGGGCAGTTCGCTCCGGTTGGTGGCAAAGGTGATAGCCGCTGTGCAACAGCACAGTAACATCAATAGCAGTATGCGCTTCACAAATAGCGAATATATAATCTAAAATAATTGGTCGATGGCGCCGGCCAGCTGCCTGTCCTTTTCAGTGACGGTATTGCCGGCATCATGCGTGCTGAGATAGATTTCCACCTTGTTATACACATTCGTCCAGTAGGGGTGGTGATCCATCTTTTCAGCCGTCAGTGCCACCTTGGTCATAAAGGCAAAAGCTTCCCGGAAATCCTTGAATGTAAAGGCCCGGTAGAGCTGATTGTTTTTTTCTTCCCACATATGCGGAAATTTTTATCGTAGGGTTTTTCTACGTGGACTGGTTAAGATTATTTGGTTATGTCCTGCCTAAAAAATGAGGTTCATCTTGTTCTTGATCTCTCGTATATCCAGTAAAGATACTAATTGTACCAGCGGTACGTGCCTCAAAGCTTCCACAATTTTTTTCACATCTTCCAGCTGGTAGTAATCGCCTTTGATCATCCATAAAAAATGGATCTGCTTCAGTTCAGGCAACAGGAATTCGGCCTGGCAATGGTTGTTGTAGCAGTAATGCACCACGGCGTTGGTGGGCTCATGGAAGTCCAGCACGGGAAAATGGTAGGACCTGTTTTTTTTAGACAGGGTAATCTCCAGCGAGTTATTCACCCGGAAATTGGTATGGAGGTGACGGTTTATCTGCCAGCAGAGTTGGTAATCGCGGGCAGTAGAGGCTATTCCAATCAAATGGCAACTGTCAAAAAAGTCCTCCACCAGTTGATCCTGATCCAGCTTCAGTTTAAGTATCGTCATAATTAAAGATAATGGGGAAAATCAAGCAAACATGCAAACGGGGTGTTATTTTTTGATTTTTTCATGCCGGAAGCGGGCAGGGGAGGCCGCTTCCGGCAGATGGCAGGTTAAGGCTGCCGGTTGTCTTTTCTTTTATTGAGCAGGAGCGTTCTTTTGGGTTCCGGCACCTTTTCGTAGTTGTAAGGGCAGTGCCGGCAGCCGTTGCCGCAGCAGTAGCCGCGCTCCAGGTGGTATTTTTCCGTAAACACCATATATCCCTGCCCGTTATAGTAGAAATCAACTTTTTCTATCAGCGATTTCTTCATCAGTGGCTAATTTAATCGTACGCCAGTCCATCGGGGCTTCCGGCAGCTGGAATTTCAGGAAGCGGATGGTGCGGCCATCTGCCAGGTGCGACCGCTCATAATGCGTCTGTATCTGCAACAGCGCCGGCACGGGCTGCAGCGCGTACACATCCGGGATGTTCTCTATCAGTTTGCAACCGGCCTGCTGAATCACCTCTTTCGTAAATTCGTACAGCTCTTCCGAATCCGTTTTCAGGTTGATGGTGGCGCCGGGCGCGAGCAGTGGCTGGTACAGGGCCAGGAACCGCGGGTGCGTCAGCCGTTTTTTGGATTTGGACTGCCGCAGGAACGGATCCGGGAAGGTGATCCATATTTCGGCTACTTCGCCGGGAGCAAAGTAGTTATTGAGTTTATCGATTTGCGTCCGCAGAAATGCCGCATTGCCGAGGTTTTCTTCCAGCGCGGTTTTCGCCCCTCTCCAGATGCGGTTGCCTTTCAGGTCCACGCCCATAAAGTTCCTTTCCGGGAACAGGCGGGCCAGCCCAACGGTGTAATCTCCTTTCCCGCAGGCCAGTTCTAACGTAAGCGGGTGGCTGTTTTTAAAGAATTCGTGCCATTTCCCCTGCATCCCTTCGGGATAGATCAATACATTAGGAAAAGTTTCTATTTCAGCGAAGCGTTCTAATTTTTTTTGTCCCATTTGGCCGCAAAAATACAGTTTTGATTGTTTTTCCTGCAAAGCATTGTAACAGGATGGGGGGAGGGGGAAAGATATAATGCCGCAGGGGCCGCGGCCGCGTTTACAATTCCCTGTTTACTGGGCGGGCTGCCGGGGGCGGCCATTCGCTGGTATGCTTTCCTGTACGGGTAGGGCTTTTCGCGATGCGGCGCCCCCGCCTAAAAGCAAAAAAGCCCGTGAGCAGGACCCACGGACTCTTTAAACCAATTCAGCTGTAGGAGGAGGAGTCGAACCTCCACGGGGCAGTTAGCCATAGTACAAGTAAGATTAGTGGTCAACCCAATTATACTACGTTTATCCTGTGATCCCCACCCCCGAGACAAGAGGGCATGTCTGCCAGTTTCATCATCCCACAATAAGTGATAATCAATACTGCTTTTGCTTTTCAATCGCGTTTTGTGTAATGATTATGATGCAAATCTAAATAGGCTGGTGATTCTTTGCAAATTTTTTAAGAAAAATTTTTGAATTTTCGATATTTTTTAAATATTTGCATATAACTTTAAAACATTCAAAAACAAATTGTAAAAATGAGCCACAATTTGAATATTGACAAACTTGATTTGCAGATAATCAGCGAGATGATGAATAATGCAGAAATCTCGTATGCAGACCTGGGAAAAAAGTTATTTGTTTCCGGGGGTACTATCCACGTGAGAATGAAGAAACTACAAGAACTGGGTATAGTTAAAGGTACTAAATTACATGTAGATTTAAAAATGATTGGCTATGATGTAATTGCCTTTATCGGTATATATCTCGAAAAAAGCTCCATGTACGATACTGTAGCCAAAGAATTAAGAAAGATACCCGAAATGGTACGCCTCAATTATACCACCGGTAGCTATAGCATGTTCGCAGAAATTATCTGTAAAGATATCACCCAGCTCCGCCGCATCCTGCACGACGAACTGCAGAAAATAAAAGGCATTGAAAGAACCGAAACCCTCATTTCCCTGGAAGAAAGTTTTTACCGTACGATCAACGTGGTAGAATAATAAGGCGGGATGAGCTGGCCGTAGTTGCCATTTCATTCTTAATTATTAAATTTCGCCATGGTTACAACAGAAATCGCCGAAAAAATACAACGGCTGGAAGAAAAATATGCCGCGATGGGTCAAAACCTCTCGTCCTACCTGGACGGGCTTCTGTACGCGGATTACCTTACTTATTGGGACTATATTCAACTGGATGTGCTGTTAAACCTGCAGCACCCCCGTACGCCCTTTCCGGATGAGAGCATATTTATTATGTATCATCAGATAACGGAACTGTACTTTAAACTGACCCTGCAGGCCATCGAACAGATCTGCCAGGCGCCGGAAGCAAAGGCGGAGACCTTTATGGTGCAGCTGAAGCGCATCAATAACTATTTCAAAAGCCTGATCAGCTCCTTTGAGATCATGGTGGACGGAATGGATAAAGAGCAATTCCTGAAATTCCGCATGGCACTGTTGCCCGCCAGCGGCTTCCAGAGCGGCCAGTTCCGGTTAATTGAAATCTGCTCCACCTCCCTGGCCAACCTCGTGTATGAGCCCCAGCGGGAACAGGTGCGCGGAAAGGAGCTGAAGGAAGTACTGGAAAATATCTACTGGCGGAGCGGCGCCACCGAGCTGGCCACCGGTAAGAAGACCCTTACCCTGCGCCAGTTTGAGCTGAAGTATATGGAAACATTCCTGAAAACAGCTACCCGGTATAAAGACAATAACATACAATTACGATACAAACAGCTGTCCGCCGGGGAGCAGGAAGCAGTAAAGCCCCTCCTGCGGGAATACGACCTGAACATCAACGTCCGCTGGCCGCTGATGCACTATAAATCAGCCGTACGCTACCTGCACAAAAGGCCGGAAGATATCGCCGCCACCGGCGGTACCAACTGGCAGCAGTTCCTGCCTCCGAAAAATAAGCGGATCGTTTTCTTCCCTGAACTCTGGACGGAAGAGGAGCTGAATAACTGGGGTAAAATCGCCATGGGCGATGAATAATCAATCAAACTGACTGGTGGTAAAACGCCTGATATGATAAGCCAGTAACGGTACGTCCACTTTTTCCAGTGGGTGTACCGTATCCGGCAAAATAGCCAGTTGCGCCAGCGGGAGCGATTTATAAGCCTCGATGGTTTCCTGGAAAGACACCATGCCGTCTTTATCCCCCATCATTACCAGGCAGGGAGAGGCAATCTGCCCCAGGTCCGCCGCTTTCAGCAGGTTGGTATGCCCCAGCTCCGCAATCAGCAATGCCGTCATATTCACCACCTCCTTCCAGTCGGAAGCGCTGTGCCGTGCTTCCAGGGCTTTGGCGAAGGCCGGCACCTTCTCTTCTATCAGTTCGGGGTTGAGCTGCTTTACTTCCCGGGTGGCGGTGGCCTCGTTCCAGTTGAACTTGGTGGCCAGGGTGATTACATGCCCGATCCGCTCCGGGTAATGCCGGCAAAGGTACAGGGCCACGTAGCCGCCCATGCTGTAGCCAAACAGGTGGATAAAATCAATGTTCTTTTCTTCGAGGTAACGTAACACTTCTCCTGCAAACACAGGAATGCTGAAGCCTTCCGCGGAAAAAGGCTGCTGCCCGTGCCCGCTGAATTCCAGCGTATGTACATCATAGTGCTGTTCCAGCGCGGCGGTAAGCGCGTCAAACTGTGAGGCCGCGCCCAGCGCGCCATGCAATAGGAGAATGGGGATCTTTTGATGCTGCATAGTTAAAACTAAGAAAAAATAGGGACTCGGGTAACCGGCCTCCCGTAACTTCCCGGGCAAACCTGTTTATGCTTTTATAAACTATGCCCGGATGTGAAATGTTCCTCATATTTTTTTATTATGTTTGCAATGATGTTGCCGATTAACTTCTTCCCTTTTGAGAATCACATTTGTTCTCATTAAGATGTCTCCTCATCAAAATAATTTATTAAATAATACTAATGGAATACAATACCACGCGTAATCACCTGATAATGAAAGAGTACGGTAGGAATATCCAGAAAATGGTGGAATACCTGCTGACCATAGAGGACGATATGGAGCGCCAGCGCAACGCAATGGCGGTCATAGAGCTGATGGGTACGCTGAATCCGCATCTCAGGAATGTGGAGGATTTCAGACATAAACTTTGGGATCACATCTTCAATATATCCGGTTTCGAACTGCAGGTGGAATCACCCTACCCGATTCCTACCAAAGAAACTTTAAAAGCCAGGCCTGAACGGCTGGATTATCCTAAAAAATACCCCAGGAACAGGCACTTTGGTAAGAACCTGGAAATGGTGATCGACAAAGCGATCTCCGAGGATAACCCGGAAAAAAAAGAAGGATTCACCCAGGTGATCGCCAACTACATGAAGCTGGCCTACAGCAACTGGCATAAGGAAAGTGTGCACGACGATGCCATCAAGGCAGAGCTGATGGCCATTACCGGCAACCAGCTGGATTACCATCCCGGCGCAACCCCTGCTGCAGCCAGCACGCAGGTGTTTACACAGCCTTCCGGCAATACCGCCGGCGGGGATCATTTCCGCACCAGCAGCGGCAAACGCAAAAACTTCCAGCAAAACCAGAAGTTCAAAGGCGGAAGCAACAACCCAGGCAAAGGAAATAACAACAAGCATAATAACAAATTCAACAAAAACCGGAATAAGTAGTGAGCAGTGCTTTTGAAGTAAGAGGCGGCAACCGTCTGCAAGGGGAGATCATTCCCCAGGGCGCCAAAAACGAAGCTTTACAGATCATCAGTGCAGTAATGCTTACCCCTGAAAAGGTAACCATATCCAACATCCCGGACATCGTAGATGTCAACCTCCTTATAGAACTCCTCGGCGAGGCGGGTGTGAAGATTAACCGTGTGAGCAGAGATGTCTGTGAATTCCAGGCCGATGCCATTGACCTGGACTATTTGCAGAGCCCTGAATTTAAAAAGAAATCAGGCCGTTTACGCGGCTCCGTTATGATTGCCGGTCCATTGCTGGCCAGATTCGGAAAAGCGTTCATCCCTAAACCGGGAGGCGATAAAATAGGTCGCCGCCGCCTGGATACCCACATCATCGGATTCGAACGCCTCGGCGCAAGATTTATATACGATTCGGATGATAACTTCTTCCGTCTCGAAACCAACGGGCTGAAAGGCACCTACATGCTCCTGGACGAACCCAGCGTAACCGGTACCGCCAACATCGTGATGGCAGCCGTCATGGCGGAAGGTACCACCACCATCTACAACGCCGCCTGCGAGCCTTATTTGCAGCAGCTGTGTAAAATGCTGGTACGCATGGGCGCCAAAATACAGGGCATCGGCTCCAACCTGCTGACCATCGAAGGCGTGCAGTACCTGAAAGGCTGCGAGCACGCGATGCTGCCGGATATGATCGAAATCGGCTCCTTCATCGGCCTCGCCGCCATGACCCAAAGTGAGATCACGATCAAAAACGCCGGCGTGGAACACCTCGGCATTATCCCTGAAAAGTTCCGCCAGCTGGGGATTAACCTCCAGATCCGTGGAAATGACATCTACATACCTTCCCAGGATACGTATGAGATACAGACTTTCCTGGACGGTTCCATCCTCACCATCTCCGATCACCCATGGCCAGGCTTTACCCCTGACCTGCTCAGTATAGTACTGGTGGTGGCCACACAGGCGAAAGGCAGTGTAATGATCCACCAGAAAATGTTTGAGAGCCGTCTGTTCTTTGTGGACAAGCTGATCGACATGGGCGCGCAGATCGTACTTTGCGACCCGCACCGCGCCGTAGTGATCGGCCTTGGCCGCCAGCACAACCTCCGTGGTATCACCATGTCGAGCCCCGATATCAGGGCCGGTGTTTCCCTGCTGATCGCCGCATTGAGCGCGGAAGGCAAATCCACTATCCAGAATATCGACCAGATCGACCGCGGATACCAGTATATCGATGAACGCCTCCGGAAACTGGGCGCCGATATCAAACGTATTTAATATAAATCTTCAAGTTCATACCCTGCCAACAGAGCCCAAATACCAGCAGCTAAATACTGGTTTTTGGGTTTTGTATTTGGGGTACCCGGGAATTTAATATGGAAAAAAAGATCATTATCGTTACCGCTCCTTCCGGTGCAGGTAAAACCACCATCGTAAAAAAATTACTGGCGGAAATGCCGCAGCTGGCATTTTCCATATCCGCCGCCACCCGCGAGGCCCGCGCCAACGAGGTACACGGCCGGGATTATTACTTCATGACCACCGATGAGTTTCACCGGAAAATCGATGAAAACGCCTTCGCGGAATATGAAATGGTGTACGCCGGAAAATATTACGGTACTTTGAAGAGTGAACTGGAACGGATTTGGAGTAATGAGCAGGTGCCCATGGTGGACATCGATGTGAAGGGCGCTTTATCCATAAAGGAGAAATACCACCAGGAAGCCCTGACGATCTTTATTCAGCCGCCCTCCATTGACGCCCTGCGGGAGCGCCTCAGCGAACGCGGCACCGAAACCCAGGCCTCCCTGGACGAACGGCTGGCAAAAGCCCGGTACGAACTTTCTTTTTCGCACGAATTCGATAAAATTGTAGTGAATGATATATTGGAAAGGGCCTATGAAGAAGTAAAAAATCTGGTAAAAGATTTTTTAAATATAAAATAGCCCTGTGATGGTTGGTTTTCCTAATTTGTTATTTTTGTTGAGATGGACGTTTATACACTTATAATTTTAGTCTTTCTGGTACTGCTGGCGGGCTTTTTCGCCGGTATTGAGTCGGCATTTGCGAATGTCAACAAGCTCAGTATTGAACTCAAAAAGAAACAGGGTAGGACTACCGGTAAAATCCTTGCCGGCCTGAATGAGCATCCCAGCCGTTTCCTGGCCACCAGCCTGGTAGGGTTCACCATCACCATCGTGATCTACAGTATCATGCTGGCAGGCGCCATCCAGCCCCTGGGCGCAGCGGCAGCCCCTGAAATTGCGAACATGCAGCCGCTGGTTATCTTCCTGGAAGTGCTGCTGGCCTCCCTGCTGATCCTCTTCCTGGGATTTTTTATCCCCAAGGCAGTGTTCCGCTCCCGGCCCGAGGCGCTGCTCAGCTTCTTCGCCCTGCCGATTTCCATGATCGCCAAGCCGCTGTACATCATTGGGAACGTACTCGTATCCATTGCAGAATGGATGCTGAAATACCTCTTTAACGTACGCCTGCTGGAAAACAGGGAATCCTTCACCCGCGTGGATGTGGAAAACTTCATCCGCCAATCCCAGCAGCACGTCAGCGAAAACCAGGAGCTGAACACCGAGCTGTTTGAAAACGCGCTCTCCCTCGCGCACGTGAAGATCAGGGGATGCCTTATCCCGAGAAAGGAAATCGAAGCCCTGGAGATCAGCAGCCCGATTGAAAACGCCCGCAGCAAGTTTATGGAAACAAAGCTGTCCAAAATAGTGATCTATGATGGCAGTATAGATAATATCCTAGGCTACATTCACCAGCTGGACCTGTTTAAGGCGCCAAAGGATATTCAAAGCATGATCCATCCCATCCTCGCGGTGCCTGAAACCATGAGCGCGATCGACCTGCTGAGTAAATTCAATAAAGAAAGGAAAAGCATTGCCTGGGTAGTGGATGAATTTGGCGGAACCGCCGGTATCGTTACGATAGAAGACGTGCTGGAAGAAATTTTCGGAGAAATCAAAGACGAGCATGACGAAGAGGAATTCGTGGAAAAGCAGATCGCAGAGAAGGAATATATTTTCTCCGGCCGGCTCGAACTTGATTACTTGAATGAGAAGTACGGATTGGATTTTCCGGAAGATGAAAGCGAAACTTTATCCGGTTATATCATCAATCATCACGAAACAATTCCGAAAATTAAAGAGCGCATCATCATAGATGACTATGAATTTGATATTCTGAATGTGACAGACACAAGGATAGAAATGGTCAAAATGAAGATTTTAGGATAAAAAATTGCAATTTTTGCACGCCTGAAAACCGCTCATAAAAAAAATATACACTATTTATATTTTTTTATAATATTTGCGTTAACAAGACAATAACAATCTTTGCTAAAACGTTTTTTAAAAAAGTAGTAGGAATTTAACACGGAATGTCTACATTTGCTATTGATGATGTAACACAATGATTTGATTTTTGTTAAAAGGTTGTAAAAAAAGTGTTCCAACATTGATAATAAAATATTTCTCGTTATTTTTGTATTACAAATAAAGCGACCAGAGATTCTTACTTATTCTGAACGCTTGCCATCAATTAGGTAAGTAGTTGACCTGGAAGCCAAAGACATTCTCGAATTCAACTTTTTTGGGGTTAACAAACAATGGATGAAAGGCCGGCTCTTGATTCTTCTCGGGCTGGCTCTTTTTTTTGTCCTAACTCCCGGATCTCCTTCTCTTCTTTCTCATTACCATTCTCCTGTTATTTGCGAACTCTGCGAAAAAAGGTAAAACCATTGCGGAAATGATGCATTCCGATGGTAAAACAGTTCTGTAAATTGTTATCCCGTTCCGCTATATTTGTGCCTCTGATTTTGATCACCGCATTCAAACCGGTTTGAACACTAGAACATGTTAAAGAAATTTTTTTCGAAGAATAACGATAAGGCAGAGATGTCTTTCTTTGATCACCTGGAGGACCTTCGCTGGCATATCGTTAGATCAGTATTGGCAATCGTCGCGTTCAGCATATTTGGATTTCTCTATACACAGGAGATATTGGATAATGTGATTTTCGGACCTACCAATGCCAGCTTCCCTTCCTACAGGGCGCTTTGTGCGATTGGGCATTTTTTTAATCTTGGCGATACGCTTTGTATTACGCCGGTACCTGTCACCTTCCTGAACTACAAGATGGTCGGCCAGATCATGTTGCAGTTCAAACTGGCGTTTATCATCGGTTTCGTGTGTTCGTTCCCGTATATCTTCTGGGAATTCTGGCGTTTTGTGAAACCTGCGCTGAAAGAAAAGGAGCTGCAGGGCGCAAGGGGCGTTATCTTCTGGGTATCTTTCCAGTTCTTCCTGGGGATTTTCTTTGCCTACTTCCTGATGGCGCCATTTACCATCAACTTCCTGGCATCCTATACGATCACGGATAAAGCGGTCAATCAATTCTTCATTGACGATTATTTCGACCTCATGTCGCAGATCGTGCTGGGTATGGGGCTGTTGTTCGAATTGCCGGTGCTGGTATTTTTCCTCACGAAATTCGGCCTTATTACGCCCAAATTCCTTCGTTCCTATCGCAGGCATGCCGTAGTGGTGATCCTGATCCTGGCTGCCGTAATCACGCCGCCAGACCTGATTGATCAGCTGATCGTGTTTACGCCGTTATACCTCCTGTACGAAATCAGTATCTTTATATCCAAGAAAGCGATGCGTGATCGCGAGAATAAAGAGCAGAGCATAGAAATTGAAGAGTGGTCATAATTGTTGAACAGTCAGTATTAAGCCAACTTCATTCATCTGAAAAATTACTTGTTATGGAAAAATTGACTTTTAATCTTGCACTGCCGGTAGCCATTGGCGCTGATCATGCGGGTTTTGAGTATAAGGAGGAAGTAATCTCCTTCCTGGAAGCAAAAGGTTTGAAGGTAAAAGATTACGGTACTCATTCGAAAGATTCGGTAGACTATCCGGATTACGCGCATCCGGTAGCTACAGCGGTAGAGCGGGAAGAAGCCGCATTCGGCATTCTCATTTGCGGCAGCGCCAACGGCGTTGCGATCACCGCCAACAAACACCAGGGCATCCGCGCCGCCATTTGCTGGGGCGAGGAGTTGTCGAGGCTGACACGCCAGCACAACAACGCAAACGTGCTTTGCATCCCTGCCAGGTTTGTAGACGTGGCCGTAGCCACCCAGATGGTGGAGGTATTTATCAATACCCCGTTTGAAGGCGGCCGTCACGAAAACAGGGTACGTAAAATGGCCTGCCTCTAAGCAGCTGTTATAAATTTTGTATATTAAAGAGCCGGGAACTTCCCGGCTCTTTTTTTTGTTAATAAAGTATCCCAGGCTAAATGTTCTTCCGCATGAAATCTATCCGTGTTGCTGTCATAGGCTTACTGTTTTGTATCCCCCTGTCCTGTTTTGCCCAGCAGGAGCGTAGTACTGTCACGGGCATTGCTGGAAAATATGCGGCCATGATCAATCCCGGTACCATCCGGCCCTTGCTGGAAGTATTGGCGAGCCCGCAGATGGAGGGCCGTGAAACCGCTACCCGCGGGCAGGCGAAGGCGGCGTCCTTCATCATTACGCAATTGCAGCAGGCGGGCGTGCAGCCGGGAGCTGCGGGAGGCTGGGAGCAGTTTTACGAAATGTATGAGGATACGCTGATCAAAGGCGAGATCCGCATCCGCGATAAGGAGTATCATTTTGGGGAGGACTTCATTACCGACCTGCTGGAAAGCAGGTCCGAAAGCATTCATACCAACCAGATAACATTTGCCGGCTACGGTATTTCCACGGCCAGCTTCAACGACTACGCCAACCTGGATGTAAGGGGAAAGGTAGTACTGATACGGGAAGGCGTGCCGGGAGGCTTACCACGGGATTACGGTATTACCTACAATAAGCTGGCGGCAGCGCGGGCAGCCGGCGTGCGGGCCCTGCTCGTCATTTCCCCCCATGCCCGCAATTACCGGCTGCTGAACAGGAATAAGCTGCGGCATACGGGCATCTACATGCCGGGAGCCAGCGCGGCGGAAGGCCCCAATCTTCACTACATTACGCCCGCCATGGCGGCGGACCTGCTGGGCAAAGCCTATAACGACAGCCTGCTGGACACGCAGAAGGGGCATCTGCGTATGCCTGTTCACGTTAGCGTGCCGGTGCAAATCACCCTCGATAAGAAAAGCAATGTTTACAAGCCCTCTAACATCCTCGGCATCGTGGAAGGGTCGGACAAAAAGGACGAATATGTATTTGTAACCGCGCATTATGACCACCTGGGCGTGCAGGACAGTGTGCTATACCCCGGCGCGGATGATGACGGGTCCGGTACCTCGGCGGTAATGGCCATTGCGGCGGCCTTTGCCAAAGCCAGGCAGGAAGGGCACGGGCCACGGAGGAG
>Ga0164243_10005909_pt1 | contig 18603 bp, 16 predicted proteins | sample OricompcompostOP_FD_108781 | JGI IMG/M metagenome (GOLD analysis project Ga0164243, IMG submission 108781) | Organic Plus compost microbial communities from Emeryville, California, USA - Original compost - Organic plus compost (OP) | ecosystem: Engineered > Solid waste > Mixed feedstock >... | reverse complement strand
GCCCGGGAGATCACTCCGGGTCGAGGGCGAAGTTGTAGGTGACTTCGTTGCCCTCGCCGGACCGGGCCGCGGTCGGGTGCAGGATCAGCTCGGGCTTGACGGCCTGGGCGATGTCGTTGTCGACGTAGTCGCCGCCTTCGAAGTACAGCTGGGAGGTGATCAGCTGGTAGCCGGGGGCGGAGACCTTCAGGTGCAGGTGGGCGGGCCGCCACGCGTGCCACCCGGCGGCGGCGATGAGCTTGCCGCAGGCGCCGTCCTTGGGGATCTCGTAGGGCGCGGGCTGGATGGTGTTGATGGCGAAGCCGCCGTTGTCGTCGGTGATGACCGTGCCGCGGAGGTTCCACTCCGGGATGCCGGGCGCGTACTGGGAGTACAGCCCGAGGTCGTCGGCGTGCCACATCTCGACCTTGGCGCCGGGCAGCGGGGTGCCGCCGACGTCGGTGACCTGCCCCTGGAACAGCAGCGGGGTGCCGGGCTCGTTGTCCCGCATGGGCAGGGTGGCCGAGCCGTGGAACTCCGGGGAGTTCGGCACGTAGTAGGGGCCTTCGATGGAGCCCTTGGTGCCTTCGCGGTTCTCGTTGGCGACCTCTTCGACGACGTGCTCGATCCACACGTCGAGGAACAGCGGCCACTCGCCGTCCTCGCCGACCTGGATCAGCCACGCCTTGAGCGCGTCGTACTCCTCGTAGGTCACCTTGTGCCGCCGGATGGTGTCGTGGATGGCGGTGATGACCTCGGTGGCGAGCTGGTTGACGCGTTCCGGCGGGGTGTCGGCGGCGAGCTGCTTCCTGCGGAACTGCTCGGTGGCGGAGTTGCCGGAGCCGGCGGCGGTGGGAGCGAGTTGTTCGGTCATGGTCAGCACTCCTGCGTTCGGTTCGTGGTGCGGTGTCAGTCCTGGCGGTAGTGCGCCAGCTTGTCGGGGTCGATCTCGACCCCCAGCCCCGGCCCGGGGCGGATCGGGAGCGTGCCGTCGCGGATCTCGAGCGGCTCGGTCAGCAGGTCGTCGCGCATGTCGAGGAAGTTGGACAGCTCCCCGGCGCGGCGGGAGGTGGCGGCGAAGGCGGCGCCGAACACCGCGGTGCAGGTGGTGCCGAGCTGCCCGTCGATCTGGTTGCCCATGACCACTTCGGTGCCCAGTCCTTCGGCCTGGGCCAGCACGCGGTGCGAGGTGGTGAACCCGGTGCGGGCGGTTTTGATGCTCAGCGCGGTGGCCGAGCCGCCGAGCAGTTCGCGGGTGACCTCGCCGGGGTTGGTGGCGCTCTCGTCGGCGACGAACGGCACCGGGCACTGCTGCACGAGCCAGCGGCGGCCGAGCACGTCGTCGGCGGGGCAGAGCTCTTCGGCGAGGGTGAGGTCGAGGTCGGCCATGGCGCGCAGCGCGCGGGCCGAGTCGGAGGCGCTCCAGCCGCGGTTGCCGTCGATGTAGAGCTCGACGCTGTCGCCGAAGTGCTCGCGCAGCGCGCGGCAGGCTTCGACGTCGAGCGTGTAGGGCCGGCGGCCCACCTTGACCTTGAAGGTGGTGATGCCGTGCTCGGCCCGGACCCGCTCGGCTTCGGCGACCATCTGCTCCGGCGGGGCGAATCCCACCATGTGCGAGACCCGCATGTGGTCGGTGTACCCGCCGAGCAGCTCGGTCACCGGTTGTTCGAGGGTGCGGCCGAGGGCGTCCCAGACGGCCATGTCGATGGCGGACTTGGCGGCGGGGTTGCCGACGGTGCGGTGCATCCGGGCGTGCAGGACCTCCCGCTCGGTCAGTCGCAGCCCCACGAGGTCGGGGGCCAGCACCCGGTCGATGACGGCGACGATGGAGGCCTGGGTCTCGCCGTAGGTGAACGGCCGGGGCGGGGCCTCGGCGACACCGGTGATGCCGTCGTCGGTGCGCACCCGCACCAGCACGTGCTCGGCCGCGTGCACCTCGCCGCTGGCGAAGCGCAGCGGCTTGCGGTACGGCACGGCGAACGGGATCGCCTCAATTCCGGTGATCTTCACGGTGCTCCTCGTCGTCGAAGACGGCGTGTTCGTCCAACGTGGACAGCAGGTTGCGCAGCAGCGGGGAGTCGTCGCCGGTGCGCCAGGCCAGCGCCAGCCGCACCACCTCGGGCTCGACCAGCGGCACGAACACGACGCCGGTGAGCGCCATCGCGCGCACCGAACCGGGCACCAGGGCGATGCCGAGTTCGGCGGCGACCAGCGCGAGCAGGATCGAGGTCTCGCCGACCTCGTGCGCCCGGTTCGGGTAGAACCCGGCGGCCAGGCAGCTGCGCACGACCGCGTCGTTGACGACCGAGGACGCCGAGTACATGACGAAGTCCTCGGCGCGCAGGTCGGCCACCCGCAGCGAGGTCTCGCCGGCCAGCGGGTGCTGCGCCGGCAGCGCGGCGACCAGAGGTTCGGCGGCGACGGTGCGGTGCGAGATCGCGTCCTCGCGGGTCGGCGGGCGCAGCAGCCCGAGGTCGATGCTGCCGTCGAGCAGCGCGGCCTCCTGCGCGGGCGTGAGCATCTCGGAGTGGATCTCCAGGGCGACCCCGGGCAGCTCGTCCTTGACCAGCCGCGCCAGCCGCGGCAGCTGCTCGTAGGCGGCCGATCCGGTCAGCCCGATGCGCAGCAGCCCGTGGCTGCCGCCGGCGATGCGCCGCACCCGCCGCGCCGAGTCGTCCAGCGACCGCAGGATGCGCAGCGCGTCGGCGTAGAACGCCTGCCCGGCCTCGGTGAGGTCGACCCGGCGGGTGGTGCGGGAGAACAGCGGCGCGCCGAGTTCGGCCTCCAATTGCCGGATCGCCTGGGAAAGCGGCGGCTGGGCCATGTGCAGCCGTTCCGCGGCGCGCCCGAAGTGGCGGGTCTCGGCCACGGCGACGAAATACCGCAGCAGGCGGATCTCCACTGCCCGCTCACCTCCACTCCGATGTGGGCGCGTTCACAAGCCGTTCCAGCGTAGGTCGGCCCATTGTTGATCCACAAATACTCAATCAACCGTGATTGAGATTCGCCGGATATGAAAGGGCACCTAGGTCAACCCTGGGAAAACACCTGGCGTGACCCAGGACACGGCGGTGCCAGAGTGTCGGCCACCCAGCGAGACGGACCTCAGAGTGGAGGAATCATGTCCGCCGTTCCCGAACGCACCCGCGAGCTCCTGGACAACGCGCTGATCGACGAGCCGGAGCGCGGATTGCACCGCGCGAACCGCTCGATCTTCACCGACGAGCAGATCTTCGAGCTCGAGATGAAGTACATCTTCGAGGGGAATTGGGTGTACCTGGCGCACGAGAGCCAGATCCCGAATCCCGGGGATTACTTCACCACCTACATCGGCAGGCAGCCGGTGGTGATCACCCGCGACAAGCAGGGCCGGCTGCACTGCCTGATCAACGCGTGCAGCCACCGCGGGGCGATGCTGTGCCGCCGCAAGACGGACAACCGCACCACGTTGACCTGCCCGTTCCACGGGTGGACGTTCCGCAACGACGGCACGCTGCTGAAGGTCAAGGACCCGCGCGAGGCCGGCTACCCGGAGCAGTTCAACACCGGCGGCTCGCACGACCTGACCAAGGTGGCGCGGTTCGACAGCTACCGCGGATTCCTGTTCGGCAGCCTCAACCCCGACGTGCTGGAGCTGCCCGCGCACCTCGGCGAGACCACCAAGGTCATCGACATGATCGTGGACCAGTCCCCGGAGGGCCTGGAGGTGCTGCGCGGCGCGTCCAGCTACACCTACGACGGGAACTGGAAGGTGCAGGCCGAGAACGGCGCGGACGGCTACCACGTCTCGGCGACGCACTGGAACTACGCGGCCACCACCGCCCGGCGCACCAACGGCGAGTCGGCCAACGACACCAAGAACATGGACGCCGGCACCTGGTCGAAGCAGAAGGGCGGGTTCTACTCGTTCGAGCACGGCCACCTGCTGCTGTGGACCGAGTGGGCGGACCCGTCGAACCGCTCCCTCAACGAGCGCCGCGACGAGCTGGTCGCCGAGTTCGGCCAGGCCAAGGCGGACTGGATGATCGGGTATTCGCGCAATCTGTGCCTGTACCCGAACGTCTACCTGATGGACCAGTTCAGCTCGCAGATCCGGCACTTCCGGCCGATCTCGGTGGACAAGACCGAGGTGACGATCTACTGCATCGCGCCGAAGGGCGAGAGCGCCGAGGCGCGGGCGAACCGGATCCGGCAGTACGAGGACTTCTTCAACGCCTCCGGCATGGCCACCCCGGACGACCTGGAGGAGTTCCGCTCCTGCCAGAAGACCTACCTGGCCACCGCCGCGCCGTGGAACGACATGAGCCGCGGGCAGGCCCACCAGATCGAGGGCCCGGACGAGGACGCCGCCAAGCTCGGCATCAAGCCGCTGGCCAGCGGGGTGCGCACGGAGGACGAGGGCCTGTACCCGATCCAGCACGGCTACTGGCTGGAGCGCATCCGCTCGGCCGCCGCGGCCGAGCAGGCCGCTGCTGAGCAGGCCGCCGAGGAAGCCGCCGAGCAGACCGCGCAGGCCGCCCGCTGACCCTCCGACCCGCGAAAGGTGGTCGACGATGACCGCACCCGCCGAAACCCCCGCTCCCTCCACTGCGGACATGGAGCGGGTGCGCGCGTTCCTGTACCGCGAGGCGCGCTACCTGGACGACCGCGAATTCGAGAAGTGGCTGGAGCTGTACCACCCCGACGTCGAATTCTGGATGCCCGCGTGGGACGTCGACGACGAGCTCACCACGGACCCGCAGACCGAGATCTCGCTGATCTACTACGCCAACCGCGGTGGTCTCGAAGACCGCGTGTTCCGGATCCGCACCGACCGCTCGGCGGCGACGAGCATCCCGGAACCGCGCACCGGCCACAACATCACCAACGTGGAGGTCGTCGAGGACCGCGGCGACGAGCTCGACATCCGGTTCAACTGGTTCACGCTGTACTACCGGTACCAGCACGTGGACACCTACTTCGGCACGTCGTTCTACACGCTGGACCGGTCCGGGCCGGAGATGCTGATCAAGAAGAAGAAGGTCGTCCTCAAGAACGACTACATCCACCACGTCGTGGACATCTACCACATCTGATCCGTCCGGGGAGGTCACCATGAACCACCAGGTCGCGCTGAGCTTCGAGGACGGCATCACGCGCTTCATCAGCTGCGCCGAGCACGAGACCGTCGCCGACGCCGCCTACAAGGCCCGCATCAACATCCCGCTGGACTGCCGGGACGGGGCGTGCGGGACGTGCAAGTCGTTCTGCGAGTCCGGCGACTACGACGGCGGCGACTACATCGACGACGCCCTCTCGGACGAGGAGGCCGACGCGGGGTACGCGCTGCCGTGCCAGATGATGCCGCGCAGCGACCTCGTGCTGCAGATCTCCGGCACCTCGGAGGCCGCCAAGACCGGCCCGGCCACCCACCAGGCCACCGTGACCGAGGTCCGGCACCACTCGGACAGCACCATCGGGCTGACCCTGGAGCTGGACGACCGCGACGCGCTGGCGTTCCTGCCCGGGCAGTACGTCAACGTCGCGGTGCCGGGCGCGGACTGCACGCGGTCCTACTCGTTCAGCACCGCGCCGTCGGACAAGCACGTCTCGTTCCTGGTCCGCTACACCCCGGGCGGGGCGATGTCGGAGTACCTCAAGCAGCGCGCCAAGCCCGGCGACCGCGTGGAGTTCACCGGGCCGATGGGCGGGTTCTTCCTGCGCGAGGTGAACCGGCGGGCGCTGTTCCTGGCCGGTGGCACCGGGCTCGCCCCCATCCTGTCCATGTTGGACACGTTGCGGGAGAGCGGGCTGGAGCGGCCGGTGCACCTCGTCTACGGCGTGACCGAGGACGCGGACCTGGTGGAGGTGGACCGGCTCCGGGAGCACGCCGAGGCGCTGGAGCGGTTCACCTTCGACACGTGCGTGGCCTCCCCGGACAGCGACCACCCGAACAAGGGCTACGTCACCGCGTTCGTCGGCCCGGAACACCTCGCCGACGGCGACGTGGACGTGTACCTGTGCGGGCCGCCGCCGATGGTCGACGCGGTGCGCGCCGACCTCGCCGAGCGGGGCATCACCCCGGCGCACTTCCACTTCGAGAAGTTCAACCCCGCGGGGGTGGGCGCATGACCGCGTTCCACGGCCGGTTCCACGGCAAGGCCGCGATCGTCACCGGCGCCGTGCAGGGCATCGGCTGGGCCGTGGCGCAGCGGATGGCCGCCGAGGGCGGCTCGGTGGTGCTGGTGGACCGCTCCGAGCTGGTGCACGAGAGCGCCGAGAAGCTGCGCGCCGACGGGCGGCGGGCGGACGCGGTCGTCGCCGACCTGGAGACCTACGCCGGGGCGGAGGCCGCCGCGGCGCGCGCGGTCGAGCTGCACGGGCGGATCGACGTGCTGGTCAACAACGTCGGCGGCACGATCTGGGCCAAGCCCTACGAGCACTACGAGCCGGACCAGGTCGAGGCCGAGGTGCGGCGCTCGCTGCTGCCGTCGCTGTGGACCTGCCGCGCGGTGCTGCCGCAGCTGATCGAGCAGGGCTCCGGGACGATCGTGAACGTCTCCTCCATCGCCACCCGCGGCATCAACCGCGTCCCGTACGCCGCGGCCAAGGGCGGGATCAACGCGCTGACCACCGCGCTGGCGATGGAGACCGCGCAGCACGGCATCCGCGTGGTCGCCACCGCGCCCGGCGGCACCGACGCCCCGCCGCGCCAGGTGCCGCGCGGGCCCGCCCCGGACGGCGAGCAGGAGCAGGAGTGGGGCCGGCAGGTCGTGCAGCAGACCGTCGACTCCACGCTGATGAAGCGCTACGGCACGCCCGACGAGCAGGCCGCCGCGGTGCTGTTCCTGGCCTCCGACGAGGCGTCCTACCTGACCGGCACGGTGCTGCCGGTGGCCGGCGGGGACCAGGGATGAGCGGGCCCGGGCGGTGCGCGCGGCCGTCCGGGCGGCCGATCCGGCTACGGTGAACGGGTGAACACCGAGGCGCACGACGTGGTGGGCCGCCGCGGGCCGCTCGGCGAGCTCAAGGAGCTGCTGGCCGCCGCCCGCGCCGGGAACGCGTCGCTGACCCTGGTCACCGGCCCGGCGGGCAGCGGCAAGAGCACCGTGGTGGAGCGGTTCCTCGGCGACCTCGACGAGGTCGACGTGCTGCGCGCCGCCGGGGTGTCGTGGGAGAGCGACCGGTCGTACGGCGTGCTGGAGCTGCTGCTGCGCGGCACCGCCCGCTCCCCCGCCGGCGAGCCCGCCGAGGCCGGCGACGAGCTGATCGCGCGGTGGTCCCGGCACCGCCGCCCGGTGGTGGTGGCCGTGGACGACGCGCAGTGGGCGGACCTGCCGTCGCTGCGGGCGCTGTCCTCGGCGGTGCGGCGGGCCGAGCGGGCCCGGCTGCTGGTGCTGCTGGTTGCCGCCGAGGACGCGGACTGCCCGCCGCCGGTGCGGGATTTCCTGGCGCACCAGCGGGATTCCGTCGTCCACATCGGACCGATGGGCACCGAGGACGTGCGCGAGCTCGCGCTGCGCTGCGCCCGCGTGGACCTGGCCCCGGCGACCGCGCGGCGGCTGGCCGCGCACACCGGCGGCGACCCGGCCGGCATCCGCGCGCTGCTGCTGGAGCTGCCGCCGGAGACCTGGCGCGGCTGGCCGCGCGACCTGCCCGCGCCGCGGGCGCTGACCACCGAGATCGCCCGAACGGTGCGGGAGTGGAGCGCCCCGGCCCGCGCGCTCGTCGAAGCCGCAGCGGTGCTCGGCACGACGGTCCCGTTCGCCCAGGCCGCCGAGCTGTCCGGGGTCGCCGACCCGGTCGCCGCGCTCGACGAGGCCACCCGCTCCGGGGTGCTGCTGCCCGCCGGCACCACCGGGCTGCGCGAGCTGCGGTTCGCCTCCGAGGTGGTGCGCGCCGCCGTCCGCGCCGGGCTCACCCCGCTGCGCAGGCAGGCCGTGCACCGGGCGGCGCTGCGGGTGGTCGACGACGAGCGGCAGCGGCTGGCCCACCGGGTCGCGCTCACCCCGTTCCCGGACGAGGGGCTGGCCGCCGAGCTGGACGCCTACGCCGACCGGCAGGCCGCGCAGGGCGCCTGGTCCGCGGTCGGCGACGCGCTCATCGACGCCGGCCGGCTGAGCCCGAGCGCCGCGGACCGGCAGCGCCGGCTGGTGCGCGCGGTGGACGCGCTGACCTCGGCCGGCGACATCCCGCGGGCGCAGGCGCTGGCCCCGGCGATGGAGAGCTTCGCGCCGAGCCCGCTGCGGGACGCGGTGCTCGGCTACCTGGCGATCCTGCTCGGCCGCCCGTCCGAGGCCGACGCGATGCTCACCAGCGCCTGGGAGCAGTGCGACGAGCAGGCCGACCCGCACACCGGCGCGCTGATCTGCCAGCGCCGGGTGCTGCACGCGCTGGCGCACTGGGACGGCTCCCAGCTGGTGCGCTGGAGCCGCCGCGCGCTGCGGCTGACCACCGGCGACGACCCGGCCGCGGTGGAGTCCGAAGCGATCCTCGGGCTCGGGCTGGCCGCCACCGGCCGCATCCCGCAGGCCCGCTCGGCCTACGAGTCGGTGTCCCGCCGGGTCGCCGCGGGCGCGCAGGCGCAGCGGGTGCAGATGGGCCGCGGCTGGCTGGACCTCGCCCAGGACGAGCCGCTGGCCGCCCGCCGCGAGCTGCACGGCGCCACCCCCACCGAGTACCGGCAGGGCTCGGTGCGCATCGCGCTGTGGGCGCAGGCGTGGCTGGCGCGCGCGGAGTTCGCGCTCGGCGACTGGGACGAGGCGCTGCGCACCGTCAACGCCGCGGTGGCCACGCTCGAGGACGCCGGGCTGGACCTGGTGCGGCCGCTGGTGCACTGGACCGGGGCGCAGATCAACGCGCTGCGCGGCGACTGGGAGGCCGCCCACGAGCACCTGCGCCGGGCCGCGACCGGGGCGCACACCTACCCGGTGATGATCATCCCGGCGGCGCTGGCGCGGGCGCAGGCCGCCGAGGCCCGGGCCGACTACGAGACGGTGCTGCGCAGCCTGCGCCCGCTGCTGGACCTGCAGCCGCGGGAGGGCATCGACGAGCCGGGTTTCTGGCCGTGGCACGACGTCTACGCCAACGCGCTGGTGGTGACGAACCGGATCGACGAGGCCGACGAGTTCCTGGCCCCGCTGGAACGGCTCGCCGCCGAGCGGGGGCACCGCTCGACGATGGCGCGGCTCGGCTACGCGCGCGGGCGGCTGGCGGCCGCGCGCGGGGACCTGGACGCGGCCCGGCACGCGTTCGACACCGCGCTGGCGCAGCTGGCGCCGCTGCCGCTGCCGTACGAGCGGGCGCGGGTGCACTTCGCCTACGGCATGACGCTGCGGCGGGCCGGCAAGCGGCGGGAGGCCGACGAGGTGCTGCAGCAGGCGCGGGATGCCTACCGCGAGCTCGGCGCCACCTCGTACGTGCAGCGCTGCGACCGGGAGTTGAAGGCGGGCGGGCTGCACGCCCGGCGCCCGGCGGACCTGACCGGGCTCACCGCGCAGGAGACCGCGGTGGCCCGGCTGGTCGCCTCGGGGATGACGAACAAGCAGGTGGCGGTGGAGCTGTACGTGTCGGTGAAGACCGTGCAGTTCCACCTCACCCGCATCTACGGCAAGCTCGGCCTGTCCTCGCGCAGCGAGCTGGCCGCCACCTTCCGCGAGGAGGAGGGCTGATCAGGCCGCCTGCGCCGAGATCGGCCCGTGCGCGGAGACGAGCCGGACGGTGCCCTCGCTGAGCTTGTAGGACAGCCCGACGACCGCGCAGCTGCCTGCCTCGACCCGCTCGGCCAGCACGCCGGAGCGCTCCAGCAGGAAGTCGGTGGTCTGCTTGATGTGCACGTCGACGATCTCGTCGACGTCGGTGGTGCCGGCGGCCCGCGCGCTGAGCACGCTCGGGTAGACCCGCTCGACCACGTCGCGCACGAACCCGGTCGGCGAGTTCCCGTCGCCGTAGGCGTTCGACGCGGCGGTCACCGCGCCGCAGGAGTCGTGCCCGAGCACCACCACCACCGGGGCGCCGAGGATGCCGACGCCGTACTCGATGCTGCCCAGCGCCTCGGACCCGGCGACGTGACCGGCGGTGCGCACGACGAACAGGTCGCCGAGGCCGCGGTCGAAGATGATCTCGGCGGCGAGCCGGGAGTCGGAGCAGCCGAACAGCACCGCGAACGGGGTCTGCCCCGGCGCCAGGGCCGCGCGGTGGTCGGCGTCCTGGTTCGGGTGCAGGCGGTCGCCGTCGACGAACCGGCGGTTGCCTTGCATCAGGGTCTCGAACGCCTCGGCGGGCGTACCAGGAGCAGAAGCGGACATACCAGGGAAGTTACCCCGTCGCGGCCCTTCCGCAGTCGTGCCGTCGATCACGCCCGGCGGCGGGTTCCGGTGGCGGGGGCTTCCGCCCCGGGCCCGGGCTGCGGTGGGATGACCGGCGTGTGGGAGGTGCTGCTCGGCGCCGCGGCCGCGGTGCTGGTGCTGTGGTGCGCGCTGTGCGCGGCGCTGTGGATCGGCTACCGGCGCGACCCCGGCGCGCTCAGCGGGGCGGACGCCCTGCGGGTGCTGCCGGACCTGCTGCGGCTGCTGCGGCGGCTCGCGGCGGACCGGTCGCTGCCGATCGCGGTGCGCGCCGGTCCGCTGGTGCTGCTGCTGTACCTGCTGTGCCCGATCGACCTGGTGCCCGACTTCGTGCCGGTGCTCGGGCAGGCCGACGACGTGCTCGCGGTCGCGCTCGTGCTGCGCGCGGTGGTGCGCCGGGCCGGGCCGGGGCCGCTGGAGCGGCACTGGCCCGGAACCCCGGCGGGGCTGGCGGCCGTGCGCCGCCTGGCGGGGTGCTGATCAGTCGTCCGGGGTCTCCTCCGGTCTGCCCTCGTCGCGGCCGAACCGGGCCCACAGCAGGAAGAACACGCCCAGCGCGAGCATCCCGAGCCCGGTCCACAGGTTGATCGGCAGCCCACCGGCCTTGGCCAGCGAAGCCGGGTCGTCCAGCAGCCCGGCCACGCCGAGCGCGACCCCGTAGATCGCGAACACCGCCCCGATCAGCACCCGCAGGTCGAAGATCCGCCGCTTCGGCACCGCACCCTCCCGTTCAGTAGATCAGCACGAGGCCGACGGACATGGCCACCACCACCGCGAGCGCCAGCGCCCCGAGCACCACCGGCGAGCGCCACCACACCTCGGCCGGCCGGGGCGCGCGGTCTCGCAGCGCCCACACCAGCCCGGTCAGCTCCGCGTCCGGCCGCGGCTTCGTCACCAGCGAGACCAGCACCATCACCACGGCGTCGACCAGGAACGCCGCGATCGCGCTGTAGAAGTTCACCATCTGCGCGTTGATCGACTCCCCGGTCGGGTCCAGCACACCGCCCGGGTAGAAGTACGGGATCGAGTAGGCCGCGTTGTGCGCGATCGCGGCCGCCGCGGTCCCGGTGATGATCCCCCAGAACGCCGCCCACGGCGTGGTGCGCTTCCAGAACAGCCCGATGATGAACGTCGCGAACAGCGGCGAGTTGAAGTACGAGAACAGCAGCTGGATGTAGTCCTGGATGTTGCTGTACCCGGCGGCGATGAACGCCGTGCCGACGCTGGCGGCGATGCCGGCGGCGGTCACCACCCGCCCGACCTTGAGGTAGTAGCCGTCCGAGCGCCCGCGCACCACGTACGGCTTCCACAGGTCGTAGGTGAACACCGCGTTGAACCCGCTGACGTTCGCCGCCATCCCGGCCATGAACGCCGCCAGCAGCCCGGTCAGCGCCACCCCGAGCACCCCGTTCGGCAGCAACCGGCCCATCAGCTCCGGGATCGCGTCGTTGTACGACGGACCGCCCTCGGCGCCCAGCCGCGGCACCAGCACCAGCGCGATCATGCCGGGCACGATCGTCAGCAGCGGGAAGAACATCTTCGGGAAGGCGCCGATGATCGGCGTGCGGCGGGCCGCGGAGAGGTCCTTGGCCGACAGCGTCCGCTGCACCTCGGCGAAGTTCGTGGCCCAGTAGCCGAACGAGAGCACGAATCCCTCGCCCATCGCCAGTCCGATCCAGTCGCCGAGCGGGTTGCTCCACGACCCGGCCGCGGTGCCCTCCCAGGTGCGGAACAGCGCCGGGTCGCCGATCCGGTCGTAGAGCCCGTCGAACCCGCCGACCTGGTGCAGCCCGATCACCACGATCGGCAGCAGCCCCGCCAGGATGATGAAGAACTGCAGCACCTCGGTGTAGATGGCGCTGAACAGCCCGCCGAGGGTGATGTAGGTGAGCACGAACGCCGCCGACACCACGATCGAGATCCACAGCTGCCAGCCCAGCAGGCTGCGGATCACCAGCGCCAGCGCGAACAGGTTCACCCCGGCGATGAGCACCTGCGCGATCGCGAAGATCAGCGCGTTCAGGAAGTGCGTCGGCGCGTTGAACCGCCTCCGCAGGTACTCCGGAACGCTGTGCACCCCGGTGTCGTAGTAGAACGGCATGAGCACCACGCCGAGCACCACCATCGCCGGGATCGCGCCCAGCCAGTAGAAGTGCACCGCCGCCACGCCGTACTCGGCGCCGTTGGCCGCGTTGCCGAGGATCTCCAGCGCGCCCAGGTTCGCCGACACGAACGCCAGCCCGGTGATCCACGCCGGCAGCGACCGCCCGGACAGGAAGAAGTCGGAGCTGGTGGCCACCGCCCGCCGGGCCAGCACGCCGATCACCACGACGATGCCGAAGTAGAACGCCAGGATGCCCCAGTCCAGCGCGTTGAGCTCGAGGGTGCCGCCGTTCATCGCGGGATTCCGGCGCCGACGTCGATGCGCACGACCAGGTCGGCCCGCTGCCGGCTGGTCTCGACGAGTTCGGCGTTGCGCTGGTCGACCTCGCGGGCCCAGCGCTCGGCGGCGGCGCGCGCCATGCCGAACCGCACGTGGCGTTCGACCAGGCCGCTGATGCGGGTCTCCTCGTCCATCTCGGCGTACCAGGTCTCGTCGCACAGCCCGGGGATCCGCGCCCACGGCTCGCGGTCGACCAGCAGGTAGTTGCCCTCGACGACGACCAGCCGCGCCTCCGGGCGGATCGCGATGGACCCGGCAATCGGTTCTTCCAGGGTGCGCTCGAAGGTCGGCGCGTAGACGGTGCCGGTCTCGGTGCGCACCCGCTGCAGCAGGGACAGGAACCCGGCTCCGTCGAAGGTGTCGATGGCGCCCTTGCGCTCCCACCGGCCGAGCCGCTCCAGCTCCACGTTGGCCAGGTGGAACCCGTCCATCGGCAGGTAGGCCGCGTCGTCGCCGATGTCGGCCACCACGGTCTGGGCCAATGTGGACTTCCCGGCCCCGGGAGGCCCGGCCACGGCGAGGATCCTGCGTTCCCCGGCGGCGGCGAGCTCGCGGGCGCGCTCCAGCGCGGTGCGTTCGTCCGCGCTCATCGCAGGCCCGCCGCGTGCACCTGGTTGGCCATGAACTCGCGGGCGTGCCGGGCCAGATCGGCCCCGTCGTCCCAGAGGTTGCGCCAGATCGCGAGGTCGTGCGAGAGGCCGGGCGCGACCACCGCCGAGGAGAAGCTCTCGAACGTGATCGGCCCGCGGTAGTCCACATCGGACAGCGCGTGGAAGAACGCGGTGAAGTCCAGGTGCCCGGAACCCAGGTAGCCGCGGTGGTTCTCGCCGATGTGCACGTAGCCGAGGCGGTCGCCGGCCCGGCGCACCGGCCGCGCGAGGTCGTCCTCCTCGATGTTCATGTGGTAGGTGTCCAGGTGCAGCTTGAGGTTGCTCGCCCCGACCTCGTCGATGAGCTGCAGCCCCTGCTCGGCGGTGTTGACCACGTTGCTCTCGTAGCGGTTGACCACCTCCAGCCCGAGCGTCATCCCGGACTCGGCGGCCAGCTGCGCGATCCGCCCCAGCGCCGCCACCACGTGCGCGCGCCCGCGCGGGTCCAGCGGCCGGTCGTACTTGCCCAGCGCGCTGTAGAGCGCCCCGGCGAAGTACTCGGCGCCGAGGTCGCGGGCGATGCGCACCGAGTCGGCCAGCAGCGCCTCCCCGCGCGCGGAGACCTCCGGGTCCGGCGAGGACACGTCGGCGTCGAAGCCCAGCCCGCGGGAGCACACCAGCCCCAGCCCGGCCCGCTCGGCGGCCGCGCGGGTGCCCGCGACGTCCAGGGATTCGGTGTCGTGCAGGGAGATCTCCAGCAGGTCGTAGCCGGCCTGCTTCGAGGAGTCGACGGCGTGCCGCATCGACTCCGGGTCGGTGCCGCCGGCCCACACGAGCGCGTGCACGCCGAGCGGGTTGCGCGGGGTTTCGGTCAACGCTGCCTCCACGGGCGGTGTTCCGGGGTGCTCGGCGGCCCGGACTCGCAGCGCCGCCGATCTGCGCGTGCGGCCGGGGCGCCCGGCCGCCGCCAGAACCTAAACCGTCTTATGACTGATTTTCAAGCAGAAGTCGGCGGACTTCGTGCGCTAAGCTCCGCGGCACACGCCCTTCGCGATCTTCGAGGCGAGCCGGAGGAGGCCCCATGCCGCGCACCGTCGATCGGGCGAGCTCGTCCGGGCCGGGCGCGATCCTCGAGCTCATCCGCAGCGAGGAGGCCACCACCCGGGCCCAGCTGATGCGCCGCACCGGCCTGTCCCGCTCCACCGTCGCGCAGCGCCTCGACGCGCTGGTGCGCGCCGGCTACGTCGAAGAGGTGCCCACCGAGGAGTCCACCGGCGGCCGTCCGGCGGGCATGTTCCGGCTCAACCGCGGCGGCGGGGTGCTGCTCGTCGCCGCCCTCGGGGCCCGGCGGCTGCACACCGCGGTCACCGACCTCGCCGCCGCCCCGCGCAGCACCCGCTGCGCGCGCCGCGACGTCGGCGACGGGCCGGAACCGCTGCTGGGGCTGGTGGCCGGGCAGTTCCGGGAGATGCTGGCCGAGCTCGGCCGGGACGCCGCCGACGTGCGCGGCATCGGCATCGGGGTGCCCGGGCCGGTGGAGTTCGCCGCCGGGCGCGTGGTCTCCCCGCCGATCATGACCGGGTGGGACGGCTACGCCGTGGCCGAGTTCTTCGCCCCGGACTACGCCTGCCCGGTGGCGGTGGACAACGACGTGAACTGCATGGCGCTCGGCGAGCACCGCACCCGGTGGCCGGGCGAACCGCACCTGCTGATGATCAAGGCGAGCACCGGGATCGGCTCCGGGCTGGTGCTCGGCGGGTCCGTGCACCGCGGGGCGCAGGGATCGGCGGGCGACCTCGGGCACACCCCGGCGCGGCCGCCGGACTCCGCGGAACCGCCGGAATGCCGGTGCGGCAACCGGGGCTGCGTGGAGGCCTACGCCGGAGGCTGGGCGCTGGTGCGGGACCTGCGCGAGCTCGGCAAGGACGTCGGCAGCGCCGAGGACGTGGCCGCGCTGGCCCGCGGCGGGGATCTCGACGCGCGGCGGGCGGTGCGCACGGCCGGGCGGGTGCTCGGGCAGGCGGTGGCGGACGCGGTGAGCCTGCTCAACCCGTCGGTGGTGGCCGTCGGCGGCGCGCTCGCCGACGCCGAGGAGCAGCTGCTGGCCAGCGTCCGGGAGGTCGTCTACCAGCGGGCCACTCCCCTGGCCACGCGCGACCTGCGCATCCTGCGCGCCCCGGACGACACCGGCCTCACCGGCACCGGCTGCATGATCGCCGACGAGCTCTTCTCCCGGAGCTCCGTCGACCGAGCCGTCCTCGGCTGACACGTCCTGCGATCGCTGCCAGGACTTCCGCGGCCCAGCCGGAAAAACCCGCGCGGCGGGCGAAACCGCTCAGCGCTTGGTGCGGCGAGTGGGGGTCGCGGTGGTGGGGTCCTCGGGCCAGGGGTGCTTGGGGTAGCGGCCGCGGAGGTCGGCGCGGACCTGCGGATACCCCTGCGACCAGAACGAGGCGAGGTCGGAGGTGACCGCGGCCGGGCGCCCCGCCGGCGACAGCAGGTGCAGCACCACCGGCACCGCACCACCGGCCACCGCCGGGACCTGCCGCCAGCCGAAGACCTCCTGCAGCTTCACCGGCAGCACCGGCGGGTGCTGCGAGTAGTCCAGCCTGATCGCCGAACCGGACGGCACCTGGAGCCGCTCGGGCGCGAGCTCGTCGAACCGCGCCGCCTCCGACCACGGCACCAGCCGCCGCAGCCCGGCACCGGCGGAGATCCGCGCCAGGTCGGCGCGCGAGGACGCCCGGGACAGCTCCGGCTCCAACCACGTGTCCACATCGGACAGGAGTGCGTCGTCGTCCACGGCCGGCCACGGGGCGCCGAGCGCGGCGTGCAGGAACGCCAGCCGCCCGCGCAGCCGCTCGGCGTCCTCGGTCCAGTGCAGCAGCCCCAGCCCGGACTCGCGCAGCCCGGTCAGCAGCGCCGCGCGCACCAGCGCCGGGCCGGGCTCCCGCAGCGGGCGGCCGGCCAGCGCGATCGCGCCGAGCCGCTCCTCGCGGACCGCGCGCACGTCGCCGTCGACCCAGCTCACCTGCTCGTCGACGGTCAGCAGCGCCGCACCCGCCCGCCGGGCCAGCTCCTCGTCGGCGGGTGCGGCCAGCCGCACCACGCCGTGCGCATCGCCCGGGCGGCGGTCGGCGACCGCGACCGCGAGCCATTCCGCGTGCCGCAGCGCGGGCGCCTCCACGGCCGTGCCCGAGGCCATCAGGTACACCGGCGAGTCCGGCCCGCGGCGGCGCGCCAGGCGCTCCGGGTGGGCCAGCGCCACCACCTCGGCCGCGTCCGGCCGCTGCTCCTCCGCACCCCGCACCAACCGGGCCAGCCGGCGGGATTCCCGCCGCCAGCGGTCGGTTCCGGGGCCGCCGCGGCGCAGCCGGGACAGGGCCGCGTCCACATCGGACTCATCGGTGACCGAGTCGTCGTCCAGCAGCGCCACGACCTCGCTCGCGGCCTGCGCGCCCACCCGCTCGGCGCCGTCCAGCAGCGCGCGGGCCAGCCGCGGGTGCAGGCCGAGCTCGGCCATCCGCCTGCCGCGGGCGGTCACCGCACCCCGCTCGTCGAGGGCCCCGAGCCCGCGCAGCACCTCGCGCCCGGCCGCCAGCGCCCCGGCCGGCGGCGCGTCCCACCAGGTCAGCGCCGCGCCGTCCGGAGTGCCCCAGCAGGCCAGCTCCAGCGCCAGGCGGGTCAGCTCCGCGGTGCGGATCTCCGGTTCGGCGAACGCGGGCAGCGTGCTGTGCTCGTGCTCCGGCCAGCAGCGGTAGGCGATGCCCGGGCCCTGCCTGCCCGCGCGCCCGGCCCGCTGCTCCGCCCCGGCCGCCGAGACCCGCACCGTGACCAGACCGGACAACCCGCGCCGGGTGTCCACACGGGACTCCCGGGACAGCCCGGAGTCCACCACGGCCCGCACCCCGGGCACCGTGAGGCTCGACTCGGCGACCGCGGTGGCCAGCACCACGCGGCGGCGCTCACCGGCGCGCAGCGCGGCGTCCTGCGCATCCCGCGGCAGGCGGCCGTGCAGCGGGTTGACGTCCACATCGGACAGATCGGCGAGCGCGGCGGCGGTGCGGCGGATCTCCCCCGCCCCGGGCAGGAACACCAGCACGTCCCCGTCCTGCTCGGCCAGCGCGCGGCGCACCGCCCGCCCGGCGCACGCCTCGATCCGCTCGTTGCGGTGCGGCGGCACGTAGCGGTGCTCGACCGGGAACGACCGCGCCTGCGCGCGCACCACCGGGGCGTCCCCGAGCACCTCGGCGGCCCGCGTCGCGGCCACCGTCGCCGAGGTCGCCAGCACCCGCAGGTCCGGGCGCAGCCCCTCCCGCGCGTCCAGCAGCAGCGCCAGCAGCAGATCGGCGTCCAGGTGCCGCTCGTGGCACTCGTCCAGCACCACCACGTCCACATCGGACAGCTCCGGGTCGGACTGCAACCGGCGCACCAGCAGGCCGGAGGTCACCACCTCCACCACGGTCTCCGGGCCGCGCACGCGCTCGCCGCGCACCGCGTAGCCCACCCGGCCGCCGACGTCCTCGCCGAGCAGCGCCGCCATCCGCTGCGCGGCCGCGCGGGCGGCCAGCCGCCGCGGTTCGGCGACGACCACGCGCGCCCCGCGCTGCGCCAGGGCCAGCGGCAGCAGCGTCGTCTTGCCGGTGCCGGGCGGGGCGACCAGCACCGCGGTGCCCCGCTCGTCGAGCGCCCCGGCCAGCTCGCCGAGCACCTCGCGCACCGGCAGCTCGGAGGAGGCCACAGCGGACTCGAACTCGACCATCACCCGCCATCCTGCCACCGCAACACCGCGGGCCCGCCATCGTCCCCGGCCTCCGCGCGGGTGGGGCGGCGCCGGACAACCGGACGTTCTGCAGCCGCAACCCGCTCGCACGAGCGGGTACAGGACGTACCGGTCGCCCTCACCGCTGTGGTGCTCGGCCCACGCGATCGCTTCGTGCACGCCGCACCCGGTCAGCTCGCAGGCGCGTCCCCCAGCCACTCCCGGCGGGTCCACAGGTACACCGGATCGTCGATCTGCGCGCTGACGTCCCGCTCCTCCCCCGCCTCGCCTCGCACGACCGCGGCCTGCCCGCCCGGGCGCGGCCGTTCCGGGCACGCGGTGTGCACCGTGCGCAGCCGCCGGACAGCGCTGCGGGTGTTCGGCCGTCCGGGTGCCGCCACCCTCGGTGAAGTGATGGAATGCGGGGCATGGCTGAGAATCCGCTGCAGAACGTGACCTTCCCCAGCAACGGGAACACCGCGCACGGCTACCTCCGGCTGCCGG
>Ga0164243_10005907_pt1 | contig 18607 bp, 17 predicted proteins | sample OricompcompostOP_FD_108781 | JGI IMG/M metagenome (GOLD analysis project Ga0164243, IMG submission 108781) | Organic Plus compost microbial communities from Emeryville, California, USA - Original compost - Organic plus compost (OP) | ecosystem: Engineered > Solid waste > Mixed feedstock >... | reverse complement strand
GCGGGCGCGGCGGCCGGGCGCCGGGGCGGGCCGGGGGACCCGGAACGGCGGTCAGGCGCTGCCCAGGGCGTGGTCGGCGCGGCGCAGCGCGGCGGTGAGCGTGGCGATGGTGGCGGGCTCGTCCAGCACGCCGCCGCCCGCGTCGCGGCGCTCGTGCCAGGCGCGCACCCGCTCGCGGTACTCGTCGTAGCGGGCGAGGTGGAAGGCGTAGACGGCGGCGTACCGGCTGACCAGGTGCGCCGGGTGCATGTCCCAGCCCTGGTGGAAGCCGTGCCGCAGGGAGTGCCGCACCAGGGCGGCGTGCCGCCGCCACAGCGCGTGCACGTCGGCGGTCTCGCCGGAGGCGGGAGCGGCGGCGAGCGAGCCGTCGGACAGCTCCACGCCGGTGCCGGCGAAGACCGTCTGCATCACGTGCCGGGCGTGGTCGCAGGCCGGATGGTCGAGCCGCTGCTCGTGCGGCGGCAGGCCGCAGGCGGCGGTGTAGTCGAAGACGCCGAAGTGGGCGGCGGCGAGCCGTCCCCGCGCGGCGGCCACCGGGTCGGCGGAACGCTGCAGGAACAGCACCGTCTGCGGCGCCTCCACCTGCATCTCGAAGCGCAGCGTGCGGTCCGGCAGGCCGAGCGCGCGTTCCAGCGCCTCCAGGCAGGACGCGAACTGCCCCAGGTACGCCTCCATGATCACCTTGGGGAAGGTGACCGTGAAGCCGGGCGGGAGCACGCCGACCCGCTCGGCGAGCGTGGTCAGGAAGCCGTCCAGGGTGCGCAGCGCCCGCGCCGGGTTCCCGTCGGCGAACGACTTCACCCGCAGGCCCCAGCGGCGCGGCAGCGTCTCGGCGCGGTACATCTCCGCGATCGCGTCGGCCGCCTTGACCGTGTCGGCGTCCTCCTCGTCGTCGGGGCGCGTGCCGTACCCGTCCTCGAAGTCCACGCGCAGGTCCTCGATCGGGTCGCCGGCGAGCTTCAGCCCGAGCCGGTGGCGCACCCCGCGGGCGACCTCGTGCGGGACGTCGAAGACGGCGGCGAGCTCGGCCGCCGTCGGCAGGTGCCGCTCCAGCAGCGCGGACGCGGCGTCGCCCCACTCCGCGACCGTGCCGGCGGTGAAGGCGTCCGCGGGCACGTAGACGGTGTGCACCGGCTGCCACCCGGCGGGCGGGCCCGGATACCTGGCGAGCTGCTCCCGGTACGTCTCGGCGAAGCCCGGGGGAGGCGCCGGTCCGCTCAGACTCACACGCATGGCCACTCCGTCGTCTCGGCGGCAACGTCGCGGGAGACGTTCCGCGGCCGGGGCGTCACCGGCCGCAGGCGGACCACATCGCCTCGCGCCCGGGCAGCTTGACGCGTTCGCCGCGGCCGAGGGAGGCCGCCAGCGCCGCTTCGGCCGCCTCGATGGCGAGCCAGTCGTCGTACGTGACCGGCTTGACGCCCCGCTCGGCGAGCAGGTCGTCGAGGCGCGGCCGGTCGGCGGGCGGGCGGCCGCCGACGTCGGCGAGCAGCGTGCGCACGGTCTCGGCGGCGTCCGACTTGTTGGTGCCGATGACGCCGCTCGGGCCGCGCTTGAGCCAGCCCGCGACGTACTGCCCCGGCTCGCCGCCGACGACCCGGCCGGCCTCGTTCGGCACCGTCATCGTGGCGGCGTCGAACGGCACGCCGGGCAGCGGCACGCTCTGGTAGCCGACCGAGCGCAGCACGAGATCCGCCGGGATCGTCTCGAACTCGCCGGTGCCGACGACCCGCCCGTCCGCCAGGCGGGTGCGCTCGAACCGCACCCCCGCCACCCGGCCGGTGCCGACGATCTCGACGGGGCGCAGCCAGAACCGCACCTCGATCCGGCGCGGCCGGTCCTGCGGGACCCGGGACGCCCACGACTGCAGCACGTCCACGTTGCCGCGGGCCTGCCGGGAGAGCGAGGCGACGTCGTCCACCTTCACCTCGTCCTGGTGGGTGAGCACGTCCGCGTTCTCCAGCTCGCCCAGCTCGCGCAGCTCCTTGAGGGTGAACTTGGCGTGCTCGGGGCCGCGCCGGCCGACCATGTGCAGGCTCCGCACCCGGCTCGCCGCGAGCCGCTCGATCACCTCCTCGGGCACGTCGGTGGGGCGCAGCTCGTCGGCGGTCTTGGCGAGCACCCGCACCACGTCCACCGCGACGTTCCCGACGCCGATCACCACCACCCGCTCGGCGTCCAGGACGAACCGGTCCGCGGGCGTGTCGGGGTGGCCGCAGTACCAGTTCACGAAGTCGGTGGCGGCGACGCTGCCGGGCAGGTCCTCGCCGGGGACGCCGAGCCGGCGGTCGACCATCGCGCCGGTGCAGTAGACCACCGCGTCGTAGCGTTCGCGCAGCTCGGCGGCGGACACGTCGGCGCCGAGCTCGACGCCGCCGAGGAACCGCACCGAGGGGCGTTCCAGGACCGCCCGCAGCACGCGCGCGATCGACTTGATCGAGGTGTGGTCGGGGGCCACGCCGTACCGGACCAGTCCGTAGGGGGTGGGCAGGCGCTCCAGCACGTCCACCTCGACGCTCGTGCCGGTCTGCTTGGTGAGGGCGTCCGCGGTGTAGATGCCGGCGGGCCCGGATCCCACTATCGCCACGCGAAGGGTCATGCCTGGATGTCCTTCTTTTGGAGAATTGCCCAATTATTGCGCTTTTTCGAGTGATGTGCGCCCTATTAGGTGCAAACGACCTGAGCGATCGATATATCCCCGATCTCCGGTACGGACGAAGCCGTCCCTGGCGAACGCCCGGGCGTCGCCCGCGGGGTCGCGGAAGTAGCCGCTCATCACCGCCTGCGATCGGAGCAGCACCTCGCCCACCTCCCCGCGGTCCATCTCCGCGCCCGTCAGGGAACGGCCCTCGGCGTCGCGCACGTCCACGTCGATGCCCGCCCGCGGACGGCCGACCGTCTCCTCGGCGTCCCGCTCGGGATCGTCCGGGCCGGTGCCGAGGCCGAGCCCCGCCTCCGTACACAGGTAACGGTTGCACACCGGCACCCGGAAACGCTCGCGCAACATGCGGATCAGCGACGCCGAGGCGGGCGCGCCCGAGCAGAGCACCATGCGCAGGAAGCGCGCCGGGTCCACCCCCGCCTCGTCCACGGCGGCGGCGAGCGCGGCGAGCTGGACGGGCGTGCCCTGCAGCACGCCGATGCGCTCCCGCTCCAGCAGGCACCACACCCGCGCCGCGTCGAAGGCCGGCTCGGCGTGCCCGTGCCCGTGCTCGTGCCCGGCGGCCGCGCGGGCGGCGGGGCCGACCCCGGCGGCGCGGGAGCGGGCCCACGGGGCGAAGACGTGCGACGTGCGCCCGGTCTGCAGCAGCACCGGCAGCCGCGTCATCACCCCCACGAACGGCATCGGGCGCGACAACAGCCGCGCGTCCCCGGTGCCCCAGCGCTGCCCCGCCCCGTTCGCCCGGATCGCGGACAACTGCCGGTTGGCGAACACGACCGGCTTGGGCGGGCCGGTGGTGCCGGAGGTGAACACGATCGCGACCGGGCGCGCCGGGTCCGGCGGCAGCGGGGGCGGGGGCGGTTCGTTCCGCAACGCCGCGCGCAGCGTCTCGCCGCCGTACTCGCGGACGCGCCCGTTCTCCGGCGGCACGATCACCAGATCCCGCCCGGCCCCCACCGCGGCGTGCGCCGGAACGGTGACGACGAGCGCCGGGTCGAGACGCCGGACGGTCTCGGCGAGACGCGGATGATCACAGGTCAGCCCCGCGGTCACCGCGCCCAGCTTCGCCGCGGCGAGATGGCAGACGGGGAACTCCGGCCCGTCCGGCAGCACCAGCGCGACCAGGTCGCCCATCCGCACGCCCCGGTGCGCGAAGCCGGCCGCGACCTGGTCGGAGAGGCGGTCGAGCGCCGCGAAGGACAGCCGGACGGCTCCCGTGTCGAAGGCCGCACGCGCCCCGAACCTGCGCGCGGCCTCCGCGGCGAGCAGACGCAGCATCGGGCGCTCCCCTTCGAGGCAGGGCGCGGGCGCGAACCCCGTACCCGAGGAGCGCCCACGAGGAGCCCTCGGCGAAAGGGTCCGCAAAAACCCGGCACCGAGCTATTTACCCGGCGTGACCCCCGCGTAAGCCCTGAACGGCGCACATCGTGATCCCGGCAGTTGTGAACGGCGCACATCGTGATCCGGCCGGCCCGCGCGCCTCGCCCGGCCGGCCCGCGCGCCTCGCCGCTCCGGCCGACGCTCGCCGTTCGCGTTCCGCCCGGTGGCCCGTGCCTCGCCCGCCGCGCCCGTTCCGCCTGGCGGCCTGCGCGCCTCGCCTTCAGCGGCCGACGCCCGCCGTCCGCGTTCCGCCCGGCGGCCCGTGCCTCGCCAACCTCGCCGCCCGCGCCGCCTCGCCGTCCGCGTCGCCCTCGCCGTCCGCGCCGCCTCGCCGTCCGCGTCGCGCGCGGCGGGCGTCGATGCGATCTCCGCCGGTTCGCGACGGCGGCCGCGGGGGTTTCCGGGCGGTGGAATGTGGCAAATGCTCAGCGTGGAGGGGTTGCACCCGGGCGGCTCGGCCGATCACAGTAGGGGACCGTGGGCTCTGGGGCGAAGAAGAAACGGCGGGACGTCGGCGGCAAGGCGCGGCAGCGCCACGCGCAGCCGAGCCGTGCCCCGGGCCGCGCGGAGAGCCCTGCCGACGGCCGGGCGGACGGCAGGGCCGAGCCCGAGGCGGTGCGGTTCGAGGCGTTCGGCCGGGTGATGGCGGCCCTGGCCACCGAGGCGGAGTTCATGGAGACCAGCCGGGACCTGACCTGGTGGCAGGGCACCGAGCAGGACTGGAACATCGAGTGGCGCGAAGGCCCGTACGCGTCGGAGGTGGCGGCCATGCTGGCGGCGCGGATGCCGGGGCCCGTCGGGGCGGCGGGCCGTACGGACCGTTCCAGCGCGGCCGTGACCGTGCTCGGCGTGCCCTTCACGCTGCGCGCCATCGACCCGCTCGGCCGCGTACGGCACGGCGGCCGCGCCGGGCTGTGGCGGCTCGCGGCGGCGCTCAACACCTCCTATCCAGACCCGCCGCGCCGGTCCCCGGCCCGCCGCCACTGGGAGGAGCTGCTCGGCGGCTGAGACCCACCGGCTCGATACCCCCCGACACGACCACGACCGTTCCGGCGCTCGCTTTCCCCGGCGACGGTCACCAGCTGCAGGGGGAGATCATGACGGTGACGACGGAAGAGGACAACGGCCCGTACGCCGACTACCAGGCGCTCGAACAGCGCTATCGCGGCATCATCCGGCATCTCGTGGTCACGCTGCTGTCCGGCGTCCTCGTCGGGACCGTCGGCACGGTGGTGCACATGGCCCGGCTCGACGCGATCGAGCGCATCTACGACCCCTACGCCTACTTCGTGCTCGCGGTGATCGTCGGGCGCACCGCGGCCGGATTCGGCTGGGCGCTGCTGGCCGGCTCGCTGGCCGCGCTCGCGCCGCTGATCCCGGCGCTGATCGGCATGGGGCTGACCGACCACGACATCCGCGCGCTCGGCGGCGACCCGGCCTCGCTCAACATCCTGATCGTCGTGCTCGTCGGCTTCGGCCTCGTCTCGTACGTGGCCCGGACCACCGGGCCGCTCGGCGACATCGCGGCGGGCACGGTCTGCGGGGTGCTCCTCGCCGACGTGGCCGGGCGGGTGCTGTCCCGGTCGCGCGGCGCGGTCACGGCCCTCGACCCGGCGCCCGCGGCGATCGTCGTGCTGCTCGTGCTCGGCCTGCTCGCGCTGCTCCGGCGCGGGCCCCGCGCCCGGCTGCGCGCCCTCGCCGCCGCGCTGCTGATCGTCGCCGCGTACCTGCTGTCGCTCACCCTCCCCGGCGCCCTCGCGGGCTGACGGCCGCGCCGGGCGCGGGTCGGGAGGTATTTCCGGCGCGGACGTGCCCGAAGAGTCGATAGCCTTAGACGGTACGTCACGTCCCACCGAGGAGTAGCCGTGCTGCTGCGTATGTCCACCCTGTTCCTGCGCACCCTGCGTGAGGATCCGGCGGACGCGGAGGTCCCGAGCCACAAGCTGCTGGTCCGCGCCGGATACATCCGCCGCGTGGCCCCGGGCATCTACTCCTGGCTGCCCCTCGGCAAGATCGTGCTGGACAACGTCGCGCAGGTGGTGCGGGACGAGATGAACCGCATGGGCGGCCAGGAGGTGCTCTTCCCCGCCCTGCTGCCGCGCGAGTACTACGAGGCGACCGGCCGCTGGACCGAGTACGGCGACACGCTGTTCCGGCTCAAGGACCGCAAGGGCGCCGACTACCTGCTCGGCCCGACGCACGAGGAACTGTTCACCGACATGGTCCAGGGGGAGTACTCCTCCTACAAGGACTACCCGGTCATCCTCTACCAGATCCAGACGAAGTACCGGGACGAGGCGCGTCCCCGGGCCGGCATCCTGCGCGGCCGCGAGTTCGTCATGAAGGACTCGTACTCCTTCGACCTCGACGACGACGGCCTCAAGCGCTCGTACGAGCTGCACCGCGAGGCCTACATCCGGATGTTCGACCGGCTCGGCCTCGACTACCGCATCTGCTTCGCCATGTCCGGCGCGATGGGCGGCTCGGCCTCCGAGGAGTTCCTCGCCCCGGCCGAGAACGGCGAGGACACCTTCGTCTCCTGCCGCGAGTGCGGCTACGCGGCGAACGCCGAGGCGGTCGTCACGCCCGCGCCGCCCGCGGTCACCGCCGAGCACCCGCCGCTGCAGGTGCTCGACACGCCCGACACCCCGACGATCGAGAGCCTCGTCTCGTTCGTCAACGAGCGGTACGGCCTCGGCATCACGGCCGCCGACACGCTCAAGAACGTCGTGGTGAAGGTGCGCACGCCCGGGTCCGACGAGGTCGAGACGCTCGTCATCGGCGTGCCCGGCGACCGCGAGGTCGACTTCAAGCGTCTGGAGGCCGCGCTCTCCCCGGGCATCCCGGAGATCTTCGAGGCCGAGGACTTCGCCCGGCACCCCGGCCTGGTGCGCGGCTACATCGGCCCGCAGATCCTCAAGGAGCTGGGCATCCGCTACCTGGTCGACCCGCGCGTGGTCACCGGCTCCTCCTGGGTCACCGGCGCGAACGAGCCGGGCCGGCACGCCGCCCACGTCGTCGCCGGGCGGGACTTCGTCCCCGACGGCACGATCGAGGCGGCCGAGGTGCGCGCCGGCGACGCCTGCCCCCGCTGCGGCAACCCGCTCTCGCTCGACCGCGGCATCGAGATCGGGCACATCTTCCAGCTCGGCCGCAAGTACGCCGACGCCGCCGGGCTCGACGCGCTCGGCCCGGACGGCAAGCCGATCCGCATCACGATGGGCTCGTACGGCGTGGGCGTCTCCCGCCTGGTGGCCGTGCTCGCCGAGCAGGGCCACGACGAGCTCGGCCTGGTCTGGCCGCGCGAGGTCGCCCCGGCGGACGTGCACATCGTCGGCACCGGCAAGGACAACCAGATCGAGGTGGCCACCCGTCTCGCCGAGGAGCTCGAGGCCAAGGGCCTGCGCGTGCTCGTCGACGACCGCGCGGGCGTCTCGCCCGGCGTGAAGTTCAAGGACGCCGAGCTGCTCGGCATGCCGACCATCCTCATCGTCGGCCGCGGCCTCGCCTCGGGCGTGGTCGAGCTGCGCGACCGGGCCAGCGGCGAGAAGCAGGAGATCCCGCTCGACGAGGCCGTCGACCGCGTGCTCGCCGCCTGCCGCTCCTGACCGGCGGCCCCCGCCGCGCCCTCGTCACCGGGGATCGCGCCCGCGGGGGCACCCGGCACGCCTGGCGAGCCGCTCAGACCCACGGGCCGGGGCGGCTCCCGGCGACGGCCGCCCGGAGCCCCGGCGCTACTTCCAGCCGGGGAAGGCGGCGATCTCCGGCTTCCAGCCGTACGCCCGGGTGGCGCACTCCTGCATCGCCTGGGCGGCCATGCGGCGCAGCGCGGGATCGTCGACCGCGACCAGCTCCAGGTACGCGGCGGTGACGCGTTCCTCGACGAAGGCGGCGAGGCGGACGCAGTCCTCGTTCGTGGTCACCGGGAACGGCAGCGTGTAGCCGGGCGCGGGCTCGGCGGGCGTGCCGCCGCGGGCGACGATGAGGTCGCGCAGCCGGTCGCGGCGCGCCCGGTGCGCGTCGAAGGCGGTGGTCGCCGCCCGGCGCCGCTTCCCGGCGGTGCGCGCCCCGACCACGCCGTAGGCGTACACCGCCGCGTGCTCGGCCTCAAGTACCTTGCGCAGGCCGTCGAGCGCGTCCCTCATCTCACCGTTTCCGTCCGTCGGGTTTCCGCTTCCGCCATGTGCTCGGGGGTCCTCGGGGTCTCTCGGATGCCCAGGTGCGCCTCGGGTCCGCCGGCCTCAGGTCGGCCGGGAGACGGGCAGGGCGATCGCGTGCGCGGCCTCGCACGCGCCGATGCACGCCACGAGCTGGGCCAGCGCCGGGGAGGCGTCGGCGAGCTGCCCGGCCCGGGACGCCGCCGCGGCGCGTTCCGCCGCGCGCAGCCGGGCCACCGACACCACCGGGGCGGACGCCTCGGGGGAGGCGGCCGCGGACGCGGCGGGGGAGGGTGTCGCCGCGCCGTCCGGCCCCTCGGTGGCGGGCTCGACCCCGGGCCCGCCGCCGGGCGACGCGTCCGGCGGGCCCGACGGCAGCGCGTCGGCGGACGCCGCGCCCCCGCCGCCCGGCAGCCGGCGGCGCAGCTCGGCCAGATGGGCCTGGTGCCGCTGCTCGAACGGCCGCAGCGCGGCGGCGAGCCGCGGCGTGCCCCGGGCGGCCTGCCGGTAGAGCGCGATCAGCCGCTCCTTGCCCGCGATCAGCCGGGTGAGCAGCGCCGTGTCCGGGTCCGGCGGCGCGGTCGGCGCGGCGGCGGGCGGCCGCTGCTCCGAGCACCCCGCGGTCGCGGCGGCCGCCGAGACGGCGGCGCCCGCGGCGGCCCCGCGCAGCAGCACGCGCCGGGTGAGGCCGTGATCACGCACGGGAACGATCTCCTGGTGCCGCTCGTCGTTTCGCTCGGAGGACCCCGCGGGCCGGGGCGTTGAGCAGGTCATGCACACAGCATCGTACGGCTCGTCGGCGGGTGGTCGTCCGACTGACGCCCGCCGACACCCCGGGTGTCGATAGGCTGGTGGTCATCGGGGCGAGATACGCCCCGTGGCCGTCTGGCGACGGTCACGCGCGCGTGGGAGGTCGGATGGGCGGCGATGCTCGGCGCGACCGCCTGGTGAAGCTGCTGGAACCGGTGGTCGTGGCCGCGGGCCTCGACCTGGAGGATGTCACGATCACACCGGCGGGCCGGCGGCGGCTGGTCCGGGTGGTCGTCGACGGGGACGGCGGCGTCAGCCTGGACCACGTCGCCGAGGTGAGCCAGGCGGTGTCGAAGACGCTCGACGCCCACGACGCGCTGGGCTCCGATCCGTACGTTCTCGAGGTCACCTCACCGGGCGTGGACCGGCCGCTGACGCTGCCGCGCCACTGGCGGCGGGCCCGGGGCCGGCTGGTCAAGGTGGAGTTCGCCGCCGGCGCCCCGGTGGAGGGGCGGGTGACGGCCTCCGACGACTCCGGCGCGGAGCTGGACGTCGCGGGCTCCATCCGGCGGGTGGAGTTCGGGGATGTCGCCCGCGCGCGGGTACAGGTGGAGTTCCGCCGTCTCGACGACGCCGACGAGGACGACGGCGACAGCGGCGGCGACGATGGCGACGAGGGCTAGGGGGGAGCCTTGTGGACATTGACATGAGCGTCCTGCGCAGCCTGGAGCGTGAGAAGGACATCTCCTTCGACCTGGTCGTCAAGGCGATCGAGGACGCACTGCTGATCGCCTACTTCCGGACCGAGGGGGCGGCGCCGAAGGCGCGCGCCGAGCTCGACCGGCAGACGGGTCACGTGACCATCTACGCCGCCGAGCTGGACGACGAGGGGCAGGTCGTCCGCGAGTACGACGACACTCCGAGCAACTTCAGCCGGATCGCGGCGACCACCGCCAAGCAGGTGATCCTGCAGCAGCTCCGCGACGCCGAGGACGAGATCAACTTCGGCGAGTTCGCGAGCCGCGAGGGCGAGCTGGTGGCCGGCGTCATCCAGCAGGGCAAGGACCCGCGGGTGGTGCTGGTGGACCTCGGCAGGATCGAGGCGATCCTGCCGCACAACGAGCAGGTCCCCGGCGAGGAGTACAACCACGGCGAGCGCATCCGGTGCTACGTCGTCCAGGTGAAGAAGGGCCACAAGGGCCCGTCGGTGACCTTGTCGCGGACGCATCCCAATTTGGTGAAGAAGTTGTTCGCGCTGGAGGTCCCGGAGATCGCCGACGGCACCGTGGAGATCGCCGCGATCGCCCGCGAGGCGGGTCACCGTACGAAGATCGCGGTGCGGTCGCGCAAGAACGGGGTGAACGCCAAGGGGGCCTGCATCGGCCCGATGGGCTCCCGGGTGCGCAACGTCATGGCCGAGCTGCACGGCGAGAAAATCGACATCATCGACTGGTCGGACAATCCGGCGGAATTCGTTGGGAATGCGCTGTCACCGGCGCGTGTTTCCCATGTCGAGGTCGTTGACGGCGACGGCCGGGTGGCGCGGGTCACCGTGCCCGACTATCAGCTCTCCCTCGCGATCGGCAAGGAGGGGCAGAACGCCCGGCTCGCCGCGCGCCTCACCGGTTGGCGGATCGACATCAGATCCGACGCGCAGACCGCTACGGCGCAAGGCCGGGCGGAGGATGCCGTCGGTCCCGCAGATGCGTCAACACGGTAAGCTGGAATATGGTGGTCGGGCAGCCCCGCTGAGAACATGCGTGGGTTGTCGGATTCGCACGGTTAAGTCCGAGCTGCTCCGCTTGGTGGTTGTCGAGGGCAAGGTTGTCCCCGATCCGCTGGGGCGACTCCCAGGGCGCGGTGCCTCGCTGCACCCCACCCGGAGTTGTCTGGAGCTCGCCGAGCGCCGCCGGGCGTTCCCCCGCGCGTTTCGCGTCGCGGGAGCGCTCGACCTGGCGCCTGTGCGGGCTCACCTTGAGGGGCACGACGCCGATTAGGACCGGGTGAATGGTTACCAACTGTCATGTAGGACGCCGAGTTGATGGGCGGGTCAGATAGCGATGAGCGCCTGATGAGTACGCGGCGATGAGTACGTCTAGGTAGAGACGGTCCGGCGGCACTGCAAGCCTCCCGGGCCGAGTTAGGGAGTGCAGTGGCGAAGGTCCGGGTCTACGAGCTCGCCAAGGAGTTCGGTGTAGAGAGCAAGGTCGTCATGGCCAAGCTCCAGGAAATGGGCGAGTTCGTGCGGTCGGCGTCTTCGACGATCGAGGCGCCGGTGGTCCGTAAACTTCAAGAGGCTTTCACGGGCGGTTCCAAGCGATCGTCCGACAGGGGCGGCGACAGGTCGTCCTCCAGGGGGCCGCAGCGTGCGGCCTCCCCCCGGCCCGGCGACGGGCAGGCGGGCAACGGCGCTCCGGTGCCGGCCCCGCCGGCGCCGCGTCCCGGCCCGGGTCCCAAGCCGGGGCCGCGGCCGACGCCGCGCCCGCCGGTTCCCATGCCCCATCCGCAGCAGGAGCAGCAGCCGCGTCCGGAGACGCCGCGTCCGCCCCGGCCCGAGGTTCCGCGCCCGGAGGCGGCCAAGTTCGACGCGCCGCCCCGTCCGGACGCCCCGCGTCCGCGTCCCGCCGCTCCGGCGGGCGGGACCCCCGCGCCCGGTCAGCCGCGGCCGGCCCCGACCCCCGGCCCGCGTCCCGGGCCGCGTCCGGGTCCGCGTCCCGGCGCACCGGCCGGTGGCCCGGGCGGCGGTTCGTCCGCCCCGGCCGCGCGCCCCGGTCCCGGCGGCGCGTCGCGTCCGGGTGCGCCCAAGCCGGGCCCGCGCGGCCCGCGTCCGGGCAACAACCCCTTCTCCTCCACCGCCAGCGGCATGGGCCAGGCTCGTCCCCGCCCGCCGCGTGAGGGCGGTCCGGGCGCCGGCGCCCCGCGTGACGGGCAGCAGCGGCGCGACGGCGGCCGGGACGGCGCGATGCCGCGTCCGCCCGCGGCCCGTTCGGGTCCCGGCGGCCCGCGTCCGGGTCCGGGCGCCGGCGGTCCGCGTCCCGGTGGCTTCGCCGCCGGCGGTCCGCGGCCGGGTGGCCCGCGGCCCAGCCCGTCGATGATGCCCAGCTCGCGGCCGTCCGCGCCGGGCGCCGGTCGTCCCGGCGCCGGCGGTGGCGGCAGGCCTGGTGGCGGCGGCGGTCGCCCTGGTGGCGGCGGCGGTCGTCCCGGCGGCTTCGGCGGCGCCCGCACGGGCACCGCGGGTCGCCCCGGCGGCGCGCCGGGCGGCGGCGGCTTCGGCGGCCGTCCGGGTGGCGGCGGCCGTGGCCGCGGCGGCACCGCGGGCGCGTTCGGCCGGCCGGGCGGCAGGCCCACGCGCGGCCGCAAGTCGAAGCGGCAGCGCCGGCAGGAGTTCGACAACATGCAGGCGCCGTCCATCGGCGGCGTGCAGGTGCCTCGCGGCACCGGCCAGGTGCTGCGCCTGCCGCGCGGCGCGTCGCTGGCGGACTTCGCCGACAAGATCGGTGCGAACCCGGCGTCCCTCGTGCAGATCATGCTGCACCTGGGCGAGATGGTGACCGCCACGCAGTCGGTGAACGAGGAGACCCTCCAGCTTCTGGGCGAAGAGCTGAACTACAACATTCAGGTCGTCAGCCCGGAGGAGGAGGACCGCGAGCTGCTGGAGTCCTTCGACATCGAGTTCGGCGAGGACGAGGGCGACGAGGCCGACCTGGCGCCGCGCCCGCCGGTGGTGACCGTCATGGGTCACGTCGACCACGGTAAGACCAAGCTGCTCGACGCGATCCGGCACACCAACATCGTGGCGCGCGAGGCCGGCGGCATCACCCAGCACATCGGCGCGTACCAGGTGTCCACCGAGCACGAGGGCGAAGAGCGGAAGATCACCTTCATCGACACCCCGGGTCACGAGGCGTTCACCGCCATGCGTGCCCGCGGTGCGCAGGCCACCGACATCGCGGTGCTGGTGGTCGCGGCCGACGACGGCGTGAAGCCGCAGACGGTCGAGGCGCTCAACCACGCCCAGGCCGCGGACGTGCCGATCGTGGTCGCGGTCAACAAGATCGACAAGGAGGGGGCCGACCCGCAGCGGGTGCGCGCCCAGCTCACCGAGTACGGGCTGGTGGCCGAGGAGTACGGCGGCTCCACGCTGTTCGTCGACATCTCGGCCAAGAACGGCACCGGCATCGACGACCTCCTCGAGGCGATCCTGCTCACCGCGGACGCCGAGCTCGACCTGCGGGCCAACCCGAACCAGGACGCCCAGGGCCTCGCCATCGAGGCGCACCTGGACAAGGGCCGCGGCCCGGTCGCGACCGTGCTGGTGCAGCGCGGCACGCTGCGGGTCGGCGACTCGATCGTCTGCGGCGAGGCGTACGGCCGCGTGCGGGCGCTGCTCGACGACACCGGCGAGCCGGTGACCGAGGCGGACCCGTCGCGTCCGGTGCTCGTCCTCGGCCTGACCGCCGTGCCGAGCGCCGGCGACAACTTCATCGTGGTCCCCGACGACCGCATGGCCCGCCAGATCGCCCAGCAGCGGGCGGCCCGGCAGCGCATCGCCGACATGGCCAAGTCCAGCCGGCGTCGCACCCTGGAAGAGCTGTTCAAGGACATGGAGAAGGGCCAGGTCCAGGAACTCAAGCTCATCATCAAGGGCGACGTCTCCGGTTCGGTCGAGGCCCTGGAGGACGCTCTGCTCAAGATCGACGTCGGCGAGGAGGTCAGCCTCCGCGTGCTGCACCGCGCGGTCGGCGCGATCACCGAGTACGACGTCAACCTGGCGATCGCCGACGAGAACGCGGTCATCATCGGCTTCAACGTGCGGCCCGAGGTGCGGGCGCGCGAGCTGGCCGAGCGCGAGGGCGTGGACATCCGGTACTACTCGGTCATCTACCAGGCGATCGAGGAGGTCGAGGCGGCCCTCAAGGGCATGCTGAAGCCGGAGTTCGAGGAGGTCCAGCTCGGCACCGCCGAGGTCCGCGAGGTCTTCAAGGTGCCGCGGATCGGCAACGTCGCCGGTTCGATGGTCCGCTCCGGGGTCATCACCCGCAACAGCAAGGCCCGGCTCATCCGCGACGGCGTCGTGGTGGCCGACAACCTCACCGTGCAGTCGCTGCGCCGCTTCAAGGACGACGCGACCGAGGTCCGCGAGGGCTTCGAGTGCGGTATCGGGATCGGCTACAACGACATCAAGATCGGCGACCTCATCGAGACGTTCGAGATGCGGGAGAAGCCGCGCGTCTGACCCGGCATCGGCTCCCGGCCCCCGGCGACGGGGCGCCGGGGGCCCGCGGGTCGGCGCAGGTCATCTGAACACCGAACCATGGGCGGCGGCGCGGGGGCGCGTCCCCCGCGCCGCGCGGTCCCATGCCGACAATGATCGTGATCGATCGCCACCACATGTACATAGGTGCTCTGACCCTGGACCTTCTGCTCGGCGACGTGCGCTCGCTGAAGCAGAAGCGTTCCGTGGTGCGTCCGCTCATCGCCGAGGTACGACGCAGGTATCCGGCCGTCGCCGTCGCGGAGACCGGCCATCTGGACCTGCATCGCCGCGCGGAGATCGGCATCGCCGTGGTGTCCGCCACGGCCGCCAACTGCGACGAGGTGATGGACGCGTGCGAGCGGCTGATCGCCTTCCATCCGGAGATCGAACTTCTGTCCGCTCGGCAGCGAATCTTCAACGAGCACGAGGATTCCTCGATCGAGCCGTAGGGGCTCGGCGGGGCTCGGCTCGCAGGCGATTCGCATTGATTTGGCGACTCACAACGATTGGGGGGAGCGCGACCAGATGGACGCAGCACGCGCTCGCAAGCTCGCCGACCGCATTCAGCAGGTCGTCGCCGAGATGCTGGAACGACGGATCAAGGATCCGCGGCTTGGCTTCGTGACCATCACCGACGCCAGGATCACCGCGGACCTGCGCGACGCGACCGTCTACTACACCGTCTTCGGCTCCGACGCCGAGCGCGCCGACAGCGCCGCGGCCCTGGAGAGCGCCAAGGGCATCATCCGCTCGGAGGTGGGCAGGCAGACCGGCTTGCGGCACACCCCCACGCTCACCTTCACGCACGATCCGCTGCCCGACAGCGCCCGGCACATCGACGAGCTGCTCGCCGAGGCCCGGGCGAAGGACGCGGAGATCGCCAGGAAGGCGCAGAACGCGCGGCACGCGGGCGAGCCCGACCCGTACCGCAGGCCCGAGCCCCGCGACGAGGACCTCGACGACCTGGACGACGACGAGACCGGCGACGAGCTCGACGAGAGCGCCGCGGAGGCGGGGCGGAACTCCTCGGGGCGTACGACGACGTGACCGCCACGCACGACGGCACGACCGCCGCCGAGCCCGCCGCCGAGCCGGCCCCGGAGGCCGCCTCGGCGGCCGCCCGCGAGGCCGCCGCGATCCCCGAGTCCGTGTGGGACCGCGCGGTCGCCGCGATCGAGCGGGCCGACCGGGTTGCGCTCGCCTGCCACGTCTCGCCCGACGGCGACGCGCTCGGCTCCATGCTCGCGCTGGGCCTGGCGCTGCGCGCCGCCGGGCGGCGGGTCGTCGCCTCCTTCGGCGACCGGCGGTTCGCCGTGCCCCGGCTGCTGCGCTTCCTGCCGGGGCAGCACCTGCTGGTGGAGCCGGCGGACTATCCCGCCGCGCCCGACCTGATGATCGTCTTCGACGTCTCCACGATGGACCGGCTGGGCCTGCTCGCCGACAGCGCCCGCGGGGCGGGCGAGCTCGTGGTGATCGACCACCACGCGTCCAACGCGGGCGCCGCCGCCTTCGGCACGCTGCGGCTGGTCGACCCGTCGGCCGCCGCGACCACGGTGCTCACCGAGCAGCTGATCAAGCGGCTGGGGCTGGCCGTGGACCGGGACATCGCCGCCTGCCTGTACACCGGGCTCGTCACCGACACCGGCTCGTTCCGCTACTCGTGCACCACGCCCGAGGTGCACGCGATGGCCGGGCGGCTGATCGCCACCGGCCTGCATCCCGACGAGATCGCCCGCGAGCTGTGGGACCGCAGCCCGTTCGGCTATCTGAAGGTGCTCGCCGCCGCGCTCGACCGGGCCGTGCTCGAGACCGAGGCGGCCGAGGCGCGCGGGCTGGTGTGGACGTACGTCACCCGGGCGGACCGGGCCGCGGCCGGCCTGCCGTACGAGGAGGTGGAGGGCGTCATCGACGTGGTACGGCGCGCCGACGAGGCCGACGTGGCGGTGGTCGTCAAGGAGGACGACGACGGCGCCTGGCAGGTGTCCGCCAGATCCAAGGGGGCGATCGACGTCGGCCGCGCCTGCGCGGCGCTCGGCGGCGGCGGCCACGCCAGGGCGGCGGGGTTCACCTCGCGGGTGCCCCCGGACGCCACCCTGGACCTGCTGCGGCCGCTGCTCAGACGGATGTGACCGTTCCGAGCCCTTCAACGCCCCTGCCGACGCCTTCATGGACGTGACCTCCGGGGTGCCGCGACGGCCCCCGACCGCGAGAGTCCGCGGTATGTCCCCGCCGCCCCGTGCGGCACAACGCTCAGCCGAGGAGTAGCCGATGAAGCCGCCGCCGCCGGAAAGCGGTCTGATCATTGTGGACAAGCCGGCCGGGTGGACGTCCCACGACGTCGTCGGGAAGCTGCGGCGGCTGGCCGGCACCCGCAGGGTCGGCCACGCCGGCACGCTCGACCCGATGGCGACCGGGGTGCTGGTGATCGGCGTGGAGAAGGCGACCCGGCTGCTCGGCCACCTGGCGCTCACCGAGAAGGTGTACGAGGCCACGATCCGGCTCGGCGTGACCACGAACACCGACGACGCCGAGGGCGAGGTGCGCGCGGTCACCCCGGCGGGGCACGTAACCCGCGACGCCGTCGCCGAGGGCGTCGCCGCGCTCACCGGTAAGATCATGCAGATCCCGCCGCAGGTCAGCGCGATCAAGGTGGACGGCAAGCGGGCGTACAAGCGGGTCCGCGAGGGCGAGGACGTCGAGCTGAGCGCCCGACCGGTGACCGTGTACGCCTTCGACGTGACCGGCCTGCGCCCGGCCGTGCACCCAGACCCGGAGCACCCAGACCCGGAGCACGCCGGCGGCGCGGTGCAGGAGGGCGAGGCGGGCACCCCGGTGCTGGACGTGGACGTGACCGTGCGCTGCTCCAGCGGCACCTACATCCGCTCGCTCGCCCGCGACCTCGGCGAGCGCCTCGGCGTCGGCGGCCACCTCACCTACCTGCGGCGCACCAGGGTCGGGCCGTACGAGATCGGGTCGGCGCGCACGATCGAGGAGCTGTCGAACAAGTGCGAGATCCTGCCGATGGCGGAGGCGGTGGCCGCCGCGTTCCCGCGCCGGGACGTGACCGCCGAGCAGGCCCGCCTGGTCGCGCACGGCGGACGGCTCCCGGCCGCCGGGCTCGGAAACGGGCCAATCGGAGTGTTCGCCCCAGACGGTACGCTTCTGGCATTGGTGGAGGAACGGGGCGGTCAGGCCCGATCCTTGGCCGTGTTCGTCCCCTGACGCGCGGCCTCCGCGGTCCACCCCCCGGCCCGGCCCCGCGGCCCCCCGCGGGCCGGACGCGACGCCGGAACGTGCGGGCGGCGGGACACCTGGGAACGTACCCCGAGGGCCGTACCCGGTGACGGACGGGCCGCGGGGACATGGCACGCTTGTGAGGGCCGACCGTCAAGCCGAAGGGAACGAGGTCAAGGTGCAGTTCTGGCACGGACTCGACGACGTGCCCGAGGGCTGGGGCAGATCCGTCGTCACGATCGGAGTGTTCGACGGCGTCCATCGCGGGCATCAGCGCATGGTCGCCCGCGCGGTCGAGATGGCGCGCACGCTCGGCCTGCCCTCGGTGGTGGTCACCTTCGACCCGCATCCGGACGAGGTGGTGCGCCCCGGCACCCACCCGCCCCGGCTGACCACGCCGCACCATCGCGACGAGCTGCTCGGCGCGCTCGGCGTGGACGCGGTCTGCGTGCTGCCGTTCACGCTGGAGTTCTCCCGGATGACCCCGGACGAGTTCGTGCAGTCCGTGCTGGTGGACCGGCTGCGGGTGGCGGGCCTGGTGGTCGGGGAGAACTTCCGGTTCGGCCACAAGGCGGCGGGCGACCTGGAGACGCTGCGCGAGCTGGGGGAGAAGTACGACTTCACGGCGGAGGGAGTGCCTCTGGTGAGCAACGGGGAGGCGATCTCCTCCACGATGATCCGCGAGCGGCTCGCCGCGGGCGACGTGGAGGCCGCCGGTGAGGCGCTCGGCCGCCCGCACCGGGTCGAGGGCATCGTGGTCCGCGGCTACCAGCGGGGCCGCGCCCTCGGCGTGCCCACGGCCAACGTCGAGCCGCCCGAGCGCACCGCGATCCCGGCCGACGGCGTGTACGCCGGCTGGATGGAGTGCGTGCAGACGGCCGGCGCCCCGCAGCCGTACCCGGGCGTGCGCTGGCCCGCGGCGATCTCGGTGGGCACCAACCCCACCTTCGACGGGGTGGAGCGCACCGTCGAGGCGCACGCGCTCGACCGCGACGACCTGGACCTGTACGGCGCGCACGTCGCCGTCGACTTCGGCTACCGGCTGCGCGACAACCTGCGCTTCGACAGCGTCGAGGCGCTGATCGACCAGATGCGGCGGGACATCGACCGCGCCCGCGAGCTCACCGCGGGCGGGTCGTCCGGCGCGTGACCGGACACCGATCGGCG
>Ga0164243_10005906_pt1 | contig 18607 bp, 19 predicted proteins | sample OricompcompostOP_FD_108781 | JGI IMG/M metagenome (GOLD analysis project Ga0164243, IMG submission 108781) | Organic Plus compost microbial communities from Emeryville, California, USA - Original compost - Organic plus compost (OP) | ecosystem: Engineered > Solid waste > Mixed feedstock >... | reverse complement strand
CGGGGACGGGATCTCGGTGTCGACCTTGTCGGTGGAGACCTCCAGCAGCGGCTCGTCGACCTCGACGGTGTCGCCGGGCTGCTTGAGCCACCGGGTGATCGTGCCCTCGCTGACGCTCTCGCCCAGCGCGGGCATCTGCACGGAGTAGGACATCGGAGCTGACTCCTAGGTGTGGCGGGGTGCGGGAAAGCGGACCGGCGGCGGCTCAGCCGTGCACGTGCAGCGGTTTGCCGGCGAGCGCGAGGTGGGCCTCGCCGAGCGCCTCGGTCTGCGTCGGGTGGGCGTGCACCAGCGGAGCCACGTCCTCGGGCAGCGCCTCCCAGTTGTAGATCAGCTGCGCCTCACCGATCAGCTCCCCGACGCGGTCGCCGACCAGGTGCAGGCCCAGCACCGGGCCGTTCTCGGCGCGGACCACCTTGATCGCGCCCGCGGTCTTGAGGATCTGGCTCTTGCCGTTGCCGGCGAGGTCGTAGGTGAACGTCTGCACCGAGCCGTACTGCTCCTTGGCGGCGCTCTCGCTGAGCCCGACCGAGGCGACCTCGGGGTGGCTGTAGGTGACCCGCGGGATGCCGGCCTCGTCGATCGGGGCGGGGTTCTGCCCGGCGATCTCCTCGGCGACGAACACGCCCTGCTGGAAGCCGCGGTGCGCCAGCTGCAGGCCCGGCACGATGTCGCCGACCGCGTAGACCCCGTCCAGGCTGGTGCGCAGCCGCTCGTCGGTGGTCACGAAGCCGCGCTCCATGGCGACCCCGGCCTCCTCGTAGCCGTGCCCGGCGGTGTTCGGGCCACGGCCGACGGCCACCAGCAGCAGGTCCGCGTCGAGCTGGTCGCCGCTTTCCAGGCTCACCGAGACACCGGAGTCGGTCTGCTCGGCGCCGGTGAACTTCACGCCGGTCTTGAACTTGATGCCGCGCTTGCGGAACGCGCGCTCCAGCTGCTTCGAGGCGAACTCGTCCTCGTTCGGCACCAGGTGGGGCAGCGCCTCGACGACGGTGACCTCGGCACCGAAGGAGCGCCACACGCTGGCGAACTCGACGCCGATCACGCCGCCGCCGAGCACCACGACCTTCTCCGGCACGTAGTCCAGGTTCAGCGCCTGTTCGCTGGCGATGATCCGCCCGCCCAGCTCCAGGCCCGGCAGCGTCTTCGAGTAGGACCCGGTGGCCAGCACGACGTTGCGGCCGGTGTAGCGGGTGCCGTCGACCTCGACGGTGTTCTTGTCGACCAGCGTGCCCGCGCCCTCGACGAGCTGGACCTTGTGCGCCTTGGCCAGGCCCTGCAGGCCCTTGTAGAGCTTGTTGACGACACCGTCCTTGTAGGAGTTGACCCCGGCGATGTCGATGCCTTCCAGCGAGGTCTTGACCCCGAACTGATCACCATCCCGCGCCGAGTCGGCGACCTCGGCCGCGTGCAGCAGGGCCTTGGTGGGGATGCACCCGCGGTGCAGGCAGGTCCCACCGAGCTTGCCCTTTTCGATGAGGACGACGGACAGGCCCAGCTCAGCCGCGCGGAAAGCGCAGGCGTAGCCGCCCGAACCGCCGCCGAGAATGACCAGATCGGCGGACGTGTCGGTCACTTCGCACTCCTCGACAGCCATCGATTGACTCGCTGTTGGGGAAACCCGGCCCGGCTGTCGCACAAGGTCCGGAACACCCGCGAGCCATCTTGTCACCACCCGAAGGAACGATGCGACGTGGGCTCACGGAGTTTCGGGGGAACGTGCCGGAGGACACTGAATCGTTTTTTCGGATTCTCAGCCGCCGCACAGCCGGGCGGTGGCATCATCGCGAGCGGAGTGCCGGTGAGCGCCGCGAGGCCCGGGGACTCGCACCGGCCCGTTCCACCCCGGGAACGCAGGAGGCGAGTGCGGTGGGTCTGTTCGATCGGTTCCGGCGCCGGGGGCGCCGGTCCGGCGGCTCCCGGGACGCCGATCACCTGCGCACCTGGGCGGAGTCGCACCGCGGCGTGGAGGCCTTCCTGGAACCCCGCACCACGGTCACCGAGACGACGTTGCTGCTGGTCGCGCACGACGGCGAGTGGACCCGGCGGCGGGTGGAGAGCCCGAAGGCGGCGTTCCGGTTCGCCCACCGGCTCGGGCTGCCCTGCTACGAGGTCACCAAGCTCGGCTACCCGCAGCGGATGCGGGACTACCAGGCCCGGCAGCGGATCCTGCGCAAGCGGCGGCTGCGCCGGGAGCTCGGGGACCTCGGCGACAGCGGCTGAACCCGCGGATTTCCGCCGGTCGTGTCATCGCCCGGCCGGATTCCGCGCGGATCAGTTCGCGACCCGGGTGGACGGCTCCAGCAGAACCGGGAAATTCACCGACTTCGCGATGTAGCAGAGCTCGTGCGCGCGCCGGTGCAGCGCTTCGGCCACGTCCACGCTCGCGATGTCCTCGACGGTCACCTCGGGATTCAGCACCACCTCGCGGAACTGCCCGGAACCGTCGGAGTTCTCCGCCAGCGTCCCGCGCGCCCGGTCGTGGTAGCCGATCACCACGACGCCGTGGTCGGCCGCGAGGTGCAGGAACCACAGCATGTGGCACTGCGACAGGGAGGCGACCAGCAGCTCCTCCGGGTTGTAGCGGTCGGAGTCGCCGAGGAACGCCGGATCGGCGCTGGCGGCGATGGCCTCCTTGCCGGCGGAGCGGACCTCGTGGGTGCGCTCGTAGCTGCGGTAGCTGCTGGTGCCGGCGCCGGTGTTGCCGGTCCACACCACTTCGACCGCGAATCCGTGCCGGGAAGGTCCGCTTGGTTCGCTCACCGCCCCATCCTGGCATCGGGGCGGGTGGGCGTGGTCATGGCTTTGAGATCCGGCTCACAGCGCAGCGGGCGGTGCCTGCGTCCGATCCGGTGATCGCCGCAGGCACCGCCGCGCCGGCGTTCAGCCGTTGTCCGCGATGTCGGCCAGCACCGCGGCGATGGTGCGGACCGGGACGCCGGTGCCGCCCTTGGCGGTGTAGCCCCACGGCGCGCTGGAGTTGTACGCCGGGCCGGCCACGTCGATGTGCGCCCACGGCAGCTCGTCGGCGACGAACTCCTGCAGGAACAGCCCGGCCGCGAGCATCCCGCCCCAGCGGTGGCCCGGGACGTTGGCGATGTCGGCGAGCTTGGAGTCCAGGTCGGCGCGCAGCTCCTCGGCCAGCGGCATCGGCCAGGCGCCCTCGCCGGTGGCCTGGGACAGCCGCGCCACCCGGTCCCGGAACTCCTCGCTGCCCATCACCGCGGGGGTGCGCTTGCCCAGCGCGACCACCTGCGCGCCGGTCAGCGTGGAGGTCTCCACGAGGTAGTCCGGCTCGTCCTCGGCGGCGCGGGTGATCGCGTCGGCCAGGATCAGCCGGCCCTCGGCGTCGGTGTTGAGCACCTCGACGGTCTTGCCGCCGTACATGGTCAGCACGTCGCCGGGCCGGTAGGCGCTGCCGGAGGGCATGTTCTCCACCATCGGCACCGTGGCGGTGACCTCCAGCGGGTAGTTGAGCTTGCTGACCAGGGTCATCGTCGCGATCACCGCGGCGGCCCCGGACATGTCCGAGGTCATCTCGTCCATCGTGGCCGCCGGCTTCAGCGAGATGCCGCCGGTGTCGAAGGTGACGCCCTTGCCGACCAGAGCGACCTTCTTCGCCGCCTTCGGGCCCTTGTGCTTGAGCCGCACCAGCCGCGGCGGGCGGGTGGAGCCGCCGCCGACGCCGAGCACGCCGCCGTAGCCGGCCTTGCGCAGCGCGGCCTCGTCGAGCACCTCGACCTCCAGGCCCGCGGCCCGGCCCAGCTCGGCGGCCCGCTCGGCGAACGAGGCGGGGAACAGGTCGTTCGGCGGGGTGTTGATCAGGTCGCGGGCGGTGGTGACCGCCTCGCCGATCGCGGTCGCGCCCTTGAGCGCGTGCTTGGCGGCCTCGTCCTTGGCGTCCGGGACCAGCACGTCCACCTTGGCCACCGGGTCGTCGCCCGGCTCGGACTTGTACTGCCGGAACGAGTACGCGCCCAGCACCGTGCCCTGCACGGTCGCGGACAGGTCGAGGGCGCTGAGCGTCGTCGCCGCGTGCGAGACACCGCTGAGCGCGCGGGCCGCGGCGCCGGAGGCGCGGCGCACCTGCTCGGCGGTGGGGGCCTCGCCGGTGACCTTGCCGAGGCCGGTGGCCACCAGGACCTCGGCGCGCAGCCCGTCGCCGGCGGGCAGCTTGACGACCTCGTCGGCCTTGCCGGTCGCGCCCAGCGTCGCGAGCACCTTCGCCAGATCACCGCCGAAGGCGGCCGCGACCTGCTCGGAGCCGGCGGTCAGCTCCGGGCCGTCGGCTCCGGCGGCGGTTCCGATGACCAGGGCCTCGACGGTCAGCTTCGCGGCGCTGGTGTCGGTGAGGGCGAGTTTCGGCGTGCTCACGTGTGCTTCCTCCGGGGCGGTTCGCCGTGTCGGCGAGTGGAACGTTGTCGGGCGGCCCGGACCTGGTCGAGTCACCTCGCGGCCAACTCTAGAGGGCGGCCCGGATCACCGGAGCCGAGCGGGCGCGGCGCGCGGTCGCCGGGCCCGGGCGGTTCCCGCGAGCCTAGTCCTCTCTCGATCATCGAGCAGGTGATTCGCGCCGGGAGGGCCCGCCCGCCGCCACCGCCTGCGTAGGCTTGCCCCGGCGGCAGGGGGCCGCCGGGACTTTCGTTGTCGGTCGACAGGCGGCTGCCGATCGGCACCGGCTGGTGCGAAGGTGATCGCGTGGCGCAACGGTTCGCAGGGGCGGGCGCGGCCCCGGACGCCCGGATCGAGCGCTCCGCGGCCGGGGCGCTGCCGCTCGCGCTGGGGGGGATGCTCGGCGCCGGGCTGCTGGTGGGGGCGGCTCCGGCCGCGCTGGCGGCCGGGTGGTGGCTGCTGGCCGGGGTGCCGGTCGCGGTGGTCGCGGCCGGCTGCTGCGCGCTGGCCTCGGCGCACCAGTCGGCGGCCTACCGCGGGCCGGGCGCGGCTCACGCGTGCACGCGGGCGCGGCTCGGGGTGGTCCCCGCGCGGATCGGGGCGAGCGCGGCGCTGGCCGGGCAGCTCGCGGCGATGGCGGTGGTGGCCCGGGTGGCGGTGCGGCACGCGGTTCCGGCGGCGCCGCCCGCGCTGGCAGCGGTGCTGGTGCTGCTGGTGGTGCTCGCCGCGACCGCGGGGCTGCGGATCCGCGGCGCGGCGGCGTGGCTGTGGCTCGGGTTGAGCGTGCTGCTGCTCGGCGTGGTGCTGGCGGCCTGCTTCGCGATCGCACCGGCCCCGCAGGTGGCGACCGGGGTGCCGGACGGCGACGGCGGGGTCGGCATCACCGGGGCGGCCGGGCTGGTGTTCTTCGGGCTGCTCGGGTTCGAGCGGCTGACCGCGCCGCCGGAGGAGCGGGACCGCCCCCGCGGGGTCGTGGTCAAGCGGGCGACGATCGCCGCGCTGCTGATCGCCGGAGCGTTCGCGCTGCTGCTGGGCCTGGCGCTGCTGCACCAGCTCGGACCGGCGCGGCTGGCGCTGTCCGAAGCGCCGGTGCTGGACGCGCTGGAGGCCGCCGACGCGGGCCGGCTGCGCCCGGCGGTCGGGCTCGGCTTCGGCCTCGCGCTGCTGCCGGTGCTGCTGGGGGCGCTGGAGTCGTTCCGCTCCACGGCGATGGCGGTGCGCCGGGACGGCGACCTGCCCGCGGTGCTGGACCGGACCGGCAGCAGCGGCACGCCCTACCTGGTGGACCTCGGCGGCGGGGTGGTCGCGGCGGTGCTGGCGGTGCTGCTGCAGCCGGCGACGGCGATGGCGTTCGCCGCGTGCTGCCTGCTGGTGCACCACGCGCTGGCGAACGCGGCCGCCCGGGTGCTGCTGGCCGACGACCAGGTGTGGCGGATGCGGTCGGCCTGCCTGGGCATGGGGCTGGCGGTGATCCTGGCGATGAGCCTGTCGGTGTCTGCCATGCTCGGAACGCTCGTGGTGGTGATCACCGGTCCGCTGGTGGCGGGCGCGATCTCTCGGCGCTGGAGTTGACGGATGCTCGAACGGGGTGCGGAACGCGGACGCACCGGGACGTGGCCGCCCGGGGCGGAGATCCTCTACCGGTTCTGGCGGCTGGACGGCTCGCTCGGCACCGTGCACCCCGCCCGGGTCGCCAGCGACGGGCCGGACGAGCTGCTGTGCTGGGTGCCCGCGGGCACGCCGATCCGGATCACCACCGCGCCGGACGGGCGCACCCCGCGGGAGCTGCCGATGCACGAGCGGTTCACCGGGGTGCGGGTGCCGGCCCGCTCGGTGTGGCGGGGCACCGCGACGCTGCGGCTGGTGTTCGCGCACCGCTGGTGCTCGGTGTGGTGGTTCTTCGAGCCGGACGGGACGTTCCGGAACTGGTACGTGAACCTGGAGGTCCCGCTGGGCCGCGACGCCACCGGCGTGGACCGGGTGGACGGGGTGCTGGACCTGGAGGTGTTCCCGGGCGGGCGCTGGTCCTGGAAGGACGAGGACGAGCTGGAGCCCGCGCTGGCCGCAGGCCGCATCGACGAGGCGCACCTGCGCCGGCTGCGCGCCGAGGGGGAGCGGATGGCCGAGCTGGCCGAAGCCGAGCGGTTCCCGTTCGACGGCAGCCACTGCGAGGCCGTGCCCGACCCGTCGTGGCCGCTGCCGTCGCTGCCGGCGGAACTCGTGCCGTGAGCGGATTCCGCTCGGGATTCCGCGGGGACGGTGTTCCGCGGCTCGCGGGGCAGCCGCGGGAAAGGTTCCGCGCGGTTTTCGGCCGCAGCGGCCGGCGTCCCGAGGTTCTTCCGGATCGGGAGGTTCCGCGGCGAGGTTCGTGGCCCTGACCGTTCCGGAGCCGGCGGTTCCGCGTCGGAATCCGGGCGCTCAGGGCGTCAGCGACAGGAAGAAGAACACCCCGAACAGCGCGGTCAGCGCCGCCAGCCCGCCGACGGTCCCGCCGCGCAGGTCCTTCGGGAACATCGCCCCGTGCTTGCCGCGCCACCACAGCAGCCAGAGCACCACCGCGGCCCCGCCGACGATCCCGCCGAACAGCCCCAGCCAGGAGTAGCCCCACATCACCAGCAGCCCGCCGCCGAGCGGCATGAGCAACCCGAGCGCGGCGGCCAGCGCGTCCTGCTGGACCGTCGTGGGGACCGGGGGCTCGTCCTGCGGTTGCGTCATGCGCCCATCATAGGTCGCCGGGTCCCGCGCCGGTGCGGTTTCGCCGCAGCCGGTTCCGGAATCGGTTCGCGCACTCACCGGAATCGCGTGATCGCGTCCCGCAGAGGCCCTGGTGCTCGCCCGCAGAACTCGGAGGACCAACGGACCTCAGCCCGGTTTCCACTGCTCGAAGGCGCGCGATACGGTGCATCCATGACGGATGCCCTCTCGTTTTCCCGGACGCCCAACTCCACTCCCGCCACTGCGGAGCACCGGGCGGAAGTATTGGCGAATCCGGGATTCGGGAAGTTCTTCACCGATCACATGGCGACCGTCCGCTACTCCGCCGACCGCGGCTGGCACGACGCGCGGATCGAGCCGTACCACTCGCTGGAGCTGGACCCGGCCACCACGGTGCTGCACTACGCGCAGGCGATCTTCGAGGGGCTGAAGGCCTACCACCAGCCCGACGGCTCGGTCGCCGCGTTCCGGCCGGAGGCCAACGCCCGCCGGTTCCAGTCCTCGGCCCGCCGCATCGCGATGCCGGAGCTGCCCGAGCAGGTGTTCCTGGACTCGCTGCGCGAGCTGGTGCAGGTGGACCGGCAGTGGGTGCCGGAGGCCGGGGAGAGCTCGCTGTACCTGCGGCCGTTCATGATCTCCACCGAGGTCAGCCTCGGGGTGAACCACCCGTCGAAGGAGTACCTGTACGCGGTGATCGCCTCGCCGGCCGGGTCGTACTTCTCCGGCGGGGTCAAGCCGGTGACGGTGTGGCTGAGCCAGGACTACGTGCGGGCCGCGCCCGGCGGCACCGGGGCGGCGAAGTTCGCCGGCAACTACGCGGCCTCGTTCGCCGCCCAGTCCGAGGCGGTGCGCAACGGCTGCGACCAGGTGGTGTGGCTGGACGCGGTGGAGCACCGCGCGGTCGAGGAGATGGGCGGGATGAACCTGTTCTTCGTCCTCGGCTCCGGTGACGACGCCAAGCTGGTCACCCCGGAGCTGTCCGGCAGCCTGCTGCCCGGCGTGACCCGGTCCTCGCTGCTGGCCCTCGGCGCCGAGCTGGGCCTGTCGGTGGAGGAGCGGCGCATCACCACCGACGAGTGGGAGAAGAAGGCGCAGTCCGGCGAGCTCACCGAGGTCTTCGCCTGCGGCACCGCCGCGGTGATCACCCCGGTCGGGCACGTCAAGCACCAGGACGGCGAGTTCAGCATCGCCGGTGGCGAGCCGGGCCCGGTGACGATGCGGCTGCGCGAGCGGCTGACCGCGATCCAGCACGGCACCGAGGCCGACCCGCACGGCTGGATGACCAAGCTGGCCTGATCCCCGAGACCGCTGCACGGCGCCTCTCCCGCGAACGCGGGGGAGGCGCCGTTGCTTTCGGCCCGGGTGCCGGTGGGGTGCGGCGGCGTAGTTTCCGCGGTGGGCACGTCACCAGGGGGCGGACATGGTCGAGGTACTGCTGCTCATCGGCACCCGCAAGGGCCTGTGGCTGGGGCACCGCCGCGGCGGGGCGTGGGAGGTGACCGGGCCGCACCTGCCGATGGCCGAGATCTACGCGGTCGCCGCCGACACCCGCCGCGGGCTGCGGCTGCTGGTCGGCGCCTCCAGCACGCACTACGGGCCGAGCGTGGTCACCAGCGACGATCTCGGCCGCAGCTGGCAGGAGCCGCAGCGGGCGCCGATCAGCTTCCCCGCCGACACCGGGGCGGCGCTGGAGCGGGTCTGGCAGCTCGCGCCCGGCCCGGAGGACCGGCAGGAGGTGGTCTACGCGGGCGCGGAGCCCTCGGCGGTGTTCCGCTCCGACGACGGCGGCCGGTCGTTCGAGCTGGTGCGGGGCCTGTGGGAGCACCCGGACCGGCCGCACTGGGAACCCGGCGGCGGGGGGATGGCGGTGCACACGGTGCTGCCGCACCCGCACGACCACGCGCGGGTGCTGGTGGCGATGTCCACCGGCGGCGTCTACCGCACCGCCGACGGCGGGCACAGCTGGGAGGCCGCCAACCGCGGGGTGCGCGCCTACTTCCTGCCGGAGGACGAGTACCCGCGGTTCGGCCAGTGCGTGCACAAGGTCGCCCGGCACCCGGCGAAGCCGGAGCGGTTCTTCCTGCAGAACCACCACGGCGTCTACCGCAGCGACGACGCGGCGGACTCGTGGCAGTCCATCGCCGACGGGTTGCCCAGCGACTTCGGCTTCCCGATCGCGACGCACCCGCACCGGCCGGACGTGGTCTACGGGTTCCCGCTGACCGCGGACGCCGAGCGCTTCCCGCCGCAGGGGCGCTGCCGGGTCTACCGCAGCGAGGACGCGGGCGGGTCGTGGACGGCGCTGTCCGCGGGGCTGCCGGAGCGGTTCTACTCGGCGGTGATGCGGGATGCGCTGTGCGTGGACGGGGCGGATCCGGCGGGCGTGTACTTCGGTTCCCGCTCCGGCGAGGTGTACGCCAGCGCCGACGACGGCGACAGCTGGCAGCAGGTCGCCGCGCACCTGCCGGACGTGCTGTCGCTGCGGGCGACCGTCCTGTGAGGACAGTGGGAGGGCGGAGACGTGCGCGTGACGCTGGTGCTGCCGCGGACCTTGCGGGCCGAGGCCGGGGGAGCGGGCAAGGTGGAGCTCGACCTGGCCGGGGAGCCGACGCTGGCCGCGGTGCTCGACGCGGTCGGGCGCGAGTACCCGGGGCTGGAGCGGCGGCTGCGGGACGAGACCCGGGCGCTGCGGCGGTACGTGAACTTCTACCTGGACGGGCAGGAGTGCCGAGCCCTCGGCGGCGCGGACTCGCCGATGCGGGAGGGCGCGGAGATCCGCGTGGTCGCCTCGGTCGCGGGCGGCTGACTCAGCAGGCGGCGACCACCAGCACCGCGGTGGTGCCCAGCTCCGCCGCGGCCCCGAGCACGTCCCCGGTGATCCCGCCGAACCTCCGGCGCGCGTGCGCGGTGAACCCGAATACCAGCCCGCCGGCCAGCAGCACCGCCAACGGCCCCTGCCACCAAGGCCCGGGCAGCAGGGCCGCGATCACGATCAGCACGACCCACCAGCCGGCCACGACCACCGGCGACTGCGAGCCCGCCACCAGCGCACCCATGCCCTCCGGCCGCGCGGCAGGCAACCCGCGCCGGCACGCCAGCACGAACCCGGCGCGCCCGACCGCGCAGGCCAGCACGATCGACGACCACCGCCCGGACCCGGCCAGCTCGGCCAGCGCCACCGCCTGCACCCCGACGTCGAGGATCAGCGCGACCACCGCGAACGGGCCCGCACCGCCGTCCCGCATCACCTGCAGCGCCCGCTCCGGCGGCCCGTAGCAGCCGAGCCCGTCGACGGTGTCGGCCAGCCCGTCCACGTGCATCCCGCGCGTGACCAGCACCAGCACCGCCACCGCCAGCAGCCCGGCCAGCAGCGGCGGAGCCCCGAACCCGGTCAGCGCCGCCGGCACCAGCGCGCCGAGCGCCCCCACCAGGGCGCCGACCAGCGGGGCCAGCGCGATCGCCTGCCGGCAGGCGCGCTCGTCGACCTCGCGGGCGGGCAGCGGCAGCACCGTCAGCCACGACACCGCCAGCCGCAGGCCGTTCACCGCTGCCGCTCCCGTCCGGTGCGCACCTCAGAGCTCCTGGTCCTCGGCGGCGGCGCCGATGGCCTCCGCCGGGGTCGGCCCGCCCACGCCGGCTTCGGCGAACGTGGCCATCTCGGCCAGCACCCGCACCGCCGAACTCACCACCGGCAGCGCGGTCAGCGCGCCCGAGCCCTCGCCGAGCCGCATCCCCAGCTCCAGCACCGGGTGCAGGTCCAGGTGGTCGAGCACCAGCGTCCCGCCCGGCTCGGCGGAGCGGTGCGCGGCCAGCCACCACTGCCGGGCCCCGGGCGCGAGCTCCTCGGCGACCATCGCGGCCGCCCCGACCACGACCCCGTCCAGCAGCACCGGGGTCCGGCGCACCGCGGCCTGCGCGAGGAAACCGGCCAGTGCGGCGATGTCCGCCCCGCCGCTGGTGCGCAGCAGCGCCTCCGGGTCGTGCAGCACCGGGCGGGCGCGGCGCAGCGCGTCGCGGATCGCGGCGGTCTTGCGCATCCAGGCGTTGTCGTCGATGCCGGTGCCGCGGCCGACGACCGCGACCGGTTCGGTGCCGGTGAGCGCGGCGATCAGCACCGCGGCCGGAGTGGTGTTGCCGATGCCCATGTCCCCGGCGATGAGCAGGTCCGCGCCGGAGTCGACCTCCTCGTCGGCGGCGGCCCGGCCGGCCTCGATGGCCGCGCGCGCCTGCTCGGCGGTCAGCGCGTCCTCCCGGTCGATCGCGCCCGAGCCGCGCCGGACCTTCCGGGACGCCACCACCTGCGGGGTCTCGGCGTCCACGGCGAGGTCCAGGACCCGCACGGTCGCGCCCGCGGTGCGCGCGAGCGCGTTGACCGCCGCGCCGCCGTCCAGGAAGTTGCGCACCATCTGCCCGGTGACCTCGCTCGGGTAGGCCGAGACGCCGTGCCGGGCGATCCCGTGGTCCCCGGCGAAGATCACCACGCGGGGGCGGGTGAACGGCCGCGGCGGGCAGCTGCCCTGGCGCGCGGCGACCCACACGCCGATCTCCTCCAGCCGCCCGAGCGACCCGGCCGGTTTGGTGAGCTGCTCCTGGCGCGCCACCGCCTGCCGCCGCGCCTGCTCGTCGGGCGCGGGCACCGCGCCGAACCGGATGTTGTCGGGGGACAAGAGCTCTACCTCCGTGTTGCGGATGTGGGGGTCAGCGCAGCCGCAGCGGCACGCCGGCCACCAGCAGCAGCACCGACTCGCAGTGCTCGGCGAGCCGGGCGTTGAGCGCGCCGAGCCGGTCGCGGAACAGCCGCCCGGCCGGGGTGGCGGGCACGACGCCCAGCCCGACCTCGGCGGAGACCAGCACCACGCGCGCCGCGGTCTCGGCCAGCGCGGTGGCCAGCGCCGCGCACTGCTGCTCGACGTGCGCGAGCGCGGACTCGGGATCTGCGGCCTCCCAGGCCCCGGCGTCGTCGAGCACGCCGGTCAGCCAGGTCGCAAGGTCGTCGACGAGCAGCACCGGCCCGCCCGGGCTCGCCGAGCGCAGCGCCGCGACCAGCACCTCCGGGTCTCCGGCTTCGATCGTGCGCCAGGTCGCGGGGCGGCGGGCGACGTGCGCGGCGATCCGCGCCGACCACTCGGCGTCGCCGGGCACGGGCCGCGAGGTCGCCAGGTAGTCGACGCCGTCGGCCGGCACCAGCCCCTCGGCGTGCGCGGACTTGCCGGACCGGGCCCCGCCCAGCACCAGGGTGCGCTGCACGTCGGGACCTGGGGCGGACACCGGCGGACCTCCTGCGGACGGGAACGGGCCGCGCTGAACGCTACCCGCCCACGCTGCGCGGTCGGCCGGGCCACCACCTGCGATCGCGAAGAGGCCGGGTGCACCCGGGCACACGGCCTCTTCGCGGAACGCGGTGGGTCAGTGCGAGCTGGTCTGGCGGGGATCGGTGGTGACGACGTCGCCGAGCACCTCGTCGATGCGCCGCAGCACGTCCTCCTCCAGCCGCACCCCGGCCGCACCGGCGTTGTCCCGCACCTGCTCCGGCCGGGAGGCGCCGATGATCGCCGCGGAGACGTTCGGGTTCTGCAGCACCCACGCCACGGCCAGCTGCGCCATCGACAGCCCGAGGTCGTCGGCGATCGGCTTCAGCTGCTGCACCGCCTCCAGCACCTCGTCGTCCATCCAGCGCGAGATCATCGTCGAGCCGCCGGCCTCGTCGGTGGCCCGCGACCCGGCCGGCGGCTGCTGCCCGGGCCGGTACTTGCCGGTGAGCACGCCCTGCGCGATCGGCGACCACACGATCTGGCCGATGCCCTCGCGCTCGCTGGCCGGCACGACCTGGGACTCGATGACCCGCCACAGCATCGAGTACTGCGGCTGGTTGGAGATCAGCGGCACGGACAGCTCGCGGGCCAGCTCGGCGCCGCGGGTGAGCTGCTCGGCGGTCCACTCGGACACGCCGATGTAGAGCGCCTTGCCCTGCCGCACCAGGTCGGCGAAGGCGCTCATCGTCTCCTCCAGCGGCACCGTGTGGTCGAACCGGTGCGCCTGGTAGAGGTCGACGTAGTCGGTCTGCAGCCGCTTCAGCGAGGCGTTGCAGGACTCGATGATGTGCTTGCGGCCGAGGCCGCGGTCGTTCGGGCCCTCGCCGGTGGGGAAGTAGACCTTGGTGAAGATCTCCAGCCCTTCCCGCCGCTGCCCGGCCAACGCCCGGCCCAGCACCGACTCCGCCCGGGTCTGGGCGTACACGTCGGCGGTGTCGAAGGTGGTGATCCCGACGTCGAGGGCGGCCCGCACGCACTCGTGCGCGGCGTCCTCCTCGACCTGCGACCCGTGGGTGAGCCAGTTGCCGTAGGCGATCTCGCTGATGTTCAGCCCGCTGTTGCCGAGACGACGAAACTCCATGCCGCGACCCTATGCCGCGCGCCCGGCCCGCACCGCACCGAGCTGATCACAGTCAGCGGGACAGCTGGGACACCCGCTGCGGGCTGAGCCCGAGGACGGTGGCGACGTCCTTGCCGGTCATGCCGGAGCTCTTGAGGTCGCGGACGGCCTTGCGGGACAGCTCGGCGGCCCGCTCCTGGGCGTGCTGGGCCTCGCGGGCGGCGCGGCGGGCCTCGGCGATCTCCTGCTCCAGCCGGCTCTCCAGCGCGAACCGGACGTCCACGGACACCTCGGAGACCGGGACCCCGAGCTGGTCGGCCACCAGCCGCGCGGCCTGCTCGCGGGCCTCCGCGGCGGTGCGGCCCTCGGTGCTGCCGATCCCGGCCACCTCCACGGACCACGCGGGTCCGCGGCGCTGCGCGATCGCCTCGTAGCGGTGCACGGGTCAGCCGATCTTCTGGAAGTCCTTCGGCGTGTAGCGCGGCCGCGGGACCCGAAGCCGGCGCAGCTGCATGGCGCGGGTGAACGCGTACCAGCCCAGCGCCAGCGGGCGGTCGGTGTGGTCCGGGAACTTCGCGCGCACCCGCTTGTTCACCGAGCGGCCCAGCAGCGTGCCCTCGAACACCATGATCAGCAGCAGGATCAGGCACACCAGCGTGGCGTACTGCTGCACGACCATGTTCTGCACCAGCGTCGTGAAGAACACGACCAGCACCAGCGGCATGAACGCGCCCATGACGTGCCGCCGGGTGTCGACGATGTCGCGCACGTGCGCGCGCACGGGCCCGCGGTCGCGGGGCATGAGGTAGCGGTCGTCGCCGGCCATCATGCGCTCGCGGCGCTCCTTGGCGGCCTTGCGGCGCTCCTCCTTGTTGCCGCGGGCGCGCTTCATGGCCTCGCGCTGCGTCTTCGGCGGGGGCGCGACCGGGCCGCGGCGGCGGCCCTCGGCCTCGCGGCGCTTCGGCGTCGGCCGCCCCTTGCCGGGGGTGTGGGTGCGAGCTTCCGAGCCGGCCTCGGTGCTCTCCGCCGGGGCCTCGGCGGTCGCGGTCTGCTCAGCGCTGTTGCGGCGAAGGAACCTCACCCCTCCAGGGTATTCGACGGTGTCCGCGGCCCGGAACGCGACGGCCCGTTGTCGTGATCGAGCCGTGCCCGCCGGGGTGCGCGGGACGACTGAGGTGGTCGGTTGCGGTGACGTTCACACCAGCGGCCCGCGCGGCTGTGCCACCATGAGGGGAGGGAAGAATCCGCCACGGACTCGCCCCAACTTCGATGCACGACTTCGATACCGGGTTGACGCGGGAATAGCTCGGTCGGTAACGACGTTGGACGTCGAGCCGGAAGCGGACGAGCGAGACCTCTAGGGAGAGTCATGACCGCCCAGACCATCGAGAGCGAGGCTCCCTCGCACGGTGTCACCCTGACCGATTCGGCCGCGAAGAAGGCCAAGGCGCTGCTGGAGCAGGAGGGCCGCGATGACATGCACCTGCGCATCGCCGTCCAGCCCGGCGGCTGCGCGGGCCTGCGCTACCAGCTGTTCTTCGACGAGCGCACCCTGGACGGCGACGCCCGCCGCGGTTTCGACGGCCTCGACGTGGTCGTGGACCGGATGAGCGCGCCGTACGTGGACGGCGCCGTGATCGACTTCGTGGACACGATCGAGAAGCAGGGCTTCACGATCGACAACCCGAACGCGGGCGGGTCCTGCGCCTGCGGCGACTCCTTCCACTGAGTCCCGCTCCAGCTCGCACGACGGGCCGGTCCCCAGCCGGGGGCCGGCCCGTCGTCGTGTTCGGGGGTGGTCAGCCGGCGACCACCTGCACGACCTCTTCGCCGAGGGACACCAGGTCGCCGTGCGAGAGCTGGCGGCCGCGGCGGGTCTCCACCTCGTCGTTGACCCGCACCTCGCCCTCCTCCAGCAGCGCCTTGGCCTCGCCGCCGTGCTCGACGAGACCGGCGAGCTTGAGCAGCTGGCCCAGCCGGATGGTGCCTTCCCGGATTTCCACATCGCGCATGAGCGCATTCTCCCGCTGCCCTGCGCGGGTGCTCGCGGCGCGGTGCCCCGATCCCGTATTTCCCGGGTTTTCCCAGGTCACGCCCGTCCGATCGGCGCATTGACTTGCCCGGGGAAAGGAAATGTGATCGCAGGCGGATTCGACCGAGGAGGTTTTCGCCTTGCGATTATCAGCTCTCGCGCTGGCGGCGGGCATCGCCGCGGCCACCGCGCTGCCGGCGAGCGCGGCCGAACCCGGCCCGGCCGCGGCCCCGCGCGTGGCGCCCGCGCCCGGGCCGATCATCCAGATGTTCCAGTGGCCGTGGGACTCGATCGCCGCGGAATGCCGCAGCACCCTGGGCCCGCAGGGCATCGGCGCGGTGCAGGTCTCGCCGCCGCAGGAGCACGTGCAGCTCGCCGACCAGGGGCACCCCTGGTACCAGGACTACCAGCCGGTGAGCTACCAGCTGAACAGCCGCCGCGGCGACCGCGAGAAGTTCGCGAACATGGTCCGCACCTGCAACGACGCCGGGGTGCAGATCTACGCCGACGCGGTGCTCAACCACATGTCCGCGGGCAGCTCGCAGGACAGCGGGCCGGGCAGCGGCGGTTCGCAGTACTCGAAGTACGACTACCCGGGGCTGTACCAGGACGGCGACTTCCACGGCTGCCGCCGGGACATCGCCGACTACAACAACCCCGAGGAGGTCCGCACCTGCGAGCTGGTCGGCCTGTCCGACCTCAAGACCGAGTCGGAGAAGGTCCGCGCCGCCGAGATCGGCTACCTCAACGACCTCATCGGCCTCGGCGTCACCGGCTTCCGCATCGACGGCGCCAAGCACATGGCCCCCGAGGACGTCGGCGCGATCACCGGCGCGGTGCGCACGCTGCCCGGCACCGACCGCAAGCCGTACGTGTTCCAGGAGGTCATCGCCGACCAGGCCAGCCCCACCAGCGACTACACCGGCAACGGCGACGTCACCGAGTTCTCCTACCACGACAAGATCAGCGAGGCGTTCAAGAACGGCTCGCTGGCCGGGCTGCTGAAGACACCGGACGAGATGCCCACCCCGTCCGACAAGGCCGTCGTGTTCGTGGACAACCACGACACCCAGCGCAGCGAGCCCACGCTGACCTACAAGGACGGCAACGCCTACGACCTGGCGAACGCGTTCATGCTGGCCTACCCGTACGGCACCCCGAAGCTGATCTCCAGCTTCGCGTTCGACAACCAGGACGCCGGGCCGCCCGCGGACCAGAACGGCATGACCCAGCCCGCGAACTGCGACGACGGGGCGTGGGTGTGCGAGCAGCGGCACCCGATGATCTCCGGCATGATCGGGTTCTGGCGCGCGGTGCAGGGCAAGGCGCTCAGCGACTGGTGGGACGACGGCGGCGGCCGGATCGCCTTCGGGCGCCAGGACCGCGGGTTCGTCGCGCTCAACCGGGAGGGCGGCGAGTGGCGGCAGACGCTGCAGACCTCGCTGTCGCCCGGCGTGTACTGCGACGTGATGCACGGGTCGCTGCAGAACGGCAAGTGCACCGGGCCGACCGTGGAGGTCTACCAGGACGGCAAGATCAACGTCACGGTGCGGCCGGACGAGGGCGTCGCGCTGCACGCGGGCGCGAAGCAGAGCTGAACGAGCGCGGGGCCTCCCGGTCCGGGAGGCCCCGCAGCCCGTCCGGCGCGTCGATCGGGGAGGGGCGAGTGGCCGGGCGGTCCTGGTGGCGCGACGCGGTCGTCTACCAGATCTACGTGCGCAGCTTCGCCGACTCCGACGGTGACGGCGTCGGGGACCTGGCCGGCGCCCGCCGGCGGTTGCCGCACGTGGCCGAGCTGGGCGCGGACGCGGTGTGGCTGACGCCGTTCTACCCCTCGCCGATGGCCGACGGCGGCTACGACGTGGCCGACTTCCGGGGCGTGGACCCGCTGTTCGGCGAGCTCGCCGACTTCGACGCGCTGCTGGCCGAGGCGCACCGGCTCGGGCTGCGGGTGCTGGTGGACCTGGTGCCGAACCACACCTCCAGCGAGCACCCGTGGTTCGCCGAGGCGCTGCGCTGCCCGCCCGGCTCGGCGGCCCGGCAGCGCTACCTCTTCCGCGACGGCCGCGGCGACGACCCGCCGAACGACTGGCCGTCGGTGTTCGGCGGCCCGGCCTGGACGCAGGTGCCGGACGGCCAGTGGTACCTGCACCTGTTCGCCCCCGAGCAGCCCGATCTGAACTGGCGGAACCCGCAGGTGCGCGCGGAGTTCCGGGACGTCCTGCGGTTCTGGCTGGACCGCGGGGCCGACGGGTTCCGCGTCGACGTCGCGCACGGGATGATCAAGCACCCGGACCTGCCCGACCTGGGCGCGGCGGAGGGCGCGGCGATGCTGCGCGCCGGCCGGCTGCCGTACTTCGACCAGGACGAGGTGCACGAGATCCACCGCGAGTGGCGGGCGCTGCTGGACTCCTACCCGGGCGAGCGGATCGGCGTGGCCGAGGCGTGGGCGCCCGGCAGCGAACGCCTCGCCGCCTACGTGCGCCCGGACGAGCTGCACCAGGCGTTCAACTTCCAGCTGTTCGAGCCGGAGTGGTCGGCGGAGCGGTTCGCCGCGGTCGTCGCCGAGTCGCTGGCCACCACGGCCGCGGTCGGCGCCACCACGACCTGGGTGCTCGGCAACCACGACGTGCCGCGGCCGGTGACCCGCTACGGCGGCGGGCAGCGTGGGCTGCGGCGGGCGCGGGCGGCGGCGCTGCTGAGCTTCGCGCTGCCGGGCTCGGTGTACGTGCACCAGGGCGAGGAGCTGGGCCTCCCGGAGGTGCTGGACCTGCCCGAAGACTCCTTGCGCGACCCGCTGTGGGAGCGATCCGGCCGCACCGTCCGCGGCCGCGACGGCTGCCGGGTCCCGCTGCCCTGGGACGGCGACCGGCCCCCGTTCGGCTTCAGCAGCGCGCCCGGCTGGCTCCCGCAGCCACCGGAGTGGGCCGACCGGACGGTGCGGGCCCAGCGGGCGCGCCCCGGCTCGGTGTTGGAGACCTACCGCGCGGCCCTGGCGCTGCGCCGCCGCCTGCCGGAGCTCGGCGACGGCGAACTGGAGTGGCTGCCCGCGCCCGCAGGGGTGCTGGCGTTCGCCCGCCCGCCGGGCTTCGCCTG